>Ga0187893_10000734_pt1 | contig 84021 bp, 66 predicted proteins | sample MA1701074metaG_FD_139574 | JGI IMG/M metagenome (GOLD analysis project Ga0187893, IMG submission 139574) | White microbial mat communities from a basaltic lava cave in the Kipuka Kanohina Cave System on the Island of Hawaii, USA - MA170107-4 metaG ... | reverse complement strand
GAGGCCGAGGGGGCCAAGCCACTCGCCCGAGCGCGAACTCGCGACGCTCCGGAAGGAGAGGTCCCGGCTCGAGCGCGAGCTCGCGCGGGCCCAGGCCCTCTCGCGGGCGACGCAGCGGACGCTCGGCCTCAGCCTTGGAGCATCCGCGCCGAGAGAGCCGAAGAAGGATGGTAGCGGGAAGCGCCGCCAGCGCCGTCCAGTCGCCCGCGCACTCCGGGCGGCGAGGGGGCTCCTCGAGCCCCTGGCCAAGATGCCGCCGATGGCTCCGGCGGTCGGAGGAGCGCAGTCGTGAGCCCGCGCGGAGGAAGCGATGCCCGGGGGAAGGCCTCCGATCGGCGTGGCCCTGGTCGATCGTCTCGAAGGGCCCGAGGAACAGAAGCGTCTCCTGAAGACGATCCTCGCCGTGATCCGGGAGGAGAAGTCCGTCGAGGTGGCGTCGACGGAGCTCGGGATCGGTCGAGCGCGGTACTACCAGCTCCAGGAGCAAGCGCTCGGGGCCGCGCTCGTCGGTCTCGCCCCGAAGCCGCCGGGGCGGCCGCCGACGCCGCCTCCGAGTGCCGCGGAGATCGAGAGCCAGAGACTCAGGGACGAGCTCGCCGAGGCGAAGCTCCTGAAGCACGCGGCCGAGATCAAGGCGGAGCTCGCCCAGGTGCTTCCGGGCGTGCTCGCGCGCGGTCAAAAAAAACGACGGAAGCCCTGGTAGCGAAGCCAGCCGGCCTCCCGAAGACAGGCCGCACGGCGGACCGCGCGCCAAGCTCGAGGGCCTCAAGGCCGAGCGAGCCACAAGGAAGAAGACCATCGCCTTCGTCCGTCTCGCCCGCCGCCACGGCCGCGGTCTTGGGTGGGTCGCGCGCGTGCTCGGTGTCCCGCGAGGGACGCTCGCCGACTGGCTCTGTCGCTGGAAGGACCCCCGCGACCGGCTCCGCGCCGCCGCCCTCGGGCGTGGTGGCCGCCGTCCCTCCCCCGAAGTCCGGAAAGCGATCCGCGTCCTCGTCTGGACGATCGGGCCCGGCGTCGGCATCGCTCGCATCCAGGCCGCCTTCCCGCACGAGTCGCGGCGCGCGGTCGAACGCATCGTCCGGAGTTTCCGCCGCGCCTTCACCCGGAAATGCGACTACACGATGGGAAAGCTCCGCTGGCATCGGCCCGGGGCCGTCTGGGCCATGGACTACACGAAGCCCCCGCGGCCCATCGAGGACACCTATCCCTGGATCCTCGTCGTCCGCGACCTCGCGAGCGGAAACCAGCTCCTCTCGCTCGCCGTCCGCGAAGCCACGGCCAAGACCACCGTCCGGGCCCTCCGCTCGCTCTTCAACGAGCACGGCCCGCCGCTCGTCCTCAAGGCCGACAACGGCGGCCACTTCACCGCCCACGACGTCCGCGCGCTGCTCGACGAGCACCACGTGCTGCTCCTCCTGTCGCCGCCGAGGACGCCCACCTACAACGGCTCCATCGAGGCCGGCGCCCGCGCCCTCAAGGATCAGACGCGATGGGTCGCTCGCCGCAACGCTCGCCCCGACGCGTGGACACGGAACGACGTCGAGGAGGCCCGCCTCCTCGCGAACCTCACCTGTCGCCCACGCTTCCTTCGCGGAGCGACCCCGGATCAAGCCTGGGCCGCCCGCGTGCCGATCGGTTATAGCGAGCGCGCCGCCTTCGGCGCGCGGACCGCCGAGATCGAGGCCGAGCTCCGCGCCTCGGGCCTCGACCCCGGGGCGGCCGCTCGACAGGCGATTCGACGGACACTGGATGAGTGGGGTATTCTGGAGGTGAGGAGGAGGCGAGTTCGTCTATCGAAACGGCAGCTCATGCGGCTGAACTTTCCGTGAGTAGCACAATCATACCATGATGGCCTGGCTCTTGACCTGACAGCGGACCGAGAAGTCACTGGCATGAAGGTGGGTGGTACGCGACGTGACTCCGCATCGCCAGCAGGCCGCGCGTCTCGATGTCACCGACGTCCGGAATGGACACAACCTTCTCGTAGTCTCCTAAGATGTCCGCGTGCGCAACATTGTTCACGTTGGGCGTATGCCGAGCGTCAAGAAAGGCTTCCCGTCGAATCACGGCAACTTCGACTTCAACGACATGATCCGTTGCAGTTCTGTCGGGACCGTCAACGAGGAGCGCGGCACGTGGATCGCGCATCTCGCGCACGAGGTTCACGGAGATTTCACGTGCTGCCTTGGCGGCAGCAACCTCTCGTTGGACTTGGGCTTCCTCCTCTGGCGAGAGCTTCTTGCGCCCACCAAGGCGTCGCTGGCGAATAGCCTTGCGCTTCTCGTCCCATTGTTCGTCCCGGAATGCCGCGGGTGTAGGCAAGTCGCGTTCTTGCGAAAAGTACTGCGGTGGGACGCGACGCCAAACGGATTCTCCATCCTCCACATGTCGCACAGCGGGAATGAGGCTACCGTCCGGCGCTCGCGAACCACGCAGATACGCCAGATTCACGGTGACTCGTAGTCCGTGTCCACAACCCAGACGTACGCGTCAACAATCTCGCTGTCAGCCCGGTCGCGACGAGCGATTTCCCGCCGGTCGCTATACACTATTCGCCCATCGCGGGTGCGTACTTTGGAGATCGTTGAAGAATCGGCTCGCACTTGAACATCCAGGAATCGCCCACGATGCGACGTACCTGAGCTCCAGAGGAAGAGAACCCCATCCGGGGGATCGGGCTTCACCTCCGGAATGGGCAACCCACGGTCGTCCAGACGGTTGAGCAGTGCTGCAGCTGTGCGTAGGCCGTTGGCATCAACCGGCTCTTCGGCACTTGCGAAAGAGAGAATCTCCTCTCGCGCGAAGTTCAGTTCTTGCGCTCGCTCTCGCCCCTCAGGACTTTCCAGGAGAACCCAATCGCCCGCTTCGGCAGCCTCTTCCTGCTTGGACTCGCCTGGCCAACAGCGATCGCTTATTAGATCGCCAGTGTCAGCAGGCGGCCGGGCCCACGCTTCGGGAGCGCAGCGGCTCATGACAGCACCGGAAGTTTGAGTTCGCGAGCAGAAGTGACCATCACACGCAGCTTCTTCCGAGCGTCCTCAAGCGTCGCGATCATTTCGTCGAGCAGTTCACGGGTGATCTGAAACTGCCAAGATTCCGTGCGATCACAGTCTTCGCTGTGCAGGGATAGTTGCAAAATGATGCTGGGCACATACGCGTGGACGACGTCATGTTTCTCATCGAAGACCGGACGCAGATCCACAAGACTGCTGAACTCCGCGATGTGCGGCAGAAGTCGATGTTGAAGTACGGCGCCCTTGTATGCGACGGCGTTGCGCTCCGCGAAGATTTCGCGGAAGAGTCGCTCCCGAGTCTTCAGTTCGTCCCGTGCCTGTTCCCCAACGGCTCCACGTAGGTCATCTAAGAGAGTCTCCCACGTGCGTCCGTGAAGACGACCACCGGGAGCTGAGAGGGACAGGTAGTGACCTATTGTTCGGGTGAGCGAGAGGCTGTCGACCCCAATGGGATCGAGCGCCTTTCGGAGGTGGGCCCTCGAGCAAGGGAGCTCTTTGCTCACCGTTTCCGCGACCCTTTGAAGCTGTGCCTCGTCGAGCGACGCCATCAGCTTCAGGTCCTTAGCTGTCGGGCGCATGCGGTTCTCCCTTGGCGGGTCCGCGCCGCGGCTCTCGCAGCCTTCGTCTCTTGTTCAGGTTTTTCGGCATTTCTGGACCCGGCGCCGCAGGTTAGCTAAAGTGCCGCGTCGCGTCAACCCCGAGATCCCACGGGTCCAAGCCCCCGTGCCTCCCCCAGTCCTTTCGGCGGCGCGGTTGTCGGCACGGCTCGAAAGGCGGGACTCGGCCTTCGACAACGGGCCCGGACGGGCCTCGGGTACTGCTCGTCCATGGACGCCAATCGCCCGGCCGGTCGCGCTCTACGAACGAGCTCCCGGAGCACGCTCGTCGCCTTGGCGCGCGAAGACGAGCTTGTCCGCCAAGCCGAGCTTTCACCGGGCGCTCGCCGACGCGGCGCTCTCGGCCGTCGTCAAGAACGCCGCCCGCTGGTTCGGCTACGCGGTCGTCTGACGGGCCACTCGGGTATCCGAAAGGTCCGGTTCCCGGAGGCCTGGCGATTCGCCGGAAAAAGCAACGGGCCCTCAAGTTGAGGGGCCCGTTGCAGTAGAAGGAGTAGCGGGGGTGGGATTTGAACCCACGACCTCCGGGTTATGAGCCCGACGAGCTACCGGACTGCTCTACCCCGCGTCGTGGGGGACAGTATAGCGGGGCGGCCGCGGAGGTCAAGGGTTGGAGGAAAAGAAATCCGGCGAGCGGCGGGGCGTCGGGCGTCACGTGATGCGGCCGCGTCACGTGACACGGCGTCAGGCGCTCGAGGCCGCGGCCTTGGGGCGGTCGGCGTAGTAGGACCAGATGTAGCGGCGCGCCTCCCAGCCGATCGAGACGGAGTTGAGGACGATGCCGAGGATCTTGTCGCGGGGGAGGGCGGAGAGGGCGTTGCGGACGAGGGCGCGGGGCGTGCGGCCGGCCTGGACGACGAAGATGATGCCGTCGACGGCGAGGGAGAGGGAGAGGGGCTCGGGCGTGGCGAGGACGGGGGGAGTGTCGAGGACGACGATGCGATTGGGGTAGCGGTCGCGGAGCTCCTCGGTGAGGCGGCGCATCTGGGCGGAGGCGGCAAGGTCGGCGGCGTCGACGGGAGACTTGCCGGCGCAGATGAACGAGAGCTTGCGGACGTGCGAGCGCTGGATCACGTCGGCGACGGAGGCGTGGCCGGTGACCAGCTCGGCGAGGCCGCGGTCGGGGACGAGGCCGACCCGGGAGGCGAGAGAGGGACGGCGCATGTCGGTCTCGACGAGCAGCGCCCAGTGGTCGAGCGAGCGCGCGAGGGCGCGGGAAAGGCCGAGGGCGACCGTGGTCTTGCCCTCGGAGGCCGTCGCGCTCGTGACCATGATGACGCGCGCGTCGTGGACGCGGGGGTGGTGCAGGACGGCATGGCGCAGGCGACCGAGCTGCTCGGTCCAGATCGCCGCCCGCCCCTCGCCCTTCCAGTCGAGGTAGCTGAGGACGCCCGGCCGCTTGAGGTCGACGGGCGGGACGGGCTCGTCGGCGGGCGCGGGCTCGGGACGCGGTGGGCGAGCGGGCTCGGATAGCCTCGGGGTCGTGCCGTCCGGCGGGGCGAGGGACCAGTCGATGAAGGTCGGCGCGCCGGGCTCGACGTGCAGCTCGGCGGCGAGCGCCGCCTGGACCTCGCGCCGGTGGCGGCGCGCCTCGGCGTCGACCCGCGCCCGCTCGAGGCCCTCGTCCCTGGCCTCCGAGGGCGCGGCGAGCTTGCCGCCCGCGGACGCGGCGGCGGGGCCCTCGTCGAGCTGGAGGATCGAGACCTCGCCCTCGTCCGGGAAGACCGACTTCAGCGGATCGGACACCTGCGGCAGGATCGCCAGCACGGACGTGCCCATCTCCGCCTCGACCTCGGCCGGCGTCCGGAACGTCCGCCGGCGCATCTCGAGCAGGTAGCCGAGACCGAGACCGAGCGCGAGCGCCGCGGCCAGCGCGCCCGCCGTCAGCAGCAGCCGGTTCGGGCTCGCCGCGGCGCCCGGCATCTCGGCCGGGTCGATCGTCTTCAGCTGGTCCGTGCGACCGGCCCGCTCGGCCGTGAGGAACTTGTCGATGATGTCGATGTCCGCGAGCAACGCCCGCGGCATGCGCGAGGCATCCTCGACCGCCGTCTGCAGCTTCTGGAGCTCCTGACGCGTCGGCGCGATCGAGCCCGCGATCGACTCGAGCCGGTCGACCTCGGCGAGGTCGCGCTCCTGGTCGCGCTCGAGCGCCTCGACCTTGCGGACGAGCGGCCGAAGCTCGGCGAGGAGGATCCGCGCCGCGTCGGCCGACTCGCGCGGCATCTCGCCCCGCTCGATCTCGAGCGCCAGCGCCTCCGGGTCGAGCCGCTCCCGCGGGGCCGGCTTCTCCCCGGGGGCCCCGGGTCCGGGCGACCCCCCGGGGCCCGGCGGCGCCGGCTCGCCCCCCGCGCCCCCCTTGTCGAGCGTCGCGAGCCGCCGCCGGGTGTCCTCGATCGCGCCGCGCAGCCGCTTCCGGTCCCAGTGAGACGGAAGCTGGCCGTCCCGCGCGAGCTGCGCGTCCTCGGCCTCGAGCCGCGCCAGGTCGGCCAGCAGCGCGTCGCGCTCGGACGACGACGCCGGCGGCCTCACCGTCCGCGGCAGCGCCTTCAGCCGCACCTCGATCTCCGCCCGCCGGTCGTCCGCATCGGCGATCTCGCGCCGCCGCTCCTCGATCTTCCCCTTGAGCGCGTAAAGCCGCTCGAAGAAGCGCGCCTCGGTCTCGGCCAGGCCGTCGCGGTGCTCCTCGCGGAACGCCCGGAGACGCGACTCCGCCTCCTCGAGCTGGCGCTTCGACTTCAGCAGCTCGTTGTCGAGGAACGTCCGGACATCCTGCGCCAGGCGGATCCGCAGGTCGCGGTTGTTCGCGGCCAGCCGGTCGACCATGCGGTTCACGACCCGCACCGCGAGCTCGGGCGTCCGCGCCCGCACCGAGATCTCGACGTACTCCTGCCCGTACCGCTTGACGATGTCGACCTGGATGTCCTTGCGCGCGCGCTCGAGGACGCTGCCCTGGAGGCGGTCGTGGATGTCCACGACCAGCCCGTCCAGCCCCGACTCCGGCGGGGGCCGCTCGTAGAGACGGAGGTCGGAGACGAGCTCGCGCAGCGTGTCCCGCGAGAGCGCCTCCTGCCTGAGCTGGCCGATCACCTCGCTCAGCGCCGGCACGACCACGCCGGCCTGCTGGAAGCTCCCCGGCATCCGGCCCTGCTCGACGTGGACGACCGCGCGCGCCTCGTACACCTCCGGAACGCGCACGATGACCGCCCGCCCGAGCGCGGTCGCGACGACCGTGACGACGGCGATCAGGAGGAACCGCCGCCGCACCACGCCGAGGACGACTTCGATGACGCTACCGGCCGCTCCGGGCGCACGCTCGGCGGCCCATCCCGAAGGTGCCTCACCACGACCGCTCGACACGTGCATGTCTCTGAGCTAATCAGTATACCGCGCGGAGAGCGACGGCCAACAGTTCGTCGCAACCGCCCTCACCCCGACCCTCTCCCGGAGGGAGAGAGGGGAGGATCGAGGGACCTCCCCTCCCGGACGGAGAGGGAGGAGTGAGGGGTCGTTCACTTCCGGAAGGGAGAAAGCGACGGAAGCCACGGAAGCCGAGGTCGCCTCGCTCCACGTCGAGCGTTCGACCGAGCCCGACGCCGCCGCCCTCGACGCCTACGTCGACGCCCACCCGCAGGCCGCCGCCTACCACCGGTCGGCCTTCGCCCGCATCCTCAGGCGCGGCGCCGGGCTGCTCGTCGAGACGTTCGTCGCCCGCCGCCCGGACGGGACCATCGCCGGCCTCCTCCCCGTCGCCCTGACGCAGAGCCGCCTCTTCGGCCATTACGCCACGTCGCTCCCCCACTTCAACTACGCGGGCGCGCTCGCGACCGACCCTGCGGCCGCCCCGGCGCTCGTCCGCGCCGCCTGGGCCTGGGCCGAGGCGCGCGGCGCTCGCCACCTCGTGCTGCGCCACACGACCGGCCGGCCCCTCGACCTCCCCTGCACCACCGGGAAGGAGACGTGCACGCTCGACGTCCCGCCCGGCGGCCCCGACGCCCTCTGGTCGGCGATCGGGTCGAAGCCGCGCAACCTCGTCCGCAAGGCGGAGCGCGCGGGCCTGGCCGCCGACCTCGAGGGCCCCGCCGGCCTCGCCGCCTTCCACGCCGTCTACGCCGAGAACATGCGCGATCTCGGGACCCCGTCGCTCGGCTGCGGCTTCTTCCGGGTGCTGCTCGAGGAGCTAGGCCCCGACGCCCTCGTCCACGTCGTCCGGCGCGGGCGCCGCCCGGTCGCGGGCGCGGTCGCCGTGCGCTTCCGCGACCGCTACGAGGTCCCGTGGGCCGGGAGCCTGCGCCGTTACCGCGACAGCGCCGCCAACATGCTCCTCTACTGGCAGCTCCTGCGGCACGCGGCCCGCGCGGGCGCGCGGACGTTCGACTTCGGGCGCTCGACGCCGGGGTCGGGCCCGTACAGGTTCAAGCTCCAGTGGGGCGCCGAGCCCGAGCCGCTCCCGTGGTACTTCGTCGGCCCGCCCGGGCGCGTCCCGACCGCCGAGCTCGCGCCCACGAACCCGAAGTACGCGGCCGCGATCTGGCTCTGGAAGCGGCTCCCCGTCGGCATCGCGCGCACGCTCGGAGCGCACCTGGCGCCGAAGCTGCCGTAGCCGCGCCGCCGCCCGCGACCTCCGCTACCTCGGGGGGGTGGTGTCATCCTCGTCGCCCTCGGGCTCGGGCGCGTCGGCCCCCGTCTCCCCCGGCTTCCTGAGCCCGTAGCGCTTGATCATGGCGTTCAGCGTGTTCCGGTGGATCGCCAGGATCTTCGCCGCCTGGCTCTTGTTCCACCCGGTCGCCTCCAGCGCCTTCAGGACCTGGACGCGCTCCAGGTCGCTCAGCGACTCGACCGAGCCCCCGGCGCCGCCGCCCACCGGCGAGCGGGTCCCGATGATGTGCGTCACGGGCGTCAGGTCCCCGTCCGGCAGCCCCGGCTGCCCCGGGCTCCCGGGAAAGATGTAGCGCGCCGGCAGCGCCTGCGGGACGACGCGCGGGCGCCCCTCGCGGACCTCGGGCGGCAGGTCGTCCAGGTCGATCTGCGCCCGCTCGCAGAAGATGAGGCAGCGCTCGATGATGTTGCGCAGCTCGCGCACGTTCCCGGGGAAGGCGTACTGGCAGAGCCGGTCGAGCGCCGCCGCCGTGAGCTGCTTCGCCGGCGCGGCGATCTTCTGGCGGAGCTCCGTCAGGATGTGCGTGACGAGCGGCGGGATGTCCTGCGTCCGGTCGCGGAGCGGGGGGATGTCGATCTCGACGACGCGCAGGCGGAAGAGCAGGTCCTCCCGGAACCGCCCCTGGCGCACGAGCGTCTGGAGGTCGCGGTGCGTGGCGGCGACGAAGCGCGCCGTCGTCGTCAGCGTCTGGTTCCCGCCGAGCGGCGTGAACTGCCGCGCGTCCATGGCCCGCAAGAGCTTCGCCTGGGCCTCGAGGGGCAGCTCGCCGACCTCGTCCAGGAAGAGCGTCCCGCCCTGCGCGATCTCGAGCTTCCCGAGCTTGCGCGCGATCGCCCCCGTGAACGCGCCCCGCTCGTGCCCGAAGAGCTCGGACTCGAGGAGCGGCGGCTCGAGGGTCGCGCAGTTGACGACCACGAACGGCGTCTGGCGGCGCGGGCTCAGGCGGTGGAGCGCGTTCGCCACGAGCTCCTTGCCGGTGCCGCTCTCGCCGACGATGAGGACGGTCGTGTCGAGCGGCGCGCAGCGGACGATGAAGTCCGAGACGATCCGCATGGCGTCGCTCTCGCCGATCAGGTAGCCGGCGCGCGCCGTCGACGCGCCCGAGGCCGCCGCCGCCACGGCCGACGACCCCTTGGCGTCGATCTTCGACGTCTCGGCGAGGGCGCTCGCCGCCGCCCCCTTCTTCTCGGGGACCTCGTCCAGGTAGAGCAGGATCGTGTTCCCGACCGTCACCTCGTCGCCGTGCTCGAGCTTGCGCGAGTGCGTGATCCGGATGCCGTTCAGGTAGGTCGCGTTCGTGCTCCCGAGGTCCGAGAGCGTGCACGCGCCGCCGTCCTCGAGCGTGATGACGGCATGACGGCGCGAGACGGACGGGTCCGGCAGGCGGATCGGGACGGCCCCGTCCCGACCGATCACGTTCTTCCCGGGCTCGAGTGAAAGGACCGACCCGCGATTGGGTCCGTCAAGGGCGATCAAGGTGGGCATCGCGTGTCCGATTCATCTACCCCGGCCAGGTTCACTCCGCAAGCAAGCGCGACCGACGAGCGCGACCGACGCCGCTCGGACGCCGCTGCTCTCGTCCTGTTCACCCCCTGCCCTGAATCAGGGCACCGCCCTGCCTCGACCCTATGCAGACCTTCCACCACCAGACCCGCGAAACCGCGCCACCGCTTGAGCCACCACCGGGGCACGAGGATTGCTAAAGAGCAACCCGTCTCGGCGTCTGGCAACGGGAATCCACATCCATGGGCGACACCCTGGCCGGCATCATGACCGTCCCCACCGCCCCCGCGGCGGTGACGAGCGAGGAGATCGTCCTCAAGGGAAAGCGGCCCGCGGCCGGCACCTTGAGGCTCTGGATCGGCGTGGTCGACGCCGCGATCGTCGCCCTCGCGTTCCTCATCGCGACCGCGATCCGCATCCCGGACGCCGTCGACCTCGGGCTCCTGCCGAAGCAGCTCTCGATCGTCTGCACCCTCATGCTCGCCGGCCTCGCCCTCCAGCGCGCGTACGAGCTCCAGCAGGTGCACAACGGCGAGGACGTCCTCACGCGCATCGCCCTCGGCGTCCTCCTCGGGCTCGGCCTCGTCATCCTCGCCTCCTACGTCGCGCCGCAGGTCTCCGTCGGCCGCGGCGTCTTCGCCCTTCACGCCGCCCTCGCCGCGCCACTCCTCCTCGCCTGGCGCCGCTACCTCATCCGCACGATGCGGGAGGAGGCCCTGCGCCCGCGCGCCGTCGTCCTCGGCGAGCCGGCGGTGGCCCGCAAGGTCGGCGACGCGCTCGCCTCGGCCCGCTTCGGCGGCACCGAGGTCGTCGGCGTGCTCTGCCCCGAGGGCGATCGCACGAGCGAGTGGGCCGCCCTCAAGGCCGCGCGCGACGCCGGCCAGCCCGCCCCGGGCGATGACCTGACCTTCCTCGGCGGATACGACCGCCTCGGCGAGGTCGTCCTCCGCCACGGCGTCGAGCAGGTCGTCGTCGTCAAGGGGCCGGCCGACGCGAGCCTCCCGATCCAGCAGGTGCTCGAGATCCAGCGGGCCGGCGTCCTCGTCCTCGACGGCGCCACGGCCTACGAGTCGGTCACGGGCAAGATCCTGATCGAGAAGCTCACCCCCGGCTGGCTCGTCTTCGCGAACGCCCTCGAGAAGGGCCGCCTCGAGCGGGCCGTGCGCCGCGCCCTCGACGTGGCCGTCGCCGGCCTCGGGCTCGTCCTCCTCGCCCCCGTCTTCGCCGCCTCGGCCCTCGCCGTGCGGCTCACGTCGCCGGGGCCGATCCTCTTCCGCCAGCGGCGCGCGGGCCTCGGCGGCCGCCCCTTCGACATCCTCAAGTTCCGCACCATGGTCGCCGACGCCGAGGCCAAGACGGGGGCCGTCTGGGCCGTCGCTCGCGACCCGCGCGTCACCGGCGTCGGCCGCTTCCTGCGCCGCTCGCGTCTCGACGAGATCCCCCAGCTCTGGAACGTCCTCCGCGGCGACATGTCGCTCGTCGGCCCGCGCCCCGAGCGGCCGGAGTTCACGGAGATGCTGCGCAGCCGGGTCCAGCACTTCGACCTCCGCCACTCGGTGCGGCCGGGCGTCACGGGCTGGGCGCAGATCAACTACCGCTACGGCGCATCGGTCGACGACGCCCGCGAGAAGCTCCACTACGACCTCTTCTACGTCCAGAACATGAGCGTCCTCCTCGACCTCGAGGTCATCCTCGGGACGATCCGGGTCGTGCTCGGGATGGAGAACCAGAACTGATGCCGTCGATCCCCGCGAGCGCGCCCGCCCGCCGCCCCGCCTCGGCCCCCGGGCCCAGGGGCGCCAGGCTGCGCCGCCGGATCGCCGTCATCCTCCTCCTCGCCCTCGGGCTCTCGGCCGGGATCTACGCGCTCCTGCGCGTGCGCAGCGCCCCGCACCGCGTCGCCCGCCTCCAGGAGGAGGCCCGCCTCCACCTGCGCCTCGGCCAGCCGGCCGACGCGGCCGCGAAGCTCGAGCAGGCGGTCGCCCTCGTCCCGGACTCGCCGGCGCTCGTCCTCGAGCTGTCGATCGCCCACGACGCGGCCGGGCAGCCGCAGCAGGCCGAGCGCGCGCTCCGCCAGGGCCTCGCCCTCATGCCCGGCCACCCGACGCTCGCCGTCCCGCTCGCCGGCCGGCTCATCGCCGGCGGCCGGGCGCTCGAGGCTCACGCCCTGCTCGAGCCGGCCCTCGACCGCCTGCGCCGCCTGCCCGACCCGGCCGAGCGCTCGCGCGCCCTCGTGGTCGCCGGCCGCGCGGCCTCCCTGGCGGGCGCCGGGACGACCGCGCTCGAGCTCTTCGCGGAGGCGGCGAGGGACGACGTCCCCCGGGAGGCGCGAGCGGTCGCCCTCGCCGCCTCGGGCGAGGTCCTGGCCGAGCGCGGCCGCACGGCCGAGGCCGAGCGGGCCCTCCGCGAGGCCCGCCGCCTCGACCCGACGAGCGTCCTCGTCCTGCGCCCGCTCGTCGCCCTCCTCGAGCGCGACGGGCGCCGCGACGAGGCGATCCGCGAGGTCGAGGCGGTCGTCCTCGGGAGCCGCGACCGCGGCCTCGACGCCGTCCCCGTCCTCTGCGACCTCTTCATCCGGGCCGGCCGCCTGGCCGACGCCGGCGCCCTCGCCGCCCGCTGCGACGGCGACGCGCCGGGGCGGGCGGTCGCCGCCTACGTGAACGGCGCCGTCGCCCTCGCCGATGGCGACGGCGCGCGGGCCGAGGCCGAGTTCGGGCGGATGGCGGAGCTCATGCCCCGCGCTCCCGAGCCGCGCCTGCTCATCGCCGGCATCGCCCTCGCCGCCGGGGCCACGGCGCGCGCCCGGACGGCCTTCGAGGCCGCGCTCGCGATCGACCCGTCGTCGCTGCCGGCGGAGCTCGGGCTCCTCGCCCTCGACGAGCGCGCCGGCGCCGCCGACGCCGTCCGCGCCCGGGCCGAGCGGCTGATCGAGCGCCCGGCGGCGCGGGCCGTCGCCCTCCGGGCCCTGCTCTCGACCCACGCCCGCGAGGACGACGCCCGGGGCGCGGTCGCCCGGCTCGGCGAGCTCGCGAAGCGCTTCCCCGAGGACCGCCAGGTGCGCGCCTACGAGGCCGTCTTCCGGGTCCTCGCCGGCGACGTCGAGGCGGGCCTCGACGCCCTCGCCCGCTTCGCCGAAGAGGAGCCGGACCTCCCGGGCGCCTTCGCCCTCCTCGCCTCGGTCGAGGAGGCGTGCTCGGACGCCCACGAGTCGATCGAGCGGCTGGCCGTCATCGCCGCCCGGTCTCCCCGATTCGCCCGCGCGAGGCTCGTCCTCGCCCGGATGTACGAGCGGCTGGGGCGACGCGACCTCGCCGCCTCCGAGCTCGAGGCCGCGCTCGCGAGCCAGCCCGACCTCGTCGAGGCGCGCGTCGCCCTCGGCCGCCTGTTCGTGCGCGACGGCGACCTCGCGCGGGCCACGATCGAGCTCGAGCGCGCCCGCGTCGCGCGCCCCCGGGACGCCCGGGTCCTCGTGCTCCTGGGCGACGTCAAGCTCGCGACCGGCGACGCCGTCTACGCGATCGCCCTCTTCGAGCACGCCGCCTCCCTCGAGCCGGCCGACGCCTCGCACCGGGCGCGCCTCGGCCGCGCCCACGCCGCCGCCGGGCACGCCCGCGAGGCCGCGGCCGCCTACGAGGCGGCCCGCCGCCTCGACCCGCGGCTGCCCCAGGCCCACGACGACGCCGCCCTCGTCCTCGCCCGCGGCGAGGCGGCGGCGGCCGCCCGCGCCCTCTCGCAGGCCCTCGAGCAGACGGGCGAGGCCCGCTTCGCCGCCGGCCTCGCCGTCGCCGCGGCCCTCGCCGGCGAGCCGCGCCGCGCGCCCGAGCCGTTCCGGGCCTGGCTCGACCGCACCCGGACGACGGCCGAGGGCCCGGGCGGCCTCGTCCACGCGGCCCTCCTCGCCCTCGCCGGCGAGGCAGCCGAGGCCGGGCGCGCCGCGGCCGCCGTCCGGGCCCCCGGCGCCGTCCGGGCGGCCGCCACGGGCCTCCAGGGGGTCCGCCTCGCGGGAGACGCGGGCGCCGACCGGTCCGCCCTCGAGCTCTTCGCCCTGGCGACGCTCGGCTGGAAGGCCGAGGCGCGCGCCCGCGTCGAGCGGATCGCCGGCGACCGGCAGGCCTCGGCCTTCGCCGTCTGGCTCGGGTCGCAGGCGGCGGCCCGCGACGGCGGCCTCGACCCGGCGGTCCGGGTCGCCCTCGCCCGCCGCCTCGTCGCGCTCGTGCCGGACGACGCGGTCGCCGGCGTCGAGCTCGCCGACGCCCTCGGCGCCGCGGGCGACCCCGCGGCCGAGGTCGCGACGCTCCGCGCCCTCGGCCGGCGCTTCCCGGAGGACGCGCTCGTGGCCCTGAAGCTCGGCGTCGCCCTCGAGCGCGACGGCGACCTGGCCGGCGCCCTCGAGGAGTACGCGCGGGCGGCGTCGGCGCCGCGGCCGTCGGCCATGGCCCTCAACAACTGCGCCTACCTCCTGGCCTCGGACCCGGCCCGGCTGCCGGTCGCGATCGCCCACGCCCAGCGGGCGGCGGCCATCGTCCCCGCCTCCGGCCCCGTGCTCGACACCCTCGGCTGGCTCCTCTACCAGGACGGCCAGGTCGAGGCCGCCGTCCGGGCGCTCGCCCGGGCCGCCCGGCTCGCGCCGGCGCTCGCGTCCGTGCGCTTCCACCTGGCCGTCGCCCTCGACGCCTCGGGCGAGCCCGTGCGCGCCGCCCACCACCTGCGGATCGCCCTGCTCGGACGCGGCTCCCTTCGACCGGGCTCAGGGCAGGCGTTCCCCGAGGCGGCGGACGCCCGGGCCCTCCTCGCCCAGATCGAGGCCGAGCGGCAGCTCGCCGCCGGCGGGGCGGGCGCCGCGCCCGCGGGGACGATCGCCCCCGGCCCGCCCGTCGCGGGCGAGACCGGCGAGACGGGCGTGGCCGTCCTCAGGATCGCCCCCGGCGGCCCGGCCACGGCTCGCCTCCGGTTCGAGGCGCGGTCCGACGCCCCCGTCGCCCTCACGCTCTGGCGCGGCGACCGCCCGGTGAAGCGGCTCCTCGCGGCCCCCGGAGCCGAGGTCGTCGTCCCGCGGCTCGCCCTCGCCCCCGAGGGGCACGCGGTCCTCATCCGGACGGCCGCGCCGGCGCGCGGGCGCGCGGCCTTCGCGGTCGCCCTCGAGCCCGTCGCCACGGGCGACGAGGGCTTCGAGGCCGAGCCCGACGACGAGGCCCACGACGCCCGGACGCTCGGGGTCTCGGCGGCGCTCGCCGGCGCCCTCGACGGGCCCGGGGACCGCGACTGCGTGCGGCTCGACCTGGCGTCGGCCCGCGCCGCCTCGCTCGTCGTCGCCGCCGGGCCGCGCGCCGACCTCCGGATCGAGATCGCCTCGGTCGCCGGCCCGTTCGCCCGGACGCTCAAGGTCGCGCGCGTGCGGGCGGGCGAGGAGGCGACGATCGAGGGGCTCGCCGCCCCGGCGACGGGCGGCCCGCTCGTCGTCCGCGTGAGCCCGGGGTCGGCGCTCGAGAAGGCGGCGACGACCTCGACCGCGGACTACCGGCTGAGCCTCGTCGCCGCGAAGGAGGCGCCGGCCGTCGACCGCGAGCCGAACGACCGCGTGGACGCGGCCGCCGCGATCGGCGCGGGCACGGGGCCGGCGGCCGGCGGGGTCGGCCCGGTCGATCCGGTCGACTGGTACCGGGTGCGGACGACGGCGAGCGGCCCGCTGGCGTTGAGGGTGCGGGAGATCCAGGAAGAGAGCGACCACCCTCGCCCCGACCCTGCTCCCGAGGGAGAGGGGAGGAACGTCGGGATCGGCCTCGAGCTCTGGGAGCGGACCCCCGCCGCCCTCCGGCCGCTCGGGCGCTTCACGGCCGCGGGCGGCGAGATCGCGATCCCGCGCGTCCGCGCGCCTCTCGGCGGCGAGCTGCTCGTCGCCGTGACCGCGCCGGCCGGCGGGCGCGCCGCCCGGTACCTCCTCATCGTCGAGCAGGCCCCGGTCGAGGGCGAGGACGATGCCTTCGGGCGCGCCGCGCCGCCCGCCCCGTCCGGCGCGCGCGCGGCGGCGCGCGAGACCGAGCGGCTGGCGGCGGCGGCGGCGGGGGTCCGCCGGGGAGGCGAGCGATGAGCGCCGTCGCGACGCCGAAGCCGCGCTCCGCCTCGTTCCCGGCCCTGCCGCTCGCGGCCGCCGCCGGCCTCGGCGCCATCGCGTTCGCCCCGGGCGCGCGCGAGATGGCGAGCCGCTGGCTGGCCCCGGACGGCTACTACGGCCACGGGCCCCTCGTCCCGGCGGTCTGCGCCTGGCTGCTCTGGCGCGACCGCGAGGCCCTGGGCGAGGTCGCGCGCTCGTCGAGCCGCGCCGGGCTGGCGCTCGTCGCCGCCGCCGTCGCCCTCCTCGCGTTCAGCGTCCTCGAGGACGTCCACTTCACCCAGAACCTGGCGCTGCTCGGGGCCGTCGCCGGCACGGCGCTCGTCCTCTTCGGGCGGGCGGCCGTGCGGCGGGCGTGGTTCGCGCTCGCGTTCCTCGCCTTCATGGTCCCGCTCCCGCAACTCGCGATCGCCGACCTCGCGTTCCGGCTGAAGATGCTGGCGGCCGCGCTCGCCGCGAAGGCGATCGCCCTGGTCGGGGTCCCGGTCGTGCGGAGCGGCAGCTCGCTCCACCTCGCGAGCGCCTCGGTCACGGTCGACGACGCGTGCAGCGGCCTCCGGGGCCTGCTCGCCGTGCTCGCGATCGCGGCGGTCTTCGCCCACGTCGAGCGGAGCCGGGCGCGGGCGGCCCTCGCGCTCGCCCTCGCCGTCCCGGTCGCGATCGCCGCCAACGTGGCCCGGATCCTCGTCCTCTGCGCCCTGGCCGCCGCCGGCAGCCGGGCCGCGGCCGAGGGGCCGGTCCACGAGGCGACGGGCCTCGTCGTCTACGCGTTCGCGTTCCTCGTCTTCTTCGCACTGAAAACACGCCCGGGCGGGGGCGACATGGCGGAAGGGGCGCGCGACTTGCCGGCCGCGGACGAGCCCCCCGTGGTCCATCGCGCGCCCCCGCCCAAGCGTGTCCTGCTCCTCCTCGTCCTGCTCGCCGCCGGCGCCTCCGTCTCGGCCTTCGGCAAGGAGCGCGCGGCGCTCGCCGAGTCGCCGCGCACGAAGCTCGTCCCGCGCGAGATCGGGGCCTGGGTGGGCGTGGACGAGTCGCTCCCGCAGCGGGTCTACCGGACGCTCGGGACCGAGGACGTCCTCCTCCGCCAGTACGCGCGCCCGCAGGTCCCGGGCCCGGTCGGCCTCTGCGTCGTCCACACCCGGGACGCCCAGCGCGCCCACGCGCCCGAGCTCTGCTTCGCGGGCGAGGGCCTGGTGAGGGTCGAGGGCGACGTCCGGACGATCGCGGTCGCCGGCGCCCGCATCGAGGCCAACCGCGCGCTCTTCCGGCAGGGCGAGCGCACGATCCTCGTCTACTACTGGTACCGCCTGGACGGCCGCGACACCCCGAGCCATTACGACCACTGGGTCGACCGGCTCCTCAGGCGCGTGGAGCGGGGGACCTCCGAGGGCAGCCTCATCCGGGTGTCGGCGGCCGTCGACCCGGGTCCGCGCGGCCTGGAAGCCGCCGAGGCGCGCATCGCCCGGTTCTGCGCCGAGGCCCTCGGGCCCGCGCTCGCGGTGCTGCCGTGACGGCCGCCCCGCCGCTTCCCCGGGCCCTCGCCGCGCCGGTCGTGGGCGCGCTCACGATCGACGTCGAGGAGTACTTCCACGTCGAGAACCTGCGGCCCGTGGCGCCGCCATCGCGCTGGGACACGTTCCCGAGCCGGGTCGAGGGGTCCGTCGAACGGCTCCTCGACCGGCTCGACGAGCGCTCGGTGCGAGCCACGTTCTTCGTCCTCGGGTGGGTCGCGGAACGCCGCCCCGAGCTCGTCCGCAGGATCGCGCGGCGCGGGCACGAGGTGGCGTCCCACGGCCACGGACACGTCCGGCTGGACGAGCTCACGCCGGCCCGTTTCCGCGAGGACATCCGGCACGCGCGTGCGGTGCTCGAGGATGCGGCGCAAGCTCGCGTCCTCGGGTACCGCGCGCCGACCTGGTCGATCCGTCCGGCGACCGAGTGGGCGCTCGAGGTGCTCATCGAAGAGGGTTACGCGTACGACTCGAGCGTCTTCCCGGTCCGCCACGACCGCTACGGGGACCCTCAGGCGCCCGTCGTCCCGCACCGTCGGGTCGGGATCTCGGGCTCGATCGTCGAGCTGCCACCGCTCGTCTATCGGGTCCTGGGTCAGAACCTGCCGGCCGGGGGCGGCGGGTACCTGAGGCTCCTCCCGTTCTGGTTCACGCGCCTCGCCGTGAGGCAGGCCGTGAGCGAGGGACGACCGGTCGTCCTGTACCTGCACCCCTGGGAGATCGACGCCGGCCAGCCGTGGCTTCCCGTGGGCCTCCTGCGGGGGCTGCGGCACTACACCGGCATCTCCCTGGTCGAGGGACGCCTCGACCGTCTGCTGGCCGCCCACCGCTACGGGCGCGCCATCGACGTCGTCGCGGCGTTCGAGGCCGACGAGGCCGTCCTGGGAGGGAAGCCGTCGTGAGCCCGAGTTCGGCCACGACCATGCGCCCGCCCGACGCGGTCGCGCGCGAGGGGGGCGCGCGGCCCGAGGGCGAGGCGTCGAGAAGCAGAGGAGGTAACGAAGCGGTGATCGCACCCAACGTCAAGCTCGGCGAGCACGTCACGATCCCCCGGGCGGAGCTGGTGAACCTCCAGGGCTGCCGGATCGGCGACGGGACGAAGATCGGACCGTTCGTCGAGATCCAGAAGGACGTCGACATCGGGCACCACTGCACGATCTCGAGCCACAGCTTCATCTGCACGGGCGTCACCATCGAGCCCGGCGTCTTCGTCGGCCACGGGGTCATGTTCACGAACGACATCTACCCGCGGGCCGTCGAGGAGGACGGCTCGATCCGGCTCGAGATGGGCTGGCGCCTGCTCGAGACGCGGGTGAAGACGCGGGCCTCGATCGGGAGCAACGCGACCATCCTCGCCGGCGTCACGATCGGCGAGGGCGCCCTCGTGGGGGCGGGCGCGGTCGTCACGAAGGATGTGCCCCCGTACGCGGTCGTCGCCGGCGTGCCCGCGCGCATCGTCGGCGACGTTCGAGACACGGCGAGGCGGGAGCACGCGGGCGTTCGTCCGTGCGAGACGCACCTGCGTGAGGAGGCCGGATGATCGGGATCGGGGTCGTCGGTTCCGGGAACCCGGACCAAGGCCGGCTACACGATATCGCGGAGACGCCGATCGCGACGACCGCCGGCCTCCGCGATCGGCCGGCCCGGACCGGAGTCGACGCCGTCGCGATCGCCCCTCCCGCCTCGACGCCTGTGGGGCCGGCCCGCGAAGCGCCTTCGGCGGGCCGGCCGATCCTGGTCGCGAAGCCGCCCGCGCCGTCGACGGAGGCCTCCCTCCGCCTCGTCGACGCCGGCGGGCGGCTTCGGCCCGGTCGAGGGACATGAGCAGGCGAACGTCATGACCGTCCGAAAGATCCCGGTCGCGAAGCCCGTGCTGGACGAGCGCGAGGCCGACGCCGCGCGCCGGCCCATCCTCACGGGCTGGCTGACGCAGGGCCCCGAGGTCGAGGCGTTCGAGGGCGAGTTCGCGGCGGCGGTCGGCGCGCGGCACGCCTGCGCCGTCTCGAGCAGCACGACGGCGCTCCACCTCGCGCTGCTCGCCGTCGGGGTCGGCGCGGGCGACCGGGTCGTCACGGTCAGCCACGCCTTCATCGGGACGGCGAACGCGATCCGTTACTGCGGGGCGACGCCCGTCTTCGTCGACATCGAGCCGACGACCTACAACATGGACTGGCGGCGCGTCCAGGCCGCGATCTCGCGGCGGACGCGGGCGATCGTGTGCGTGCACCAGATGGGCATGCCCTGCGACCTGGCACGGATCGTCGACATCGGGCGCCGCTACGACCTCCCCGTGATCGAGGATGCCGCCTGCGCGACCGGGAGCGAGATCCTCTGGAACGGCCAGTGGGAGCCGATCGGGCGCCCGCACGCGGACATCGCCTGCTTCTCGTTCCACCGGGGCAAAGTGATCACGACCGGCGACGGCGGCATGCTGACGACGTCACGGCCGGACTGGGACCGGAAGTTCCGGCTCCTGCGCGAGCACGCCGCGACCGTGCCCGACAGCGTTCGGGACGGGGCGCGGAGCGTGATCTTCGAGGCCTACTCCCAGCTCGGCTTCCAGTACGGCCTGACCGACATCCAGGCCGCGGTCGGACGCGAGCAGCTCAAGCGTCTGCCCGAGATCGTCGGGCGAAGGCGCGAGGTCGCTGCCCGGTACGCCGACCTCCTCGCGCGCATCCCGGGACTCGTCCTGCCCCATGAACCCTCGTTCGCGCGCAGCAACTGGCAGAGCTACTGCGTGCGCCTCCCCGACGGCTGCGACCAGCGCCGGGTGATCGGGCGCCTCATGGACGCGGGGGTCTCGAGCCGGCGCGGCATCACCTGCGCCCACCGGGAGCCCGCGTACGCGCTCGAGCCCTGGTCCTGCGGCTCGGGCGCGGACCGGTGCGCCTGTCCCGATGGCCGCTGTCGTCGGCTCCTCGAGAGCGAGCGCGCCCAGGACCGGTCGCTCATCCTGCCCCTCTTCGCGCAGATGAGCGACGATGACGCGCATTACGTGGCGAACGCGCTGGCGGACGCCGTCGCCGCATCTTAGAGCGAATGGGTACCGTGGACGTGAGCTTCGCCGACGTTTGCGAGAAGCGGCCCGATCGGTCGCCGCCCGAGGAGGGCGCGCGGACCGATCGCGAGGAACGCGGTCGGCCGGCCGGAACCCCGCTCGCGCTCGCACGCCCCGCGCAGGCGCCCGACGTCGTGGTCGAGCCCGGGCGCGGCCTCTTCCAGCTCGATCTGCAGGCGATCTGGCGGTACCGGGAGCTGCTCTACTTCCTCGTGTGGCGCGACGTGAAGGTCCGCTACAAGCAGACGGTGATCGGGGCGCTCTGGGCCGTCCTCCAGCCCCTGCTGACGATGGCGATCTTCGCCGTCGTCTTCGGTCACTTCGCCGGGATCCCGTCGGACGGGCTCCCCTACCCCGTCTTCGCCTACGCGGCGCTGCTGCCGTGGATGTACTTCGCCCAGGCCCTCCAGCAGAGCTCGACGAGCCTCGTCCGCAACGCCAACCTGATCTCCAAGATCTACTTCCCGCGGTTGCTGCTCCCGCTGGCGGCGGCGCTGACGCCCCTCGTCGACCTCTTCTTCTCGTTCCTCGTCCTGCTCGGGCTCATGGCCTGGTTCGGCCTGCGACCGACGGCCGCGGTGCTGGCGCTTCCGCTGCTCCTGATGCCGGCCTTCCTGGCGGCGCTCGCGGTCTCGCTCTGGCTCGCGCCGCTCCAGGTGAAGTACCGGGACGTGGGCCACACGCTCCCCTTCCTGAGCCAGGCGTGGATGTACGCCTCGCCGGTGGCGTACCCGCTCAGCATCGTGCCCGAGCCGTGGCGGCTCTGGTACGGCCTGAACCCGATGGTGGGGGTCATCGAGGGCTTCCGCTTCGCGCTCCTCGGCCGCGGGAGCCCGGACCTCGGTCCGATGGCGGCGAGCGCGGCGGTGTTGACGGCGATCCTGCTCGGCGGGATCGTGTACTTCCGGCGGATGGAACGCACGTTTGCGGATGTGGTGTGATGCGCGAGGTCGCGATCCGGGTCGAGAACCTCTCCAAGCGATACGACATCGCGACCGGGCGACCGCGTCACGACACGCTCCGCGACCTGATCATGGGCGGTCTCGGATCGCTGCTCGGGCGGCCGAACGGGACCGGAGCGGAGAACGGCAACGGCACGGCCGCCGACGAGAGCTTCTTCGCCCTGAAGGACGTCTCGGTCGAGATCGGCCGGGGCGAGGTCGTCGGCATCGTCGGCCGCAACGGCGCCGGCAAGAGCACCCTCCTGAAGGTGCTCTCGCGCATCACCGAGCCGACGGCCGGTCGCGCCGAGATCTACGGCCGCGTCGGGTCGCTCCTCGAGGTCGGCACGGGCTTCGACCGGGAGCTGACCGGCCGCGAGAACATCTACCTGAACGGTGCGATCCTGGGCATGCGGCGGGCCGAGATCCGGCGCAAGTTCGACGAGATCGTCGCCTTCGCCGAGGTCGAGCGCTTCCTCGACACGCCCGTCAAGCGCTACTCGAGCGGGATGTACGTCCGGCTCGCCTTCGCCGTCGCCGCCCACCTCGAGCCCGAGATCCTCATCGTCGACGAGGTCCTGGCCGTCGGCGACGCCTCCTTCCAGCGGAAGTGCCTCGGGAAGATGGGCGAGGTCGCCGGGTCGGGGCGCACGGTCCTCTTCGTGAGCCACAACATGGGGGCGATCAACCGGCTGTGTAGTCGTGCCCTGTGGCTCGATCGCGGGCGTCTGCAAGCCACGGGCGATGTTGACGATGTCATTGGCCGCTACCTCTCCTCGAGCGCGAATGGTCGGGGCGAGCGGACGTTCCCGGAGGACTCGCGCCCAGCCCCCGGAAGCGAGTACGTTCGGCTGGAGGCCGTGCGCGTCAGGAACGAGGAGGGCCGGATCGCGACGTCGCTCGACGTGCGTCGCCCCTTTAGGGTCGAACTGCAGTACCGGATCCTCCGCGAGGTCGCCAATCTCCGCCTCGGTCTCCGCGTCGTGGCGCACGACGGGACGGTCGTCTTCTCGACGCGGGACCTCGACGACGGCTGCGAGTCGCAAGTCCGGGAGCCAGGCACATACGTCAGCCGCTGCACCATTCCCGGCGACTTCCTGGACTACGGCCAGTACTTCGTGTCGTTCGGCGCGGACTTCCCCATGCTGCGGAGCCACTTCGCCCTCCACCACGCGCTCGAGTTCCAGATCGAGCCGACGGGGGGCTCGGGCGGACACGTCTCCGACGGTCGAAGCGGGTTGCTCCGCGTCCGGCTTCCGTGGGTCATCGAACCGGTCGCACCACACGCCTCCCCGACCGCTGGAGAGCCATGAGGATCGACTCCATGCCTCGACGGAACCTCGCGCCTCCGCCCTCACGGCTGACCCTCGTCGTGGGGCCGAAGCCTTCTGTTCCCCGCGTCCGCGGAACCGGGTATCGGCTCGTCCGCGGGGTCGTCCTCGCGATGCGGTCGGCGCGGTCAGCCCTCTTCACGTCGGCGAGGGTGACGCGGAACGCGGTCCACCGGATGCTTCGGCGGTCCGATTACAGGAGGTGGGTGGATCTGGCCAACTACGAAGCCTGGTGGGACGAGCGCAACGTCAAGATCGCCCGACTCATCCAGGCCGGGAGCCGCGTCATCGAGTTCGGAGCGGGCCGCCGTCTGCTGGAGAAGCGCCTGGATCCCATGTGCACGTACGTCGCCTCGGATCTCGTCGAGCGCGGCGCGGGCACGTTCGTCTGCGACTTGAACCGCCGGCCGCTTCCCGACCTCGCTCCATTGAACGTCGATACGGCGGTGTTCGGAGGCGTGCTCGAGTATATCCACGACGTCGAGTCGCTGGTGGCGTGGCTGGCGGAGCAAGTGTCGGTCTGCGTCGCTTCTTACGCCTGCGCGCCCTCGACCCGAAAGGTGATCGGGCGAATTCGCACTCGGCTCGACCGGTTCTACTATGGCTACATGAACGGTTTTGCCGAGCCGCAGATCGTAGGCGTGTTCGAGCGGGCGGGGTTCCGCTGCCAGGCCATGGATTCCTGGGGCTCGCAGCGGATCTTTCTTTTCGTGAACGAGCGGCGCAGGCGAGGGTGAGCAACGTCTTGAACCTGCTCGCACCCTGGGGCTTCTACGGCTCGGGAAACATCGGCGACGAGGCGACCCTCATGGGCTTCGCCCGGCTCGTGACCCTCTCGCGGCGGCCCTTCCGGGTGTGGGTCGGCTCGCGCAACCCGCGGCATACGGCTCGCGTCGAGCCGTCGTTCCGCTACTTTCGCCACCCCTTCGGTCCTCTCACTCGGCGGTGGGCGAACTACCGCACGTGCGCGACGGTGATGCCCGGTGGAACGCCAATCATGGACTGTCACGGGCCTTGGCCACTGGACGAGGTCGTTCCGATCCTCGAGGCCGCACACCGCCGGGGAAGGCCGATCGTCTTCGTCGGGGCAGGGACGGAACGGCTTCAGCGCGAGGAGTCGCGCCGCATCCTGGCAGAGAGGCTCGCTCCCATCGTTCACTTCTGGACCGTTCGCAGCGAGACCGACGAAGCACGTCTGATCCAGTACGGCGTACCGCCCGAATGCGTCCGCGTCGCGGGAGACATGGCCTGGCTCCTGGAGCCAGTGAGCGCCGACTGGGGAAAGGAGCGGCTGCGTGCCTGGGGCGCGTCGACGGCGCGCCAGCTCGTGGGGGTCAACCTCATGGATGAGAAGCCCGTCCGCGAGCAGCACCCGGACCACCTCCGGACGATGGCTCGATCGCTCGACCGGCTCATCGAGTCCCGCGATGTCACCATTCTCTTCCTGGCGAACGACATCAACGATACCGTAGGCTTCGATCGACCCGCGATGCTTCAAACGCTCGCCGCGATGGAGCACCGCGACCGCGCGTTCATGGCGCCGACCATATACTGGTCTCCGCCCGAGATGATGTCGCTGATCGCGAACTGCCACGCGACCATCAGCATGCGATACCACTTCTGTCTGTTCTCGGCCCTTCAGGGCGTGCCCTTCATTGCCCTCCAGAGGTCGGACAAGGTTGCGGACCTGTGCACCGACCTGCAGTGGTCGTTCGGCACGCCGCTCGATGGCTTGAGCGTCCAGGCCTTGGACCAGCTGTTCGAGGCGGTCGAGCGCGAGCGCACGGCGGCGATCGGCCGGCTGCACACGCGGACTCCAGCCCTGCGCGAGCGGGCCTCGCTCAACGTGGCCGCCCTGGAAGCGCTTGCGAGCTGATGGCCGCGTCGTCGAGGAATCGTCTGGAGAACGAGAGCATGGCGAGTGGGCTCAATGGACACGGAAACTCCCGCAACGGACCGCACATCGTCATATGCATCCGGTCGTTCCGACGCGCCGGCGGCGCGACTCAGTGCCTCATGGGACTCATCGAGACCCTGGGCAAGCTCGACGATGGAACGGAGCGATACACGCTGGTCGCCGACACGCCCTGGCTGGTCGAGTGGCTGAAGCCTCACTGCGGCCGCAATCAACGGATCGTCCTTTACGGGGCTCTCGGAGACGGGAGCGGCCTACGCCCGGCCGCTCGACGGGTGCGCATGGAGAAGGTCCTCAGGACCGTTCTGGCGCCGCTCGTTCCCCTGGCTCGCTATGCCAAGCGAGTTCTCTCGCCTCCGCGAAGCTGGCCCGAGGTTCCCCTGTCCGACGGCTTCATCGAAGACCTCGGCTGCGATGTCGTGCACTTCCCCGCTTACTGGTTCATGCTCTGCAACGTACCGAGCGTCTACAATCCCCACGACCTGCAGCACCGGCTCTATCCTCAGTACATATCGCAGGAAGAGCTGAAGATGCGCGAGGTGGTCTTCCCGGCCGCCTGCCGCATCTCACGCACCGTGGTCGTCGGCACGAAGTGGGTCAAGGACGACGTCGTCCGTCAGTTCGGGATCGACCCCGGGAAGATCCAGATCATCCCGTGGGCGTCGCCCACGCAGTTCTACACGGAGCCAAGCGCCGAGCACCTGACGACCGTTTGCCAGAAGTACAACGTCGAGATGCCCTTCGCGATCTTCCCGGCACACACGTGGCCGCACAAGAACCACGTGCGTCTTCTCGACGCGCTGGCGCTGCTCCGCGACTCGAAGGGTTTGGTCGTCCGTCTCGTGTGCACCGGCGGTCCGGTGGACTTTCACTGGCCGCAGATAGAGGCCCGGGTACGGGAGCTGAAGCTCGAGTCGCAGGTGAGGTTTGTCGGATCGATACCGGACGATGACCTGCGCGCCCTCTACAGGCTGTCTCAGTTCCTCGTGATGCCGACGCTCTACGAGGCCGACAGCAACCCGATCCACGAGGCCTGGTACGAGGGCGTGCCCGTCGCCTCCTCGAACGTCACGGCGTTGCCGGACCAGGTCAAGGATGCGGGCATCCTGTTCGACCCCAGGGACGTCCGGGCCATCGCCGACGCGGTCGCCCGAATGGCCACCGACGAGGCCCTGCGCGAGGACCTGAAGCAGCGTGGTTACCGCCGGGCCAAGGACTTCAGCTGGGAGCGGACGGCCAAGGCCTACCGCGCCGTGTATCGCCGGGCGGCGGATGCGTCGCTCACCGAGGAGGACCGATGGCTGCTCCAGTGGGACTGGTTGCGCGAGCCGAACAAGTCTCGGGAGCCGGTGCAATGACGAGCGGAGACTTCATTCCGATCTCGAAGGCGGTCCTGACCGGCAACGAGCTCGCGTACGTCACCGACTGCGTCCAGTCGACCTGGGTCTCCTCCGTCGGCCGCTACCTGACGGCGTTCGAGGACGCCTTCGCGAAGTTCTGCGGCACCGAGCACGCGGTCGCCTGCTCCAACGGCACGACGGCCCTCCACCTCGCCCTCCTCGCGCTCGGCGTCAAGGCGGGCGACGAGGTCCTCGTCCCCACCCTCACCTACGTGGCCACGGCCAACGCGGTCGTCTACTGCGGCGGCCGGCCGGTGTTCGTGGACGGCGAGCCCGACACCTGGAACATGGACCCGGCCCGGATCGAGGCCCTGATCACGCCGCGCACCAAGGGGATCATCGTCGTCCACCTGTTCGGGCATCCGGTCGACATGGACCCGATCCTCGAGATCGCCCGCCGGCGCGGGCTCTTCGTGCTGGAGGACGCGGCCGAGGCCCACGGCGCCGTCTACAAGGGCCGGCGGGTGGGCTCGATCGGCGAGATGGCCACGTTCAGCTTCTTCGGGAACAAGATCATCACCACCGGCGAGGGCGGCATGATCACGACGAACGACCGCGCGCTTGCCGACGAGTGCCGCCGCCTCCGCAACCACGGCATGGATCCGAAGCGCAAGTACTGGTTCGCGACGGTCGGCTTCAACTACCGCCTGACGAACATGGCCGCCGCCCTCGGGCTCGCCCAGCTCGAGAAGATCGACTGGCATCTCGAGCAGCGCCAGGACATCGCCCGCTGGTACCGCGAGTTCCTCGCGGCGGTGCCGGGGCTCGCCTGGCAGCCGGAGAAGGCCTGGGCCCGGCACGTCTGGTGGCTCTTCACCGTGGTCCTGGATGAGAGCATCCCGCTCGGCCGCTTCGACGTCCTCGCCGGGCTCAAGGAGCGAGGCATCGAGGGCCGCCAGATCGTCTACCCGATCCACGAGCTGCCGCCGTACCAGGACGCATCCCACGCCGGCCGATTCCCGGTCGCCGAGCGCGTCGTGAACCGCGGCGTCCACCTGCCCACCTGGTCGGGCCTGACGCGCGAGCAGGTGCGGTACGTGTGCGACAGCTTCCTGGAATGCCTGGCGGCGGGTCGGAGGGGCGGCCCCAGGGATCGACGCGACTCGGCTCCGGTGACCCGATAGATGGGCGTCTCCGGCCTGAAGCTCGAGCGCGAGACGGGGAGGCGACGAGGACCCTTGCAGGACCTTTCCGGGGCGACGGGGGTGATCCTGGCGGGAGGCCTGGGGACGCGGCTCCGCCCGGTGGTCGCCGATCGGCCGAAGGTCCTGGCTCCGGTCCTCGGACGCCCGTTTCTCGCGTACCTGCTGGATCAGGTCGCCACGGCCGGGCTAAGGGACGTCGTCCTCTGCACGGGGTACCTCGGCGAGGAGGTCCGGATCGCGTTCGGCGATGCTCACGGGCACGTGCGGCTGGCCTACTCCCGGGAGTCATCGCCCCTGGGGACGGCCGGGGCGCTGCGAGCCGCGCTGCCCCTCGTCTCGACGGACACGATGCTGGTCCTGAACGGGGACTCCTACTGCGAGGCGGACTTCCGGGCCCTCGAGGCGTTCCATCGCGCGAGCGGCGCCGTCGCGACGATCGGACTCGTCCAGGTCGCGGACACGAGGCGCTACGGGCGCGTGCAGACGGACGCCGCCGGGCGCGTGCTCGGGTTCGAGGAGAAGGGGACCGCGGCGGGACCGGGGTGGATCAACGCGGGGCTGTACCTGCTCGAGCGCCGGCTCGTGCAGTCGATTCCCGCGAAGGGGCCCGTGTCCCTCGAGCGAGAGGTGTTCCCCGCCTGGATCGGCCGAGGGCTCCACGGCCACCGAAGCGAGGGACGGTTCATCGACATCGGTACGCCCGAGTCCTACGCGGCAGCCGAGGCGTTCTTCGCCGATCGGGAGCGCGCCGACTCATGACGACGCGCCGCTACGTGGTGCTGGATCGCGACGGCACGATCATCGTGGAGCGGCACTACCTCTCGGACCCGGGCCAGGTGGAGCTCCTCCCGGGAGTCGCCGCCGGTCTGGCGCGGCTCGGCCGGATGGGCCTCGGCCTGGTCGTCATCACGAACCAGTCGGGCATCGGACGAGGTTACCTCGACGAGCCATGCCTCGAGACGATCCACGCGAGGATGTGCGCCCTGCTCGCCGCCGACGGGGTCCGCCTCGACGGCATCTACCACTGTCCGCACCTTCCGGAGGCCGGGTGCGCGTGTCGCAAGCCCCGGACGGCCCTGGTGGAGAGGGCGAGCCGCGAGCTTCGCTTCGATCCCCGGGCGGCGTTCGTCGTCGGCGACAAGCCGTGCGACATCGAGCTCGGTCAGGCGATCGGGGCGACGACGATGCTGGTGCGCACGGGATACGGGGCCCAGGTGGCCGCGGAGGGACGGACCGCGCCCGATCACACCGTGGACGACGTGCTCGAGGCGGCCCGGGTGATCGAGCGGCTGCTCGCCCGGATGGCAGAGGAGTGATCCATGCAGCCAGGCCGTGACCGCACCGACTCGGTCCGCGGGCATCTGCTCGAGAGCGCGGACGTCAAGCGCCGGGTCGCGGAGGCGTGCGCCGACGCCGTCGTCGCCGCCGCCGATCTCATCGCGGCCGCGTTCCGGGCCGGGGGAAAGCTCCTGATCTGCGGGAACGGCGGGAGCGCGGCCGACTGCCAGCACATGGCGGCCGAGCTCGTGAGCCGGCTGACGAAGGAGTTCGAGCGGCCGGGTCTTCCGGCCATCGCCCTGACGACGGACACGTCGTTCCTGACCGCCTTCGCCAACGACTGCGGCTTCGACGGCATCTTCGACCGTCAGGTCCGGGCGCTCGGGAAGCCGGGGGACGTCCTGCTCGGGATCAGCACGAGCGGCAACTCCCCGAACGTCATCCAGGCCGTGACGGCGGCGCAGGCGCTGAGGATGCGGACGGTGGCCCTGACCGGCGCCGGCGGCCGCCTGGCGTCGATGGCGGACGTGGCGATCTCCGTCCCGAGCGGCGACACACAGTACATCCAGGAATCCCATCTGGCGATCGAGCACATCGTCTGCGGGCTCGTCGAACGGGACCTCTTCGCGAACCGGGCCGAGCCGGGTGAGCTGGAGCGGTAGTAGGAGGACAGCACGATGATCATCAGCCGAACGCCCTTCCGACTCTCGTTCTTCGGCGGGGGGACGGACTATCCCGCGTGGTACCGCAAGCACGGCGGGGCCGTGATCGCGACGACGATCAACAAGTACTGCTACATCACGGCACGGTACCTGCCGCCGTTCTTCGAGCACAAGTACTGCGTGATCTACTCGAAGATGGAGTACTGCCAGACGCTCGACCAGATCGCGCATCCGGCCGTCCGCGAGGTCCTCCGCTACCTCAAGCTCACGCGCGGCGTCGAGATCCATCACGACGGCGATTTGCCGGCGAGGAGCGGCATGGGCTCGAGCTCCGCGTTCACCGTCGGGCTCCTGCACGCCCTCTACGCCCTGAAGGGCCAGATCGCCAGCAGGCATCAGCTCGCCATGGAGAGCGTTCACCTGGAGCAGGACGTGCTGCAGGAGACGGTCGGCTCCCAGGATCAGGTCCTGGCCGCCCACGGCGGGTTCAACCACGTGACGTTCCTGCCGAACGGGGAGATCTCGGTCCGGCCGATCACGGTGACGCCCGAGCGCATGGAGGAGCTGAACTCGCACCTGATGCTCTTCTACACGGGGATCAAGCGCACGGCGTCGACGGTCGCCCAGAGCTACGTGAACGGCATCGACGACCGGAGGCGACAGCTCCGCGTGATGAAGGACCTCGTCGACGAGAGCATCGGCATCCTCAACGGCGGCCAGGACCTGACGGGCTTCGGCGAGCTGATGCACGAGGCGTGGCAGGAGAAGCGGGCCCTGAGCTCGAGCGTGTCCAACCCCGAGGTGGACGAGCTGTACGACCGCGCCCTCTCGGCCGGAGCCATAGGCGGCAAGCTGACCGGCGCCGGCGGGGGCGGCTTCCTGCTCCTCTTCGTGCCGCCCTCGCGCCAGGACGAGGTGAAGGAGAAGCTGAACGGGCTCATCCACGTGCCCTTCAAGTTCGAGTTCTCGGGGAGCCAGATCATCTTCTTCGACCGCGAGGAGGATTACTCGGCGGAGGAGCGGGAGCGGGAGGCCCACCCGGTGCGGGCGTTCCGCGAGCTCACCCCTCAGGGTGGCCTATAGGGAGGGTGGATCTTGCACGTCCTCGTCACCGGCGGAGCGGGGTACATCGGGTCGATCCTCGTGCCGTCTCTCCTGGCGGAGGGACACCAGGTCACGGCCCTCGACAGCTTCATGTACCAGCAGGCCTCCCTGCTCGATTGCTGCTTCGACCGGAGGCTGACGGTCATCCGCGGAGACGTGCGGGACGACGCGCTCCTGTCGGAGCTCGTCTCCAGGGCCGACGCCGTGCTGCCGCTCGCCTGCCTGACCGGCGCCCCGCTGTGCGCCCGCGACCCGCACGCCGCGCGAGCCGTGAACTTCGAAGCCATCAAGACGGTGGCGAATCGCCTGAGCCCGCGGCAGATGATGGTCTTCCCGTCGACGAACAGCGGCTACGGCCTCGGCGAGGCCGACATCTACTGCACCGAGGACACGCCGCTTCGCCCCATCTCGCTCTACGGCCGCCTCAAGGTCGAGATCGAGTCCCTGCTTCTGGAACGGGGGAACTGTGTCACGTTCCGGTTCGCGACCCTCTTCGGCTCGAGCCCCCGGATGCGGCTCGACCTCCTCGTGAACGACTTCACCTACCGGGCCGTGACCGATCGCGCGATCGTCCTCTTCGAGCCCCACTTCAAGAGGAACTACCTCCACGTTCGGGACGCGGCGCGCGCCTTCATGCACGCGCTCGCGAACTACGAGCGCATGAAGGGCCGCCCGTACAACGTCGGCCTGAGCGACGCCAACCTGAGCAAGTGGGAGCTCTGCGAGGTGATCCGGAAGCACGTTCCGGAGCTGTGCTTCATGGCCGCCGACGTCGGGGAAGACCCCGACAAGCGGAACTACATCGTCAGCAACGAGCGCATCGAGGCGACGGGTTTCCGTCCGGCCGTCGGGCTCGATGAAGGGATCGTCGAGCTGATCAAGGCCTACCAGATCATCCGCCGGAACCAGTTCTCCAACGTCTGACTCCGGGGCTTACTCGCCGGCGCTCGCCTCCCCGCCCCGCCAGTCATCGATCGCCATCGCGCCCGTGGCGTAGAGCCCGATGCCGGGCTGGCCGCTCTCGATGAAGTGCACGGCGTCGTCGTGCGCGAGGAGCAGGCTGCCGTTGCGGTAGACCGCCAGCCGCGCCGTGCCGGCGGCGACGGTCCGCACCTCGAGGCGCAGCCGGTCACCGGTTCTCCACGGGGTCGGGTCGAACGCGAGCAGGTAGAAGGCTCCGTTCACGTGGGCGTAGAGGTACGCTCCGTCGCCCTTGACGGCGAGCCAGTACCCCTGGGCGGGTGAGACCCCGCCGCGGACGCAGACGCCCGTCCAGTCCCCGATCTGCCCGGCGATCGTGATCGCCGAGTACTGGTCCGCGGGGAAGGCACCGGCGTTCCAGAAGTACGCCCCGCCTCCTCCGCCGGGCGCCCGGACGGCGTTGTTCGAGATCGAGGTCCCGCTGCCGAAGGCCGGAGCCGCGAGCCAGTCGGATCCGAGGGGCCCATCGGCGCGATCGAAGCGATCCTCGGCGAGCCAGGAGGGCTCCAGAGGCTGCGCCTCCTCCCCGGGCGGCGGAGGCGGCGGCGCGCCGGTATCGCCGCCTTCCACCTCGCCCGCGTGCCAGTCGTCGAGCGCCATTGTCCCGTTGCCGTACAGCCCGATGCCCGGGTTCCCGCCGTCGATGAAGTGGAGCGACTCGTCGCGAGTGAAGAGCGGGTCGCCGTTACGGTAGACCGTGAGGCGCGCGGTGCCGGCGGCAGCGTTGAAGACCTCGAGCTTCAGGGCGTCGCCGGTCGACCAGGCGGTCGCGTCGTAGGCGAGCAGGTGGAACGCCTGATCGACGCGGGCGTAGAGGTGGGCGCCGTCCGACTTGATGGCCACCCAGTAGCCATCGGCCGGCGAGATCGAGCCGCGGACGCAGACTCCCGTCCAGCTCCCGATGTCTCCGGCGATGGCGATCGCCGAGTACTGGTCGGACGCGAAGTCGAGGGCATCCCACAAGAACGCCCCGCCGCTCCCGGAGCTCGCGGCGACCTTCCTGCCCGAGATCGAGGCGCCGGCTCCGAAGGCGGGGTCGGAGACCCAATTCGAGCCTATCGGTCCGTTCGCCCGGTTGAAGCTGTCCGAGGCCAGGGCCCCCTCCGGCGGCTGGGATTCTTCCTCGCCCGGCGGAGGCTCGGAAGGCGACCCCTCGGCCGGGCTCAGCTCGCCGCCGCGCCAGGTGTCGAGCGAAATGCCCGTGGAGTAGAGGCCGATGCCCGGCTGCCCGCTCTCGATGAAGTGATCGGCATCGTCTCGACTGAAGAGGGCGGTCCCGTTGCGACGGACGGTTAAGCGGGCCATACCGGACGTGACCGTCTGGACGTCGAGTCGCAGGACGTCGCCCGTGGACCATGGTGTCACGTCGTGCACGAGGCGATGAAACGCCCCGTTCATGTAGGAGTAGAGGTACGCGCCGTCGGCCTTGACGGCGAGCCAGTACCCCTGAGGGGGCGACACGCCACCCCGGACTGCGACCCCCGTCCAGGTGCCGATGTCTCCGGCGATGGTGATCTGCGAGTACTGGTCCGCTCCCAGGGTGGTGGCGCTCCAGAAGTACGCCCCGCCGCTCGATGACGCAGGCACCACCCGGTGCCCGGAGATGAATGCCCCGCTTCCGAACTCCGGAGCGTTCACCCAGTTCTGACCGAGGGGCCCGTCGTCGCGATCGAAGTCATCGGCGGGTCCCGACGGCGGCGGGGGCGGGGGAGGAGGCAGTTCGCCGCCCTGCCAGTCGTCGAGCGAGACGGCGCTCGTGGCCTGAAGACCGATCCCGGGCTGCCCGCCGTCGATGAAGTGCTCGACGTCGTCGTACGCGAGCACGGGGCTGCCGTTGCGGAGGACCGTGAGCTGCGCGGTCCCGGCGGCGACCGTGCGGGCCTCGAGCCGCAGGACGTCCCCCGTGGACCACGCCGTCGGAACGTGCCCGAGAGCGTGGAAAGCGGCGCCATCGAAGGCCTGGAGATGGACGCCATCCCCCTTGACGACCGCCCAGTAGCCCTGCGCCGGGGAGACCCCGCCGCGGACGGTGACACCCGTCCAGTCGCCCGGCTCCCCCGCGATCCGGACCTGGGAGTACTGGTCGGCGCCGTAGGCCTGGGCCGCCCAGAACGCGGCCCCGCCGTTGCCGGGCGGCGCTGTCACGGCGTATCCCGAGATCGAGAGGCCCGTGCCCCACGACGGATCGATCCACCAGCTCGGCCCGAGCGGACCGACGGGTCGGTTGAAGTTGTCTCGACCCGAGTACCGGAGCTTCTGCAGCCCGGCGACCGCTTCCCCGACCCAGCCGGACGACCAGGTGTGGATCCGCGTTTCCCCTCCCTCGAGCAGGAACAGGACCTCGTTCGCCTGGAGGCGGGACGCGAACGCCAGGACGTCGTTCCGGTACGTCGGCGCGTCGCGGTACGTGACGTGGTCATCGGAGAGCCAGAGCCGCCTCTCCGTCCGGAACGGCTCGCGGCGCCCCGCTATGAAGTCGTTCGTCAGCCGGTAGTTGGCCTGGAAGTTCTCATCGGAACCGTAGTTGTCGAGCATCTGGTGGCCGAACGCATCGGGCTCGTCCGCCGGGAAGTCCCAGGCAGCCGCGGCATCGAAAACCGTCGGATGGCGGAGGAGCAACGTGACGGCGCCGTAGCCCGACTTGCTGAAGCCGAGAAGCCAGTGCTCCTCGACGCCCGTGACCGAGAGATTCGCCCGTACCCAGGGGACCAGATCCTGGATCATGAAGCTCTCGTACCGGCGATCGGGGTCGGAAGCGTGGTCCGCGTACCAGGGTTCGGCAAGGAAGGACGGCGCGATGATGCAGGCATTGTAGTCGTTGTGGACGTTCAGGGCCCGCAGCGCCTCGAGCCCATCTCCGAACTCGCTCTCGAGGTCGACGTGAGCGATGGCGGGAAGGACATAAATGAACCGACGAGACATCCCGGGCGCCGGTTGCGCCGGCGAGAGGACTCGCAGGGTCGTCGCATCCGGGCCGTTGAAGGAGGAAGTGGCCTCGTACCAGATGACGCCGTCGTCCGCCACCACCGGCTCCGAAACCTCGAGTCCCGCAGCCTCGGTGTGGATCGACAGTATCAGCCAGACAAGGAACGGCAGGGCCGTCTTGCGCAAGGGAACCTCGCAGGATGTCGAGCGCAGTCGGTTGGTTCGGCCTTGCCGGCACCGTATACTACCACGAGCCGCGCGCCCGGGTCAAGGGAGGCGCGACGCCGCCCGTGCGAGTCCTGCTTCTCACCCACCGACTTCCCTTCGCGCCGAACCGCGGCGACCGGATCCGGGCCCACCATCTGCTCCGTGTCCTCGCGTCGAGGGTCGAGGTGCACCTCGTGTCCCTCGTGCACGATCGCGAGGAGGAGTCGCGAGCCTCCGACATGGGCGAGCTCGCCGCATCCGTGATTCCGGTCCGAGTCCCGCGCCTCGGGAACGCCCTGCGCGGGCTCCCCACCCTGCTGACGCGGCGCCCGCTCACGCACGCCCTCCTCGACTCGCCGGAGCTCGTGCCTGCGCTCGAGCGGGCGGTCGGCGCCCATCGCCCGGACGTCTTGCTCGCCTACTGCTCCGGCATGGCGAAGTGCGCCCTCGCGCCGCCCCTCGACCGCATCCCGTTCGTGCTCGACATGCTCGACGTCGATTCGGAGAAGTGGGCCGCGCTCGGCCGGCGGGCGAGGCCGCCGCTCCGCTGGGTTTACGCCCGCGAGGCGCGCACGCTCGCGCGGTTCGAGGCGGAGGCGACCGGGCGGTCGTTCGCGACCACCGTCGTGAACGAGCGCGAACGCGAGGCGCTCCGCCGGCTGGCCCCCGGGGCGCGCGTCGAGGTCGTCCCGAACGGCGTCGATCTCGAGTCGTTCCGTCCCGCCGTCCTGCCGCCGGCGACCGAACTGCAGGTCGTCTTCGCCGGGGTCATGAACTACGCGCCCAACGTGGAAGGAGCGGTCTGGCTCGCGCGCGCCGTCTGGCCCCTGGTCCTCGCCCGGCACCCGGAGGCGAAGCTCCTCCTCCTCGGCTCCGACCCGACGCGAGCGGTGCGGGGACTCGCGCGCCTCCACGCTTCGATCGAGGTCACGGGACGCGTGCCCGACGTCCGCCCCCACCTCTGGCGCTCGGCCGTCGCAGCCGCGCCGCTCCACACGGCGCGCGGCGTACAGAACAAGGTCCTCGAAGCCACTGCCGCCGGGCTGCCGCCGGTCGTGACGCCCGCCGTCGCCGACGGGCTGCCGGCCGAGGTCATGGGCGCCTGCGTCGTGGCCGAGGGGCCCGAGCGTTTCGCCGACGCGCTCGTGGATCTCCTCGACCGCACGCCGGACGAGCGGCGCGCGATCGCCGGGCGCGCCGATCTCGGCCCGCTCGCCTGGTCCAGGCGCCTCGCGCCGTTCCTCGACCTGCTCGAAGGGGCGGCGAGGTCGCCGCGCGTCCGGGCCTGAAGCGCCGACGGTCCGGACCCTCGGGTCCGGACCGTCGGCCGGGTCGAAGCACCGCAAGGGAATCGAGGGTCAGGGGATCGGCTGGGTGAAGCCATCGACTTCGGGGTGCGTCGTCGTGTCGGAGCTCGGCGACACGGCTCCGGCGATCGCGATGCCGAACTGCGCCCAGTTCTGCTGGTTCGTGAGCCCGGCAACCGGTGAGCCGATGAGGCCCGTGCTCGAGTTCGACTGCGGCACGATGAAGCTCGGGGCCTGCTCGCGGTAGTAGACGCGGAAGTTCTGGCCGGAAACGCCCTGGTAGTCGTAGACCAGCACGACGTCGCTCTGGATCACGTCCGTGTTCCCGCGACTCGTGTCGTAATCCATGTCGATCGTCCGGAACACGGGCGCGTTCGGATAGGGCTCGAAGCGCGTGTTCACGACCACCGTTTGCCGCGGCGGCTTGTCGGCGCCCGTACCGGGCGTGGCGAGGGTCGATATCGTGATGTTCGTGGAGTAGTTCTTGAAGAAGGAGTCCTCGATGCGGAGCGAGCCGGGGGTGTTCGTGGAGCTGGAGATGCCGTCGTACATGCCCTGGACGTCTGCGCGGCGAAGGGTCACGTTCCCCGCCCAGTAGTCGCCGGAGCTGAAGCCGGCTCCGCCCGAGAACTGGTTCAAGGCCCGGGAATGTCCGCGGACGATGAAACCGTCGAGCGTCAGGTTCTGGACGGGATAGGCGAAGAACCCTTCCTCCCAGCAATGCCACGCGACTGTGTCGCGGAGAACGGTCGTCTGCGTGGCGCGAGACACGTATCCGTCCGTCCCCAGGTGCCAGAAGGTGACGCCTGTCGCCGAGGCACCGTAGGCCTCGTTGCGGACGAACTCGGGCACCGGGGTAACCTGCATGTCCACGAGGTCGTGCTCGCCGGCCGCGCGCACGTCTGCGCCCGGGAACAGCGGAACCCGTTCGTTCTGTGGGAAGGCGGGCGGGCAGAACAGGTTGTAGCCCGACCCGGAGACGATTCCCTGGTTCTCGCCCACGCCGTTCGCCGCCACGTTGTCGCGGATGTAGTTGTTGAAGCCGTGGAACCAGAAGACCGAGCCGTCGAGGCCCGTGTTGTCGCGCGGGTTGTCGTCGCCGCGCGAGGCCATGGCGAAGTTCCGCTCGATGACGTTGAAGCTCGAATTGCCATTGACGGCGGCCAAGCAGGCGCCGTTCCAGTTGTAGATGACGTTCTCGCGGATGAGCCCGTAGTGGCTGTTGTCGAGCAAGACGCCCCAGCGGAAGGGCATCGGGTTGAGCGGGCAGGTGACCGCGTTGCCCTGGAACGTGTACTGGTAGCCGTTCGCGGGCGTGGTCTGCGGTCCCTTCAGGTTGAGGAAGTGGACGGCGTAGCGGCCCTCGATGTTGGAGGGGCCGGTCGGGGCGTCGGTCGTCCGGCCGAGCCCGGAGAACGCGGCGTAGCGGATGTCGACGTTGGCGCGGTGCGTGAACAGCGTGTGCCCGCGCGTGCCCGTCGCGCTCTCCGACCGGATCGTCACGTTGCGGGTCATGTTGCCGACGTGCGGCAGGTACTCGAGCGTGCCGGCCGCGTTCGTCGCGCCGAAGTGGTTGAACTGGAGGCCGGCCTGGAGCGTGAGCGTCCGGGCGTCGGCCGAGATGGCGGTGATCGTCGCCAGCTCCCACTGGGGCACGTAGCTCGACCAGCGCTCGCCGTCGATGAGCTGGCGCGTATCGGGGAGGCAGAGCCGATCCCCGACGCGCCAGCCGCTCACGGGCTGGGCGAGCGTCAGCGTCGCGTTCCCCGCCCGCGGCTCGCTCGCCGTCCGCACGAACGTCGGCGACTTCACCGTCCCGTGCATCGTCACCCGCCCGAGCACGAGGAGCCCGTTGCCGTACTGCTCGGGATCGCCGGACGTGCTGACCGGCGTGTTCGTGAAGACGATCTGGGCGGTCACATTGGCCGGAACAGGCGAGGCGGCCGTTCCGACCTCGAGCGCGGCGCCCTCCGAGACGAGGAGCGTCGTCGCGACCAGACGGGTGTTGGCGCCGGTCGAGAACCGGAGGAGCCCGCCATTGCGGACGCCCACGACTCGGGCGGTGGCGCCGCTCGTCGTCTCGACGTCGTAAGTGACCGTCGTCCCCGAGCTGATCGCCACGACGTCGGTCGCCGTCGGGACGCGGCCGGCATTCCACGTGGCCGCCGAGGACCAGTTCCCGGACGTCGCGCTCGCGATCGTCGGGCTGGCCGCGAAGTCGGGAATGCTGATCTCGGGCGGGAGCGAGCTCTGCTGGGTGACCGACAGGGTCACCTGGCTGCTCGTGACGCTGCCGACCGAGTTCGAGACGACGACTCGGAACGTGGCGCCGTTGTCGGAGAGCGTCGTCGCCGGCGTCGTGTAGGTCGACCCCGTGGCGCCGGCGATGTTCGTGCCGTTCCGGCGCCACTGGTAGGAGAGAGGAGCCGTTCCATTCGCCACCACGGAGAAGGTGGCATTTTGCCCGACGATGACGGTCTGGTTTACAGGCTGCGAGGCGATCGTCGGCGCTACCGGGGTGGCGGTCACCGTGACCGTCAGCTCATCGACGGTCGACAGGGCCCCGTCCGAAACCGTGAGCCGCAGGACGTAACTGCCGACCACCGAGAAGCTCGCGACGGTCTGGGTCGAGAGAGCGTCGGCGAACGTGACCGTCCCCGGACCGCTCACCCGGCTCCAGTTCGAGGTGACCCGGCCGGGGGGATTCGGCAGGCCGTCGTCCGATACGGTGGCCGAGAGGGTTGCGGTGCCCGAGATGAGCACCGACTGATCCGGGCCGGCATCGACCACGGGCGGCTGGTTCACGCCCGGCGACGGGCCCGGGCCCGGCCCCGGCGCGGGCGCCGGCGCCGGCGACCCGGACCCCGACGAACCGCTGGATCCGCCGCCACCTCCGCCCCCGCCACCGGCGCAAGCCCCCGCGAGCACGAAGCAGCCGAGTCCCAATGCCAGCCAGAACCTGTTGCTCCCGGACGGCTTCGACATGCCCATCGAGCCCCCTATCTGCCCCGTTCCGCGACATGACGCGTCGCGTACTCTGCGTATTTCCTCCGCAAACGGGGTTCCCACCGAGGTGAACTTCAAGTGTAGCCGGATGGTCGGGATGGTCGTGCAGGGAAAGGAGATCAAGCCGGAGGGCGCAGCGCCGCGGGCTCCTGCTCAGGTTCGCCGCGCGTCCGGATAACTCTTGCCGGGACCCCACCGGCGATGACGCGGTCCGGAAGGGGCTTCGTCACGACCGCGCCGGCGCCGACGACCGTCTCCTCGCCCACGTCGGCCATGACGACGGCGCCGCTCCCGATCCAAGATCCGCGGCCGATGCGAACGCGCGCGACCTCGCCCGGCTGCTCGCGGATCGGGGCTGCCGGATCGTCCGTCCCGTGCGTGCGCGCGCCGCTCGGCACGTGGACGCCGGCGGCCAGGAGGACATCCGCCCCGATGTCGACGAGGCCGAGGTGGCAGCGCGGCCCGACGTAGGCGTTCTCGCCGATGCGCGCGCCCGCCTTCGAGAACAGCGTCCCGAACTCGATCGTCGCACTCGGGTGAAACCCATCGAGGACGAACCGCAGGAATGCGCGCCGGCAGTACTGGCCGATCAGGCCGGGCACGAGGGACAGCGCCTGGGCCGAGCCCTGGAGGGCCCGGTCGCGCCCGAGCAGGCGCGAGCGCACGAGGTACGAGAGGAGCGCCGGCGCGACGAGCACCGTCGCGAGGCCGAGCGCGACCGCCTTCGCCATCCCGCGGGCGCCGCCCTTCATGCTCGACGCCTCCGCCTCGTGCGGCGCCGCCGGCCAGCGGCGGCCGCCAGCTCTTCGTAGACGGCCTCGACGGCCCGCATGCGCGCGTCGAACGACAGCTCGTTCTCCACCCGCGCGCGGGCGGCCGCCACCCGCCGCGCCGTCGCCTCGGGCTCCCCGATGGCACGTCGGACCGCCCGGACGATCGCGTCCGCGTCGCCGCGCTGGACGAGGAGACCCTCGACCTCGTGCCGCACGAGCTCGCCCGTTCCTCCGACATCGGTCGCGATGATTGGCGTCTCGAGGGCCATCGCCTCGAGCACCGTGTTCGGCGTCCCTTCGTACTCCGACGACTGCACGAACAGGTCGAAGGCGTGGTGCAGGTCGATCACGTCGGGGCGGTTCCCGAGGAAGCGGCACGCGTCCGCGACTCCGAGCGACGCGGCGGTCCGCTCGAGGTCCGCGCGCGCCGGGCCGTCGCCGGCGATCAGGAGCCGCAGCTCCGGGCGCTCCTTCCGCAGAGCGGCGAACGCGCCGAGAAGGACGTCGAAGCGCTTCTCGGGCGCGAGCCGCGCGACCGAGCCGATCGCGACCTCGCCGCTCGCGAGCCCGAGCGCGCTCCGGATGCCCGGCGCGCGCGCACGCTCGCGCCGGAAGGCGCGGTCGTCGATGCCGTTCAGGACGACGCGGACCCGGTCCGGAGCGGCCCCGGCGGCGACGAGCTCGGCGCGGATCTCGCTCGAGACGGCGATGAGCGCCGGGAACCACGCGAGGACGCGCCTGTCGACGGCGTAGTAGATCCGCTCCTTGCGCGACCGCCCCGTCCAGCCGTGGACGGTCGAGAGCGGGATCACGCCGTCCGACCGCGACAGGAGCAGCGCCAGCAGGTTCGTCTTGTAGTCGTGGGCGTGCACGATGTCGATGTCGCGCTCGCGCACGAGGCGGCGCAGAGCGGGCCAGATGGCCGGGTCGAACGAGTGGCGCTCGCGGACCTCGACGTAGTCGAGGCCCCCCACCCGGCCGGCTCGCTCGTCGATGGCGAAGACCGGATCGCGCAGGTCGCGCAGGTAGCAGACCGTGACCGCGTACCGAGCCGGGTCCGTGCGCTTGGCCCCGACGAGGATCGTCTTCTCCGGACCGCCGCCCGTCCCGCGCACGCTCCGGAGCTCGAGGACGCGGATGGGGCGCCGGACGGCCGCGCGCGGGGTCGCGGGCGCCCCGCCGTGATGCTGCGCGCGGGCCACGAGGCCCAGGGCCCGCGCCAGGTCGTAGACGAGCGCGACCGCGAAGAACCGGAGCACGCGGCCGGGCGAGCGGGCTCCGGTTCGCCGGAGCATCCGCGCAGCCCGGAGCCCGGAGAGCCCGACGATCGACATCGCCGCCACCGCCGCGACCGGCAGGGCGCCGAGCGGGGCCGCGGCGATGCCCACGACGAGCGCGACCGCGAGGCCGAGCTGGAGCACGGGGATGACCACGCTCGGCAGGTCGCGCAGTGCCAGCGGTCCCCGGAGGCTGACCTTCAGGTTGCCGCGCGCGCGCCAAAGCTCCTTCCGGAAGAGCTCGTCGAGCGTCCGCGGATCGCCCAGGTGCACGTTCCACAGGCGCTCGTCGGCGACGATCCGGTGCCCGCGCGCCCGCAGCCGCCGGCAGAGGTCGACGTCCTCGCAGGCCTCGAGCGACTCGTCGAAGCCGCCGACCTCTTCGAACGCCTTCCGGCGCACGGCCAGGTTCCCGCTCCCGAGCCAGTGGACCTCGCGCGATTCGGGCGCGTGGTCGCGAAACGCGTCGTACGCCCTCTCGACCCACGTGCCATCCGCCGGCGCGTGGCACAGCGCGCCGACCGCTCCGACCCACGGCTGCTGCGCGAAGGCGTCGACCGCGGACGCGATCCAGCGCCGGTCGATCTCGTGGTCGGCGTCGACGAAGGCCAGGATGTCGCCGCGCGCCGCTCGCGCCGCCCGGTTCCGGAGCGCCCCGACCCGGAGCCCCGGCAGGCTCAGGACGACCGCCCCGGCCTCGCGCGCCACGCGGTCGGACCCATCCGTCGACCCGTTGTCGGCGACGATCACCTCGACGCGATCGCCCGGGAAGACGTTGTCGGCGATCGTCTCGAGGCACCGGCGCAGGCGGACGGCGTCGTTGCGGACCGGGATCACGAAGGAGACGACGGGGACGTCGGGCGCCGCGGTCGCGAGCGCCGGCGGCACCGCCAGCGGCGCCAGCACTTCCGGTCGCCGGGGCACGCCCTCGACCGCGCGCCTCACAGGTTCTCTCGCTGCCATAGCTCGAGGGTGAGGAGGATCTGGAAGAGATGGCCGCCGACGGTGCGCCCGCGCCTCGCCTCGTCGACGAGCCCGCGGACCGCCTCTGCACGGAAGATCCCGCGCGAGAGGACATCGGGCGCGAGCAGCGTCTTCGCCGTCGCTTCGAGGAGCGTCTCGCGCATCCACCTCTTGAAGCTGTGGTAGTGGCGGTAGCCATGGACGTTCAGGCGCTTCAGCGCTTCGTTGACCGGCGATAGCAGCGCCTCCAGCCAGGGCGCGGCCGTCGCCGGCGCGCCCGTGTTGGAGTTGCGGATGCGGCCGAGCGCCGGGTGACCCGCGCGGATGATGGCGCGGTGGATCCGGCACCCCTCCCGGAAGGAAGCAGGGACGCGGAAGAGCTCGGTCAAGAACTCCTGATCCAGGAACGGCATGCGGATCTCGACGCGATTGCGGAAGAGCTCGAGGGAGGCGATGGTCGAGCGCCGGTGGCCCTCGACGAGGTAGAGATAGGCGCAGGCGTCGGCGGGCGCGTCGGGCGCGTTCGCAAGCGACTCCTCGAGCGACCGACGCGCGCCGCCGTCGATCAGCTCGTGCCATTCCTCCGAGAGGAGGTCGCGCAGCTCGACGCCCCGGGGCATGAAGTCGAACCGCCGCAGCAGCAGCGAGACGAGATCGTCACGGCTCCGGACCGAGTGAACGGCAGCGTCGGTATGAAAGGGCCAGGCCAGATCTGCCTTCGCGAGCTCCCCGCCATGGCCTCGAACGAGGATGGCCGAGTCCGCCTCCTCGAGAAAGTCCAGGGCCAGCATCTCGGTCAGGCCGTGGCTCAGGTAGAGGCCATCCGTCAGCGAGACCATGCGCTCGAGGTTCGGGATGTAGTCCCCAAGGTAATCGCCGTCGAGCTCTATGATGCGGTGCTGGAGCCCCAGGAGATGTGCGATCTTCCGGCCGATGGCATGGTCCGCGCAGCCCCGGGCGCCCAGCGTGTAGGAGAGGACTCGCGTCGGGTGCGGCGTCATACTCAAGATGGCGCGGGTGTCGAGCCCGCCTGAGAGCGAGACGGCGAGCCGATGCTCGCCCGCGAAGGCACGCCGCACCGCGCGCGCGAACGCCTCTCGCACGCGGAGCGCCTGCTCTTCCCACGGCCCCACGAACGGATCGAACAGTCGCCGCGGATCCGCGTACCGCGAGATCTCGACTCGCCCCTCGTCCAGGGAGTAGGTCAGCGTGCTCGAGGGCGGGAGCAGCCGGACGCCTTTCGCCAGCGTCTTGTCGCCGAGCACGAAGCCGCAGCCCAGGTAGTCACCGAGCGCCCGGGGGTCGAGGGTCCGCCCCGCCGTCGGGCCGCGCATGAGCGCCCTCTGCTCTCCCGCGAAGGCGAGCCGGTCCGGCCCCTCGGACCAGTAGAGCGGGTAGCTTCCGGTGAGGTCGCTCGCGAGAACCAGGCGCCCCCCCGCCTCGTCGAGCACGGCCGTGCAGAAGGAGCCCCTGAGGGCGGCGGCGAAGCCGGCCCCTTCGGCCCGATAGAGGGCGGCGACGAGCGCCGCTGATCCGGCCGGCGGCGGGGGCGACTCGCCATCGACGAGCCGGCGCCGCAGCTCCTTCTCGTTGTCGAGCTCGCCGTGGAAGAGGGTCCGGATCGGCCCCGACGTGTCCAGCTGGGGGTCCGGCTGAAGAACGCCGAGATGGAGGCGACCGAGGGCGAAGCGCCCGCCGGCATCGACCTGCGTCTCCTCCCGGAGCCGGCCGCCGCGACGCATGGGGCCGAGCATGCGGGCGAAGAGATCGCCGGTGTCGGCGCTCGGTGTCCGCCGCGCCAGTCCTACGAGCCCAGGCAGGGTCTCCTCCCGTGCGAAGGGACAGCGACCGCAGCAACCACCGCGGCTGCCCTATCATACAGCATGACGTGCGGGATCACCGCTCTCCTTCGGAACCGGCCATCCTCACAGGTGGCGGATCCCGGAGCCGAGGTCGAGGTCGCGGCGCCGGAGCTCGGGGAGCAGGGCATCCAGGACGTCCAGCACCCACGGGTTGTCGTCGTGCAGCAGGACGATGTCTCCGGGCGCGACCGTCGCCGCCAGCGCGGAAGCGCCGGCCTGCGCCTCCCCCGGGCTCCGGAAGCGCCAGTCGGACACCTCGCGCGACCAGGTCACGCAGCGCAGGCCCAGGAGCTTCGGGACGAGCACCGTGACGGGGGTGAGCCGGCCGCCGGGCGGCCGGAACAGGACTGGTCGAATGCCGGCGTGACGCTCGATCGCCGCCTGGCAGCGCTGCGAGTCCCGGTAGTACTCGCAGAAGCCGGGTGGGCGCTCGTCGGCGAGGACGTAACGGTCCAGATGCAGGTGCGAGTGGTTGCCGAGTAAATGGCCGCGGTCCCGGATCTGCGCCGGAAGGTGCGGGGCGCGCTTGATGCGCCGGCCGATCAGGAAGAAGACCGCCCTCGCCCCGTACTCGTCCAGGCGGTCGAGCACCGCCGGCGTCACCTCCGCGTGGGGTCCGTCGTCGAACGTGAGGAGCACCGCGCGACCGGCCCGGCGGAGCGTCCTCGTCACGAGGGTCCGGGGTAGCATGGCTTTGACCATGGCACGGATCATGACTCAGACATGACTCTAGATCAGATGCTCCCGTCTCCATCGAACAGGCAGCCATGCCAGAGGCCCGGTTGCGAGAGCGTTCGGTCGAGCTGGGCCTCGCGCGCCCGGTACAGGAACGGCCACGAGTCGTTGCGGAGCGAGAAGGGACGCATGGACGCGACAAGCCTTCGGATGGGTTCCGGAAATCCCACGACCTCGAGCATCGCCGCGCCGTCGGCCCGCGCCTGCTTGGCCGCGGCGGAGAGCAGGCGGCGTATGGTCGTGGGATCGTCCCGCTCGACGAAGATGTCTGCGACGTACGCCCGGGAGAGGCCTATGCCGGGCGAGTCGCTACGCACCAGAGCGACGTAGCCGGCGAGCCGTGCCCCGTCCTGAGCGCACACGAGCCGGGCGGGAACTGTGCGTCCCTCGCCGGCATAGTGCCAGCGAAGGGTCGAGGCGGTGCGATCGGCGAGGAGCTTCTCGCCTTCGGCCAGCCGACGTCGCCAAAGGTCGTCGAACTCCGGGCCGACTTCCTCCGCCGCCAGGATCCGGACGGAGCCGGGCCCGCGGTCTCTCCTCGCCGGCCCGCGACGTCGCACGGCGCCCTCCAGGCGGACCATCGGGCCGAGCAGAATCCCCAGGATCCGGCTCGTGCTCGCCTGCACGCCCTTCTTCCGGAGGCCCGCCGCCACAAACGCTCCCGGCCGAAGGACCCAGTAGTAGCTGATGTCGTACGCGGGCTGCGGGATCCGGTGAAACTTGAGGAACTCGAAGATCTTCGAGGTCTGCGGGGCGGCGGTGGTGTTGAGCAGCAGGTCGATGTGAGGCTGCTGGACGTAGGCGAGGACTAGCTTCATGGTCTCGCCCCGCGACGCCGGCGCCACGACCATGGCGGAGGCCACTGCCGCACGGAGCGCGCGCCCGCCGAGCCAGTACGCCTGGATGCGATTGGCGAGGAACCCGACGACGCGCGTCCCCTCCTCCAGCACCCAGCCGCGCTGCGGTGGCGGGCCGCCCGAGGCGAGCGCCGGGTTCTCGACCCACAGCCGGCGCCAGCCGCGCTCGCTCGCCGGCGTCCACCCAACCTCCCGCTGAAGGACCGCGACCGCGTCGACATCCCCGAGCTCGACCTCGCGCACGCGGGCCATGCGTCCGCTCTCCCCGGCGCGCGCTACGCCCGCGTCGGCTCTGTGCGAGTCGAGGGTCCCGGGTCGGACGGCAGCGCTTGCGCGTCGCCCTCCTCGAGCGCGATGTGCTCGGGCAGCGCGTACGGCGTCGTCAGGGACCACTCGTATCGCGGCTCCTCGCCCGCCCGGACGAAGCCGGACTGGCTCTCGAAGAACCCGCGGCACGGCACGTTGCGGGCCGTGGGTCGGTACGTGGCCGCGAGCCGGTCGGCTCCCGCCGCGCGCGCGCGCGTCGCCAGGCAATGGAGCATCACCGACTCGACGCCACGCCCCATCACGCGACAGCTGAGGACGAAGTCGACGACTTCGGCCGTCTCGCCGTCGACCGTGAGGCTCGCGAGCCCGACGAGACCGTAGTCTCCGAAGCGGTCGGCGACGCGGAACGCGATGGCGTGGTTCCCGTCGGCCTCCGCCCACGCGAGGAACGCCGGCTCGGTCAGCCGCCGCGTCGTGAGGTTCATCTGGTTCGTCTTGTTCAGGAGCTGCGTGGCGCGCGGGAGGTTGGCGGCCGCGAGCCGCTCCCACGTGACGCGCAGCCCGAGCGAGCGCAGGTACTCCTCGAGCGACTGCATGCCTTGCTTCAGGTCGTCCCGGCGGCGGTCCGCGACGTACATCCCGGTGCGAGCGCGATCCTCGACGCTGATGACGGTCGTGTCGAACCCGGTCAGCTCGGCGAGCGCCTTCGAGTAGAGCAGCGGATCGCGGGGCCACTCGGGCACCGCGACCTGCGGCAGCGCCTCGCGAACCCGGGCGCGCTCCGCCGGGTTGTCGTCGATGAACACCACGCTCTCGAGGCCGAGGTTCAGGCCGGCCACGAGCTCGATGATGTTGCGGGCCTTGTCCTCCCAGTTGATCCGCCAGCCGACGAAGTCGTCGCGGCGAAGGACCATTTCCGGATGCCTGTCCACGGCCTCGAGGGCCACGGCCTCGGTGTTCTTGCTGACGATCGCGAGGACGATCCCCCGTCGGGACAGCGCCTTCAGGTCGCGCTGGAACGCCACGTAGGCCTCGCCGATGGGGTCGTGGCCTCCGAGAGCCACGTTCTCCCAGCCCGCGTCGCCGACGATGCCGCCCCACAGCGTCTCGTCCAGGTCGAGCACGACCAGCTTGCGCGAGGCCCCTCGCGCGGCCCGGACCCCCGCCTTGATGTCGGCCGCGGCGTGCTTGAAGACGTCGGGACCGAAGGCGATCTTGCCGAGATGCCAGAGCTTCGGACTGCTGGCCGCGGCGCCGGCGAGCGCTACCCACCGGCCGGCGTCGAGCACGAAGATGTTGCCGGCCTCGGCCACGCCATCGGCCAGCCGGGCGTTCATCCGCAGGAGATGATAGGCCGGACCGACCCGAGGATCGTGGTTCAGCACGCCCAGGCCCCGGTCGAAGGCGGGCCAGGTCCACGTCGGGACGAAGAGGGCGGCCACGCGCTTGGCGGCGCCCCGGAGCGCGCCCGCGAACTCGTCCACCTCGCCGAGGATCTCCGCGGTCGTCGCCGGCTCGTTGCCGACGAGCCTCGCGAAGGCCTTGATGGCGTGGTGCGGCTGCGTCCAGACGATCGCCAGATCCGGGAGCGGCGCCCAGCACTCGGCCGCCCCGTCGAGCAGCACCGGCACGACGAGGTCGAACGGAGCGACCGTGCACGCGAGCGCAGGCGGGTCGGCCGTCGCCGTCAGGAACGGGCCGAGACCGGCGATCGTGAAGTCCGCGATGAGCAGGCAGCGCAGCGGGTCGGCGCTCATGGTTCCGAAGGGGGCCGGAGCGAGCGGCGAAGGTGCTCGGCCAGCGAGGCCACCGTCCGAAATGGGTTCTCGGGCGCGTCGGGATCGCCCTGGCCCATGAAGAGCGCGGCGAGGTCGACCGCGTTGTCGAGCTTCTGCTCGAGGGTCACGAGCAGCGTGACGAGGCCGACGGAGTCGAGAACGGCTCGCGCACCGATCAGCGGGGTCGCTGCGTTCACGTCGGCCGCGCCGGGGGAGACGACCCCGATCGTCTCGATGACGAGCGAGAGCAGGTCGTTTTCGGGGGAGCCGTCGATCGGCGTCATCGGGTCGTCGTCGTCTCCGGTTGAGTCCTCGCGCGAGCGTCCAGCCCGCGCACGCCTCCGGCGATCCCGCTCGCTCGATTGTAGGTCACGGAACCAGGGCGGGCAAAGGCCGCCATCTACAATTCGCCGAGCGGGCCTCGCTCGACGAGCTCGAGCGGGACGCGGTCGCCCCCCATGAACCAGGCGATCCGCCGTCCACCGAACGCGACGGCCGGGACCGGCGCCTGGAGGACGAAGAGCCCCGCGGCCCGGAGCTGCCGGCAGGCGGCCTCGATGTCCGGCACGGAGTAGCACAGGTGATTCAGGCCACCGCCCTTCCGGAGCGCGTTCGCGAGCTTGCTTCTCTCGCCATCGGGCGAGACGAGCTCAAGGTAGGCCCGGTCCCGCGGGAGCTTCAAGAACTGAACGTACGCCGTCTGGACGCGGTCGTGGACGATCTCGCTCCGGACCTCGTAGCCCAGGGTCCGCACGTATGCGGCGCCGGCCTGCGCGATGTCCGCGACGAGGATGCCGACGTGGTGCAGGCTCAGGTCGAGACCCGAAACCTCGAGCTCGCCCGCCACTTAGGCCCCTCGGGTCTTCGCCGAGACGGGGGACGGAGCTGGCACCGTGCCCGCCGGCGGCGCCGGCAAGGGCCACGGCTCCGCGGCGGCCGGCTGGCCTCCCTTCGCCCGCGCCTTCGCGCTCACGTGAAACGGCAGCATGGGAGCATACGGAGCCGTCCGGCGCGGTCGGCCTTTGAGGAGGTCGAAGAGCTTCATGCCGTCGCGCACGAATCGGTCGCGGTTCAGCTCGATGGCCTTGATGTAGGGCCCGTTGTACGTCGCCAGGTCCGCTAGGAAGTAAGGGTCCTTCCAGTCGTGCGGAAACCACCGGAACAGGAACTTCGGGGGCCGGAAGCGAATCGAGCGACCGGTCCGGAAGCGCCCGGCCCACCACCACGCCTCGCGCAGCGTCGCCGCGTCGCGAACGCCCCCGAAGTGGTGGACGGTGAAGGCGACGCTCGCCGTGTCCCAGGGAAACGGCTGCCCCTTGAGCCTCAGGTTCGAACCGTCTCCCCAGAACTCGACCTCGTCCACGTTCCTGTGGATGATCATCTTCCGGGTGATCCAGTTCACGCGGGCCGGGTCCGCGTGATACACGCGGTAGTTCCCGTAGAAGTTGTAGAAGACCGTCGGGATGAGGACATCGGAGGTCGAAGCCAGGTGGCGCCTAATGTCCTCGAACTCCCACTCCGGGATGAACTCGTCGCAGTCGAGGTGGATGCACCAGTCGCCCGTGCAGCGGCGCCGGGCCGCGTCCTTGAAGTGGATCCACCAGTTCTCCCCGGTCGGCGCCTCCCACCGATGCCGGAAGATCTTGATCTTCGGGTCGAGATCTCGAATGCTCTCGTAGGTGCCGTCGGTCGAGAAGCCCTCGTCGATGATGATCTCGTCCGCGAGCGGCAGGTGATGGCGAAGCATGTCGACGAAGGGGTAATCGTTCGAGATGCAGTCGCGCATCGCCGTGTAGAGTGAGATCTTCATGATGGGCGCTCTCGCGATCGGGGTTCGGCGGACGGGGCCGGCGCGAAGGCGGCTTCGCTCGGCGGGCGTGGAGGCCGGGAGCACGATCCGGGTCGCAGCGCTTCGCCGCCCGCTTGACGCACGCTCAATAGTAGGGGATAGCGTGGCTCAGCGCAAGGTTACGGCCGGGGCTTGCGACCGGAGGTTCTCGTGAAGGGGCTGATCGCCACCTACCTGCTCACGTACGGTGGGGCGGCCCTGTCCCTCTTCAACCCCTTCTACGGTCTCCTGATCTACATCAGCTTCGCGATCATCAAGCCCGACCTCATGTGGCACTGGTCTGTGCCGCCCGGTAACTACAGCCGGATCGTGGCGATCGCGCTGCTCCTCGGATGGGCCTTCCGGGGTTTCGGTAGCTTGCAGCTCGGCCGGGCGAAGGCGATCGTCGTGTGCTTCGTCGGGTTCTGGACTTGGAGCGTCGTGAGCGGTTTCCTGGCGGCGACGGACGGCCAGGTTGCCTTCCGCTTCGCCGAGAACCTGGCCAAGGTCCTCCTGCCCTTCCTCGTCGGGATCACCGTCATCCGATCTATCGAGCAGCTGAAGCAGCTCGCCTGGGTGATCGTGCTCAGCCAGGGCTACGTCGCCTTGGAGATGAATCTCTCCTACTACGACGGCTTCAACCGACTGTACATGGTCGGCTTCGGTGGCATGGACAACAACTGCAACGCGATCTCCATGGTGACGGCCACCGGGCTCGCGCTGTTCCTCGGGGTGGGAAGCGAGCGCCGCCCGAATTGGTGGGAGACGAGCCTGGCGCTCGGCGCCGCGCTCCTGATGAGCCATGCCGTCATGTTCTCCTTCTCGCGCGGCGGGCTGCTGGCGCTCATCATCACGGGGGTCGCCTCGGCGATGCGGGTCGCCAGACGACCCAAGCCCCTGCTGCTGTTGGCCGTCGGGTTCGTCATCGCGATGCGGCTCGCCGGCCCGCAGGTCGTCGAGCGATTCATGACGACGTTCGCGGACGAGTCTGCGCGCGATGTGTCCGCCCAGTCCCGGCTCGACCTCTGGGCCGACTGCTGGGACCTCATGCGACAGCACCCCATCCTCGGCGTCGGTCCCGACCACTGGCCGCTCATGGCCGGCGACTTCGGATGGCCGGCAGGAAAGCACGCTCACTCGCTGTGGTTCCAGACCGGAGCCGAGTTGGGCTTCCCCGGGCTCGCATTCCTGGTCTTCTTCTACGGGATCTGCATGTCCCGCACGTGGTCCCTCGCGCGGACGAAGTCGGGCCCCGGGCTCGACGAGCCCTGGCTCAAGGACACGGCGCGCATGGTGTTCGCCGCCCTGGCGGGCTTCCTGGTCGCCGCGCAGTTCGTGAGCGTGTGGGGGATCGAGATCCCCTACTACACCGTCCTGCTCGGGGCCGGCGCCCTCAAGCTCGCCTCGGTTGCTCCCGGCGCTTCGTCCGGGTTCGAGCGGCGGGCCGAAAGCCTGCGACGCGTCGCTACGGCCGCGCCGAACACCCCAGCGTCCACAGCGGATCCACCTTCGACGGCTCCACGTTGAAGAAGTCGTAGAGCGCCGGGATGTGCGTGAACATGAGGGCGACGAACACGACGGTGCAGAGGATCATGTAGGCGAGGAAACCCCGCTCCCGGTAGAGCTTCTCCGGCGACTGGGCCGGGCTGTTCGGCTGGAAGCCGAGCAGGAGGTAGTAGGCGAAGAGGCCGGCGCAGAAGGGCACGAAGAGGATCAGCTCGACGCGGTAGCGGACGATGAAGATGCCGGCGAAGAGGGCGCAGGTCGTGGCGTAGAAGAGGATGCTGACGAGGAGCCGCTCCTCCGTGTAGTGGCGGAAGGAGCGGCGGTAGCCGGCGGCGACGTCGCGGTCGCCGATGTGGCGGTACTCGGCGAAGCGCTTCGTGGCCATGAAGAAGGCGCCGATCATCCAGTAGGAGAGGATGAGCGAGACGGGCGGCAGGCGGTCGGCGATGAGCGCGAACCAGCCGAGCAGCAGGCGGATCGGGTTGTTGACGGACTCGCTCAGGACGTCGACGTACGGCCAGTCCTTCGTCCGCACGGGCGGCGCGTTGTAGGCGATCCCGCAGACCCAGAGGGTGAGCCCGGCGGCGGCGAAGTAGAGGTTCACCCAAGCCGCGAGGCCGATCCCGGCGAAGGCGAGCAGGAACCACTCGAGGTAGGCGAGCGCCGGGCGGACGCGCCCCGACGGCACGGGGCGGTGCTTCTTGAGCGGGTGGAGGCGGTCGGTCGGGCCGTCGAGCAGCTCGTTCAGGACGTAGTTGCTCGACGCGATCAGGCAGGTGGCCACGACCGCGAGGCCGAGGCGCGGCAGGCTCTTTATAGATACGAGCTCGGGTACGTAGAAGAACGCGAGCAGGATCCCGAGGAGCATGAACGCGTTCTTGAACCAGTGGTCGGGCCGGGCGATCTGGACGTAGGGCCAGAGGCCGCCGCGCCCCTCAGGACCTGGACTCGAGCTCACTTCGAAGCCTCGCGAAGGTGTCGATCTCGAGAACGCCCCCGGCGCCCGCGCGCGGGCGCGAGGTGGTGATGATCGCACACGGCATTCCGGCCGCCAGCGCGCCCGCCGCGTCGACCTCTGTCCGGTCGCCCACGTAGAGGACCTCGGCGGGCGGGAGGCCCAGCGCCTCGCACGCCCGCAGGAACCCGCGCGGGTGCGGCTTGAAGGCGCCGATCCCGGGCCCGGTCGTGCACAGCACGGTCGCGAACCGCGAGGCGAGCCCCATGGCCTCGAGCTTCGCCTCGGCCGGGTAGTCGGAGAGGACGCCCGCCTCGATCCCGCGAGCGTCGAGGAAGTCGAGGAACGCCGGGACGTCGCGGCGCCGGAACCGGCGCACGTGCCGGAGCGGGCGGCGCTCCATCCACTCGGCGACGATCGCCTCGACCTCCGCCTCGGGCACGCCCGAGCGCTCGGCCGCGCGCCGGAGCTGAGCCCGGGCGAGGTCGGGGCGCGGGTCCGCCGCCCCGCGCAGCTCCTCCTGCGCCCGCCGGTAGGCTCCGATCGCCCGCCACGCGCGCCGCGCCCGCCCGATCGAGCGCAGGAGGAGCGGCGCCGCGAGCAGCTCGAGGGCCATGGACGCGCGCACGGGGCCCTGGCGATAGAGCGTCCCGTCGACGTCGAAGACGACGGCGCGCACGCGGGCCTGCCGGGCGAACTCGACGGCCAGCTCGCTCGACGGGCCCATCGACGCTACCCGAGGCCCCGGAAGAGCTCCTGGATCCGGTGGAGGTCGGTGACGAGAACCTCGCGCACCCAGATCGCGAGCATGACGGCCGCCGTGAGGGCGGGCGCGAGCGCCGCCCGCAACCGCCCCTCGGCCGGCTCCGGGAGGAGCCGGCCGCGCGCGGCCACGCAGGCGGCCGCGTAGACGAGCAGGATCGGGACGAGCGGCAGGTGGTAGCGCGAGTGCCCGAACGCGAGCGTGTGCAGCCCGCACATGAACAAGACCACGAGCAGCAGGAAGGCGTGCGCGCGCCGGTCGAGCGGCGCGGCGCGGAAGATCCCGACGATCGCCAGCCCGAGGACGAGCGGGAACGAGACGGCGATCGCGACGGTCGCGAGCCCGACGAACCACCGCGGCGCGTCGTACAAGCCCTTCGCGAACCCGGCGATGATCTCGCGCTCGAGGCCCCAGAAGTCGGCGAACTTGATCGCCGAGCGCCTCAACGTCAGCCCGGGGTGGGCGATCATGAAGCCGAGCGCGCGCTTCTGCGCCCATTTCTCCTTTCGCCCCTCGCTCCAGGTCGACGCGTCCGGGTGCTCCTGCCGGAGCGGCACGGCCCAGTGCTTGTCGCCCGTCAGGCCGATCGTGGCCCAGGTCCGCTCGTGGAGCGTGTGCTCGTAGTTCCCCATGTGCAGGTTGAGGCCGCCCATGGTGTCGACGACCGTGAAGACGCCCTGGAGCCGCGTGTTCCGGGCGACCCACGGGCCGACCACGAGGGCGAACCCGACGAGGAGCAGGGCCGCGACCCGGAGCCGCTTGAGGAACGGACCGCCGACCGACGCGAAGGCGAGCGGCGCGAGCAGCGTCGGGAACGGCCACATCACGCTCCGCGTGAGCGCCGCGAGCCCGAGCGCGCCCCCCGTCGCGAACGCGATCCACGCCCGCTCCCGGTCGAGCAGGTGGACGTAGCCGAGGGCCGTGAGCGTCAGCAGGAAGGTGAACAGCACCTCGGTGAGCAGCAGGTAGTCGTAGAAGACGAGCGACGGATAGAAGCAGAGCCCCGCCGCCGCCAGCAGCGCCACGCGGCGGTTGAAGAGGCGGAGCCCGAGGAGGTAGACGAGGACGACGTTGGCGAGGCTCAAGACGATCTGGACGACCCGCACGGCCTGGAGGCTCTCCGTCCCCGTGACCTTCCAGACGGCGGCCACGAGGAACGGGTAGAGCGGCGGGCGGATCGACGTCGGCTGCCCCGGCTCGAAGCCGTACTCGCCGTGGCGCACGACGGTCGTCGCGATCTGGCGGTAATGCTGCTCGTCCTCGATCTGCGGCTCGTATCCGGCCGCCGGGAAGAGCAACGCGACGCGGAGGACGAGGCCGACGGCGAGGACGGCGACCAAGCCCCACGGGGGCCCGGGCCGCTCGGGTGGCTCGACGGCGATCGGGACCGGGTCCGCCATGCCCATCGAGGATACAACGGTGGTATGCCAAGTTCCAGCGCGGTCCGGCCGCCGGGCGCTGGAGACGGCAGCCCGACGGGCTGCGCCGTCGGTTGCCAGAGGACGGCGCGGGCCTTATGCTTAACCCGAAAATGCCCGGCGCCCGGTGCCCAGTGCCAAGCGAAGTCGTCCGAGGAGCGCGTCCGCCGACCGCTCGACCGATCCTGCTGGTGAGCGCCTACTACCCGCCGGCCGTGGGCGGCAGCCCCATCCTCTTCGAGAGCATCTACTCACGGCTCGAGGGCCACGGCCACGACGTCACCGTCCTCGCGGACGTCTCGCTCTCTCCCGGTGCGGCCGACGCCGCCCGCGGGCGGCTGCGCGTCCTGCGGCGGCCGATCGCCCCGCGCGGCTGGGGTGTCCTCGACCCGCGGAGCCTGGGACGACACGTGGCCAACGGGCTCAGGATCCGCGCCCTCGCGCGCCGCGCCGGCGCGCCCCTCGTCCACTGCGCCCGCCCGCTCCCGGAAGGACTGGCGGCGCTCGTCGCGCGCCGGCTCGGCGGGCCGCGCTACCTCTGCTGGACGCATGGCGAGGAGGTCCAGTACGCGCGGACGTCGCGCGAGCTGACGTTCCTGCTGCGCCGCGTGTTCGCGGGGGCGACGGCGGCGATCGCCAACGCGCACAACACGGCCCGGCTCATCCGCGACGTCTGCGGCGACGCGGCCTCGCCGCCGATCCACGTCGTCCACCCCGGGTTCGACCCCGAGCGGTTCCGGCCCGCCGCGGATGGCGCCGCCGCGCTGCGCGCGCGCTTCGCGGGCCCGGACGACCTGCTGCTGCTCTCCGTCGGCCGCCTCCAGCGGCGGAAGGGGCACGACCTCGCAATCGAGGCGGTGGCCGCGCTGCGGGAGGAGCTGCCGCACCTCCGCTACGCGATCGCCGGCGACGGCGACGAGCGGGCGCGGCTGGAGGCGCTCGCCGCCGAGCGCGGCGTCGCCGACCGCGTGCGCTTCGCCGGCGTCTTCCGGGACGACGAGGTGCCCGCGCTCTACGCCGCCTGCGACATCTTCCTCCTCCCGAACCGCGTCGAGGGCGTCGACATCGAGGGGTTCGGGATCGTCTTCATCGAGGCGGCCGCCGCCTCGAAGCCCGCGATCGGCGGGCGGACGGGCGGGGTCGTCGAGGCCGTCGCCGACGGCGAGACGGGGATCCTCGTCTCGGGTACGGACGCGGCCGAGCTCGCGGGCGCGATCCGGCGCCTCGCCGCCTCCGAGGACCTGCGCGGCCGCCTCGGGACCGCCGCGCGCGAGCGAGCCTTGCGCGAGTTCACCTGGGAGCGAGCCGCGGAGCGCGTCGCGCGGATCCACGCCGACGTCTGTGCGCCGCCGGCCGGTCCGTGAGCGCGCTTCAGGTCGTCCTGAGCCTCGGGCCCGGCGGGACGGAGCGGCTCGTGATCGAGATCGCGAAGCGCACGGCGCCCGTGCTCGGGGCGGCCGTCTGCTGCCTCGACGAACCCGGCGCCTGGGCCGCCGAGCTCTCCGACCGCGGGATCGTGGTCGAGGCGCTCCACCGGACGCCCGGCTTCCATCCCGGGCTCGGGCTCCGGATCGCGGAGGTCGCGGCCCGCCACGGCGCCCGCGTCCTCCACTGTCACCACTACTCGCCGTACGTCTACGGCCAGATCGCGGCCCTCCGTCGCCCGGGACTGCGCGTCGTCTTCACCGAGCACGGGCGGCTCTCCGACGCGCCGCCCTCCGCGAAGCGCCGGATCGCGAACCTCGTCCTCGGCCGGCTGCCGGCCCGGATCTACGCCGTCTCGCGGCATCTGCGCCGCCACATGGTCGCCGAGGGCTTCCCGCCGCACCGCGTTGGCGTCGTCTACAACGGGATCGACGTCGGCCCGCCGCCCGCGCCGGAGGACCGGGCCGAGGCGCGGCGCCTGCTCTCGGTCCCCGGCGACCGCTTCCTCGTCGGGACGGTCGGGCGCCTCGACCCGGTGAAGGATCTCGCGATGCTGATCGCCGCCGTCGCCGCCCTCCGCCGCGACGTCCCGGCCGCCGAACTCGTCGTGGTCGGCGACGGGCCCGAGCGCGAGCGGCTCGCGGAGGCGGCGCGCGCGGCCGGCGTCGCCGGCGCCGTGCGGTTCACGGGGCATCGCGGCGACGTCCGCCGCCTGCTCCCGGCGCTCGACATCTACGCGAACAGCTCGACCCACGAGGGCGTCTCGCTCACGATCCTCGAGGCGATGGCGGCGGGCCTACCCGTCGTGGCGACGGCGGTCGGGGGCAACCCCGAGGTCGTGCGGGACGGCGAGACCGGCGTCCTCGTCCCCGCGCGGGCGCCCGACGCGCTCGCGCGCGCCGCCCGCGACCTCGCCGCCGCGCCGGCCGCGCGCCGCGCCCTCGGCGAGGCCGGCCGGCGCCGCGTCGAGACGGCCTTCACGATCGACCGCATGGTCGCGGACTACGTGCGCGCGTACGGCCTCGCCGGCGATCGCGCGCGCGGGGAGGCCGCCTGAGATGTGCGGGATCTCGGGCGCCGTGGCCATCGCGGGGACGCTCGCCCCCGACATCCGCGCCGCCCTGCGCCCCATGAACGACGCCATCCGGCACCGCGGCCCGGACGCCGAAGGCTTCTACACCGACGACCACGCGGCCCTCGGGCACCGCCGCCTCTCGATCATCGACCGGGCGGGCGGCGCCCAGCCCATGTCCAACGAGGACGGCACGGTCTGGATCGTGTTCAACGGCGAGGTCTACAACCACCACGACCTGCGCCGCGACCTCGAGCCGCGCGGCCACGTCTTCCGGACGCGCTCCGACACCGAGGCGATCATCCACGCCTTCGAGGAATGGGGCGAGGCGTGCGTCGAGCGCCTCGAGGGCATGTTCGCCTTCGCCGCCTGGGACCGGCCGCGGCGCCGCCTGCTGCTGGCACGCGACCGGCTCGGGAAGAAACCGCTCTTCTACGCCGTTCTCGGCGGGGCGCTTCACTTCGCGAGCGAGATCAAGTCGATCGCCCGCAGCCCCGCCTGGGACGGGGCGCTCGACCTGGCCGCCCTCGAGGGGTACCTGTCGCTCGGCTACTTCCTCGCCCCGGCGAGCGCCTACCGACACGTGAGGAAGCTCGAGCCGGCCTCGTGGCTGCTCCTGCGCGACGGCCGCCTCGAGACGCGCACGTACTGGGACATCGAGCGCTTCGACGACGACCCGCGCCCGGCCGCCGAGCTTCGCGCCGAGCTCGACGCCCTGCTGGCCGCCCGCGTGCGCGAGCGGCTCGAGAGCGAGGTCCCGCTCGGCGCGTTCCTCTCGGGCGGGATCGACTCAGGCCTCGTCGTCTCCTACATGGCCGAGGCGGTGGATCGGCCCGTCGTCACGTGCTCGGTCGGCTTCGACGCCGGCGACGGCGCCCACAACGAGCTCGACGCCGCCGCCCTGACCGCACGGCGCTTCAGGACGGACCATTACCCGGAGGTCGTCGAGCCGCGCTTGGGCGACGTCTTCGACGCGATCGTCGCCGCCTTCGACGAGCCGTTCGCCGACTCCTCGGCCGTCCCGACGTACTACGTGTCGGGCGCCGCCCGCCGCCACGTGACGGTCGCGCTCTCGGGCGACGGCGGCGACGAGACCTTCGGCGGCTACGACTTCCGCTACGTCCCGCACGCGCTCGAGGACGCGGCCCGCTCGCTCCTGCCCGGCGCGGGGGCGCGCCGGCTGGCGACTCGGCTCGGCGCCGCCTGGCCGCGGTCGCCCAGGCTGCCGAAGCCGCTCCGCCTGGGGACGCTGCTCGAGAACGTCGGCCGCGACCCGGCCGACGCCTACTACGCCGACCTCTGCTTCCTCAAGCCGGCCGACGCCCGCGCCCTCCTCGGCCTCGCGCCCGAGCGCGACCCGCGCCTTAGCCCGGTCTACGAGGCCGTGACCGCCCCCTACCGCCGCTGCCCCTCGCGGAGCGCCGTCCTTCGCGCCCAGTACGCGGACCTCAAGGTCTACCTGCCGAACGACGTCCTCGTGAAGGTCGACCGCATGAGCATGCTGCACGCGCTCGAGGTCCGCTGCCCGCTCCTCGATCGGCGCGTCGCCGAGTTCGCCTTCCGCATTCCGACGGCCGTGAAGATGCCGCGCCTCGCGCCGAAGCACCTGTTGAAGAGCGTCGGCCGCCGCCGCCTGCCCCGCGAGCTGCTCCGCCTGCCGAAGCGCGGCTTCACGGCCCCCGTCGGCCGCTGGATCGCGGGGCCGTTCGCGAGCGCGTTCGGCGACGAGGTCCTCGCCCCGGACGCGGCGGTCGCGTCCTGGCTCGACGCCGCCCGCGTCCGCCGCCTCTTCGACGAGCACCGCGCCGGCGCCGCCGATCACTCGTATGCGCTCTGGGCGATCTGGGTGCTCGAGCGGTGGGGGCGCCACCGCGGCCGCGAGGCGGGCGCCGGCGAGCCCACGCCGGCGGGGCGAATGGAAGTCGGCTGCTGATCCGGTCGCCGCGCCGAGGCGAGAGCCTCAGCCTCGGAGAAGGCCCGAATAGATCTGGGCGAGGGCTTGCACGTATCGCTGGGGATGACACGCGCTCTCGGCCCAGGCTCGGGCCGCCAGGCCGGCATCCCGCGGCCTCGACTCGATGAAAGAGATCAGGGCGGAGCGAAAGCCGTGGAAATCGCGGGGGGGGACGAGCCAGCCGGTCTCGCCTTGGCGGATCGTCTCGGGCAAGCCTCCCACCGAGAAGGCAACCGTCGGCTTGCCGTAAGCGCCGGCCTCGAGTGGGACACGACCCAGCGGTTCCTCGAGAGAAGGGACGACCGCGATGTCGATGGCGCCGAAGAAGGCGTCGGGATCCTCCAGGTAACCGAGCCACGACACGCGATCCTTCAGGCCGAGACGCGAGATCCGGTCGACGCACGCGTTCGCGTAGGGCGTGCCCTTTCGGGGGTCGCGTCCGGCCACGAGGAGATGCCAGAGCCCTCGGCTGTCGAGGCCGGCGAGCGCCTCGAGCAGCTCGAGCAGACCTTTGACCGGCGATAGCTGCCCGATGAAGCCGAAAACGACGGCTTCTCCCGGGAGCCCGAGGCCGTACCGCAGCTCCGCGCCGCGCGCAAGGCTTGCGCGCAGATCGGCGTCGCTGGGTATGCGCACCGGGTTGATGAGCGTCTTGACCACCGGTGCCGAGGGCGGCGGCCAGGCCCCCGTGATCTGTTGCTCGATGTGACGACTGATGCACAGGATGGCCTCGACGCCCGCTGCGCACCAGTAGCGAATGCCCTCGGCGCTGGTCTCGTCGCGCAGGTGACAGACGCGGGGAACGCCAAGGCGAGACCCGACGTGTCCGACGAGCGGATAGCTCCAGATCTGGTTGCTGTGGATGAGGTCCGGTCGCGACTCCCGCAGGAGCCTGTGTCCCGTGCGGAGCGACGACCACCACTGGAAGGGGTGCCACTTGTCCCTGGGAGCGAGCTTGCAGGCGAGGACGGGAACGCGGCGATCGGTGCACCATGGCACGATCATCGCGTCCGGAGGACACAGCACGAAGGGCTCGACTCCGACCGACGGCAGGAACTCGATCGTCGTCTGGAGCGACCGTTCCGCCCCGCTGACGAAAGGAGCCGCCGTCACGAATACGACTCGCATCGCCCGGGCCTAATCTAACCTGAGGCCCTGAGCCCAAGGACCTCCTCGTAGATCGACAGCTGCCGCTGCGCGAGCACCGGGGCGTCGAAGTTGGCTCTGACGTGCCGGGCCGCGCTCGCGCCCAGACGCTGCCTGAACTCGCGGTCGACGACGAGCTTCTCGACCCTGTCGGCCATCGCCCCCAGGTCCCCGAAGGGCGCGACGCACCAGCGTTCCGGTAGCGCCTCCGAGTTGCCGCCGACGTCATAAGCGACCGTCGGCTTCCCGCAGGCCTGCGCCTCGCAGAGGCTCATGGACAGGATCTCCATCTCGCACGTGTTGACCGAGATGTCGATCGCCTGGAAGAATGGCGTCACGGGATGGACGTTCCCGACCATGAGGCAGTGCCGCTCCAACCCTTCCTCGCCGATCAGACGGCGAAGACTCTCGAGGTACGCGTCATCCGCGAAGACCCCTCCGCCGGCGACGACGCCCATGACGGTCAGCCCTCGCTTCCGCAGCATGCCGACGAGCCGGACGAAGTCCTCGATCCTCTTCCGCGGCCGGATGGCGCTCGCCGTCCCCAGGACGACCGTATCATCCGAGGCGCCCCAGCGAGTGCGCAGATCGCCGGCATCATCTCCCCTCGCCAGAAACTCGTCGATGGCGAACCCGCTCATGAGCAGCTTGATCCGCCCGGGACCGACTTCCGCGGGCAAGAGCGGCCGGGCCCGCTCCATTTGAACGCGCGAGAGGAACTGGAGGCACGCCGGCACGTAGGGCGAACGGAAGGCCCATCGGGCGTATCCCTCCTCGATGTTCCAGTGGAGCGTCGCGGCGATCGGTCGCCTGGTGAACCGGGCGACGAGGCGCATGAGCGGATAGTGCTCGTGCTCGTTGCAGTGGATCAGGTCGATCCGGTGTCGCCTCACGAGGCGCGACAGGCGATAGACGTCGCGGAGGGACGCGAGCAGGCGTTCCCGGCCGGGCACCCGCAGAGCGTCGAAGTAACAGGGGACCCCCGACGCCCGAAGTTCGGCCTCCCACGGCCCTGGCTCGCGGAAAACGAGGACCGGCTCGAGACCCTGCGGACGAAGCTCTCGAAGGATCGCGTCGAGGCTGGAGGTGGTGCTGCGGAGGAAGGAGTTGCCCGTTACGTAGAGAACCCGCATAGACCATGAAGAGAATACGCGTTCTCGTGTGAAAGGGCAACCATGCGAGGAACTGCAGGCACCCGCCTGGCCACCCGGGTTCGTCCTCTCCGGGGACTTCTCCTGCTCGGTCTGTTCGCGCTGCCCTGGGGCTCGATCGCCCTCGCCCGCGACCACGACCGCGCTCCGCCCCTGGCCGCGCCAGCGGGGGCCGTCGTCGAGGTCGCCACCGAGGCCGAGCTCCAGGCGGCCGTTCGCGGGATCCGATCGGACACGACGATCGTCATCGCGCCGGGAACGTACGAGCTGACGCGCACGCTCGCGATCGGCTCGGACCCGGCGGGGCCGAGGCTCGCGAACGTCGCGATCCGCGGGGCGACGGCGAACCCGGCCGACGTCGTCCTCGCCGGCAAGGGGATGCGCAACAAGGACCACGGCGCGGTGCCGCACGGGATCCACGTCGGGAACGTCGACGGGATCCTGATCGCGAACCTGACGATCGGCGACGTCTACTACCACGCGATCCAGCTCGCCGGCGAGATGGGCTGCCGGGCGCCGCGCGTCTACAACTGCCGGCTGATCGACTCGGGCGAGCAGCTGATCAAGGGATCGGTCGCCGAGCCCGGCAAGGGCGTCGAGAGTGGGGTGGTCGAGTACTCGCGGTTCGAGTACACGACGACGGCGCGCGGCTCGTACACGAACGGCGTCGACATCCTCGGCGGCAGTGGCTGGGTCGTCCGGCACAACCTCTTCCGGCGGATCGTCGCCCCGCGCGATGCGGGCCTCGCCGGCCCGGCCGTCCTCTTCTGGAGGAAGAGCCGCGACACGATCGTCGAGGGGAACCGCTTCATCGACTGCGCCTGGGGGATCGCCCTCGGCCTCGACCCGGCGACACCAGGGGACCACTCGGGCGGCGTGGTCCGGAACAACTTCGTGGCGAGGAGCGCCGCGACCCCAGGGGACGTGGGCATCGCCGTCTTCAACTCGCCCCGGACGAAGGTCCTCCACAACACCGTGCTCCTGAACGGGACCTACGCAAACGCCATCGAGTACCGGTTCGCGGCGACGACGGGCGTCGAGATCCGATACAACCTCTGCGACGCGGCGATCCGGGCCCGCGACGGCTCGAGCGGTACGGTCACGCGCAACGCGATGACGGCGCAGCCCGCGTTCTTCGTCGACCCGGCCGCGGGCGACCTGCACATCAAGCGCACCGCACCATACGTGATCGACTGGGCCTCCCCGCACCCCGACGTGACCGACGATTTCGACGGCGACCCGCGCCCCAGGGGCACCGCCCCCGACCTGGGCGCCGATGAGCTCGATGAGGAGAGCCCACCCCCGCGGTAGCTCCGACCGAGCGCGGCGCGAGGTCGCATCCGAGACGTGCATGCGGGTTGAACACGCCAGAAAAGTCGCTGATGTCCGCTTGACTCGCGTGACCGTCCGTGGTAAGCTTGCGTGTCAAGAGGATCTCCCGTAGCTTCGCTGGCGCCTTCTGGCCGGAGCTGCTCGCCTGGAACCAACCGGGCGGGTGTTCACAGAAGGAGGCAAGGGTGAGCGAACGGTCGCGACTCACGTTCCCTCCTGCTCGTAGCCTCCCGTCATCTGGACTCGACTCCTACCGGAAACTCGGTCAGCGGCGGCGGCATCTCTCCGTCGTTCGGAGAGGGAGATCGGGACCGGTGCGGCGGCCTGGCAAGACCCGCGTTCCGCGGGCCGGGACCTCGGGCTGACGTGCAGATCGAAAGGGGGCCGTTCATGCAAAGGTTGCTGGTCTTGGGGCTCGCGGCCCTTCTGAGCGTGGCGCTCGGAAGCCCGGCGTGGGCCGTGACGTTCGGGTTCGAGAACATCACGAACAACAACGCCACCGACGCAGCGATCGGCGAGGCACAGTTGTTCGTCGACGTGACCCAGGGTCCAGGCGCCAACCAGGTGCTCTTCACGTTCAGCAACACGGGACCAGCCGCGTCCTCGATCACCGACGTCTACTTCGATGATGGCACCCTGCTCGGCATCGCCGAGGTCATCAACGGGCCGGGGGTGAACTTCTCGCAGGGTGCGTCGCCGCCCAATCTCCCCGGGGCCAACAATGCAAGCCCGCCCTTCCAGACCACGGCAGGATTCCTCGCGGACTCGGATCCGCCGACGCAGCCGAACGGCGTCAATCCGGGCGAGAGCCTCGGGATCCTCTTCACCCTCCAGGGCGGGCAGACGCTGGCGGACACGCTCAACGCCATCGCCGACGGCAGCCTGCGCATCGGCATCCACGTCCAGGGCTTCGCCAGTGGCGGCAGCGAGTCCTTCGTCAACACCCCCAACGGCAACGGCAACGGCGGGGTGATCCCCGAGCCGAGCAGCCTCGCGATCGCCGGCCTCGGGCTCCTCGGGCTCGCCCTAAAGGCGCGCCGGAAGAAGCGCGCCGGAGCGTGAGCGGTCGGTCCGACGTCAGGATTTAAACGGTGGCTTCGCCGAAGCCTCTGACCAGAGCGGCCCGCCTGGAATGAACCGGGCGGGCGTTCACAGAGGGAGGCATTGAGGTGAGAAATCCCCTGGTAGCGATTCTGGTCGCCGTCATGCTGTCTCTCGCCTGGGGGTCCCCGGCCTTCGGGACGACGGTGGCGTTCGACTTCACGCAGATGACGTTCACCTACGATCGCGAGACCGGAGTGGTCACGGTCAACGAGACCTCGGGCTCCGACGCCATCTTCAACACCATCGAGGACGGCACCGTCACGGACACGGCCAAGATCGTGGGGGGCTCGCTGTTCGACGCCAACCTCGATCTGATCGTGAGCGGGGATTCCGGCAACTACACGCTCACGGGGACGTTCTCCGCGACCGATGACGACCTAGGCTCGGATGCCATCCTGGCGACGTTCACGAGCACGTCCGTCGAGGTCACCCCCATCCCCGGGACCGGCGTGAGCACGTTCACGGTCAGCGGCGTCCTGAAGCCGGCGGATGGCGCCTCTTCGATCCTCGCCGGCCCGAACCCGTGGGTCTACGAGGGGACGACGGGCGGCCCCGAGGATGCGGACGGGAACCTCACGACGATCACCGTCTCCGATCCCGGTTCCTACACCGAGGGAATCCTGTTCCAGCTCTACTTCGGGACGAGCGCACCGAACCTCGACACTTTCTTCGGGCAGGACCGCCTCCTCCAGGGCGGAAACGTCAAGGGGTCCGTGAACAGCGTCGTCCCCGAGCCCAGCAGCCTCGCCATCGCCGCGTTCGGGCTCGCCGGGCTCGCCTTCTCCGTGCGGAGGAAGAGGAAGCCCTGACGCGACGTCTCCTCGTCCTCGGCGCGCTCGTCGCGTTCGCCTCGTCCGCCGCCGGCACCGGCTGCGGGCGGGCGAACGTCGTCGAGCCGCCGCCGCGCGCGCCTTACCTCTACACGGTCGGCCCCTACGACGTGCTCGAGGTCGAGGTCTGGCGGGAGACCGAACTCAAGCGCACGATCGTCGTCGCGCCGGACGGGAAGGTCACGTTCCCGCTCGCCGGCTCGATCGACGTCGCCGACAAGACGGTCCAGCAGGTCGCCGACCTCCTGCGCGACCGCCTGAAGACGGTCCTCGCCGAACCGTTTGTCGTCGTCACCCTCGCCGAGTCGAAGTCCGCCCGCGTGCACGTCATGGGGGAGGTCGGCCGGCAGGGGCCGATTCCGTTCCGCGACCGCATGTCGGTCGCCCAGGCCCTCGCCGAGTCCGGGATCATCTGGGGCACGGCCAAGACCGAGGATGTCGTCGTCCTGCGCGGCGCGCTCGAGAGCCCGAGCGTCATCGAGGTCGACCTCGACGACGTCATCGACGGCAAGGCGAAGGACGTCTACCTGCGGCCCGGGGACCTCGTGATCCTGCCGCCCAAGGGCGTGACGCGGTTCGACCGGTACGTGCGCCAGCTCCTCTCGCCGATCACCGCCCTCACGGGGGCGGCGCGCGAGGGCGTCGGCGCCGCGGCCGGAGCGCCGTAGCCACGCCCGGCGCGCGCGGCCGGCAGCCCGGGCCCCTACGGGATCGGGGGATCGTTGACGGTCGCGGGAGCCGTCCGGTTGAAGCGGATCACGCCGCTCTCGTCCGTGAAGAAGTAGCGGTCACCCGACCGGCCGGGCGAGACGGGGTAGGCCTGGACGTTCCAGTCGTAGGCCGTCGCGACGCCGATCTCGAAGTCGTAACCCTGCTTCGTTCCCGAGGCGAGCGTCGGGTCGATCAGCCGGTAGGTTCCGAGCTGCGTGAGCGTACCGGCGTAGTCGGCGCCGTTCCCGTCCTTGTCCGACTCGCGGAACATCGTCTGCGCCGTCACGAGGGTCCTGAGCGAGCCGATGGCCGCGGCCTCGTTGGCGGTCTTGCGCGCCGCGATGAGGTTCGGGACCGCGATGGCCGCGATCACGGCGATGACGGCGATCACGATCATCAGCTCGACCAGCGTGAAGCCGGAGACTCGCGGACGCACGCTTGAAGGTACAGCCCTTCCCGCCCATCGTCAAGGCGCGCAACGGGCGCGACGAACGACCTTCCGGGCAACACCGGAAGGCGCCGAGCGCCCCGCGGGGCTCGCCCTTTTCGGGTGCGCGCGGTATATTCTCGTAGGGCGTCATGGCCTCCGACACCGACGACCGCGCCACACCCGACGCCGAAGCCGAGACGGACCTCATCCGCGGCGGACGCGTGCTCATCACGGGCGGCGCCGGTCTCATCGGCTCGAACATCGCCGACCGCTGCGTCCGGGCGCAGGCCGCCGAGGTCGTCATCTTCGACACGATCGCCAGCAGCACGGCGAAGAGCCTCGAGCTCTCGACCCCGACGACGAAGGTCACGGCCCTCTACGGCGACCCGCGGAACCGGGAGGCGCTCGCGAAGACGGTCGAGGGGATCGACGTCGTCTTCCACCAGACGGCCGTCCGCGTGAGCCAGTGCGCGGACAACCCGCGCCTCGCCGTCGAGGTCATGGTCGACGGCACGCTCAACCTCCTCGAGGCCGCCGTCAAGGCCAAGGTGAAGAAGGTGATCGTCGCGTCGTCGGCCGCGATCTACGGCGACGCGGACATGCTGCCGACGGCCGAGCGTCACCACCCCTACAACAACCGCACGCTCTACGGGGCCTGCAAGCTCTTCTGCGAGCAGCTCCTCCGCACCTTCTACGACACCTACGGCCTCGACTACGTCGCCCTCCGCTACTACAACGTCTACGGCCCGCGCATGGGGACGATCGGGGCGGACGTGCACATCATGATCCGCTGGATGGAGCGGATCGCCGAGGGCCGGCCGCCCAACATCCACGGCGACGGCAAGGAGACGCTCGACTTCGTCCACGTCGACGACGTCGCCCGCGCCAACGTGATCGCCGCCCGCTCGACGATCACCGACGAGGCCTTCAACATCGGCAGCGGCGTCGAGACGAGCCTCGACGACCTGGCGAAGCTCCTGCTCCGCGTCATGGGCTCGCCGCTCAGGCCCGAGTACCTGCCGGAGCGCAAGCGCCGGAACGTCCGGCGCCGCCTCGCCGAGACGACGAAGGCGCGGGAGCTGCTCGGCTTCGAGGCCGTGATCCCGCTCGAGGAGGGGCTCCGCGAGCTGGTCGCCTGGTGGCGGGACCAGCGCCGCTGGACGAAGCGCTCATGAGGCTCGTCAAGCTCGCCATCGCGAACACGGACCCGACCGTCGGCGCCGTGCGCTCGAACGTCGACCGGGCGATCCGCCTGGCCCGCGCCATGGCCGACGAGCACGTGACCGTCGGCTCCTTCCCGGAGCAGGCGATCGGCGGCTACCCGCCCGAGGACCTGATCCAGTGGCGCGCCTTCGTCGCCGCCCAGCGCTCGGAGCTCGAGCGCTTCGCCCGCGAGACGGCGAAGCTCCCGACCGTCCACGTCATCGGCCTCGCCGTCGCGGTCGGGGGCGAGCTCTTCAACTGCGCCGCCGTCGTCCACCGCGGGGCGATCCTCGGCTTCGTCCCGAAGGAGAAGCTCCCGACCTACAACGTCTTCTACGAGGCCCGCACGTTCTCGCGCGGCGGCCCGGGGCTCGAGCTCGACGCCGGCGGCGTCCCGCTCGGCGACCGGATCTTCGCTTTCGATTTCGGAAAACTATCGGTCGAGGTCTGCGAGGACGGCTGGTCGCCGGACGGACCGATGCGGCGGCGCTGCTACGCCGGCGCCGAGATCGTCGTCAACGTGTCGGCGTCGCCGTTCCGCGTCGGGGTCGTCGCCACGCGCCGGGAGATGCTCGCGACCCGGTCGGCCGACAACCAGGCGACGCTCGTCTACGCGAACCTGGTCGGCGCCCAGGACGGGCTCATCTTCGACGGCGGCGGCTACGTCTTCCAGAACGGCCGCCTCGTCGTCGATGCGCCGCGTTTCCGCGAGGGGTGGGCGGCCGGGGTCGTCGACCTCGACCGCACGCAGCGCCTGCGCATGGAGAACACGACCTGGCGCTTCGACTGCGAGGCCGCGCGCGCTTCCGCCCCGCGCGTCCCGGAGGTCCGCGGCGAGGGGAAGACGGCGGACCGCGCCCGCCTCGCCTACCCGGCGCCGGCGGGCGGCAGCTTCTTCCTCCCGCCGCCCGGCACGCCCGGCCGCGGCGCGCGCGAGGAGGTCCTCGACGACCTCTACGAGGCGCTCGCCCTCGGCGTCCAGAGCTACTTCGAGAAGACGGGCGCGTTCCGCTCGTTCGGGATCGCGCTCTCGGGCGGCCGCGACTCGCTCCTGACCCTCCTCGTCGCCTGGCGCGCCGCGGAGCGGCACTTCGAGAAGGAGGGCCTCGAGGGCGAGGCGTTCGCCGCCGCCGTCCGCGGCTCGATCGCGGCCTTCTACATGCCGAGCCGGTTCTCGAGCGAGGGGACGCAGAGCGCGGCCGCCACGATCTGCGCCGATCTCGGGATCTCGTTCCGGGTCGTGCCCATCGAGGAGGCGTTCGGCCGCGAGCTCGACGTCACGAGGACCATGCTCGGGGAGGGGAAGGAGCCGACCGAGCTCACGCGCCAGAACATCCAGGCGCGCCTCCGCGGCCAGCGCATGTGGAACTGGTCGAACAGCTCGGGCGCCCTCTTCCTCCAGACCGGCAACATGAGCGAGAAGTCGGTCGGCTACACGACCATGGGCGGCGACCTCGAGGGGGCGCTGTCCGTCATCGCGAACGTCCCCAAGACCGTCGTCATCGCGCTCCTCGAACGGCTCCGCGAGCGGTTCGGCTTCGGCGGGATCGCCGCCACCCTCGGGACGACCGCCGGCCCGGAGCTCGCCGCCGACCAGGCCGGCGAGGACGAGCTCATGCCGTTCCCGATCCTGGACGCGTGCCTCCACCTGTACGCGGGCGAGAAGCTCGCGCCGGACGAGGTCGCGCGGGCGCTGCCGGCGCTCTTCCCGGAGGTCGACCCGGAGAAGCTCTGCGCCCACGCCGAGCGCTTCGCGACCCTCTTCACCCGCTCGATCTACAAGTGGGTGCAGGCGCCGCTGTCGCTGCACGTGGGGTCGCTGGACCTGGAACGGGAGAGGGCGCTGCAGCTGCCGGTGGTTCAGAGGAACGAGTGGCGAGGAGAGACGGAGCGGGAGAGGAAGGAGCGGCCGCCGCGCTAGGCGGCCGCTCCGGATCGATCGCGCCTTACCGCCCGCCGCGCCGGCCGAGCTCGACCGTCACGTTGAACGGCTTGCCGTCGCGGAGCAGCTCCACATCGACCTTGTCGCCCGCCTTGCGGTCCTGGATGAGGGCGATCAGCTCCTCCCCGCTCCCGACCGCCGTGCCGCCGAAGCGGAGGAGGACGTCGCCGGCCTTGATCCCGGCCTTGGCGGCCGCCGTGTCCTCGATCACCGCCGAGACCGAGACGCCGCCCGTGTCGCCCTCGACCGCGCCCCCGATCTGGATCCCGAGGAACGCCGAGTCCGCCGACGGCCGCGGGTCGGGCATCGGGTCGAGCTTGAGCGCGATCGGCACCTCGTCGCTCGTCGTCCCGCTCCCGTCCCCGCTCGTGAGCGCCCGCTTGACGAAGACCTGGACGGTCTCGCCCGCCGGGAGCGTGCCGATGATCCCGAGCACGCGCGCCGGGACGCGCGTGTCGTGCCCGGCGATGCGGACGATGCGGTCGCCCGTGCGCAGCCCGGCGCGGTACGCGGCGGTCGAGTCGCCGACGCGCGAGACGACGACGCCGTCCGCATCCTCGACCTCCGTGCGGAAGGACACGCCCGCGAGGTGCCCGTGCCGGACGGTCCCGCCCTCCTTGAGCTTCGGCAGGAACGACTGGATCTGGTTCGCGGGGATCGCGTAGCCGACGCCCGTGTTCATGCGGTTCCCGAACCGCACGGCCACGCGCCCGTTGATCCCTATGACCTCGCCCTTCAAGTTGAGGAGCGGGCCGCCCGAGTTCCCCGGGTTGATCGGCGCGTCGGTCTGGATCGCGTCCGAGTAGCTGTCCTGGTACGTGTGCGTGGCGCTGACGATGCCGAGGGTGACGGTCGGGTGGGCGTCGCGCGCGAACCCGTACGGGTTGCCGAGCGCGATCGCCAGGTCCCCGATCCGCACGGCGTCGCTGTCGCCGAGCGGCGCGTAGGGAAGCTGGCCCTCGAACCGCTCCGCCTTCAAGAGCGCGATGTCCCCCCGCGGGTCCTGGCCGATGAGCTTCGCCCGGAGCGGGATCCCGCCCGGACGGCGGACCCACCAGGTGTCGCCGATCCCGCGGCCGGCGATCACGTGGTGGTTCGTCAGGATCCAGCCGTCGGGCGTGAAGATGACGCCCGAGCCGCCGCCGATGACGACGTACGCCGGGCTCACCTTGGCGACGGTCGCCTCGATGTCGCGCTCGATCTTCTTCGCCCGCTCGAGGGCGCTCGAGGACTCCTGCGCGAACGCCGGGGCGGCGACGAGCGCGACGCTGAGCCCCGCGGCGCGAAGCAGCTTACTCACCATCGGTGCGCTCCCCCAGAACCACGGTCATCTCCTTGCTGGCCCCGTCGCGCTCGACCATGAGCTTCACCGGGTCGCCCGGCTCCTTCGACGCAAGCACCTCCGAGAGCCCGAAGAAATCGACGATCTGGACGCCCTCGATCGAGCGGATGATGTCCCCGTCCTTCAAGCCCGCCTTCTCGGCCGCGCTGCCCTCGACGACCTTCGCGAGCTGCACGCCCGGCGGGTCGAGCAGCTCCTTGCCGCCCTGGACGCCCAGGAACGGCCGCTTGGCGCGCGGGACGCCGCGTCCGGCGACGAGCGCCGGCAGCGACGACTTGATCTTCGAGACCGGGGCCGCGAAGCCGACGCCCGAGTTGATCCCGTTCTGGGTCGTCGGGCGCGTCGCGATGCCGAGGAGCCGGCCGTCGATGTCGACGATCGCCCCTCCCGTGTTGGCGAGGTTGATCGCCGCGTCGACCTGGAGCGCCGAGCCGCGGAAGCGGTCGACGGCGCTCACGATCCCCGTGTTGACGCTCGTCCCGCCGCCCGGCGCGCGGGCGACGAGGACGCAGAGCTGGCCGACGCGCGCCGGCCCGTCGGCGAGGCGCGCCGCCTCGACCTGGACCGGCGAGCCATCGCCCTCGATCTTGAGGAGGGCCAGGTCGAGGGCCTCGTCCTTCCCGAGGAGCTTCGCCGCGTAGGCGCCGCCGTCCGGGAGGACGACGCTGAAGCTCTTCCCGGCGAGCACCGCCCAGGCGCTCGTCGCGACGTAGCCCTTGGCGTCCACGATGACGCCCGTCACGGGCCCCTCGGGGCGGGCCAGGTAGTTCGGGCCGTCGCTCTTCTCGCCCGCCTTCTCGAGGTCGGCGCGCTCGCGCTCGACGACGATCTGGACGACGGCCGGCGCGACCTGGTCGGCCGCGTGGATGTACGCCTCCTCGAGCGCCGCGAGGTCGCCGAGGCCGCCCGCCTCCTGGGCGCGCGCGGCGCCCGCGGAGAGCGGGACGAACGCAAGGGACGCGGCGAGAAGACCGCGCGCCGCCACGTCCCGCAGGTTCCATGTCTGCATGACGATCACGTTTCGAGAACCTCCCCGCCTACCGCTGCGGCCGCGCGGCGAGGGTGACCTCGACGGTCTTCTTCCCCTCGGCGCCGCGGTTGACGACGACCTTGACCTTCTCGCCCGCGCGCCGGCCCCGCATGGCCTCCTGGAGCGCGCCGAGCGAGTCGACCGCGTTGCCGGCGATCTCGACGATCGTGTCGCCCGCCTTGAGGCCCGCCTTCTCGGCCGGGGTGCCCTCGATGACGCGGGCGATCCGCACCCCGCCGTCGTCCTCCTCGAGCTGCACGCCCATGAAGCCGGGCTCGCCGCCCTCGGGACGGGGGGTCGGGGTCGGCGTGGGAGCCGGCGTCGGCGCCGGCGCCGGCCCCGCGCCCGGCCGCGGCAGGTCGCGCGGCCGCGCCGCGAGCTTCGTCTTCACCCAGGTGGGCTTCTTGTCTCCGCGGACGACCTCGAGCTGGACCTCGTCGCCGGCGGCGGCCGCGGCCATGGCCCCGGTGAAGTTGTCCATGTCGAGGCCCTGGACGGTGCGGTCGCCGACCTTGATCGCCGTGATGAGGTCGCCCTTCTGGAGCCCGCCCTTCTCGGCCGGCGAGCCCGGGACGAGGTTGTCGACCAGGAGGCCCTTGCCGTCGTCGCCCTCGCGCAGGTAGGCGCCGAGGAAGCCCGGCTCCTTCCGCGCGGGAGCCGGCGCCGGCGCGGGCGCCGGCCGCGGGGCCTGCGAGCCCTCCTCGGGGCGCTTGCCGAGCTCGACCTTGAGCTCGCGCTTCCAGCCCTCGCGCTCGACCGTGAGCTCGAGGCCCGTCCCCGGCGGCTTCGTCAGGTAGTCGCGCGCCTTCTCGATCGTCATGCCCGGCGCCTCGAGCGCGCCGCGCGTGCCGGCCGCGGCGAGCCGCACGAGCACGTCGCCCTTCTTGAGACCGGCCTTGGCGGCCGGCGAGTCGGGGACGACGTCCGTCACCTCGAGCTTGCCGTCCTTCTCGGCCAGGAAGACGCCGAGGAACCCGCGCACGGGCTCGGGCTTGGGCTCGGGCTTCGGCTCCGGCTTGGGCTCGGGCTTCGGCTCCGGCTTGCGCGCCTCGGGCTTCGGCGTGGCCGCCCCGGGCTGCCCGCCGAGCTTGACCTTGACCTCCTTCTGCCAGCCCTCGCGCTCGACCAGGAGACCGAGCCCATCGCCGGGCTTCTTCTTCTCCATGAGCGAGGCGAAGGCGTCGACGGACTCGAGCTTCTTGCCGTCGGCCTGGACGACGACGTCGCCCTTCTTGAGACCGGCCTTGGCGGCGGGGCCATCCGGGACGAGCTCCTCGACCGCCAGGCCGCCCTTCTCGCCGGGGACGAGGTAGACGCCGAGGAACGCCCTCTCGGCCGGCGTCGCGGCCGTGGTCGGCTCGTCGGGCGCGGCCGCGGCGACGAGGTCGACGCCGCGCTTCCAGCCCTCGCGCTCGACCTCGAACGCGAGCTTGTCGCCCGCCTTCAGGCCCTTGAGCTTCGCCCCGAGGTCCTTGCCGCTCTTCACGGGCTTGCCGTTCAGGCCGACGACCTTGTCGCCCGCCTTGATCCCGGCCTTGGCCGCCGGCGAGCCGTCCTGGACCTTCTCGACCTTGGCGCCGCCCGGCGTGTCGTCGTCGTCGTAGAAGTAGAGCCCGACGACGCCGCGCTTCTCGTCCGGCGCGTTCGACGCCGGCGACGCCTCGGGGGTCGCGGGGGCGGCAGGGGCCGCGCCGTCCGCGCGCACGATCGTCGTGTGGGCCTCGAGGAGGCCGAGGGCGGAGTCGATGGGAACGGCGAGGCCGAGCCAGCGGTCGTCGCGGTAGGAGGGCGAGACGATCCCGACCACGCGGCCGCGCGCGTCGACGAGCGGGCCGCCGAAGCTGCCCGGGTTGACGGCGGCGTCGGTCTCGATCGCGTAGACGCCGTCGCGGCCCGGCTTGCCGGGCATGGGGTAGACGGCGCTGACGACGCCGATGCTCATGGCCGGGATGCCGTCGCGCTCGAGCGTCCCGAAGGGGTTGCCGAACGTGGCGACGATCTGGCCGCGGCGCAGCGCCTTCATCCCGGGGCCGAACACGGCGACCGGGAGGCCGTCCTTGCCCTCGACCTTGAGGAGGACGAGGCCCGTCTTCTCGTCGCGCGCGACCTCCTTGGCCTTGCGCTTGCCGCCGCCCTTGAACGTCACGTCGACCGAGCGCACGCGCGCCGGCACGACCCAGGCGGACGTGATGACGTGGCCCTCGGCGTCGACGATCACGCCCGATCCCGAGCGGCCGCCGCCGCGGACCCCGCCGGTCCTGGCCTCGATGCCGACGACGCTCGGACCGACGCGCTCGGCGAGCCGCGTGAGCTCGCTCTCGACGGCCCCCGCCCCCGCCCCGGCGGCGGCGCCGGGAGCGGCGTCGTCGGCGATGGCGCCCTGCGGCGCGACGGCGAAGGCGGACGCGAACGCTACCGCGGATGCGAGCTTCGCGAGGCTCGTCCCCCAGTGCTTCCCCATGGACGTGTTCCCTCCGTGAAGAGCGGACTGCATACGGCTTACGGCATGATGGTTCGTTTCTGAATACCCCATCTACGGCGGGAGGACAAGCGGCGTTTGGGGGCTTCGTCCCCCGGTCCCCGTTCCCCGGAGAACGCGCGGGGAGCGGGGAGCGGGGAGCGGGGAGCCGCGGAGCGGGAGCGGCGGCGGGGACCGGGACCGGGGACCGTCTACGGTTCGCCGACGTGCTCCCACCACTCTCCGCGGTAGCGCCAGTCCTTGTCGACCTTGATCGGGTGGTCGCGCTTGCTGCGCCACTCGGTCTCGACCATGTCGCTCTGGGGCCCGACGCCGAGGCCCGTGGCGGCGCTCACCCCGACGACCGCGGTGCTCCCGGTGAGGGCGACGGCGTAGCAGCCGCTCAGGGCGGCGACCGAGCTGACGGCGAGGACGAGCACGACGAACCGCCTCTTCATGGGCATCCCCCCTTTCGTGCGTTCGACCCTTCGGCTCGCCCGCTCCGCGGGCTCGCTCCGGGCGATCGGGGCCCCCCTCCGGGCGCCACCTCGTGGATTATACGACACGGTCTAGATCTCGACCTTGACCTCGTCCCCGACCACCTCGACCCGGTACTTCGCGACCTGCGCCGCCGGGTTGAAGGTGCAGACCCCGGTCGTGACGTCGTACTGCCAGCCGTGCCAGGGACATGTGACGATCTTGCCCTCGAGCTCCCCCTCGCCGAGCGGGCCGCCCTTGTGGCAGCAGACGTTGTCGATCGCGTGGAGCTCGCCGTCGCAGTTGAAGAGCGCGATCTGCTTGCCCTCGGCCTCGACGACCATGCCGCGCCCGGGTCCGAGGGCGCCCTTCTTCGCGACCGTCACGATCTTTCCCATGTCGGCTCCCCTCCTCGCCACGCCCCGGCCCGACCGGATCCCGACCTCGACCCGGCGTCCCGGGCTGCCCCGCGCGACCACCCGGCGGGCGCGAATCGTAGCGATGCGTCGCCCGGCCTGTCAAGCGACGCGCGGCCCCGCCGCCCGCGTCGCCCCCTCGCCCGCCCCGCTCTTGTGGTAGAAGTTCTCTCGGTGGAACGCCTAGCGCCGCCGCGGCCCCCGCCCGGGTCACGTTGCACCTTGCCAAATCCAAGAGTAGAATGACATATGCGTCTGGCCCGAGGGAAGTGATGGCGTCGGAGCCCATGGCTCACTCCGTTCAGACCAAGCCGTCTGCAGGGACGGTAATCCCGAATCTCATCGTCACTTCCGACGTTCACGGCGATAAGGTCATCCCCCTGTCCAAGGGGAGCCTGACGATCGGGCGGTCGATCGACTGCGACGTCGTCCTCGTCGACCGGAAGGTCTCGAACATCCACGCCGAGGTCGTGCGCCAGGGCGCGGTCCACGTCATCAAGGACCTGAGCAGCACGAACGGCACGTTCGTCGAGGGCAACCGCGTCACCGAGGCGGTCCTCAACCTCGGCGACGAGATCACGGTGGGCTCGACGCTCATCGTCTTCACGGACAAGAGCTCGTTCGAGAAGACGGCGAAGATCGTCCTCGGGCCGGACCCGCTCCCGCCGCCGGGCGTGTCGGCGGGGCGCATGCTCGAGATCCCGCTCGTCGACATCGAGAAGAAGTTCTTCCAGTCGGTCGGCCAGGACCACGCGCCGCTCGACGTCACCCAGAAGCTCAACATCCTCTACAAGCTCTCGAGCCAGATCAACGCGATCCTCGAGGTCGACGAGCTGCTCGAGAGCGTCATGGACCTGATCCTCGAGGTCATCTCCTGCGACCGGGCCTTCATCATCCTCGTCGAGAAGGGCGGCAAGCTCGTCCCCAAGGTGATCCGCAAGCGGGCGGGCCTGAAGGACCACAAGGGCCTCTCGATCAGCGGCACGATCCTCACCCAGGTCCTGCGCGAGGGGAAGGCGATCATCACGCAGGACGCGATGGACGACTCGCGCTTCAACGGCGGCGACTCGATCGTCTTCTACTCGATCCGCTCGGCGCTCTCCGTGCCGCTCAAGGTGAAGGAGACGATCCTAGGCGTCGTCCACCTCGACAAGATGACGGCCTCGCAGCCGTTCAAGGAGGAGGACCTCCAGCTCCTCGCCCTCATCTGCAACCAGGCGGCCGTGAACCTCGCGAACGCGAAGCTCTTCGAGGAGGTCCGGCTCGCGAACCAGGAGCTCCGCAAGGCGAAGGAGGAGATCCTCCGCTGGAACATCGAGCTCGAGCAGAAGGTCGAGGAGCGGACGAGCGAGATCACGAAGCAGAGCGAGGAGATCCGGCGCCTGAACGAGCAGAAGGACGACCTCATGGGCATGGTCGCGCACGACCTGCGCACGCCCATCACGTCGATCCTCGGCTTCGCCGACGTGATCCTCCAGCACCTCGACATGAGCGCCGGTCCCGACCGCATCCGCGAGGACACGCAGGTCATCGTCCGGATCGCGTCGGAGATGAACGAGCTCCTGAACGACCTCCTCGACGTCGCCAAGATCGAGTCGGGGAAGATCGAGATCCAGCGGCAGCTGAAGCCGCTCGACGACACGCTCCTCGAGTGCTACCAGACGTACGTCTTCCTCGGCGAGTCGAAGGGCCTGAAGCTCGAGCTCGACCTGGAGCCGGGGCTCCCGCCCGTGCCGCACGACCCCAAGCGCATGGCCCAGGTCCTGAACAACCTCCTTCACAACGCCGTCAAGTTCTCCCGCCCCGGCGACCGGATCACCGTCGCCGCCCGGGTCGGCGAGGATGCGGTCGAGATCAGCGTCGTCGACACGGGCCAGGGCATCGCGCCCGAGGACATGGGCCGCATCTTCCGCCGCTACGAGCAGGTCGGCAGCACGCCGACGCGCGGCGAGAAGGGCACGGGTCTCGGCCTCGCCATCGCCAAGAAGCTCGTCGAGCTGCACGACGGGCGGATCTGGGTGGAGTCGCAGCGCGGGCTCGGTTCCCGCTTCGCGTTCACGCTGCCGCTCGTCTAGCCCGCCCGGCCGATAGCCCTCCCGGCCGACCCCGCCTTCCGCCCTGGCCGTGGCGGCTGCGGCCCGGCCGGTCGCGGGCGGGGTGCGCCGCCGGCCCGCCCTCAGGCCCCGACGACGAGCTGCTTCTCGAGCAGGTGCTCGAGCGCCAGGACGGAGGCGCCGGCGTCGAAGGAGCGGACCTCGCGGACGATCGCGACCGCGCGCCGGGGGGCGGCGAGCCACTCCGCAAAGAGCTCCGGCCACGGGGCCGTCGAGTCGCCGGCGACCGCGCAGTTCATGCCCTCGAGCGCCAGCCGGCGCAGGTGCGTCAGCTCGGCCGGGTCGAACGTCGGGGAAGCGGCGGCGTCGAGCAGGGCCGCGAGCAGGACGGCGGCCTGGAAGGCAACGCGCCGCTCCGGCTCCGCCCCCGCTTCGCCGGCGGCCACGGGCGCGCCGGCGGCGGTACCGGCGGCGCCCCGGTCCAGCCAGCGGAGGGACTGGACGCTGACGCGCGCGTCGAACTCGACCGAGCCGGCGAGGCCGTCGAAGCCCGGCAGGCGCCGCGCCCTCGCCCAGGCCTGGCGCCAGACGGCCAGGAAGACCCGGAGGCCGGCTTGATCCGCGGGCGCGACGTCCGCCGGGATGCGGACCTCGTCCTCCCGGCCGGCGCCGGCCGCGGCCACGGCGACGGCGGTCGCGACCTCGAGGATCCGCCCGCCGCGACGCCCGACGCCGAGGTCGTCCAGCAGGCCGAGGGCGGCGACGAAGAGGGTCTTCGCCCATGTCATTGGACTCGTAGACGCAGGGGCGAGCGGCCGGTGTCGCCCGGCGACGCCCCGGTGTCCACCGGCGGACGTCACCCCGCCGCCCGGCGACAACCGGGCGACGACCGCGGACGCGGGGCCGCCCGGTCAGGTCAGGGCACGCGGCCGCCCGTCGCCCGGGCCTTCTCGTCGGCCTTCTTCGCGTCGGCGACGATCGAGTCGGCGGCCTTCCCGCTGATCATGTAGGTCGGCGTGACGATGAAGAAGCCCGGGATCTCGGGGAAGACGGACGCGTCGACAATCCGCAACCCCTTGGTCCCGTGAACCTTGAAGTTCGAGTCGACGACCGCGTTCGGGTCGCTCGCCGGGCCGATCGGGGCGGTCCCGCAGGCGTGGTGCCCCCAGGCGCCGTTCTTCACGAACTCCTCGATCTCCTCGCGGGTGTCGACGTCCTTGCCGGGGAGGATCTCGGCCTCGACGCCGCCCTGGCGCTTGACGATGTCGCGGACGATCTCGACGCCCTTGACGACGCCGGCGAGGTCGCTGCCGTCCTTGTCCGTGCCCTCGTCGAAGTAGCGGAAGTTGATCTCGGGCTTGTCGCGCGGGTCCGCGGACTTGAGCTTGACCGTGCCGCCCTTGTTGTCCGTGTGCGCCTTCAGGATCACCCACGAGAAGAGGTCGTCGCGCTTCGTCGCGTCGTCCGAGTAGCCGGGGTAATAGCCGCGGAAGCTGCCGGGGACGCCGAAGATGTAGAGGTCCGGGTCCTTCAGGCTCGGGTCCGACTTCTTGACGAGGGCGACGGCGACGCCGTTCGTCCCGTAGATCCCGCGGCCCTTCAGCCACTCGCGGAACGCCGGGTCGGACTCGTCGGCCGCGAACTTCGCCCCCTTCAGGAGGTCGAAGCTCTTCTTCATGTCGGTGACGACGCTCACCTCGTAGCGGTCCTGGAGGTTCTTGCCGACGCCCGGACGGTCGAGCTTCACGGGGATCCCGTGCTTCTCGAGCTGCTCCTTCGGCCCGATGCCGGAGAGCATGAGGAGCTGCGGCGTGTTGAAGGCGCCGGCGGCGAGGATCACCTCGCGCTTCGCCTTGACCACGTACTTCTGCGGCTCGGCGCCCGGGGCACCCGCGCCGGCCGTCCCGGCGGCCGCGCCGCCCGTCTTGCCGTAGAGGCCCTCGCCCTGCATGAACTCGATCCCGGTCGCCCGGTCGCCGTCGAAGACGACCTTGTTCGCGAGCGCGCCCGTGCGGAGGTGCAGGCGGTCCGGGTGCTCCTCCTTCACGGCGAGCAGGTAGTCGCGCGGCCCCGTGCGCCGGCCGTCCTTGACGGCGAGCGGCGTGAAGCTGATCCCCTCCTTCGTCTCCTGGCCCCTCGCGTTCGGGTCGAAGAGGGTCTTCAGCCGCGCGACGAACTCGAGCGGCGACTTCGACGTGTCGTAGGCGTGGGACACCGCCGCCCGCAGGTTGTCGACGAGGCTCTCGTCCTTCGCCGCCGCCGCCAGGAACCCCGGCCCCGGCCGGCTCGTCGTGAGCCAGCCGTCGAAGCCGTGCCCGCTCTTCTCCTCGATCTTCTTCTTGATCGAGTCGAGGCCGAGCTTGTCGGCGAGCGTGTACAGGGCCTTGAGGAACGGCCGGTACTCGTTCTTCTCGAGCTTCCGCAGGTACTGGTCCATGTTGGCGGCCTTCCAGGACGGGTCGCCCGTGAGCTTCGCGATCTCGTCCCAGTCGCTCGCATGCGGAGCGACGGTGATCATGGCGTTCACCGCCGTGCTGCCGCCCAGGGTCCAGCCGCGCGGGTAGAGGACGCCGCCCTTGTCGGGCCGGTAGTTCGGGTCCTTCTTCTGGCGCTCCTCGTCCTCGTAGTGGCGGACGAAGTAGTCCATGGAGACCGTCTTGTCCTCGGACGCCTTGGCGTGGAGGGCGGGCACGTCGTCGACCTTCGTCTTGTCGCCGGTCCCGCCGGCCTCGAGGACGAGCACCTTGTAGCCCGCCTTGGCGAGGTTCGCGGCCAGCGGCCCGCCGCCCGCGCCCGAGCCGACGATGACGTAGTCGTACTCCTCCTCGACGACCGTCGGCGGCTTCTCGCCGACGCGGGCGGCGGCCGCGGCGCCGGCCGCCGACGTCTTCGGGCGTGAGGCCGACTCGAGCCTGGCGGCGAACGGGTCCATCCCGGCGCGGCCGACGGACGGGCCGCCGGCCGCGGCGCGGGCGAGCGCCTCGGCGGCGGGCGGGAGGGCGGTCCCGGCGCCGGCGCCGGCGGCCGCCGGCTTCGCCGGCTGCGTCTCGGTCCTCGGGCCCTCGACCGGTCCCTGGGGAGGAAGTCCGCGGATGCCGCTCATGAAGAGCCTCCGTGCGCGTCTCCCGGCGTCGTCGGGCCGGGAGATCCTTCGGGCGCCGATGATACCGCGCGAAGCGGGGAACTCCAGCGGGCGTTTGCTTTTCGCGGGCCGGCGCGGTATAGAGCGACACGATGAGTCCCGTGAGAGGCGCGAAAGCCACGCTGCTTGCGCTCCCGGGCGCCGCGATCGCGGCGGGCGTCGCCCTCCTCGCCACCCTCGTCGACGCCGGTCCCCCGCCCCCGCCCCCGCCGCCCCCGCCCCCGCCGCCCGCCGTCGCGCCCGGGAAGTACTTCGGCGCCTCGTCGTGCACGGGCGCGGCCTGCCACTCGTCCTCGGAGCCGCGCAAGGACCCGCCCTACCTCCAGGAGCACATCACCTGGTCGGCGGTCAACCCCGAGACGAACGCCTCCGTCGACCGGCACAACTACGCCTTCACGCGCCTCGTCGCCGACGAGCGGTCGGCCGGGATCATGAAGGCCCTGAACGTCGCCGAGGACACGACGGGCCTCGCCGACGCGAGCGACCGCTGCCTCTCGTGCCACGGCGTCTCCGTCCACGACTACGGGATCGGCGCCCGCAACCCGGGCGTCGGCGTCGCGACCCGCAAGGAGCTCCAGGGCGGCCGCTACTCGAACGAGGACGGGGTGAGCTGCGACGGCTGCCACGGCCCGGCCGAGAAGTGGCTGCGCCCGCACACCGAGCGCGGCTGGACGGCGCGGAAGTGGAAGGAGCTCGGGAGCGACAAGCTCTACGACGACTTCGGGCTCTACTACAGCAAGGACCTCGTCCTCTGGGCGCGCCAGTGCGTGCGCTGCCACCTGGCGATCGACACGAACCTGATCGACGCCGGGCACCCCGACCTGATCCCCTTCGAGCTCTTCGGCCAGAGCCAGGCCGTCCCGCCCCACTGGCGCGACTACGCGGTTGTCGCCTCGCCCGGAGAGCGCAAGGACCTGCCCGCGCCCGGGGCGTTCCACGGGGTCCGCGTCTGGTGGACGGGCCAGGCCGTGGCGGTCGGCTCGGCGGCGCGCCAGCTCGAGCGCCGGGCCGCCGGAGACACCAAGAAGACGCACGACCGGACGACGCCCGAGCACCTGGCGACCGGCCACGAGCGCCTGCTCGGCCACTGGCTCGTCTTCCGGCACGTCGCCGCCCTCGTCGACCCGAAGGAGGCCGACGCCTTCGCGAAGGACATGGCCGAGCTGAGGACGCTCTTCGCGGCGAGGTCGCCGAAGCCCGAGGCGGTCGGCGCCGTCGCGAAGCGGATCGAGGACCGCGTGAAGCCGCTCGTCCGCCGTCTCGCCGACCGCCCCGCCACGCGCGAGGAGGCGAGGGCGCTCATGCTGAAGATCGCCGGCGACGAGGCCGCCGCCGCGGAGAACCGCCGCACGCGCGAGCAGGCGGCCCTGGGCCTCTACGCTCTCTACGCCTCCTACGCCCAGGCCGTCCCGCCCGAGTCCCCCGACGAGGACCCCGTGCTCCGCGGGATCTACGGCATGTTCGAGGGGTTCGACGAGGTCACGGAGGGCTTCCGCTCGGGCCTCGAGGCCGTCCGCGCGGGCCTGAAGTAGCCGCCCCGCCTGCAACCCCCGCTTCTGACGGAACCACCTTATAAGGTCGAGAAGGTATGGAGGCCCCGAGTTCGTCTCGGGGTGACGCCCGTTCTCCCAATATTTACGCGGATATCCGGCCGATCTCCGCTTCGATGGAGATGACGCGGACTTGAACGATGACCGAGCGCTCAATAGACCTGATTATAGGGATAACGCCTTCTGGGGCGCAACGAGCAGGAGGTCGCCGACATGCGGTTCGAGATCCTCTACACGCTCGAGAAGATGGGCGATGAGAAGGTGCCGGAGTTCTTCGTCACGGAGGCCCTCCGGAGCGGCGACCTCACGTCGCGGACGACGGCCCGGAACGTGCTCTCGACCCCGGGGAACCCGAAGGCGGTCCAGATGCTGAAGGGGATCCTCGAGGCGCGCTAGCCGCCCCCCCCCGGCGGCCGAAGCTCTACTTCGGCTTCACCTTCGCCCCCGCGCTGATCGAGCGGATGGGCGGCCGCGCGACGGTGAAGGTCGACGCCAGCAGCTCCTTGCTGACGAGCCGCACGGTCACCGACTCGTTCTTCAGGATGTGCGACTTCCCGACCGTGAACGACCCCTGGTAGCAGCCCGGGGCGCTCTCGCTCATGGGCAGCTCCGGAAGCCCGCCGCTCAGGCGGAACGTGGCCCGGGCGCCGGGGTCGCCGATCGCGACGACGACGAGCCGGTCGCCCGGCCCGAGCGCGCCCTGGGAGGAGTGGGCGACGAAGTGGATGCGCGGCGCCTTGGCCGCCGCCCGGACCTCGGCCGACGGGACGAGGCCCTCGACGATCTGGCGGGTGACGTCGTCGGCGAGCTGGCCCAGGACCGAGATCCTCAAGCCCTTGATCGGCTCGACGATGAGAGCGGCGGCGGCGCCCGCCGCGTCGGTCGCGAAGGGGAGCTTCGAGACCCCCGACTGCTCGCTGTCGTGGACCTCGCTCTCGAAGACGATCGAGCCCGTGGTCGTCTCGCGCAGCTCGACCTTCAACCCGGCGCTCGCGATCGACTGGACGACGTAGTAGTCCCGGTCCCACTCGAGGACGTGGCCGAAGCAGACGACGTCCGCGCCGAGCGCCTCGCCGAGCCGGCGCGACGAGGCGCGGCGGTCGGCCTTGTACTCGGCCACGACGTCGAGCTTGCGGCGGGCGACGATGCTGTCGACGACGTGGAGGTCGACGACGTCGAGCGGCGTCCGGCGCAGGTTCTCGGCGAAGTTGATCCGCATGATCGTGGCCGCGTTCTGCTTCTCGAGCGTCTCGTCGTTGAGCGCGGGCACGAGTTCGAGGGCCGACGCGAACGGCTTCGACAGGAAGAGGTCGCCGCTCGACGTGTCGATGAAGGGCAGGACGGCGACGCGCAGCGGCACGCGCGGGTCGAAGCCCTCCGCCTTCTTCGACTGCGCGCTCCCGCAGCCCGTCGTGCCCGCGGCGGCGGCGACGGCGACGGCGACGGCGAGGAGCAGCGCGGCGCGCGGGCTCTCGGCGGGAGGTCTCATCTCGGGGCTCCTGGGGCCTTGAACCCCGGCAGCTTCTTCAGCGCGCCGTCCTCGGTCGCGTACTTCTTCACGAACTCGCGGACGGTCCCGGAGGGCGGCAGCCCCCAGACCACGAACGGGCCGAGCAGGCCGTTCGCGCCGATGGCGCCGACGGCGTAGGCCTTGCTGCCCGCCGGGACCAGGGCCTCGGTCTCCTTCACCTCGAGGAGGAGCGTCGGCACGCGCCGGTCGTCGAGGCCGTAGACGCGGTAGCCGGGCGGCGGCGGCGACGCCCCCTCGGGCGGCGACCACTTGAGGCGCACGATCCCGGCCTTGGCCGACGCCTCGAGCCCGCGCGGCGCCGCCGGCGGGCGGGCGTCGACCCGGATCTCGTCCAGGACCTTCGCCGCCGTGACGCCGAACCGGTCCCGCAGCCGCACCGTCGGCCGGCCCGCGAACCGGTCGCCGCGGGCGACTCGGTACGCCCCGCGGTAGACGCCGGGACGCTCGGCCGCGAGCGGGATCGGGCTCAGGTCGGTGCCGAGCTGGAGCGTCACGTAGAGGTTCGGGTCGGCCTCGACCGTCGCCTCGATGACGTCGCCGGCCGCGAGGGCCTGCGTCGCCGCGGCCCCGCCGCCGCGCACGGCGAGCCTCGCGCTCTTGAGGTTCGGCTGGGCGACCTCGGGGACGACGGGCGGTTTCGGGAACGGCTTCACGACCTCGTTCGCGAACTTCTCGGCGAGGCGCACGAAGCCCAGGTCCGAGAAGTTGTCCATCGTCTGCTGGATGCCCTCGACGAGCGCGCCGGCCTGGAGCAGGAGCCCGCCCGTGTCGGCCTCGGTGTGCTCGACGTGCGCGAGCTCCTGGCCCGTGCGCGCGTCGATCAAGGCGACCTTGCCGCCGATCGACAGCCGGTAGAGGACGCCGCCCTTGAAGTCGCCGAGGGCGGTGATCTCGCCGCGGACGAACGCGTCGACCCCGAGCGTCTTCTGGATCTGGGCGAAGCGCGCGGCCGCCGCCTGCTCGGCGGTCTTCACGCCGGACTGCTCGAGGAGCCGGTCCGTGACGTCGAGGTCGAGGTGGAGGTAGGGCAGCGCGCGGAAGCGCCGGTGGAAGGTCTGCCGGATCGCGTCGACCTTCAGGCGGGCGCGCTCGCCGCCCAGGTCCTTGGCGGCCGTGAACGGCAGGACCGCGACCGTCTTCGGCGCCGACTTCTTCAGGAGCTCCTCGTTGACGACGACGTCCGGGCCGCAGCCGGCGCCGGCGAGCGCGAGCGCGCCGATCGCGGCCGCGGCGACGAGGATGACGGCGCCGCCCGGTCTCACGGCTCCTCCTTCGGGGCGCCGGCCGCGATCTCGACCTTCCCGCGCAGGGGCTTGTCGCCGGCGCCGTGCACCTCGAAGTCGAACGCGCCCGGCTCGTGCCCGCAGAGGCACGCGATCTCGCCCGGCGCGAGCGGCGCGACCGTGTAGGTGCCGACCGCGTCGGCGTCGAAGCCCCGGGTGAACGGGCAGCGGAGGTGCGCGAACTGCCGGCCCGGGAAGATCACGGAGATGGCCCGGTCCTCGGTGTCGTTCAGGAAGGCGAGCCCGACCTGGTCGCCCGAGAGCCGGACCGTGCCGCTCGGGACGAGCCCGGTCGCCTTGACGACGACGAGCCGCGTCTCGAGCGACTCCTGGGCCAGCGGCCTCGTGTCGTAGATGAGGTCCGGCCCGCACGCCCCGCCGAGGACGGCGAGCGCGCCCGCGAGCCCCGCGCCGCGCGCCGCCCGCGCGATCCGCGCGATGCGCCCGGCGACAAGCCCGATTCCCATGCGACCCTCCCGTCTCTCCCCGGGGCCCCACGATACTGGCGGGCCCCGAGGGGCGCAACGGGGTGCATCGGGAATCGGCTCGGAGCGTGTGAATCTCTCCGATTCACACGCTCTTCGCCGGTCTTCGTCTTCGGGGGGCTCCGCCCCCCGAACCCCCCCGCCGCCGAGCGCGCGGCAAGGATTTAGCTTCGGCTTCCGCGCGCTCGGCTCAAAGGGTGTGAATCTTTCAGATTCCCACCCTTTTCGCCGGTCTTCGTCTTCGGGGGGCTCCGCCCCCCGAACCCCCCCGCCGCCGAGCGCGCGGCAAGGATTTGG
>Ga0187893_10000733_pt1 | contig 84053 bp, 72 predicted proteins | sample MA1701074metaG_FD_139574 | JGI IMG/M metagenome (GOLD analysis project Ga0187893, IMG submission 139574) | White microbial mat communities from a basaltic lava cave in the Kipuka Kanohina Cave System on the Island of Hawaii, USA - MA170107-4 metaG ... | reverse complement strand
CTTGCCGATAATCTGCTCCGTCGTATGCGTTTTTCTCGCCATCAAAAATTACTCCCATAAAGTTTCCAAAACGGATAGCATAGTCACTATCCAGACTGGACTCCTTTATAGGGGGCGGCTCACAGCATAGCATCCCATAAATCCTATTGCCGTGCGTTCTACAGACGGGTTTAAGTCGTAATGACGCACGATCTGCCAGTCGATCCCCGGCGCATAAAACCCCGTACAGGTCGTGAAAACCAGATGCGTAATATCTTGCAAGTCAATGCCTTCCAACACCCGCTGCGCAAGGGTGAACGCATGGCGCTCATAAAATTCCATACGGGTTTTTGTGCAGGGAAAATGATCGGGCGTATAAAAGCCATTCTCATCAAGTCTGGCAGGGTCAGTGTCAGGGCACAGAAAAGAATACCGATGTTCTATATGTGCGCGGCTCGCCATACGGCTGAATAAATCACGCTGTTTCTTTTCTTTAAGCAAGGCAGGAGCAAATTCCACGAACTTCTTATGAATATCATAATCAGGTACCGCCGTACTTATCGTGTTTAAATATGATTTGCTCATTAAAGGTTTTCATCTTAATAAAAACAAAAGGCTGTTCATTCAGTTATTATTTGTGTTCCAACGTTTTATAGGGAAAATCGTTCCTTATCCTAAGCGTTTCCATGTGATAGAAAATTGGATTAAAGACAATTCAGACGTGGCGAAAAAAGCCGGTGCGTCGGACACGGTGCTGACCAAAACCCGGTACGGCGACAAGGATGCCTGACTATAGCGACCAAAAACTGGTTAACGGACCATCTTTTTCAACACACTGAAAACAAACAAAAGTTTTACCTCACTTAATCGCCTTCGAAGTGGGGTGGCGACGGAGAAAAATGCCGTTTTGGAGACTGAAAGGGGAGAAAACGGGTCGAATATTCCCTCGTTTGGTGAGGTGAAAAATTCGCTGGAAGCCCCGATTTTCTCGGCTTTTCAGGCCGTGCATCAAAACGGAGACTTTTGTTTGAAAAAGTCAAATGGCGGACAGGGAGGGATTCGAACCCTCGATGGGCGTAAACCCATACTAGTTTTCGAGACTAGCGCCTTCAACCACTCGGCCACCTGTCCTGGGGTCTGCTTTATAACTCTACTATGGCGGGCTGCAAATGCCGTTTTTCTGCGCTTCTGGTGCTCACGTACGAAGAAGTACGCTGCGCTCCGGTTCTCGAAAACCGGCATTTTCGCCACGCCATAGCGAGTTCTAAAGCAGACTCCGTATGGAGGGACATTATGTAGCTGAAAGTTCGGCCTGAATCAATGAAATGAAGCGGTCGGCGTATTTTTCGAGCTTGGAGGTTCCGACGCCGGGTATCTGGCTGAATTCATAGCGGTTTTCAGGCTTTTTGAGGGCGATCGCCAGCAGGGTTTTGTCGTGGAAAATGACGTAAGGGGGGAGGTTCAGTTCTTTCGCGATGCCGAGGCGCAGGGCTTTGAGCTTTTTGAACAGGGCCTCGTCGGCGGGGTTTTCGATGCCGGGCGCGGGGGTGTTGGCGGCGCGTTCGGCCCTTGTGATGCGCTGGCGGGGGAGGCGCAGGGGGATGGTTTTGTGTTCCTTTAAAAACCGCGCGCCTTCTGGCGTGATATGCAGGCCGCTGTGATTTTCAAAATCGATGCGCACGAGGTTCGCCATGACGAGCTGGCGGATGAAGCTTTCCCACGTTTTGCGGTCGTGTTCGGCGCCGATGCCGTAGACGCTCAGGTTTTTGTGATTGTGCTTCACGATGCCTTCCGTATCCGCGCCGAGCAGGACGTCGATAATGTGTTTGCCGCCGAACATCTGGCCGGTGCGGTAGATGCAGGACAGCAACTTCTGCGCGGGGATAGTGCCGTCGATGGTGGCGGGCGGGTTGTTGCAGGTGTCGCAGTTGCCGCAGGGGGACCCTTCATCGCCAAAGTAATTGAGCAGGATGCGGCGGCGGCAGGTGGCGGCTTCGCAATATCCCAGAAGCGCGGTGAGCTTGTGATGCTCGACGCGTTTTTGCTCCGCCGGGGTTTCGCCGTTTTCGATCATCTGGCGGCGCAGCGCGGCGTCCTGCATGCCGTAGGCCATCCATGCGACAGCGGGAAGGCCGTCGCGACCGGCGCGGCCTGTTTCCTGATAATAGCTTTCGATGTTCGCGGGCAGATCGAGATGCGCGACGAAGCGCACGTCGGGCTTGTCGATGCCCATGCCGAAGGCGATGGTGGCGGTCATGATGACGCCTTCATCCTTGATGAAGCGCTCCTGATTTTTCGCGCGCACGGATTTGTCGAGGCCGGCGTGGTAGGGCAGGGCCGTATAACCTTGGCCGGCGAGCCATTCCGCCGTTTCCTCGACCTTGCGGCGGGAGAGGCAATAGACGATGCCGCTTTCGCCCTGCGGACGGGTTTGCAGGAAGGCGAGAAACTGTTTTTTCGTGTTGTCCTTGACGGTGACTTCGTAGGAAATGTTCGGGCGGTCGAAGCCGGCGATATAGATTTTATCGAAGCAGAGGCTCGCCATGATGTCCTTGCGCGTGGGGGCGTCGGCGGTTGCCGTAACGGCGATGCAGGGGATGCCGGGGTAGCGTTCGCGTAGCACGGAGAGGCCGCGATATTCGGGGCGGAAATCGTGGCCCCATTGCGACATGCAGTGCGCTTCGTCGATGGCGATGAGCGCGATGTTGATATTGTCGAGCAACGTCAGCGTATCGGGCGTCAGCAGGCGCTCGGGGGCGATGTACAGCAGATCAAGATCGCCGTTGCGAAGTTTTTCGATTGTGTCCTGCGCTTCGTTCCATTCGAGAGCGGAGTTGAGCATCGCGGCGCGCACGCCGAGTTCGCGCAGGGCGGTGACCTGGTCCTGCATCAGCGCGATCAGCGGGGAGACGATGATGCCGGCGCCGGGGCGGCAGATGGACGGGATTTGATAGCACAGCGACTTTCCCGCGCCGGTGGGCATGAGGACGCAGCAGCTTTGCCCGTTCATGATGTGATCGATGATTTCTTCCTGCTGGCCGCGGAAGGTGTCGTAGCCGAAGACGGATTTCAGGATGGAGCGGGGGACGGGGGCGGAGTCCTGAAGCGCAGGGAGGGTCATGAATCAATCCGGTTGTTTATTGAAAAACCGTAGGGGAAACGAACGGGGAACGCAATAGCGGTTGAGAGCCTCCCTCCTTTATCCCCCCGCTTGCGGGGGGAATTGCGCGGCTTTGGGAAAGAAAGAATTTGTAAATAAATCAATGTTATAAATAAAAGGGGCTTTTTGGCCGGAAAGGGATTTTTCATGGGTATGGAAGCGGAGAAAATCGACAAGGAACCGATGGAAGCGTCGTTCGACATGACGAAGCTGAAATCGAACAGCGGCAAGTATTCATCCATTCCCGATGTCACATATAATGTGCGCGATACTTTCGGGATCGATATTGACTGGGAGGTTCCGGGATTCAGCGATGATGAGCATCCCGGCGTCCCGCCTATCGATCGGACCTATCAGTTCGATCCGGACACGACGCTTGCCATTCTCGCCGGGTTCGCGCATGAGGCGCGGGTGATGGTGCAGGGGTATCACGGCACGGGCAAGTCAAGTCACATCGAGCAGATCGCGGCGCGGCTTAACTGGCAGACGGTGCGGATCAATCTTGACGGTCATCTCGCGCGCGAGGACTTTCTGGGGCGCGAAATTCTGGTGGTCAAGGAAGGCAAGGAGATGACGGAATTTAAAGAAGGGATGCTGCCGTGGGCGATGAAGAACCCGACGGCGCTGATCTTCGACGAATATGACGCGGCGCCGCCGGAACTGATGATGACGATCCAGCGGATGCTGGAGACGGATGGGAGGCTGGTGCTGGTCGAGCAGAACCTGGTGATCAGGCCGCATCCCGCGTTCCGGCTGTTCGCGACAGGCAACACGCTGGGCCTTGCGAATGACGGCGACAGTTCTTATGCGGGGGCGAAGCGGATCAACCAGGCGCAGCTTGACCGCTGGACGATCCTTGCGACGCTGAACTATCTGCCGCCGGAATCCGAGCGCAGGATCATGCTCGCGAAATATCCGGAGATGAATACGCCCGAGGGACGGGAAGAAATCGATGCGATGATATCCCTCGCCAACATGACGCGGCACGGTTATATCACAGGCGAGATATCATCTTTGATGTCGCCTCGCACGATTATTCACTGGATCAATAACAACGGCATTTTCAAGGACAGAGCGCGGGCGTTCCGACTGACGTTCCTCAATAAATGCTATGCAGTGGAACGCGAAAAAGTCGCGCTTTATTACAAGCGCTGTTTCAACGAAGATCTTGAGTACCAGACGCTCTAGGCGTTTATTTCCGCACAGATTCGCTGAACATCTCATCGCCCGCTGCGGGTTCGATCCAGGTTACGTCTTCGGCCCGCGGTTCTTCGTAGACGGCTACGCGCTGTGTCCGTTCACGGCCCTTATACAGCGCTACGCCCGGCGGGGCGGTGCGGTCGCAGCAGTAAGGCACGCCGTAATAGTCGGCCACCCTCACATTATTCATATCCAGACCCATTTTATTCATTGCCATGTTTCCCGTTTCGCAGCCGGCGACCAGCAGGGGCGCCGCCAGCAGGGCGATGATTCCAAAAGATTTGCGTAATGACATGTTTTTTCTCCCTTTACAGGGCCAATGGCTTGCGGGCGTTCAAGGTTCCTCTGTAAGGATTCCGTCAAGTCCTTTGTGGAGTTTATGCACAGGATGATGTATTGTGGGGGTGAGGGGTTCTCCCGCCTTAATTTCTGTAATATTTTTCATGTCCCATATTTTGTTGACGATCCTGTTTGCCGTTTCCGCCGTCCTGTGCGATTCCGCGCGGGCGCAGGGTGTTGTTTCCGTTCAGGAAACGCCTGCCGCGCAGGAGGAGGTTCCGGTTCGGAAAACCGGCGCCGTTCGAAAAGTTCCCGAGGTTGTCGAAGCGCCGGACCCGGCGGACTGGTATCTTGCCGTCGGGGCGGGACTGTCGAGCACGGATGCGCTGGACTGGCGCGAGGGGGACGTTATCGGCAATATCGAGGTGCAAAAGGGCGCCAATTATGCCGGTGCGCTGGGGTTCAAGGTTTCGGAGTATTTATCGACAGAGCTGGAAGTTTCGTACCGCACGGCCCGGTTTGACGAGTTGAGCGTCATCCGCAGTCCATCGTCCGACCTTGGCGGCGGCGAGGACAAGGTGTGGGGAGGGATGCTGAATGTCAATATCGTGCCGTTTCCCGGTCTTGACCTGACGCCGTTTCTGACCGTGGGCATGGGCATCGGGCGGCATGATGTAGGCATCGCGCCTGTTACTCCCATACCCGGCGTGGCGGGCGTTAGCGACGTTGCATGGATGTTCGCGTATCAATGGGGCCTTGGCCTTAATTACGATCTGAAGCAGGACCGGCAGCTTTGGCTGGGCTGGCGTTATTTTGCGACCCAGAGGCCGGAGATCGGCGCGACGGAGTTCGAGTATGCGTCGCATGAGATCCGCATCGGGATGCGGCAGCATTTTTAAAGCAGGCATACTTTCCCGACTTTGCCAGCAATGACAAAATTGCGATTTCGCGCCATTGACGCTGCGCGGAATGGGACGTAGTATCGGCGCATTCAATTTTTATGCAAGGAAAGGAACGATCTATGAAAAATATTATTCTGGTTACGCTTGCGTTTTGCCTGTTCGGTTTTGCGCCGGCGCGCGCGGACGAGTACAAGATGGACGACGCCGCGATGAAGCAGATGATGGAACGCAGCATGCCGGGCGATCAGCACAAGGTGCTCGACGGCCTCGCCGGCTCGTGGGATTACACCGTCAGCTTCAAGATGGCGCCCGATGCGCCGGAGCAGACCTCGACCGGAACCAGTGAGAACAAGTGGGTCCTCGACGGGCGCTTCATCCAGCAGACGGTCAGCGGCACGATGGACATGGGCCAGGGCCCGCAGAAGTTCGAGGGCGTCGGCTATGTCGGTCATGACAACGTGAAGGGCAAATATGTCAGCACGTGGATGGACAACATGGTCACCGGGATCATGGTCGCGGACGGGACATACAATCCGACGACCAAGACCATCAAGGAGAGCGGCCAGTTCTTCTGCCCGATGAAGAACGCGGAAGTGCAGTTCGAAAGCGAACTGACGTTCGTTGACGCGACGCATGTCACCTACGCGATGTACGACACTTCGGCGCCCGAGAAATTCAAGGCGATGGAAATCAAGTACACGAAGAAGTAAGATTTAAGGCTTTTATGATCCGGGGCGCGGCGAGGGCTGCGCCCCGGATTTTTTATGGGCTTGAGAAAATTCAGGCCGGCGCGAGGCGGGCGATTTCTTCCGTGACCTGCGCGGCGCCGGGCCATGCGGCGGGGGAGTCCTTATCGGTGCGGGCCCTGACAAAAGCGTTGAGCGCGCGGTTATACTCGCGGCTTTGCCGGGTGTGGTTTTGCCGCATTGCGTAGGCTTCGCTGAATCTGCGGGTGACTTCGCGCTCGCTTAGCAGGGTGACGCCGGAGGCATCGTAAAAGGCGGCGGCGAGGCTGCCCTCGTTGAGGCAGAGTTTATAAAATGTCGTTGGCATGGGCGGCCTTTCAGCAAGGGGTGAACAATAAACATGCGCTTGCGGGGCCGGAAATGCAAAGGTTTTGTAAGTTGTGGCTCGGAATTGAATTCCCGTTTATAATGGTTATCTGCGCTTTGTTCAGGAAAAACAGTCTATGAAAAGAATTCTTTTGATTTTGGCTGCGCTTGTTCTCGCCGGATTTGCCGTGGCCGGGCCCGCGCGCGCCGAAGAGGATGCCATGAGCGACGAAGCCCTGATGCAGATGGCGAAGGAGAAGGAAAACCAGGGCATGCCGGAGGAGGCGCGCAAGGTGCTTGACGGCATCGTCGGCAAATGGGATTACGCGGTCACGTTCAGGAGCGCGCCGGACGCGCCGGAGCAGACCTCCACCGGCACGACCGAGAACAGATGGGTTCTTAACGGGCAATTTGTGCAGCAGAATGTCACGGGGACGATGGATATCGGGGACGAGACCCGGAAATTCAGCGGCGTGGGTTATATCGGCCATGACAACATCAACGGCGAATACAGGACCATATGGCTCGACAACAGGGGAGCGGAGTCCATGATTTCGAGGGGCGCGTACGACCCGGCCACGAAAACCATCAAGGAGATCGGCGCTACTTCCTGCACCATGAAAGAGGGCACGGTCAGGTTCGAAAGCGAACTGACTTTCACCGACCCCGATCATTTCACGTTCACGATGTATGAGGACGCGGGAGAGCGGTTCAGGTCGATGGAGATCAGGTATACGCGGAAGAAGTAGGGGGCTTCATCGTCCGGCGTTTGTTTGGGTGATCCAAAGAATTTTTACCACGAAAACACGAAAGCACGAAGCGGGCTTCCTCTCCGGCGTCATCCCGGCGGAGGCCGGAATCCATTGCGGGGTTTGCGCTGGCCAAGGATTTTTTACCACGGCGGTCACGGCGTTTTCTGCGCCGTGTTTCGCCGTGGTCGCCGTGGTTAGAAAGAATTTTTAACGCAGAGGCGCAGAGTACGCAGAGCATACTTCCACATGACCACACACCGTCATCACCCGGCGCTTGTCCGGGTGATCCATTGCGGGGTTCGCGCGGGCGGATGAATGGATGGCCCGGACGAGCCGGGCCATGACGGATTAAGAAGCGCCAATTTTTTTGATTTTTTCTTTAATTGATTCTGAATTTTTTAGTAAATAAAAGGCTCCTAGGAAAAATAACAAAGCTGCGCTGATTGGATATCTATATCTGTATGGAGATGATTTAAGTAATGCAATAATTTGATGTTTTGAAAAGGCATAGACTGTGCAGGGTCTTCCACTGGGGGTATACAGATTCCGTTCTCCCGATTGTTCTTTTTTGCCATAGAAAGCTATTACCAGTTCATATGTATCCTTTCCCAAATCTGTTTTGTTTTTAAAGTAACTCAGAGGATTAGGATTATCTTCTTGGAATTGCACGGGGCCGCTTAACGACCCTCCCCATTTAATATTTATTTCATTTGTTTTCGAGGAAACTCCTTTTAGAGGTTCTATAACTTTGTATTTTTTAGTAATAGAAATTAGATCGTCGCCAACAGGCTTGCTTTCAGAAGAAGTTTCTTCTCCAATAAAAACGACATCAGCTTTGGTAAGAAATTTAATATACCCGATTTTGTGTGGGTGATAACAATCAAAGCCATGGGCATTTGGATGAAAAAATAGAGACAGGACTGTAAAGCCTATGATTGCTAAAAGATAATTTTTTTTAAACATGGGACTTTGATTTCAATTCATAAATTAACTTCAACGCATCTCTCGGCGTCAACTCATCCGGATTAATCTCGGCAAGTCTGGCTTCCACGGCGCTTGGCTCTACGGCCTGCGGTGCCGCCTGCGCCACTGCCGTAAACAACGGGAGGTCATCCGCCAGTTTTGAGAGGGTGCCGGATTGTTCGGATTTTTGGAGGCGGTCTAATACGGCCTGGGCCCTTGCGATTACCGCGGGGGGGAGGCCGGCGAGTTTGGCGACGTGGATGCCGTAGGAGCGGTCGGCGCTGCCGGCGGCGACGCTGTGGAGGAAGACGATATCGCCTTTCCATTCCTTGACCTGCATGCTGTGGCAGGAGAGGTTTTTCAGTTTTGTCTGGAGGCTGGCGAGTTCGTGGTAGTGCGTGGCGAAGAGCGCGCGGCATTTGTTCACGTCGTGCAAATGTTCGATGGCGGCCCACGCTATGCTGAGGCCGTCGAAGGTCGCGGTGCCGCGGCCGATTTCATCGAGGATGACGAGGGAGCGTTCGGTCGCCTGATTGAGGATGGCGGCGGTTTCGACCATTTCGACCATGAAGGTCGAGCGACCGGAGGCGAGATCGTCGCTCGCGCCGACGCGGGAGAACAGGCGGTCGACGATGCCGATATGCGCGCGGGAGGCGGGGACGAAGCTGCCAGTCTGCGCGAGGATGGCGATCAATGCGTTCTGGCGCAGGAAGGTCGATTTGCCGGCCATGTTGGGGCCGGTGAGGAGCCAGAGTTTTTGTCCTTCATTCAGCGCGCAATCGTTTGGAACGAATTTGACGCCCTGTTTTGCGAGCGCCTGTTCCACGACGGGGTGGCGGCCGCCTTCGATTTGAAACGAAGCCGATGAGTCGATTGCGGGTCTTGACCAGTTCATATCCACGGCAAGTTCCGCGAGGGACGAGGCAACATCGAGCGCGGCGAGGGCGCGGGCGTGTTTGCCGATGGAGTCGGAATTTTGCGCGGTTTCGTTCACCATTTCCGCGAAGAGGGCGAGTTCGATGGCCAGCGCCCGGTCGGCGGCCTGCGCGATGTCGCGCTCCAGTTCCGAGAGTTCGGGGGTGGTGAAGCGGACGGCGCTTGCCATCGTCTGGCGGTGAATGAAGGGGTTGCCGGCGTCGCCTTTTTTCACCAGCAGCGCGTCGGCGCGTTTCGCGGGGACTTCGATGAAGTAGCTGAGGACGTTGTTGTAGCTGATTTTTAAAGAGTCGATGCCGGTGGTTTCTTTGTATTTTTGCTGGAGCGCGGCGATGTGGCGGCGGGATTCGCCGGTGAGAGCGCGCAGTTCGTCGAGTTTTGCGTCGTGGCCTTCGCGGATGAAGTTGCCGTCGCGGGCGAGGGCGGGGAGGTCGTCTTTTAATGAGCGGCGGAGGAGGTCGGCGAAGGCGTGGGTTTGGGGGGATTGGTGTAAGTTGGTGGAAAGTTCAGCGAGTGCGTTTTCATGCGGCCCCCCTACCCAGCTACGGCTAGGCTCGCCCGAAGCGGGGCTCGCCAATCCTTCGCAACCCTCCCCCCGGAGGGGGGAGGGAAGATTGGACGCTCTGCCCTCCCCCTCTTGGGGGGAGGGGAGGGTGGGGGGGTGGGAAAGCAGGGCGCGGATGATTTCGGTTTGTTTCAGGCCGTCGCGCAATGCGCCGAGATCGCGGGGGGCGCCGCGGCCCACGGTCAGGCGGGCGAGGGCGCGTTCCATGTCGGGGGTTTCGGTCAGTAACGCGCGGAGGTCTTCGCGCCGGCGGGCGTTATTGATGAAGTGTTCGGTCTGGTTCAGGCGCGCGGCGATTTCGGTTTCGTCTGTAAGAGGGGCGGAGAGGCGGGATTGCAGCAGCCTTGCGCCTGCCGCCGTCACGGTGCGGTCGATGCACGATAACAGCGAGCCGCGTTTTTCGCCGGAGAGGGTGCGCGTGAGTTCCAGACTGCGGCGGGTGGCGGCGTCGATTTCCATGACCGCGCCGGAGGCCATCTGGCGCGGGCGGGAAAGATACGGGAGTTTGCCGATTTGCGTGCGCTCCACGTAGTCGATCAATGCGCCCGCGGCGGCGATTTCGGCGCGGGAGAATCCGCCGAAGGATTCGAGCGTGCCGACGCCGAAGATGCGTTCGAGGCGTTTTTGGGCGTTTTGGGAGTCGAAGAGGGTGTTGGGTTGGCGGGTGATGCGGGGTTCGAAGGGGCCCCCCTTCCCGGCTACAGCTAGGGCGCTGAAGGGCGCGCCCAAGCTTTCGCATCCCTCCCCCCGTGGGGGGGAGGGAAGGGTGGGGGGGGCTTCCGGGATCAGGATTTCGCGGGGGTTGATGCGTTCCAGCGTGGCGGTCAGGTTTTCGGGTTTGACGGGTTGCACCAAAAATTCGCCGGTGGAGAGTTCGAGCCATGACACGCCGAGCTGGCCGCCGATTTCGGTGACGGAGGCGAGGTAGTTGTTGTCGCGGGCATCCAGCAGGTTTTCTTCGGTCAGTGTGCCTTGCGTCACCACGCGGATGACGTCGCGGTTGACGAGGGTCTTGCCGCTGCGCTTTTTGGCTTCTTCGGGGGATTCGGTTTGCTCGCAGATGGCGACTTTATGCCCGGCGCGGATCAGTTTTGCGAGGTAAGGCTCATACGAGTGGAAGGGGACGCCGGCCATCGGGATTTCCTCGCCGGCGGTCTTGCCGCGTTTGGTCAGCGTTATGTCGAGAACGGCGGCGGCCCTGACCGCGTCATCGAAGAACATTTCGTAAAAATCGCCCATGCGGTAGAAAAGCAGGCAATCGGGATAGCGGGCCTTGACGGCGTGATACTGCGCCATCATCGGCGTGTGGCCGCCGGCGATGAAATCCTCGGGGGTCTTTTGAGCGGCTGTTTGTCCCATAAAGGATTCTTACGACATCAATCAACCACCGTAAACCCCCACCCCTGCCCTCCCCCTCAGGGGGAGGGGGATCTTTGCTTAAACTCCTTGATTGTCGTAAAGGCGCCAGCGGGCGGGGGAGTGTCGTTTGTCTGGGAGCGGATATGGATAGAGATGGACGGGGTTGCGGGGTTGAGGAACATTTCCTCGGCCAGCGCCCTTACTTGCGCTTTGGTCAGGTTTTGCGTGTTCGCCGCCATTCTTTCTATGTAATCGAAATCCCCGTCCTCTGAAGCTACGAAATAGAAGAGCTGTTTTTGAGCGCCCTCGAGAGAATCGGGGCTTTGCATTATACCCTCAACAAGGCTTTGCTTCAGGGTTTCAAAGTCCGCATCGCTCATATTGTCGATGAGTTGCAGGGCGTCTTTCTTCCACGCTTCCACGGCTTGTTGCAGCAAGGCGGGATCGTGGCGCGACTGGATGGCAAAGCTCAGGAACATGTTGTCTTCCAGTTCTGTCGCGCCGCTGTTCACCATATATGCGAGGCTCTGCTCGACGCGCATCTGCTGGTAAAAATCGCCCTGCACCAGAACGTTGAGCAACTGGAGCGCCGCTTCACGTTCGGGTTCCCTCGGCCCGGCCTGAAGCATGTAACGAAGGGCGTTGTTGTTGTCGGCCGTTTGCGCTGAGAAAACGGCGTTTTCTCCCGTATGCAGGGTTCCGACTTTAGTCACGGGGCGTTCCGCTTCCGGAAGGGGGGCGCTGCCGAGACCCGCAACCAGAGTATCGACGGCATTTTTCACATCGTCGTCGTTCCAGTTGCCGTGGGCCATGCCGTTAATGCGCACCCGCGCGAACAATTCGCGGGCGTAATCCCGGATGTCCTGCAAAGTCAGATTTTGCACCGCCTCGAATTTTTCCTCATCGGAATAAATATCCATGAACAGTTTGGCGGAATAGCGGCCGGCCTGCGTATTGGCTGAATCCAGCCGCGTGTTTTGAAGGCTCCTGATAAAACGATCCTTTATGATCTCAAATCCCGCATTGTCGAGATTACAGACGGTCATGTTTTCGGCGAGCATTTCGATGAATTCGTTAAGCCGTTCGGTGTAGCCGCCCGCATTGAGAACGATTTCGTTGCGCCCGATTTCGAACTGATATTCCAGACCGGCGGTCTTGAGCGGATAACTTTGCGAGGCGAGGTTTTCGTCTACACATGCTTCTAGCAGTTGCGAGCGGACGAAATGATCGACCGTGTCATAGATGGCGGGCGTTTCGATTTCCAGCGAGAGATAGGCCTTCGGCTGGTTGAAGCGCGTGTCGAACAGCGACCAAACCTTGCCGATTTCGCTGTCTACCACAAGGTGAGGATCGTCGCCCGCAGCGACGGGTTGCTCCGGTTTTTCAAGCACGAGATTATTGGGAATGAATTCATTGGGCGCGGGATAGAACATTCCTGAATCTTCCGCTTTGGGAGGGTCGAGCAGGCGGGTAAAAGATTCACCACCGATTTCGGTCAGCGCATAAGGCGTACCGTACCAGGGAGCAGTTTTATCGGTTTTCATGCCTTGCGCCTGTACGGTGACGAGCATATTGCCGGGGGTCATGGTTTCAAGAACCTGCCGGTAGGCATCGGGATCGAACTTTTTCAGAAGGAACGGATCGGTCTGGATGTTTTTCAGCGGGTGAGAGAACATAATCGCTGCCATGGCGCTCGCGTAACCGGAGCCTTCGGGCGGGGAAGACCAGTTGAAATTTATGTTGCCCAGATCCCGTGTTTCTTCAAAGGTGTATTTTTGTATGCCCTGCGTTTTGAGCATGTCGATGTATGAGAATACGAGCTCCAGAATGCGGCCGCGGTTGGCGAGGCCCTTGGGGGTAAGGGCTATGGTTATACTCATATTATTGATGTCGGGATGTGAATTGCCGCCGCCAGCACTAAGGCCTTCAGCGAGACCTTCCTGTTTAAGCCTGGTTAGCAAAGAGCCTTCGCCCTCATTGCCGATAAGGGAACTGAGTATTGATTCCGGACTGCGGTCATTGTGTTCGATCAGGCGAATGGTCGGAAATTCCAGAGACATTATCCTTATGTCCTTGACCGCTTCGATTTCCAGCAGGCGGTAGGCGTTATCGAGCGGTTTGCGGTAGACGGGATCGATTTGCGGGTGTTCGACTTTAAAATCCCGGATGGATTCAAAATGCTTTCTGACGAGCCGTTCCTGTTCATCCAGCGAAAGGTTGGAGATCATCGCCAGTTTCATATTGGAAGCCGCGTAATAGCGGTTGTAATGCTCCAGCAGCGTTTCCCGGTAATAGCCGCCGCCGAGAGTTTCCTTGTTGCCGACGCCGAAGGCGGCGACGGGATGGCCCGGTTCGGAAACCAGGCTTTCAAGGAAATTCCTGCGGATGCCGTCTTCGCGCATCCGCATATTGAACTCCTCGTTCACTTTTTCCACTTCGGTTTCCGCATAGGCGGTATCGAACAGCGGTTCCTTGAAAAAATCGCTGAAGCGGTCGAGGGTTTCATCAAATGCCTGATGACGCACCTCGAAGAAGTAGTTGGTTTTGTCGGTAGTCGTATAGGCGTTGGTGCCACCGCCATTCGCTTTCAAAAATTCCTGATAAGACCCAACGACAGGATATTTCTTCGTTCCCAGAAATTCCATGTGTTCAAGATAGTGGGCAAGGCCCGGCTTATCCGCCGGGTCGTATAGAAAGCCCACGCCCACCGCGAGGGCGGCCGCGCTTTTATCCGCGCCGGGGTCGCGGGTCAGGAAGACCGGCAGGCCGTTGGGGAGGGTGAAGGTTCTGTATTCTCGTTGCGAGAGCTGTTGGGAAACGGTTTCCCCTTCGGGACCGAAGATTTGCGGCAGGGGGCCGCCTGAGGCTACGTAGCCCACGGCTGCTGCTGCAAAGATTGTTGACGCAAGAATACCTTTGACCCATCCGGCCTTGCGGCTTGGCATGTTTTTATCCCCCCACAGGTGTGAAACCTTTGGCAGGTAAGCACCGGAATCTGCCTATGTCAAAGGGATTGTTCCTCGTTGTTTGCGCTGCGGCATCGAAATTTATTCCAAGGCACGGCGCTGTGCGTTAAGAAGAGCGGGCAACAAAGTTACGTTTTTGCAGCGCAATATACAAAAAGATTGCTTATTGTCTATATAATATGGAAATATGCTGAATGCTTGAGTAAACAGGGGTTTCACTATGATGCAGAGATCGTTCGAAGTATCCGTTTTGGCAGAAGGCAAGATTCCGCTGAAAGAGCGGCTGCGGCGGAGTCTTGCGGATATAGATGGAAAAACCCCGGAAACGGCGGAAACGGGCGACTGGGCCAAGGCAGTTGCCGCCATACTCAGGGATGAAATGGAGGAAACGTGGCAGCAAACCGAAGAGCGCCAGAGCGCGAAAGGCGTGAAGAGCGTCAATTATCTTTCCCTTGAATACCTGCTGGGGCCGCATATGCAGACGGCGCTTCATGCGACGGGGCTGGATGCGGAGATGCGCGAGGCGCTCGCCGGTTCTGGAGCCGACGCGGACAAGGTCATCAAACATGAGCCCGATCCGGGGCTTGGCAATGGCGGGCTGGGGCGGCTTGCCGCGTGTTTTCTTGATAGCGGCGCCAATCTCGGGCTGCCCATGACGGGTTACGGGCTCTTTTATAAAGACGGATTTTTCCGCCAGCGGATAAACGAGGGCGGAGGGCAGGAGGTTGAAGCCGATCCGTGGGTCAGCGAGGGCGGGCATTGGGGCGCCGCCAAGCCGGAAATCAATTACGATCTCCAGTTTTTCGGCTGGAATAATCACAACGACTGGCAGGATGAACTGACGGTTTCCGGTTCGGCGGTCGATTTCATGATACCGGCTTATGATGGCAAGACGGTGAACACGTTGCGGCTTTGGAAGATAGAAGGGCTTGACCGGCTCAATACCGGCGACCCGGAAAAAAACGAATTGCTGCGCCGGATCAACGACAGGCTTTATCCCGACGATTCCACCGATTTCGGCAAGAAGCTGCGCCTGATGCAGGAGTACGCTTTCACCAGCCTTTCGCTTCAGGACATTGTGCGCCGCCATTACGAAACGAATGCCTCGCTCGACAATCTGGCCGAGACGGCGGCGATCCAGCTTAACGACACGCACCCGGCGATCGCGGTCGCGGAACTGATGCGCATTCTTATCGACGACGAAGGGATCGAGTGGGAACGGGCCAAGCAGATCGTGCGCGAGACTTGCTTTTACACCAATCATACATTAATGCCCGAGGCGCTGGAGCAGTGGCCGGAAGGGATGATGGAATATGTGTTGCCGCGCCATAAAGGGATCATCATGGGTCTTGACTGGGATCTCAAGCAGGAGGTCGAGGCGAAAATTCCGCAGGAGGAATGGGACGCCTGCAAGGACAGGGTTGCGATCATCCGCGACGGAAAGATCCGCATGGGGCATCTGGCCGCGTTCTGCACAGGGGGCACTAACGGGGTTTCGGCGATGCATTCGGACCTGGTCAGAGAGCGGTTGTTCCCCGATCTTGAAGTGCTGCGTCCGGAAGGCGGGGTTACGAACCACACGAACGGGATTACGCCGCGACGCTGGCTGAAGCAGGCCAATCCGGGGCTGGCGGCGCTGATAACGGAGCAGGTGGGAAGCGAGGACTGGATCACCGATCTTTCGTCGATCGACGAGGCGCTTGCGCCTTTGCAGGACGATGAGGATTTCCAACGGCGGTTTGCCGCGATCAAGCGGGAGAACAAGGAGAGGTTTGCCGCGTATGTGAAGGAAACGGGCGGGCCGGAGATCAGCGCCGATGCGTTTTACGATGCGCAGATCAAGCGGTTTCATGCTTACAAGCGGCAGTTCATGAATATCCTGCACACCGTTGCGCTGTATCAGGACATCCTTGAGAACCCGGACAAGGAGCGGCCGGATACCGTCAAGATATTCGCGGGTAAGGCGGCGCCGAGCTATTTCGTGGCGAAGGAATATATCGCGCTGGTCAACCAGCTTGCCGATAAAATTAACAGCGATCCGAATGTTGGCGGCAAGCTCAAGGTCGTTTTTGTCGAGGATTACAATGTTTCAAAGGCGCAGCTCATCATTCCCGCCGCCGATTTATCGGAGCAGATTTCCACCGCCGGGACGGAAGCGTCGGGCACCAGCAACATGAAATTCGCGCTCAACGGCGCGCGGACGATGGGGACGCGGGACGGGGCGAATGTCGAGATAGGAGAGCGGACGGGCGAGGAAAATATTTCGTTCTTCGGGCATACGAAGGAAGAACTGGATGCGCTGGATGAGGCCGGGTACGATCCGCAGGAATTTCTGGCGAAGGATGAGCGGCTGGTCAAGGCGCTGGAGTTCGTGGCGGATATGGGATTCAAGCATCTTGCTGACGATATTACGGAGCATGGCGACCACTGGAAACTTGCCGCGGATTTCGTGGATTACTGGACAAAGCAGGAAGAGGCGCGGGCGCTTTACATGAACGATCCGCAGGCATGGCTGACGCAAGCCATCGCCAATATCCGCGCCGGATCGCATTTCTCCAGCGACGATACGATCAAGGGGTATGCGCAAAAAACCTGGAAGGTCGGGCCGGGTCAGCCGGAGGCGGAAGCGAAGCCGGTTTTAGCGCAGCCTGTGCCGGTGGTTTAGATATTTGGGATTTATATATACTTGGTTAGCAATGGAACGCTTTTCATCGTTAACTATTTGTTAACTAAGTACATTCAAAATAATCAAGTTGTACATAATTAAGTTATGAAAATTTAATTGCTTTATTGTATGGTGGTATTATATATTGTACAAGATGTGTCAATTCGGAAAGGAGAGTACAAAAATGATAAAAACGTATCTAATAGATGCAATGTCAGGTTTTGTATCCTCCTTCAATGGTGAAACAATTAGCTATTCTCCGAGTGAGCACAGACTTTGCGTTCTTATTGAAAGGGTTCATAATGGCCCAGAGCGTGATTTTTTGAACTTCTCGCAGGATATGTATGCTGCGATAAGGCATGAAAATGAACACAAAGAAAGAATCACAGGACGTTAAAGCGAAAAAAGAACTAGGTTCTTTGCTCCCGGAAATAGTTGATGAAATTCCCAGCGACATTCAAGAGAAATTAAAAGAGCTTGGTATTAGGGATGAGAAATCTGAAAAGCTTATAGCAGTAATGCTACAGGTTTCCAGATCTTACAAAGGCCCGCTTCCAACAGCAGAACAATTTGCTTTATATGGGAAAGCTTGTCCCGGCGCTGGCAAGCGCATTCTCAAATATATGGAGAACGAGCAGGAATCTAGGCATGCTATAGATTCAAAAGCTGTAACCGCTGCAATTAACGATACGAAAAGGGGACAGTGGCTCGGATTTATTGTTATGGTTTCTCTAATAGGGCTTGCTGCTTTGGCTATTTTCAGTGGCAGCGTAGTACTCGGTGGGATAATAGCATTTTTAACCGCTGGCGCTGGAGTATGTCACAAACTGATCGACGGAAAATCTCATAGTGAAAAAACCAAAAAGAACTAATCCTATCCGTTGATTATACGCAGTGATAGCTAATTCTATGTCAGCGTTCTATTTCGGCATTTATTTCGTTCCCGTCGAGCCAAATCCGCCGGCGCCGCGTTTGGTTTCGGCGAGCTGGCCGACGACTTCCCATTCGATGCTGGCGTGGCGGGCGATAACCATCTGGGCGATGCGCATGCCGCGCTCGACGGTGAAGGGGTCATTGCCGTGGTTGATGAGGATGACCTTGATTTCACCGCGGTAGTCGGCGTCGATGGTGCCGGGGGTGTTCAGAACCGTGACGCCGTTTTTCGCGGCGAGGCCGGAGCGGGGACGGATCTGCGCTTCGCAGCCGGGCGGCAGGGCGATGACGAGGCCGGTGGCGATCAGGCCGCGCTCGCCGGGGGCGAGGATCACCGGCTTATCGATCGCGGCGGTCAGGTCCATGCCGGCGGCGTGTTCGGTCGCGTAGGCGGGCAGGGGCAGGCCTTCCGCGTGGGGAAGCGTGGTGAGTTCGATTTTGATCTTGTTGTCGTTGGTCATTGCGATTACTCCGCTGCTGCAATCTGGTTTTCCGTTGCCGAAAAGTGAGAAGCGATCCTGTCCGCGAGTTTTGCGGCGACGGTCTGCTTATCGGTTTTATCCCATTCCTCGGCGCCGGATTCGGTTATCAGGTATACATGATTTTCGTCGCGGCCAAAGACCTTTCCGTTATCGACTAAGTTGGCGACGATCCAGTCGCAGCCTTTCGCGTTGCGTTTTGCGGCTGCGGAGTCCAGAAGGTTTTCCGTTTCGGCGGCAAAGCCGATCACCAGTTTCGGGCGCTTGCGGGCGGAGTGGGCGAGCGTGGAAAGAATGTCGGGATTTTCTTTCAGCTTGATATCAGGCGGCATGCGGTCGCCGCGCTTTTTGATTTTATGGGTGAGGACGGTTGTGGCCGACCAGTCGCTGACGGCGGCGGCGCAAACGGCGATGTCGGCGGGCAGCGCCTTGCGGCAGGCGTCCAGCATTTCGACGGCGGTTTCGACGTGGATGGTATTGACGTCCGCAGGATCGGGCAGCGCGACAGGGCCGGTGATGAGCGTTACCGCCGCGCCGCGGGATGCGAGCGCCGCGGCGATGGCGTGGCCCTGCTTGCCGGAGGAGCGGTTGCCGATGAAGCGCACGGGGTCGAGCGGTTCGTAGGTGGGGCCGCTTGTGACGAGGGCGGTGAGGCCGGTCAATTCCCCCTCATCCGCCTTCGCCAAGGCTTCGGCGGACAGGCCCAAACCCTCTCCCCGAGGGGAGAGGGCTTTAAGAAGGGCTTCGAGAATTTCTTTGGGTTCGGCCATTCTTCCCTCGCCGGTTTCGCCGCAGGCCATTTCGCCTTCGTCGGGGCCGATCTGGAAGATGCCGCGGGAGCGCAGGAGTTTGATGTTGGCTTGCGTCGCCGGGTTCTGCCACATCATGTGATTCATGGCGGGGGCGATGAAGACGGGTTTATCGGATGCAAGAAGCGTCGCAGAGGCGAGATCATCGGCCATGCCGTGCGCGATTTTCGCGATCATGTTGGCGCTCGCGGGGGCGACGATGATGAGGTCGGCTTCGCGCGAGAGGCGGATATGGCCCATCTCGGTTTCGTCTTTCAACGACCACAAATCGGTGTAGACGGGATGTTCGCTGAGCGAGGCGACGCTGAGCGGCGTGACGAACTGCTCGCCGCCCTTGGTCAGGATGCAGCGGACATTGCCGCCCGCCTTTCTTATAAGGCGGATCAGCTCCAGCGATTTGTAGGCGGCGATGCCGCCGGAAATCACCAGAAGTATGGTTTTGCCGGTTAGCGAGTCCATAAAATAAAGCCCCGTTGATAGCGGGGCTTATCCTATAGAATCTTTATGGGAAGGTCGAGGATTACTGTTCGTCCGTTCCGGTCCAGACGGGGATATTATCCGTGTCGATCGGGATGTAGGTGTTGCCGCCTTCATAAATAACATCTTCGCCCGCGGCGGGGGAGATTTGCGTCAGGTCGATGACCGAGGGGTAATCGCCGTTATAAAAGCTTTTGTAAACGAAAAACGAGCCCAGGACGCAGATCAGCATGACGCCGAGGGCGGGGGCAACGTTTTGTAAAAAATACTCTTTAGTGTCTTCCATAGTCATACTCCGTTAGCATACTCAATTACTCACTCAATTACTTAGGTGCGTTTACATAATCTATTTTCTGCAATTATGTCAAGAAAAAACAGCCCAAATTCGGGCTGTTTTTTAGAATTTTTTCAAAAGGATGGCCGATTAGTGAGCGGCGCCTTCTTTGGCGGGGGCTTCAGCAGGAGCTTCCATGGTTTTTTCGGCAGCGCCTTCGACAGCGGCTTCGCCTTCAACAGGGGCTACTTCTTCGCCGCTGCTGAATGTTACGCCGTCCGCGCTTTGCAGCACGACTTCGCCTTCAACAGCAACTTCGCTTCCGACAGCGGCAGCGCCGGCTTCAGCGGCGTCTTCCGTGGCGAACGTGGCGGCTGCGCCGTCTTCGACGACCATTTCTTCACCGGCGGCGGGTTCGTAGGTTGCAACACCGGAAGCGACGCGGTCGCTGAAGTAGGTGTTGTAAACGAAGTAGGCGCCGACCAGGCCGATAACCATTACGGTGATCGAGGGAGTAATGTTCTTGATGATGTTTTTGATTTCCATTGTTTTTTCCTTCCAAATTAGAAACACTCGACAGGCGGTTGTATATAAAGACTTTTTGACGGGAAATTGCAAGGATATTTTCATATACATAATGGATTTTTTTAATTTACATAATCATAAAAACGTCATCCCGGCGAAAGCCGGGATCTGGTTCGAGTTTGCGTTTACCCGATCCCGGCTTTCGCCGGGATGACACCTTTGGGGGATAGCAGTGCTAAATCTTCCACCCTTGATGAATCGCGGCGATGCCGAAGCTGAGGTTGGTGAAGCGGGGGTTCTGGAAGCCGGCGGCGGCCATGCGGCGGACGAGTTCCTGCTGGCTCGGGAATTTTCTTATGCTTTCAACGAGATACTGATAGCTGGCCCGGTCTTTGGCGACCATTTCGCCGATGCGGGGGATGATTGTGTAGGAAAAGCCGTCGTAGATTTTTGAGAGGAACGGTTCCTCGACGCGGCTGAATTCGAGACAATAAAAGCGGCCGCCGGGTTTGAGGACGCGGCGGGCTTCTTTCAGAGCGGTGTCGATATGTGTGACGTTGCGCAGGCCGAAGGAAATTGTGTAGACGTCGACACTTTCATCATGCAGGGGCAGGGCTTCCGCGTTGCCCGTGACCCAGCCGAAGCCGCCGAGCCAGCCTTTGTCCAGCGCCCGGTCGCGGCCGACATTCAGCATCGCTTCGTCGAGATCGCAGACGGTGATGTCAGTTTCGGGCCGCTCGTCTTCTTCCTCCTGCGTTACGTTCGCGGGGGAGAGGCGGTCGATTACTTTTTTAATGCGGAAGGCGATATCGCCGGTGCCGCCCGCGACGTCGAGATAATGCAGGCCGGGGCGGGGGCGGATCATGCGGACGAAGCGGTCCTTCCACAGCCGGTGGACGCCACCGGACATCAGGTCGTTCATCAGGTCGTATTTATCGGCGACGGAATCGAAAACGCCGCGCACAAGGCGGGTTTTTTCGTCGGCCTCGACTTCGCGCTCGCCGAACCATTTGCTTTCGGGGTTTTGCATAGGAATTATAATAAACCACCAAGACGCGAAGACACCAAGAGTTTTCCTCTTACTTTTTATTTTTTCTGGTGTATTTCTTTGTGTCCTGGTGTCCTGAGGGATTAAAAGAGGGATTATGAAACTGATCAAAGCCATGGCGACGGTAGCGGGGCTTACCGGCCTGTCGCGCATCGCCGGATTTATGAGAGATATCCTGACGGCCAACCTGATGGGCGCGGGGCCGATGGCGGACGCGTTTTTCGTGGCGCTGAAGCTGCCGAATTTTTTCCGGCGCATCACGGCGGAAGGGGCGTTCAGCGTTTCGTTCGTGCCGCTTTATTCGCAGGCGCTGGAGAAAGAGGGCGAGGCGAAGGCCGAGGTATTCGCCAGCAATGCTTTTGCCGTCATGCTCTGGGTGGTGTTGGGTTTTACCCTGCTGACCGTTTTGCTGATGCCTTACGTTATATACGTGATCGCGCCGGGTTTCATGGGCGATGTGTCGCGTTACCCGATGGCGGTCGATATGTCGCGGGTGACGTTTCCCTATCTGCTGTTTATGTCGCTGGCGGCGCTGCTGGGGGGGATGCTGAACGCGCATCACCGGTTTGCGCCGTTCGCGGCGGCGCCGATTATTTTCAATCTTACGCTTATAGTGTTCCTGCTGACGTCCCAGCATGTGCCCGGCGCGTTCAAGACGGCGGGGCACGCGATGTCGTGGGGGATTTTCACCGCGGGAGTCCTGCAATGCGGGATGCTGTGGCACTTTATCAAAAAGGCGGGGTTGCGGGTCAGGTTCGTCAGGCCACGTTTGAAGGATGAAAAAATCGGGAAGCTATTCAAACTGATGGGGCCGGGTATGCTCGGCGCGGGGGTGATGCATGTCAATCTTTTCGCCGACCTTATCATGGCTTCGTTCCTGACGACGGGGGCGATTTCGTTCCTTTATTACGCGGACAGGCTCAACCAGTTGCCGCTTTCCGTCGTGGGGATAGCGGTCGGGACGGCGCTGCTGCCGATGCTCTCAAGAGCCATTTCGGCGGGGAACCACAAGGAGGCGCATCATTTATTCAACAGGGCGCTGGAGATTTGCCTGCTGCTGGGGCTGCCCTCGGCGGTGGGGCTATTCATGGCTTCGTTCCCGATCATCACGACGCTGTTCCAGCACGGGGAATTCGGGGCCCATTCGGCCAAAATGACGACGGCGGTTCTGACCGCGTATGCGATCGGCATTCCGCCTTACATAGCGGTGAAGGTTTTTTCGACCGCGTTCTGGGCGCGGCAGGATACCGTGACGCCGGTCAAGGCGGCCATCGCCTCGACGATTTGCAATATCGCGATTGCGATCTTTCTTATCACCGTGGCAAAAGTGGGGGTCATCGGGATCGCGGTGGCGACGTCGATGGCGGGGTGGCTGCAGCTTGTTCTGCTCGGCATCGGCCTGAGAAAGATTCCCGATGCGCGGCCGGACCAGCGGTTTCTGAAGTCGCTCGCGAAGATCGTTTTCAGCTGCGTTTTAATGGCGGTGTATGTGTATTTCGCGAAGGGGCTGTTCCTGCCTATGTATCTTGAAGGCAACGCGGGGATGCTTTATGAGGTCGGGGGGCTGGTGACGATTATCGGCGGGGCGGCGATGATATATTTCACGGGCGTCATTACGACCGGGGTCATTAAAATCGACGATTTCAAGAAAATATTTTCGCGCCCGGCGCGTAAAGAGAAAGCTGTGAGAAAATGAAAAAGCGTATTTTGTCATGCATGCAGCCGACATCGCATCTTCATCTCGGGAATTATCTCGGGGCGCTGAAGAACTGGGTGAAGCTGCAGGACGAGGGGGGCGAGTGTTTTTACGGCGTGGTCGATCTGCACGCGATCACGCAGCCTTATGAGCAGGACAAGCTGGCGCAGGCGACGCGGGAGATTGCGGCAGCCTATATCGCGGGCGGGGTCGATCCCGCGCGCTCGACCCTGTTCGTTCAATCTTCCGTGCCGGGGCATTCGCAGCTTATGTGGCTTTTGGCCACGATGACGCAGATGGGCAAGCTCGAGCGCATGACGCAGTTCAAGGACAAGGCGGGCAAGAACGCGGAGCGGGCGGGGCTGGGGCTGTTCGCCTACCCGGTTTTAATGGCGGCGGACATTCTTATATATAAGGCGACGCATGTTCCGGTGGGCGAGGACCAGAAGCAGCATCTTGAGCTTGCGCGCGAAATCGCGAGCACGTTCAATACGCGTTACGGGGTTGAGCATTTCATCCAGCCGGAGCCTTATATCACCGGGCCCGCGCCGCGCGTGATGAGCCTGAAGGACGGCACCAAGAAGATGAGCAAGTCCGATGAATCGGACAATTCGCGCATCAACCTGACCGACGACGCCGACACGATCGCGAAGAAGATCAGGAAGGCGCAGACCGATCCCGATCCGCTGCCGGACAATCTTGCGGCGCTTGAGGGCAGGGCGGGGGCTTATAACCTCGTCACTATATATGCGGCGCTCGCGGACATGAGCCGGGAGGACGTCGTTCAAAAATTCGCGGGGGCGCAGTTCTCGGCGTTCAAGCCGGCGCTGGCCGATCTCGCGGTCGAGAAGCTTGCGCCGATAACAAGGCGGATGAATGAACTGATGGGGGATACAGCGGAGCTTGACCGAATCCTTGCCAAGGGGGCGGAACGGGCGCGGGCGGTGGCGGAGCCGGTGGTTGGGGAAACCATGAAAATCATGGGGTTTTGGGGGCATTAACCCTTGTCTTTTGCCGCGGTGGTATAATCGTACCATGCGGGGTTTGCTTTTATCGATAGCGGTATTTCTTTTCGCTGCGCCGTCGTACGCGCAGGAAAAGTGCATTCCGCCGCCGCCCGCCGGGCTTGCGGAGGTCGTGGTAACCGATGCCAACGATCCCGTTCCGCAGGTTTGTTTCAGGCCTTCCTTCATGCCGGAATTCAGGAAAGGCGAGCGCAGGTGGATAGATTCCGGCACTGACTGCGCCATCAGGGACGATCATACGCTCTGGTGCAAAGGCCTTAATACATTCGGTCAACTTGGTAACGGCACCCTTGAAGACAATGACGAACTGCGGGAGGTCGCGGGGGGCGGCCAGTGGAAATTCACCGAGACGCAGTGGGGAGTGAGCTGCGGCATAAAGAGCGACGATACGCTCTGGTGCTGGGGGCAAAATTCCGAGTGCCAGCTTGGAAACGGTTCAGTTGAAAACAGCATGGTTCCGGTGGAGGTTTCCGGCGGCGGATCATGGAAAGCGGTTTCGGTAGAGTTATTGCATACATGCGGCATAAAGGAGGACGATACGCTGTGGTGCTGGGGGCTTGATATTGACGGCCAGAATCGCAGGCCGGCGCCAAACAACATTCCCGGAAACTGGAAACAGATTTCCACCGGCGATTTGGCGGATTGCGGCATCAAGAATGATGACACGCTCTGGTGCAACGGCTCCGATCTGACTGGCGTTTCCGAAACGATCAGCAGCGCGTTCAGGAAAGCTTTCGACGGAAGCTGGAAACATGTTTCAATGGGCGGCGTGCATGGCTGCGCCATCAAGAGCGACGATACGCTGTGGTGCTGGGGCGGCAATTCCATGGGAGAGCTTGGAAGGAAGACGGAGGGAGAACTTTACGGTATGTACGATATCGGCCCGGTTCTTCCCGGTTCCAGGTGGAAGACTGTCGCGTCGGGCGCACAAGGCGTATGCGCGATCCGGAGCGACGATACTTTGTGGTGCTGGGCGGAGCACGATATCACGGATACTTTCCTGCGGCATATCAGGCAGGAGCCTGAAAGGGAGCGTACCGTTCCCGTGCAGGTCTTTCCGGGAGTCTGGAAGAAGGTTACCGCCGGCGAGGATATGATCTGCGCCCTTAAAGACGACGGGACGGAATGGTGCTGGGGGTTGCTGTGGTTTACATTGCCGGTCGACGATAAGGGGAATTTTCTGCCGTCCGTCAATAAGGCAGAAAATTGAGCTTTCCAGCCTTAAAGATTTCTTGTTAATAGCGCTGCCCTATGGTAAATCAAATTAATTACGTTAATTAATTTGATGACAGGGATTTGGCTTCGGGAAAACTTTCATTACGCGTGACGCAGGCGTCGCTGAACCAGACGGCGTTCGATATTCCGCGCAATTTCGCGAATATCTGCGAGGCGGTCAGGATCGCGGTCGCGGAGGGGAGCGATGTCCTCGCGCTGGAAGAACTAACGCTGACCGGGTATGACGCGGGGGACGACTTCCAGAAGACCGACAATGCGCGGATACTGACGACCCTTGAAGATATTGCGCTCTATGCGAAGGCGCTTGATGAGAACCTGATCGTTCTCGTCGGCCATCCATGGCGGTATGCGGATAAAAATATTTCTTTCGAGCCGGAGCGGGTCAAGAATCCGCTTTTCAATCGCGGCAACCTGCCGTTCAACGTGATGACGCTCATCACGCAAGGCGAGATACAGGGAATGACCGCGAAGATGCACCTGGCCAATTCCGAGCGCTGTTACGAGAAGCGTTATTTCGAGGAATGGAGCATGGCGGCTGCCGAGAGGATCGGCGGGGTTTACGGGACGATCATGATTCCGCTTGCGGGGCTAAGGTCGCGGATGATTCCGTTCGGAAGGCCGATCTTTCATATTACCGACGGGAAGAACAGGTTCAATCTTGCGCAGGTGATCTGCGAGGAGAAATGGGCCGGGTCTGTTTATGACGGCGTGAGGCATCCCGAGATCAATTACCACTGGGACAATATTATCCCCTCGATCGGCAGGCAGTTGCGCGGTCAGGACGGGCTGCTTATCGCCATCGCCGATGCGAGCCCGCCAGCGCCGGACAAAGTCGACAAGCACGAATATCTGATCGGGCTTGCGTCGAAATACGCCGATGCCGTTGTGAACACCGACGGGCTGGGCAGCAGCGGGTCGACATTCGCGCAGTACGGGCACCGGTTGATCGGGCAGGACGGCAAGATCATCGTTTCGGGCGCGCGGGCGGGTTTTGCGCGCGTTGCGACAACCACGACGACCATCGAGATCGATCAGGCGCGGCGGGCCAGCGAGAATTATACGCATGGCGTTCTGACGCATCAGTTCAAAAACGCCGCCGCGAAAGCTTCGCCGCCGGTGCGGGAGGCGAGCTGGGACAGGAAGGACAATCCGAACCGGGTTTATGAAGAAACAATCCGCATGACGGCGCTGTGGCTGTTCGATTATATGCGCAAGATCAAGGCGCGGGGCATCGCCGAAGCGCTCAGCGGCGGGATGGATTCCGCGTTCAACAGCACCATGGTTTCGGTGATGGCGCATATGGCGATCAAGGAGCTTGGCGTCGAGGGGTTCTGCCGGGAGATGAGTCATCTGCCCTATAAGGATAAAATCCTCGCGGCGGCGAAGACGGGCGGAGAGGAGGCGGCCATTGCGGAGTGCATGAAGCACATGCTGACCTGCGTTTTCATGGGGACCAACAACAGTTCCGAGGGGCCGGGGAGCACGCGCGAAGCGGCGCGGTTTTTGATCGAAGGCGAGCCGGGCAAGCCCGGCATCGGCGGCAAGTATTATGAACGGAATGTGCAGGACATGCTGGATTTTTACGGCGTGGTCTATGCGGTCGAGGACACGACGAAGCTTAGCCGGGAGCGGCTTGCGGAGATTCTGAAAGCCGTGTCGGAGCATATGAATTTGCGGCCGGGTTCGGTTACGCCGGGTGAACTGGAAAAGCGGGAGGCCGCAATCAAGGCTGCGTATCCGGAAGTGCAGCAGCTTATTTCCGCGGCAAATCCCGCGCACGGGCTGACCTACGAAAACATTCAGGCCGGGGCGCGGCAGGTGCTTATTAACCGCATCGGCAATATGGAGGGCAAGCTTACAGTCGCGAACCCGAACCTTGACGAGACGCGCAACGGCTACACCACGTTCGGTGGCGATCTGCACGCGGGGACGATCAGCCTTAACGTCCATCTGCCCAAGCGGTTCCAGATGAGATTGATGAAGCATCTTCATGAGGTCGGTCTTGAAGGAGTGATGGGGCCGGTGACAGGGCTGGAAAAGGTCATGAAGAAAAAGCCGAGCGCGGAGTTGCAGCCGCGCGACGCCAGCGGGCAGGTCATTCAGAACGACGAGGACGCGTTGCACGGCACGTTCGAGCAACTGGACGCCATTGCGGAGTATATGCTGTATGAGCAGGCGGATCCATACGACGATCCGCGCCGCCTGAACGCGGGCGAGATTTTCGAGCGATGCAAGAAGGATGAGCGGTTCAAGGGCGTGAGCGATACTGAGCTCTACGACATGCTCTGCTTCCGCTACAAGCGCTGGGCCATCGCGCAGCACAAGATCCATGCCGCGCCGGTCGCGCCGACTTTCGGCAGGAACGTCGATCACCAGGTTTCGCAGCGGACGCCCAATCTGAGCGGCGAGGGCCGAGACGAGTTGACCGCGCTGGGCGTTAAATTGCTGTTCACACAGGCGCGGAGCGAGGGGATCGTTTTCAAGACACAGTTCGATGAGTCGATGTTCGAAAAGCGGGCGCAGGAGGATGAAACTTTCAGCGAAATATTCGCGGGCAACCTGCGCGGCGGCGGTCGGCTGGATTTCGATCTTGGTGTACTTTACGGAAAATTAAAGCAGGATGGGCTGGATAAGATTTTCCCGCCGCTGCCGCCGACGCATGAGATTTCGGTGGTGTATAAGGCGCGGAAGGCGGCGGGGCTGGCGCTGAATTAAGCCGGGATCAAATTACGTTAACCAGTTGTTTGCTTTTTGCTGCCAATATTGGCACAATGGTTTCAACAAGTCCTGTGGTGTTCACCATGCGATCCTTCCTTTTAAGTGCTTTAGCCATCGTCGTCAGTTTCGGTTTCGCCGCGCAGGCGAAGGCGGATTATTATGTCTGGCAGGATTCCAAGACGGGAGTTTCGCTCTCGTGGCCGGATACATGGAAAGTAGTCAGCAACGCCGATGCGGACGATGTAATCACGATCATGCCGCCTTCGGGGCGCGGGCACGCGGCCTGCCGCGTCAGGGCGCGCGATGACCGCCGTTATATGATTTTCCCGCCGGAACTGCACGCGGAAGTGCAGCAGGTCGGCTACAGCCGCGGGTTCTGGGACCAGTATCTTGCGGAATACACCAATCCCGAGATTTACCAGGTTTATGACGGCGCGGGGCTTGGCCGCGGGTTCGCGAGCTATACGCTTGCCGCTTACGAGAGCGCCGTGCAGGGGCCGGACATGAAGCGCAGGGCGCTGATGTTCGTTTCCAATTATAACGGCAGGGACTATATCCTTGAATGTTCCTCGCACCAGCATGCGTTCGACAGCTACCGCACGATTTTCCTGAGCATCGCCAAGTCGATCGATTTCAAGAAGGCCCATACCGAACTTACGGCGGGCTATTACTTCGATTTCATGTCCGATCCGCGCATCGAGTTCGAAGGCGAAGAAGGCAATAACCGGGTTCAGTACTAAGCATAAAAGATGACCTGCCGCCGAAAAGATGCTAAAAGGCTCTGATTAACTGCGATTTAGGTTCAGAGCATGGATATCATTACCATTGCCAGCATTCTGGTAACGCTGTGCGCGGTTTTCGCTTACGTTAATTACCGCTTTATCAGGCTTCCCACGACCATCGGCATCATGGTCATGGCGCTGGGGATGTCGGCGGTCATTATTTTGCTGCCTCATGCCGGTGTCAATATCCTGCCGATGGCGCAGAGGCTGATGTCGCAAATCGATTTTTCAGAGGCGCTGCTTCATGGAATGCTGAGTTTTCTCTTGTTCGCGGGGGCGCTGCATGTGGACTGGAACACATTGAAAGCGCACAAAAGCATCGTTTTTACCATGGCTTTCGCGGGGACGGTATTTTCAACGGTCGTGGTCGGGCTTACGGTCTATTATATTTTTCCGCTGCTGGGGGTGAAGATCGACTTTATCTACGCGCTGATTTTCGGCGCGCTGATTTCGCCGACCGACCCGATCGCCGTGATGGCGATTTTGAAGAAGGCGGGGGTTCCGCATTCGCTGGAAATCAAGGTCGTCGGCGAATCCCTCCTGAACGACGGCATTGCGGTCGTCCTGTTCATCACGCTGCTGGGGATCGTCCATGAAGGTCATTTCGATCCGTCCCACACGGCGGTGCTGTTCCTGAAGGAGGCCGTGGGGGGCGCGGTTCTCGGGGGCGTGCTGGGATATGTCACGTTCCTGATGCTGCGCAGCGTCGACAATTACAAGGTGGAGATATTCCTTACTCTCGCGCTGGTCATGGGCGGGTATGAGCTCGCGCATGCGCTGCATACGTCGGGACCGATCGCGATGGTGGTCGCTGGCCTGATCGTCGGGAATCTGGGCCGGCAACTGGCGATGTCGGACCATACGAAAGAGAATCTTGATGATTTCTGGGAACTGATCGATGAATTCCTGAACGCGGGCCTGTTTTTGCTGATAGGCCTTGAGCTGCTGCTGCTGCCGTTCGACAGCGCGGCGTTCATCGCGGGGCTGTTCATGATCCCGGCGCTGCTGTTCATCCGTTATGTGTCGGTCCTTGCGCCGGTCAGTTTCTTGAAACGGTTCCGCTCGTTCAGCCCGGGGGTGGTGGAGATCCTGACATGGGGCGGTCTGCGCGGCGGGCTTTCGGTGGCGCTCGCGCTTTCGCTGCCGGCGGGGGAAATCCGCGACTCGCTGCTGCTCGTGACCTATTGCATCGTCATGTTTTCCATCATCGTCCAGGGGCTCAGCATTGGAAAACTGGCGCGGCGTTACAGCGGATAGTCTCAAGGCATTCCAGATTCCCGCTTTCACGGGGAAAGCAGTTCAGGGGTGCGCAAAAAGTGTGTCTCCCCCGGCGGAACGTGATAAATTCTTTCAATGCAGGTCTACCTTCCCATCGCAGAAATGGCCGTACCGGCTGAGTCGATCCTTCTTCTGGGAACTCTGGTGGGGTTTTTGTCCGGCGTGTTCGGCGTTGGAGGCGGGTTTTTGACGACTCCTTTCCTGATTTTCATGGGGTTGCCGCCCGCGATCGCCGTGGGGACGCAGGCGAACCAACTGGTCGCGGCCAGCGTTTCGGGGGTGCTGGGGCACTGGAAGAGGGGGAATGTCGATTTTAAAATGGGATCGGTGATGCTGAGCGGCAGTATCGTCGGTTCGATCATCGGCGTTCTGATTTTCAGTCTGCTCCAGCATATCGGGCAGATCGATCTTGCCATTCCGCTGCTGTATGTGGGTTTGCTCGGGGTAATGGGCGTGCTGATGCTGGGCGAGAGCCTTACGACGGTTTTAAAGAAAAATGGCGACGACCCGCAGCGCTCGCGTTTTTATCACCACCCGCTGCTGCTCGCGCTTCCTTACAAGATGAAGTTTCCGCGCTCGAAGATTTATGTCAGCGCGCTGATCCCCGCCGGGATCGGTTTTGCCGGGGGGTTGCTGGTTTCCATCATGGGGATCGGCGGCGGGTTTCTTCTGGTGCCAGCGATGATTTACATTCTGGGCATGCCGACGATGCTGGTGGCGGGCACCTCGCTTTTCCAGATCATGTGCACGACGATATTCACGACGGTCATACATTCCGTCGCGAGCCATACGGTCGACGTCGTTCTCGCGGCGCTGCTGATATCGGGCGGAGTGGTCGGGGCGCAGTTCGGGGTGCGCGCGGGACGCAGGATCAAGGGGGCTTATGCGCGGATTATTCTCTCGCTTCTTCTTTTGTTCGTCAGTGTGCAACTGATGGGTGAATTATTCATCAGGCCGGAAGATATTTATTCGACGGAGTTGCGTTAATGTGGAGGCGCATACTTATACTCCTGTTTCTTCTGTTCTTTTCCGGCCTCGTCGTGGCGCAGGTTGCCGGGGGCAACGATCTGACCGTTGACCTGGCGGAGAAGAGCGTCAATATCACGACCGGATTTACAGGGGCGAACCTGTCGCTGTTCGGGGTCAAGGAGCAGGCTGGGGATATCGCCATCGTCATCGAGGGGCCGTCGCGCCGCATGGTGGTGCGCCGCAAGGGGCAGGCAGCGGGGATCTGGATGAACGTTGATTCAGTTAATTTTCTCAATGTGCCGGTTTATTACGATCTGGCGCTGAGCCGGGCGGAGCATGACATCGCCGCCGCGGATATATTGCGGGAGCAGGAGATCGGACTGGACTCGCTCAACTTCGAGCCGGTTAACAGGGAAGACGTCGAGGTGGCGCTGCGTTTCCGGGAGGCGCTGATCCGCAACAAACAGGCGCAGGGGCATTTTCCGCTGGAGCCGAAGGACATCATTTTCCTCAGCAATAATTTTTTCCGCGCCAATTTTTATATGCCAGCGGACGTTCCGACCGGGGAGTACATCATCAAGACCTATCTGTTCAAGAACGGCGCGGTCCTTGGCAAGCGGGAAACCAAGCTGCGCGTCGGGCAGGTGGGGTTCAGCGCGAGGGTTTACCGCTTTGCGCATTTTCAGGGGCTGGCCTATGGACTGTTGTCCGTGGCGCTGGCTATAGTGGCCGGCGGTTCGGCCTGGATGTTCCTGAGGAAGGATTAGGAGGGGTTATGGCTGAGAAAGCTGAAAAGTCCGAAAACAAAAAGCCCGCGGGATCGAAAAGGGGCAGGCGTGGGGATGGCGGGGTTTATCTTGTCGTCGCCGACGGGTCGGAGGAATTTGAAACGGCGCTGCGTTACGCCGCGCGAAAGGCGGAAACGGGCAGGGCGCATGTGGGGATCCTGCAGATCATCAATGTCGACGATTTCCAGCACTGGAGCAAGGTCGAGGCGATCATGCGCAAGGAACTGCGGACCGAGGCGGAAAAGCAGGTCTGGGCGAGCGCTAAAAAAGTTAACGATCTTAACGGCATGTATCCCGTTCTCTATATAGCGGAGGGCGGGCGCACCGATACGATCGTCAATGTCATCAACGAAGACTATCATATCCGCATGCTTATTCTGGGCGGCGGGACGAGCGCCGCGGGGCCGGGGCCGCTGGTCCAGCACTTCACCGGCAAGGGGCTCGGCAAGCTACGGGTGCCGGTTCTGGTGGTGCCGGGGCATATCGAGATGCAGAAGATCGACGGGATCGCGCCGTAAGGCGAGAGATTGACGAAAGACCTTTAGAGGCTTATGTCTTTGGCATGTTCATAGAATTCGAGGAAACCCCCAATCCGAATACGCTAAAGTTCCTGCCGGGGAGGCAGGTGCTGGGGCGGGGGACGCGCGATTTCAAGGCGCGGGCGGAGGCGGAGCGTTCGCCGCTGGCGCTGCGGCTGTTCGATGTTGACGGGGTGGAAGGGGTTTTCCTTGCCGGGGATTTCGTTTCGGTCAGCAAGGCGGGGGACGCCGGCTGGGATGAACTGAAGCCTGAAATTCTTACCGCCCTGATGGAGCATTTTACCGCCGGGTTTCCGGTGATTGAGGAGGAAGCGCCCGGCGCTGCGAAAGAGCAGGGCAGCGAGATCGAGCGGCAGATCGTGGAAATTCTGGAGACACGCGTCAAGCCGGCGGTGGCGATGGACGGCGGGAATATCGAGTTCGTCGAATTCACCGACGGAGTGGTTTATTTAAGGATGGAAGGCGCGTGCGCGGGGTGCCCGAGTTCGACGATGACGCTCAAGCACGGGATCGAGAATTTGCTCAAGCATTATGTGCCGGAAGTGGTGCGGGTGGAGGCGGCGGAGAGGTTTTAATTCTTAACTGTCATCCCGGCGCAAGCCGGGATCGGGTAGGAGTTTGCGGCAACCAGATCCCGGCTTTCGCCGGGATGACACCATTTAATATTTTCAGCCATCCGCCTGGACGGGGCCATATTGCGCGGCTGCGTTCCAAGACTGATTGGTCGTTTTCGGCGGGATCAGCATCATGCCGAACCAGCGCCAACGGGGTTCTTCGTAGTTTTCGCCGGTCGGAAGCGGCAGGGTGCAGTTGACGCGGGCGCGGTCGGATTCAAAATCTTTTTCAAGGCGCAGTTCGACCCGGTTGCCGATGATTTCAATTCCAGGTTTTCCCTGCCCGGATACGAAGCAGGTCAGGTTGGCGAGCTGGCCTTCGAGTTCTTTTTCTACAGTGAAGCCTATCGAGGGGCGGGCCGTGTGCAGCACGGGATCGCGCGGCTCGATATCGGTGACGGGCAGCGGCAGGGCGCCGGCGGTGAGGCGGAAGCGGTCAAGGCCCGCGTGGGTTTCGGTCATGCTGAAGCGGGGCAGGCTGTAGAGATCGGTTCCCGCCGAGGCGACGCCCGATTGCTGGCCGAAGGCGGCGGCGAAGCCCTGCGCTTCGATAAGATCGCGGTAGGCCTTGCTGTATTCGCCGAACGGGTAGGCGAACAGGGTGGGTTCCTCGCCGAGCTGTTCGCGGTAGATGCTCCGGGCCTTGTTGATCTGGCGCACGATTTCGGCTTCGGGTTCGTTGTAAAGCCGGATGTAGGCGGCGGGGTGGATGCCAACGGTCGCCAGCTTGTCGTGCTTGAGATCCTTGATGTCGTCCCAATCGAGATAGTCGTCGGTATGGCGGCCGGCGTAGTCGGTCGAGACGAAGACAGTGAAGGGCAATTCGTGTCTTTTCAGCAGCGGCACTGCGTTATCAAGGATCGATTTGTGGCCGCCGTCGAAGGTGATGGCGACCGTGCGGGGCGGGAGCTTCTCGCCTTTTTTCAGCGCGTCCGCAATGGAGGCGAGGCTCATGACGTTGTATTCGCCGGAAGCGAGTTCGCGGATATGGGAGGCGAATTGTTCCTGCCGGATATTGTTTTCGGGATATTCGTCCTCGCCGATGCGGTGATAGACGAGGATGACGGCGGCGCTTTCGTCGGTTGCAACGGTCTGCGCCGCGGCCGGCAAACCCGCCAGCCACAGGAAAAGGCAGATACAAGCTGTCAGAACGCGCTTTTGCATGAACCCCATATGTTTTGCTGCTTCCCCGGAATATAGAGGTTTTGGGGTAAAAAACCACAGAAATCGGTTGGCGTCTTTCCTTACGCTTGATCCGGGCGGGATATTGGTGTTTCCTGAATTCCGGCATGGTTTAAAGGGGTTAATTTCATGAGCGCAGACAGCAAAATCGTGGACGACCGGGGGCTGGATACCCTGTTCCGGGAGGCCCGCACCGTCAATGGCTGGAAGGGCGGGGACGTGTCGGAAGTGCTGATCCAGGCGGTTTACGATCTTATGAAATGGGGGCCGACGAGCGCGAATTGCTGTCCGGCGCGCTTTTTATTCGTAAAATCAAAGGAAGCGAAGGAGCGGCTCCGGCCCCACTTGCAGGCGGGGAACGCCGATAAAACGATGGCGGCGCCGGCGACTGTGATTATCGCAAACGATCTTGAGTTTTACGAGCATCTGCCGCGGCTGTTTCCGCATAATGAAAAGGCAAAAAGCTGGTTTGAGGGCAAGCCGGAATACATCAGGGAAACCGCGATGCGGAACGGGACGCTGCAGGGGGCTTACCTGATGATCGCGGCGCGGGCGCTGGGGCTCGATTGCGGGCCGATGTCGGGGTTCAAGGCGCAAGGGGTGAAGAACGAGTTTTTCCCCGGCCGGAACGTGCAGGTGAATTTCCTGTGCAACCTTGGTTACGGCGACCCGGCGAGCGTCATGCCGCGCAATCTGCGGTTTGATTTTGACGATGTTTGCGAGATTATCTGATGAAAGTCCTCGCGCTTGATACCGCCATGTCTGGCTGTTCGGTTGCGTTTTGCAACGCGCCGGGGGAGTGCGTATTCGAGCAGGTTGCCATGAAATACGGGCAGGCGGAGGCGCTGGCGCCTATGGCGCAGCTTGTGATGGACAAGGCGGGGGCGGCGTTTGCGGATATTGATTTGATCGTCACCACTATCGGCCCCGGCGCGTTTACGGGGCTGCGGATCGGGATCGCGGCGGCGCAGGGGTTCGGGATTGCAACAGGCAAACCGGTTATCGGGGTAACGACGTTAGAAGTGCTGGCGGCGATGTATTTCAGGGATCATGCGCTGGAGCGGGGGCAGCTTCTTTGCGTGCTGATCGAGACAAAGCGCGAGGATTATTACTGTCAGTTCTTCGGTGCGGACGGGAAGGAGCATTCCGAACCGCTGGCCTTATCGGCTGACAGGATAAGGGAAGCGGGGGCGGCCTGGGCGATCGTGTATATCGGCGATGCGTTGGGGCGGTTTGCGCGGGAGGGGGATATTGTTATGGAAGGGTTTGAACTGCCCGATCCCTGCATGATTGCTTCAACGGGTCTTTCCTTATTTGAATCCGGAAAAGGGCGGGCGGCGGAGCCGCTTTACCTGCGGGACGCCGACGTCAGCAAGCCTAATAAAGCGAACCGGGAAATACTCGGCGGCGGTTTCTGATTATTTTGATCTTGCGTTTTAGTATAATTGTGTGATTTATACTTTGTGCCGCAAGTAATAATTAATCAGGACAAAGAACATGGCTGAGCAACCCGATCATACCGACCTGCTGACTTTCACGACGGAAATCGTTTCCTCGCATCTGTCGAACAACCAGGTTTCGCCGGAGGAAATTCCCGGCCTGATCCAGAAGGTTTACAGGACGCTCGCCAATGTCAACGGCGAGGGCAACGCGATGACGGAGCGGCCGCAGCCGGCAGTGCCGATCAAGAAATCGGTGACGCCGGATTACATCGTCTGTCTGGAGGACGGCAAGAAACTCAAGATGCTCAAGCGGCACCTGAAGACGGCGTACGGCATGACGCCGGAAGAATACAAGGAGCGCTGGGGCCTGCCCGCCGATTACCCGATGGTCGCGCCGAACTACGCCCAGCAGCGGAGCAAGCTGGCGAAGGAGATCGGGTTGGGGACGACGGGGAGGAAGTAAGTTTTTAACACGAAGCAGGGAAGTTAAAAGAAGAACACGAAGAAAATAAGCTTCGTGAACTTTTTCTGCTTTTCTGCTTCGTGTTAAATCTTATTTGCTCAATTCTTTGCTTCTGGCTGTTGCCGCCTTGATCGCTTCATCGAAAATTTTCTGCATTTTGCCGTCCATCAGGACTTTCAGCGCGGCTGCGGTGGTGCCGCCCGGGCTGGTGACGTTTTCGCGGAGTCTGGCGGCGGGGGTTCCGCTTTCGGCTTCGGCTAGGGCGGCGCTGCCGATGACGGTTTGCCGGGCGAGTTTCATCGCGAAATCGGGGGTAAGGCCGCTGGCTTCGCCGGCTTTGGCCAGCGTTTCGATCAGCAGGAAGACGTAGGCGGGGCCGCTTCCCGATACGGCGGTGACGGGGTCGAGTAAAGATTCTTTATCCATCCATTCGACCTGGCCGATGGATTGCAGGATCGCGTTCGCGTGTTTTTTCTGGGCGGCGGTGACATGGGCGTTGGCGGTTGCGACCGAGATTCCCTTGCCGATGGAGGCGGGGGTGTTGGGCATGGCGCGGACAATGGCGCGGGTTTTGCCGAACCTGTCTTCGAACGCGGCGATGGTCTGGCCGGCGGCGATGGAGAGGATGAGCGTTTCCGGCGGGATGGCGGCGGCGATGGATTTGCAGACGTCTTCCATGATCTGCGGCTTGACGGCGACGACGAAAACATCGGCCTTGGGTACGCGGGTTATAAATTTTTCGGCGCTGTCGAAATATGTGACGGGATTCGGGACGTAGGATTCGAACTCGGCGGGCAGGCCGGCGGGGTCGAGAGCATAGACGCGCTTTTCGATTTTGGCCGCAAGCCAGCCGCGCAGCATGGCGCTGCCCATTTTTCCGCAGCCGATGAGGGCGATGTCGAGCTTTTTGCTCATGTGTATTTATTAACATGAAGCGCAGAGAGAATATATGGGGAAGATTCGCGTTGTGGAAAGCCGCCGGATGCCCGCCTTCGCGGGCATGACGATGTAAGGTTATGCTTCCCCTTCAATCTCCGCAAGAGCGAGGGTCAGGAGGTCTTCGGTGAGGTAGCCGGAGGCCGCGAGCATGTGGAAGGTGTTATAGTATTTTTCGCATTCGGCGAGGGCGATCTCGATCAGTTCGGCGACGGGGCCGGTGCCGGAGGACTGGGTCATGCCGCGGAACAGGGTGGTGTGGCGGAAGTAGGGCATGCGCGAATCTTCCGGGACGTCGAAATGGCCGAGCCAGAGATTTTCGTTGATTTCGCGCAGGACGCGGCCGGTCATGTCGGCGCGGTCGGCGGGGATGCGCAGGTCGACCTCGCAGAAGAACTGCATCGCGCTGTATTCTTCCTGCCACAGGAACGTCATGCGGTAATTGCCGCGCGTGCCCATGATCTGGACCATCAGTTCGTCGTCGGTCGGGCGCTGGAACGACCAGTCGTGATTGGCCATGACTTCCTCGATGCCGTCGAGGGGATTGCTCACGTCCTGAAAAAGGTCGAGATCGCTCATTTCTTTTTCCCGGTTTTTTTGGCCGTTTTCTTTTTCGGGCCGGTCGCGGCAGCGGCAGGAGTTTTTCCCGCAAGCTTTACGGTGACGGTTTCAAGGGCGGCGACGCGCTTTTCGAGGGCGGCGATGCGCGCTTCGGCGCGGTCCATGTCTTCGCGCGGGACAAGATTGCTCAGCTCCGCCATTTCTTCCATGCGGGCCTTGATCTCCTCACGCATCTGCTGTTGCAGGCTGCTGAGGATATTGACGGCGCCGCCGGCGACGCGGGCTATGTCATCGAGGATTTTTGGATCCGATCCCATGAAATTTTTGTTTTTAAATATGTTCTGCTTGTGAGTCAGAGTCAGTAGCAGGAGTTTTGCATGGGTGCAATACGATCCGTAAAAAGTTTTGCAGATATTCAGAAGGAGTTGTAAAACCTTCTAAGGCAACAGGAAAGCAAAGACATGATTATTGTAACCGGCGGAACGGGTTTTATCGGTTCCAACCTTGTGGCGGGGCTTCAGGACAAGGGGCGCAGCGACATTGTCGTCTGCGACTGGCTGGGCAGCGACGACAAATGGAAAAATGTCGCCAAGCGCGAATTGCGCGACATAATTTTTCCGGAAAAGCTGTTCGAGTATCTGGAGCGGCATGCGGACCAGATCGAGGCGGTGTTTCATATAGGCGCGATTTCGTCGACGACGGAAACGGATGTCGATCTTATCATCAAGACGAATTTCTATCTGTCGCGGGAGTTGTGGAAGTGGTGCGCGGAGCGGGGCGTGCGCTTTATATATGCGTCGTCGGCGGCGACATACGGCGACGGGGCGCAGGGGTTCAGGGATTTCGAGACGCCGGAGGAACTGGCGCGGCTGCGACCGCTCAATCCTTACGGGTTTTCCAAGCATGTGTTCGACAGGAGCATCAGCCGCGTCATTCACGACCGCAGCGAGAAGGTACCGCCGCAATGGGCCGGGTTGAAGTTCTTCAATGTCTACGGGCCGAACGAATATCACAAGGGCGGGCAAATGAGCGTTGCCTGCAAACTTTATCCACAGGTGGTCGCGGGGGCGGCGGCAAAGCTGTTCCGGTCGTACCATCCCGATTACGGCGACGGCGGGCAGTTGCGCGATTTCGTTTATGTCGGGGACTGCGTTTCCGTGATGCTGTGGCTCTACGACAATCCGGAAGTAAGCGGGCTTTTTAACGTGGGTACCGGGAAGGCGCGCAGTTTCAAGGATCTGGCAGAGGCTGTGTTCAAGGCGGCAAATCTTAAGCCGAAGATCAATTACATCGACATGCCGGACGAACTGCGCGGGAAGTACCAGTATTTCACGCAGGCGGATATGAGCAAGCTGCACGGAGCGGGATACGACAGACCGTTTACGGGGCTGGAAGACGGTGTGCGGCTTTATGTGCAGGAGTTTATGGCCTGTGAGGACAGGTATCGGTGATGTCTGGCGAGAGCGCGACTGTATTCGACACTCCCCCCTCACCCCCCCGTAAACGGGGGGGAGTATCAAATATGCTTCCCCGTAAATGGGGAGTATCGAATATACCCCCCCGCGAGCGGGGGGGATGGGGGGGAGTGTTTCCACGATGAAATATCCCAATATCGATCCTATCGCCTTATCCCTCGGGCCCATCCAGATTCGCTGGTATGCGCTGGCGTATCTCGCCGGGTTTCTGCTGGGGTGGCAGTATGCGCTTTATCTATGCGGGCTGGACAAGGACAAGGAGCCGAAAAAATCCTATATCCAGAAGACGACCATCGACGATTTCCTGCCGTGGGCGATTCTCGGGGTGATCCTCGGCGGGCGTATCGGTTACGTGCTGTTTTACCAGCCGGAGATGTATCTCGCGGACCCGTGGGAGATTCCGAAAGTGTGGCATGGCGGCATGGCGTTTCACGGCGGGGCGCTGGGGGCGATTGCGGCGATGGTTATATATGCGCTGTGGCATAAATTACCTTTATTGCGGCTGACGGATATATTCTGCTGCGCGACGCCTATCGGGCTGTTTTTCGGCAGGATCGCGAATTTCGTCAACGGCGAGCTGTTCGGACGACCGGCTTCGCTGCCGTGGGCGATGACCTTTCCTCGCGGCGGGGATTATCCGCGCCATCCGAGCCAGCTCTATGAAGCGGGGCTGGAAGGGCTTTTGCTGTTTGCCCTGCTGGCGGTGCTTGTACACAAGGATGCTATCCGCGGCAGGCCGGGAATCCTGACCGGGGTTTTTCTTGCGGGGTATGGCTGCATGCGCATTTTTGTCGAGCTCTTCCGCGAACCCGATATCCAGATCGGCTTTATCGCCGGTTCGTTTACGATGGGGCAGCTTTTAAGCCTGCCGATGATTTTCGGGGGGATGGTTGTTATTTTTTATGCCGTGCAGAATAGCAGGAGAGTGACGGGATGAAATCGGCGCTCCCCCCCCACCCCCCCGCTCACGGGGGGGAGTATTCTTTTGAAAATCATATCAAGCAGGAAATCCAGCATAACGGGCCGATGAGCGTTGCCACTTTCATGGGGCTGGCGGTTGGGCATTACTATAACAGCCGCGATCCGTTTGGGGTTGAGGGAGACTTCACGACCGCGCCGGAGATTTCGCAGATGTTCGGCGAGATGATCGGGGCGTGGGCGGCGGATTGCTGGCGGCAGATGAGGAGCCCGAAACCGTTCGCGCTGGCGGAGTGCGGGCCGGGGCGGGGGACGCTGATGGCGGATGTATTGAGAGTGACCGGGAAGGTCGCGGGGTTTCATGACAGCGCGCGCATTCATCTGATAGAGGCGAGCGAAACGCTGAAGCAAAGACAGAAGGAAACGCTGAAAGAGTTTGATATTGCATGGCATAACGGAATTGATACCCTGCCGTCTGATATGCCGCTTATCCTGCTCGCGAATGAATTTCTCGATGCGCTGCCGGTGCGGCAGTTTCAGTTTCTGGACGGGCGATGGAATGAGCGGGTGATCGGTCTTGACGGCGCGGATATGCTGCATTTCGGACTGGTTCCGGCTGCGCTGGACAGGGAAGGCATTGAGGGCGATTTTTATGAAACCTCTCCCGCGCGCCGGGAATTCGCGGAAGGGGTGTGCGGACGGCTGGAGCGGCAGGGGGGAGCGGCGCTGTTTATAGATTACGGCTATATTCAGGGCGGCGGCGATACTTTGCAGGCGGTGAAGGATCATCAGTATGCCGCTGTGCTTGACCGGCCCGGAGAAGCGGACCTGACGGCGCATGTCGATTTCGGCGATCTTGCGGATATGCGCGGGGTTGCCGTTCACGGGCCGGTGACGCAGGGGGAGTTTTTGAACCGGCTTGGTATCGGGCTGCGGGCGGCGATGCTGAAGCAGAAGGCGGCGCCGGAGCAGGCGGAGGTCATTGACGCGGCGCTTGCGCGGCTGACGGGGGCGGAGCAGATGGGGGAGCTGTTCAAGGTTATCGCGTTCAGCGCGGGGTTAAAACCGGCAGGATTTGAGTGATGTTTAAAAGGCACTTTCGTTTTGCGGGAAATGACATTGCGTACGGGTTTTTCGGACGCAGCGGCGGCGTAAGTTCCGGGCTTTACAGTAGTTTGAACTGCGGTCTTGGCACAAAGGATGATGTTGACGCGGTGATGGAAAACCGGGCGCGGGTGTGCAGGGCGCTGGGGATAGAGCCGCACAACCTGATGGGGCTGTCGCAGATGCACAGCGAAGTCTGCATGATCGTGAGCGAGCCGTGGACGCTTGATAAGAGGCTGCAGGGGGATGCGATGGTGACGGATATTCCGGGCGTGGCGCTCGGCATCCTGACGGCGGACTGTGCGCCGGTGCTGTTCCGGGGCGTGAAAAAGGACGGGCGGCCGGTGATCGGCGCAGCGCATGCGGGGTGGGGCGGCGCGCTGAAGGGCGTGCTGGAGAGCACTTACAGCGCGATGCAGAAGGCGGGGGCGGAGAAGAGGACGATCCGTGCGGTCATAGGGCCCTGCATCGGGCGCAAATCGTATGAAGTGAGCGAGGATTTCAAAAAGCCGTTCCTGACGCAGCATCCGGGCAGCGAGAATTATTTTCACAAGGGCAGACGCAAGGGACACCTGATGTTCGATCTTCCCGGTTATATCAAACGCCGTATGCAGATCATGGGTGTGAGCCGGGTTTCCGATGTGCGCAAGGACACTTACGCGAATGAAAGCTATTATTTCAGCTACCGCCGCAGCGTGCATCGCGGGGAAGGCGATTACGGGCGGCAGGTTTCGGTGATTGCGATAAGGGATTAGAATTAAACGCAAAGTACGCAAAGTCGCGCAAAGTTTCATTGGACTAAACTTTGCGCGACTTTGCGTACTTTGCGTTTAATAGTCCCTTGAATTAAGAATCCGGCACTCCTGCCTTTATCTCTGCGGAGAGACGCTCCCCCCTTAATCCCCCCGCAGAGCGGGGGGAAGGAGCGTAAGCGACAGGGGGGAGTGGTAAAAGCGAGCGCGGAAGGAAAGAGAATTAAGTTGATTTCTCCCCCCGGTTTTTTATAGTTTGCATCGAGCATACGGGGAAGCAATTGAGTAAGCATAATATGCAGTTAATCGCCGGGAATTCCAACCGGTCTCTGGCCGAGGCGATTTCGGATTATCTGACTGTTCCCCTGACCAAGGCCAGCATCAAACGCTTTGCCGATATGGAAGTCTTTGCCGAGATTCTCGAGAATGTCCGGGGCAAGGATACGTTCGTTATTCAGTCCACATCTTATCCCGCCAATGACAACCTTATGGAATTGCTGATTACGATCGACGCGCTGCGGCGCGGGTCGGCGCGGCGGATTACCGCGGTGATTCCCTATTTCGGTTACGCGCGGCAGGACCGCAAGACGGGCGGGCGGACGCCGATTTCGGCGAAGCTGGTCGCGAACCTGATTACGGCGGCGGGGGTGGATCGGGTTTTGACGATGGAGCTGCATGCGGGGCAGATCCAGGGATTTTTCGACATTCCGGTCGATAACCTGCATATCGCGCCGATTTTCATTCCGGAGCTGACCAAGCGTTTCAAGGGCGAGAAGCTGGTGATGGTGTCGCCGGATGTCGGCGGGGTGGTGCGGGCGCGGGCGATGGCCAAGCGCGTCGACGCGGACCTTGCGATCATCGACAAGCGGCGCGAGGCGGCGGGGGTTTCGGAAGTCATGCATGTCATCGGCGATGTGCAGGACAAGGTGTGCATCATGGTCGATGACATCGTCGACTCGGGCGGAACGCTCTGCAACGCGGCGGCGGCGCTGAAGGCCAAGGGGGCGAAGGCCGTCCATGCCTATGTCGTGCACGGGGTTCTTTCCGGCGGGGCCGTGGCGCGGATTTCATCGTCGGAGATCGAGCGGATGGTTATTTCCGATACCATTGCCGCAACGGAAGCGGTGCGGGTTTCCAACACGATAGAACAGCTTTCCGTAGCGGCGCTGATGGGCGAGGCGATCAAGCGGATCAGCGAAGAGAAGTCGATTTCGCAGTTGTTTCAATGAATTAAAGGCTGTCATCCCTGCGAAAGCAGGGATCGGGTGGGAGTTTGTAGTTCCCGGATCCCCGCTTTCGCGGGGATGACAATACTGAGATTTTTCTTGAGTTTTCAGGGTTTTTCTGCTTTTTTAGCGCGTCCGGAGCGGCACCCCTGGAGGCGCTCCATTCGTTAACCGTTATAAGGAATGAAAACAATGGCTTCTAAGAATTACATGATGAAAGCGGAAGCAAGAGACGTGGCCGGTAAGGGGGCAGCACGGGCTTTGCGACGCGAACATAAAGTGCCGGGAGTCGTCTACGGCGACGGCAAACCGCCCATTAAAGTTACCCTGCCTTCCAAGGAAGTGAACCTTGAGTACCGGAAAGGGCACATGATGACGACGCTGTGCAACCTGGTCGTCGGCAATGAAAACCACCTGGTTCTGGCTAGGGACGTGCAACTGCACGTCCTCAAGGACACGGTCGAGCATGTCGACTTCCTGCGGGTTTCCGCGAAAACCAAGCTGGTTGTTGAAATTCCGCTGCACTTCATCAACGAAGAAGCCAGCCCCGGCATGTCCGAGAAAGGCATCCTGAACGTCGCCAACCACACGATCGAGCTGCTCTGCCAGGCGACGAACATTCCCGAACATATCGAAGTCGACCTGACGCCGTTCAACATCGGCGATTCCATCAAGCTGAGCGATGCGAAGCTGCCGGCGGGCGCAACGCCGGTCATCGACGATCCCGAGGAGTTTACCATCGCCACCATCACGGCGCCGCGCTCGCAGGAAGAGATCGATGCCGAGGAAGCCGCGAACGCCGCCGCGATTGCCGCTACGGCGGAGGCCGGCGAGGCTGAAAACGCCGCAGTTGCCGCCGAGGCCAATAAAGAAGGCGACGGCAAGCCCGACGATAAGGGCAAGGCCAAGAAGGAAGAGTAATTTTTTAATAACCACCAAGACACCAAGGCACCAAGAAGATTATATTGGCTTGGTGTCTTTGTGTCCTGGTGGTTAATTTTTATGGGCTTTTTCAAAAAACAGAAAGAAGACGCATGGCTGTTCGCCGGGCTTGGCAATCCCGGCGAGGAATATGAGTGCAACCGGCACAATATCGGCTTCATGGCGGCGGACGCGATGGCGGCGGATTACAAGTTTCCTGCTTACCGCGCGAAGTTTCAGGGGTTGTTTGCCGAGGGAAAGATTGAAAATCAAAAGGTTATCCTGCTGAAGCCGACAACTTACATGAACAATTCCGGCCAATCAGTTAAAGCAACTTCTCAATTCTTCAAAATTAAACCGGACCGTATCGTAGCCTTCCATGATGAGCTGGATCTGGCGCCCGGCAAGGTTAAGGCCAAACTCGGCGGCGGGAATGCCGGGCATAACGGGCTGAAATCGATCGAGGCGCATCTCGGGACGCCGGATTTCTGGCGGGTGCGGCTTGGCATCGGTCATCCCGGTGACAAGAACAAGGTGCATTCCCATGTTTTAAAAGACTTTTCCAAGGCCGACCAGAAATGGGTCGAGCCGCTGCTCACGGCCTTGTCGCGTCACGCCGGGCTGATCGTGGCGGGGGATATGGCTGCCTATATGAGCAAGGTGGCGGCGGATACGCAGTAGCTTTTTGACTCTGTAAAGTCAAAAGTGCTAGAAGATATTCATGACAGAAAAAGTGTACGACAAAGGCGCGCAATCGCGCGAGGCGCATGCCCGATACAGGTTCGAGGATATTTATCCTGCTATCATGCCGGAGTGGGTTGCCCACGGCGTGGTCATGGATATCGGCGCCGGCGTTGCCCGCGACGCGGTGGCGATGCATGAGCGGATGAGGACCGGGACACGCACAAAGCCCCTGGTGATCGGGATCGATCCGGACGAGGCGAATTATCACAAGGCTGTTGAAACCTATCCGCACAAGGACATCGTGCTGTGCCGGGACTGGAACGATGTGGCGGGAGTGAAGCGTCACCGGCAGATTGCCTATTTGATTGGTGAACTCCAGCATCTTCCTGGGCCGCCTTCAAAACTCAGGGCCGATTTCATCAATTGTTCCGCGGTGCTGATGTTCGTGCCGCAGGATGAGCAGGCGGCTTTCGTGAAGGCGCTGCATAATTTTGTCAGACGGCGCGGCGATGTATTCCTGCGTTTCCGCACGGAAATGCTCAAGGAAGGGATGACGAAGGTCGATATGCCGACATTGATCGAGCAGTGCCGCAGCGCCGGGTTTAATATCGACAAACTGCCGGATTTTCCCGACCCGCCGCCCAGCAGCCGCGATTTCATGTGGCATGACCTGTTGCTGGCGCCGAAGCCCTGATTATTTCCAGACTTCCGGCATCAGGCTATCCCAACCTGAGCCGTCGCCGCGTTTTTGACAGACAAAGTCGAAATTTGACAGAAACCCGGTTTTTTACAGCTTTCGCTGTTTTCCGCATTGCTAACGACGGCGGAGTTCCAGCTTTTGGAGATAAGGCTTTCGCCGGTTGCGACGTCATGGGCCAGAATGACGGCCACCGTGGCGACGGCGGCGAGTTTGGTCAAATTGACTGCGCCCCTCCAGATGCTCGTGAGGTTGCCTTTGACGTTCATTGTTTCCTTGATGCTCATTGATTGCCTCCCTAAAAAACAGTTTCATTATTGATTTTCATTGTGATAGCACTTTGGGCGATAAAAGGAAAGAGCGGGTATTATGGGATTTAATTGCGGGATTGTCGGGTTGCCGAATGTGGGCAAGTCCACTTTGTTCAACGCGCTGACGGCGACTGCGGCGGCGCAGGCGGCGAATTTCCCGTTTTGCACCATCGAGCCGAATGTGGGAAGGGTCGCGGTGCCGGACGAGCGGCTGGACCAGATTGCGAAGCTGGGAGGGTCGGCGAAGATCGTGCCGGCGCAGCTTGAGTTCGTCGACATTGCGGGACTGGTGAAGGGCGCGAGCAAGGGCGAGGGGCTGGGCAACCAGTTTCTCGCGAATATCCGCGAGACGGACGCGATCATCCATGTCGTGCGCTGTTTTGAAGATACCGACGTCATTCATGTCGAGGGAGGCGTTGACCCGCTGCGCGACATTGCCACCATCGACACCGAGCTGATGCTTGCCGATATGGAGAGCCTTGCGCGGCAGATCGACAATCTTTCCCGTAAGGCGAAATCAGGCGACAAGGAACTGAAGGCGCAACTGGAGTTCATGGAGCGGGTCAAGGCGGCTCTCGATGCCGGGAAACCCGCGCGTACCGTGGATATGCCGGAGGATCAGAAACGGACCATGCACCTGCTGCAGATGATGACGGCCAAGCCGGTTCTTTATGCGTGCAACGTGTCCGAAACCGAGGCTGAGGCGGGCAACAAGTGGACGGAGCAGGTCGCGGCGCTGGCGCAGGAGCAGGGCGCGGAGTGCGTCACGATCTGCGCCAAGATCGAATCCGAGATCGCGCAGCTTGAATCGACGGAGGAAAAAAATGAATTCCTTTCCGCGATAGGGCTCACGGAGCCGGGGCTGAACCGGATCATCAGGGCGGGGTACAAGCTGCTGGGACTTCAGACGTTTTTCACGGTGGGGCCGAAAGAGGCGCGGGCGTGGACGGTGCGCAAGGGCGCGAGGGCGCCGGAGGCGGCAGGTTGCATTCACACCGATTTTGAAAAGGGCTTCATCAAGGCCGAAGTGATCGCGATGAGCGATTTCGTGACGCTGGGCGGCGAGCAGCCGTGCAAGGAAACGGGGAAGATGCGTCAGGAAGGCAAGGAATACGTCGTCAAGGACGGGGATATTATGCTGTTCAAGTTTAACGTCTGACGGGTATTACTGGCTAAAGCCCCAAAGATTGCGCCATGAGGGCTCCGGCTTCGGCAGGGTTTCCGGTTTGGGTTCCGGCGCCGTGCCGTCCAGTTTGACGCCGTTGTCTCCCGCCAGTTTTTCAAGGGCGGCGTTCTGGGCGGCGAACTGCTCCTGGTATGCCGGCAGGATTCCGGGGTTGGCATTGAGGTAGTCATTCACATAGGCCGTGAGGCTGTGGCTGTTGTACAGCGTCAGGTCGGCGTCGCGATTGCTGAAAGCTTCGTCGGCGGCCCCGTACCTGTTCTGGAGTTCCTGAATGAACTGCGCGTGGTTCGGATCGCCTATCATTCCCATAGTCTGCAAGCTTCCGACGAGGTCAGCATATAATATCTGCGTATCGCTGAATCTCGCTGTTACATCTTCGTCGTATCTGTCAGGGCGCTGCTGCGCGGCTGGCGCAGGTTCGGCCTGCCGCACGGCATCCGTTTCAAGATCCCGGGCGGTCGGCTCCGCAGCCAGTGCGGGATCGGGCCGGCCGGTGGTTTCGGCCTGGAATGCTCCTGTCAGGCCTTCGTCCTTCGCCTCATTTGGCGTGACCTTGATTTCTTTGGAAATTTGCTGGAAGGACGCTTGCCAGTCCGGGGGCAGTTCATCTACGGAGGTGTTGTTGGCATAGGCCGATACGCCCGCCAGGAGGCGCCAGTCATTGGCGGCAAACTGGTAACTTCCCGCCTGACCCGCGGCGACGCCGACTTCCTTGCCTATCGGTTCCAGCTTTTCCTTGTTTTCCGCAGACAGACCGCCAGAAACGTCGTCGCCGATCAGCGCATGGTAAGCCAGCACGGCTTGTTCCAGCGTGATCTGACCATTGGTATTTGCATCGGCAATCGCGGTTCCTGTCGTTACAGTCTGACCGTCGGTGGTTAAAGTCTGTCCATCGGCATCTTTTACGCCGGGGAACGGGTCGATCGGGTGGGTTGTTTGTTCAGTCTGTTCCGCTGCTGGTTCGGTCTGCCGTTCGGCGGGAGCGGCGGTTTGTTCCGGCGGCTTGACGACGACCCCGGGGGGCAGAGATGCAGCACCCATAAGGGCAGCCCTTGCGGCGGCGGCCTGTTCCGGCGTTATGGCGGGTGTTTCCGCCGGCTGGTCTGTGGCAGCGGTTGCCGTTTCGCCCTCGGCGGGTTTAGCGGCTTGCGCTGCGGCGGGCTGATTTTCGGCTTCTATTACTGCCTGGCGCTGGGTTTCCAGAGATTTGAACTGGTCGATGCTGGCTGAAATTTGCGGAATTAGTTTTTCCATTAAACCATCCGGCGCGAACTGCACAACAGGGTTTTGTGAAACCGCATCAAGCGCTGCCTTCGGGTCGGGATGACGGCGCATGGATTCGACCAATGCCTCGGGCGTCGAAACGTCGATGTTCTGTGCTTTCAACAGATCGGTTACTACCTGTCCGGGCACTATGGTGCCTAACATTCCCAAGTCTATCGGGGCCATGGCTTTTAAAGGATCTATATTCGTTTTTATGATCTCTTGCGCCAGATCCAGTTGCTGTTGTCCAATTTCGGCGGACGAAGCGCCGTCCGGCGCCGGCGCTGGGCCTGTCAGTTGGGCGGCCTGATCCATTATCTGTTCGTGCGCTGCTTCCGGATGCATATCCTTATAAATATTTTCCGCCGTCTGCTCGATGTTGGTCTGGCGCATGATCGGGTAGCCGAAGGAGTTCAGGGCTTTCGTGGCGTCGAGGCGGGATTCCGCCGCGCCGGACGCAATCTGCTGCTCGACATAGAGCCTGCCGCGCATCCATTCGCCCATCTGAAATATGTCGCTCTGGTAATAGCCGTGGTTTTCATCGACGACGGCGCGGGCGGGGACGCCGTTGTCCGTGTCCATTTGCGCGCGGATGTCGACGCCCGCGCGGGCCGCCGCCGTCAGCGGGTCGAGGAAGCCGCCGTCGGCGGTCTGGTAAAACGCGATCTTTTCCTTCAGCAGGCCTTCGTAATGTTCGGCGGTCAGGCCTTTTTCTTTCAGCGCGGGCATCTGCGGGATTACTTTGTCCCAGCTTTCGCGCATCAGGCGGACGGCGTCTTCCGGCTTGGGCTGGATGTTTTCGTAGTTGAGGACGGCGGTGCGGGCTTCATGCACGGATTGCACTTTCTCGCGCAGGCTGTCGAACATGGCCTGTCTTTCATTGCCGGGGCCGAAGCCGCCTGCTTTCTCCAGATAACGGTTCGCTTCGCCGGTGAAAGCGGCATCGAAGGCGTTGGGATCGTTGAAATCGACGCTGTTGGCTTTCATGTTCCGGTAGATCGCCGCGACGCCGTTCGACATTTCGTACGACATTGTCTTCGCCATGTCGGGCAAGATGGCGTTTTCAACGAAATTGTCGGCGAGTTCTTCCGCAGTCGGCTGGATGCCCTTCCACTTTTCATCTTCCTTGCGCAGTTCGACGATGTCGGTGATGAGTTTCTCGCGCATCGCTTCCAGATCCCCGGCCTGGAACTGCTCCATCAATTTGTCCAGTTCCGCGGGCGGCGGTTCCTCGCCGTTATGGTCCGCCTTCCATTGCCTGATGGATTTGTCTCTGTGCAGCTCTTTTTGTCTCGCTACGTATTTTTCCAGGTATTCGTCGATGGCAAGGCCGGCCTTTTTCTGCGGGTCCGTTTCATTGCTTTGCCGCATCATCTGCCAGACGTTCTGGGCGTGGACGTCGTACTTGCCGCTGTTCAGCACGATGTTGGACATGAACCAGATGTGGTAATTGTCCGACTCGGGCGGGCGCTGGCGCGCGGGGGTTTCTACCGCTTTCGTCAGCCGCGCTTGTTGCGCGGGATCGCCGGCGGCTTTTTCTTGTTCGGGTGTGCGGGCGGCAGCGGCCTGTTGCGTCTGTCCCAATTTCCTGTCGGCGTCAGCCTGTTGTTGCGCGGCCGCGGCGGTGGCCAGTTCCTGCTGTTTTGCCGCTACTGTCGGATGGGCCTTGATGATTTTGGCAATGTTGCTCCGGGTGGGCGAGCCGATATCGGCGTCGCCGAACGTGCCGTCGAGGCGCGCGGCGTATTCAGGGTTGTAGATGCCAAGGGCCGCCTGCAGTTGCAGGACTTTCTCTTCGTCTTTCGCGAGATCGGGACTGGATTCCATTTCAGCGGCTTTTTCAGACAGGCGGAGGCCGCTGGTAGCAATCATGGAGCGAAGCAGGTTGAAATCGCCGACGCTGTCGACCGATTCACCGATGACGGATTCGCCCGCGGGAAGACCGTTCGACTTCAGGAACTCGTAAGCGTAATTGCCGACCTTTATCTGCGTTTCCGAAAGCGGGTCGTTCGCGTTCATGCCGAGTGCGCTGAAGGCGGTGGACTGGTCTTCCATATCTTTGGCGGCGAGGGCGGTCGCGGCCTGTTCAGCGTCGGCATCAACCAGCACATCGCCGCCGAAGCCGCCGAGGGCGGCGCCCGCGCGCAGCATGGCGCGCATCACGGGATCGGCCATTTCTTCGGCGAGGTTGTACTGTTCCTCGGCCTCGCGCATTTGCTCCTGTGTTCGTCTTAACTGGAGTTCGGCCTCCCTGCGTTCTTCCTCCGCTTCTTTTGCGTCGGGATTGGTGGAGGCGCTTTGGAGATGTTTCTTGCGGCGCTGCTCTTCTTCGTTGAGCAGGACAGCCTTTTCTTCCAGATATGCGGGGTCGCGGGTCGCGGCCACCGCCATATTGCGCAGGCGGTCTTTTAAAGCGGGATTGCCGGCCAGGCTGGTCTGCATGGCGGCGTAAAGCCGTTCGAGCCCGCCGGGGGCATCGGTGTTGAGAGCGCCGGAGAGGCCTTCCTGTTTAATCCATGCGTCGATAGCGGTATTTGTAGCCTGGTCTCTTTGGCCGTTAATGACGCCGAGTTCCGTTCCGTTAAGGAAATCGGGGTCCGCAGCCCGGTTTAGCTGGAGAAAGCCTTGAATTTGCGCAACAATCTGACGCTCTTCAAAATCGGAGAATGCCATTCCACACCTCTATTTACCGCTCTAAAAACCCAATTTCTTTTTTATCTTTTGTATAATTATTACAAATAGGTTAATAAATTGCAAATTTTCTTCCAGTTTTATGGAATTTTTTTGAAGGGTGTTTTTACCGCTAAGACGCGCAGGGGGCGAAGACTTGAGCGTCTTGGCGTGAACTTATTATTTTGCGCTACGCGCGTTAGGCCGACGCGGCGGTTTTTTTGGTTTTGGCGGTTTGTCCGGTCAGGTCCTTGTAGGCTTCCTGGAGTTTTTTGGTCAGGGGGCCGACTTTATATTTGTGGTCGTCGATCCGGCCAACGGCGGTGATTTCGGCGGCGGTGCCTGTGACGAAGACTTCTTCGTAATCGCCGATCTCATCGGGCATGATCGTGGTTTCTTCCGCCTTGATGCCCATTTCCTTCGCCATTTTAAGGACGGTCTGGCGGGTGATGCCGTTCAGGAAGCATTCGGCGACGGGGGTGCGGATCATGCCGTCCCTGACAAAGAACAGGTTGGAGCCGGAGGATTCCGCGACGCGGCCCTTGTAATCCAGCAGGAAGGCGTCATCGAAACCGGCGCGCTCGGCTTCGTGTTTTGACATGGTGCCGATGGCGTAGTTGCCGGCGGCCTTGGCCTGCACGGGGGCGGTCGTTGGATCGGGCCTGCGCCATTTCACGGATTTCAGGGCGATGCCGGTATCGTCGCCGCCCTTGGGGAAAAAGTATTTCGGCCATTGCCAGCAGGCGATGGCGACGTGGACGAAGGTGTTCTGGCCGGACACGGCAAGCTGTTCCGAGCCGCGCCAGGCGAGCGGGCGCACGTAGCCGTCGACGATATTGTTGGCCTCGATCGTTTCAAGGGTGGCTTGCTCGATATCCTCGACATCAAGGTTAATATTCATGTCGAGCATTTTCGCGGAATCGATCAGGCGTTGCGAGTGCTCCCGCAATTTGAAAACATTTCCGGAATATACCCTTTCCCCCTCGAACACCGAGCCGCCGTAATGCAGGCCGTGGGAGAGGACGTGCAGCTTTGCCTCGCGCCAGGGCAGCATTTTGCCGTCATACCAGATAAAACCGTCGCGATCGTCGAAAGGGGCTGTGGTCATGGGCCTGCACTTTATAGTGTTAAAGGGGTTGAAAATTCTGATAAAACACTAGCAGAATTCAATTCAGGGATTAAAGCAAAAAGTGGCTGTAACCGAAAAACTGGCTAGCCTGCCGCATGTGCTGATCGTCGACGACGACGACCGGATCCGGCAGCTTGTGTCCCGGTATTTGCGGGAAAATGGCTTTGCGGCCAGTACGGCGGCGGATGCGGGGCAGGCGCGGGAGGTGCTGGATATTCTCGAATTCGACGCGCTGGTGGTGGACATCATGATGCCGGGGCAGAACGGGCTCGAGTTTACCCGGGAACTGCGCAAGGACAGCGACATCCCGGTGCTGCTGCTGACGGCGCTGGGGGAATCCGGCGACAGGATCGCGGGGCTGGAGACGGGAGCGGATGACTACCTGCCGAAACCGTTCGAACCCAAGGAATTGGTGCTGCGGCTCCATAGCATATTGAAGCGCAGGCCGCTCCCGCCGGAGGCTTTGCCTTTGCAGGCGTTCAAAGTGGGGCGCTGGGATTACGATCCGGCGCACAAGGAGCTGCGCGGCGGGGATGAAACGGTGCGGCTTACGACGGTCGAGGACAATCTTTTGTGCGCGCTGGCGGGCCGCGCGGGGCAAGTGGTCAGCCGCGATACGTTAGCTGAGCTTTGCGATATGGATGCGGGCGAACGGACTATCGATGTGCAGGTGACGCGCCTGCGGCGCAAGATCGAGGACGATCCCAAAAAACCGCGCTGCCTGCAGACGGTGCGCGGGAAGGGGTATTTGCTGAGGATCGGGGATTCATGACCTTCTTCATCAAAAAATTTCTTCCCCGCACGCTGTTCGGCCGGTCGCTGCTGATCCTTGCCGCGCCGATATTGCTGATCCAGATTGTCACGACATATGTTTTCTTCAATGTGCACTGGAGCAAGATGACAGGGCGTCTCGCTTTTGCCGTTGCCGGAGAAACAGCGCTGATCGCAGACCGGGTTGAAGCGGATGCGGGGACGGAGAATTTAAAGGAGATTACGGCCTGGGCGGGGCAGAATCTTGAACTGCTGGTCAGTTACGAGGCCGAAGCGGCGCTGGAACAAGGGGAGGAGCCGCAGCATCTTCGCACTTTACGCGACTATGATATAGCCAAAACATTTTCCGCGGCGCTGGAGGCGCAGGTGCGGCGTCCATTTCATATCAATGTGGACGAGCGGGAGAAATGGGTTGAAGTGAGCATCGGGCTGGAAAAGGGATTGCTGCGGGTTTCCGTGCCGCAGCGGCGATTGTTTTCTTCTTCCGTGTTTGTTTTGCTGCGCTGGATGATTGTCACTTCCATTGTATTGCTGATCGTCGCGGTGCTGTTCATGCGCAACCAGATAAGACCGATCCGGCGGCTTGCCGTGGTGGCGGAGCGGTTCGGCAAAGGGATGGATGCGCCGTCATCTTTTAAACCTGAAGGGGCGCGGGAGGTGCGGCAGGCGGCGCGGGCATTTCTCGACATGCAGGAGCGTATCCGCCGGCAGATGCAGCAGCGGACGGCTATGCTGGCGGGGGTGTCGCACGATCTGCGCACGCCGCTGACACGTATGAAATTGCAGGCGGCGATGCTGGAGAGCAGCCCGGACGTCGAGGCGTTGAAGAGCGATATTGCCGATATGGAGCGCATGATCGATGCTTATCTTGATTTCGCGCGCGGGGAGGGCGGCGAGCAGGCGGCGCGCACGGATCTCAAGGCGATACTGGAGCATCTTGTCGCGGGGACGCGGCGGCAGGGGACGGACATCGAGCTTGAGACGGAAGGCGATCTTTCGTTGCAGATAAGGCCGGTCGCTTTCGACCGGTGCCTTGGCAATATCATCAATAATGCCCGCAAGTACGGCAAGCGCATCATGATCGCGGCGAAAAGGGGAGAGGAAGAGGTCACGATCACCGTTGATGATGACGGGCCGGGGATTCCCGAGGACAAGCGGGAGGATGTGTTCAAGCCGTTTTACCGCATCGAGGGATCGCGCAACCCGGCGACCGGCGGGGTCGGGCTCGGCCTGCCGATCGCGCAGGATATCGTGCATGGTCATGGGGGGAAGATTTCGCTGGGCGACAGTCCGCAGGGGGGGCTGCGGGTGCTGATTAAAATTCCAGTTTGATCGTTCGGATGGCAGGCATTAAAAAAGGCCGCCTTGCAGGCGGCCTTTTTAAAACTCAGGATTAGTTATCAGGCGGCTTTCTTGGCGGCTACCGTCTTGCCGTTGCCTTTTTCGATGGCGGATTTGATTTCCGTCAGCGAGGCGCTGACGCGCTTGTTGATGATGTCGCCGGCCTGCTGGTTGGACTCGCTCAGCATTTCGCCGATTTCTTTCAGGTTGCTGATCGACTTCTCATAGGCTTTTTTCATAAGATCGGCCTGTTTGGCGACTTTCTGCTCGGGGGAGCCTTCACCCATGATTTCCTGGGCAATGGCCGAGTTGTTTTCGACCATTTCGGAAATGAGTTCTCCCTGGCGCTGGGTTACGGCCTGTATGCCTTCGAGGGCGCGTTGCTGGGCCTCGGTGAAGGCCTGGAAGTTCCGGCGCTGGGTTTCCATGAAGCTTTTCATGTCGAAGGGGAATCCCTGGAAACCGGCCAGGTTTTTGGTCAGTTCCGGGTCAAAAAATTTCATAAAGTCGTTCTGTGACATTTTTTTGCTCTCCGCTAAATATTGTTGCCATGCAGCATAACACTACCTTACCATTATTCTTTTTAGGGTTAGTTGTCAAGAGCAGGCTATTTTCCACAAAATTTCATTGAAATTAGCGATTGTTTAATCCCTTCCGCGCACATTCAGAATAGGGGCTTTGCGGATGCCTTCTATAAGGGGGACTTTTGTGAACGAGGGACAAAAAAACAATCCCATAGCCGAGCAGGAAATAGCCAGAAGCGGCTGGATATCCGGCAATCTGGCGCAACTGACGGTGTTGCTGACCGGCCTTGCGCTGGCGGGCGCGGCTTACGCCATTCTCAATATCCTGATCGACCAGATGGTGTCCGAGCATCACCAGCGTCTGATACAGGACACGAGGCAGTCGGTCATCGAAAAGCTGGTCGGTCTGGAGAAAGCGATCAGCGTGGCTGCCGCGGTGACGGATCTATCGAGCGATCAAACCGGGGACAAGCTGCGCGAGCGCGTGACGGACATCGTACCCGATCTTTCGAATTTCGACCGGGTGTTTTTTGCGCGGCCCGCGCAAAACAAGGAATGGGAGACGGTCAATATCGTCAGCCAGGAAGCCGGCAATTTTTCGCAGACGACACTTAAAAGCCTGGTCCATTCGGTTCTTGCGCACAGGGAGGAAGGCAGCGACGCCGTCATCGTGATCGCCAGTCCGCCCGGCATGGAATACTGGCAGGAAGACGCGGAGCCGGTCATCAAGGGGCAGCCGTTCGTGATTGCGCAGCCCGTCGCGCTGGACGGCGGGGAGACAGGCCTGATAATCGGGATAGCCCGCGTCAGCCGCGTGCTGCACCGGGAATGGCTGGAGCAGAGGCTGTCCGTTTCCCGCCTTGTCATCAGCGATACGGAGTCGAAGCAGCGCGTCTATTATATGAACCAGGATCTGACGGCGGACGAAAACGCCGATTTCGGCAAGAGCGGCACCAACGCGCAGTTCGGCATCGGCGGCAGCCGCTGGGCGCTGAACCTGCTGCCGGGCAAGGACAGGCAGACCAGCTTTCTGGAGCAGACGCCGTGGCTGATGCTGGCGTTCGGGATTACGCTGACGCTGCTCGGTACGCTTTATGTACGCAACAACCAGCGGCAGTCATACAAGCTCGGCATCATGAACCGCGAGCTTGCGCGCAAAAACTATGAGCTGAACAGCGAGGTCGCGGAGAGGGAGCGCCTTAACCAGAACTTGCGCAAGGCGGAGAGGGAATACCGGGCCATTATTGACTCGGTCAGTGATATTATTTTCGAGACGACGGTCGCGGGCGAGATCGTCTTTCTGAACGACACATGGCAGAAGATTACCGGCTTTGACATTGAGCAGGTGAAGGGACGCAATCTTTTCGATTTGCTGCACCCGCAGGACCAGGAAGAGCAGCGCTCCAGCTTCGAGATGCTGGTCAAGGGCAAGAAGGGGGCTTACCGGACGTTTACGAGGCTGCGCACATCGGAAGGGACGTTCCGTTCGGTGGAGCTTGCCATGTCGATGCTGCGGCAGGATGAAAACCGGCACATGCATGTGGTCGGCACTGTGACGGACGTGGAAGAGCGGCGCAGGGCGGAAAAAGCGCTGAGCGAGGCGGAGAAGAAATACCGCACGATCGTCGAAAACGCGGCGGGCGGGATTTACCAGGTGACGCCGGAAGGGCAGTTTCTCAGCGCCAACCCGGCGATGGCGCGCATTCTCGGATACGACACGACCGAGCAAATGCTGCGCGAGGTGCGTAACGCGCACGATAATCTTTATGTCAGCGTGCGCGACCGCACGACCTTTATCCGCGAGCTTGAAACCACGGGAACCGTGCATAATTTTGAAACGGAAGTCAGGACGAAGAGCGGCAACAAGATCTGGGTCAACGAAAACGCGAGGGCCGTAAAGGATGATGACGGCAATATCCTTTACTATGAGGGCAGCATGGAGAACGTCACTTCGCGCAAGCATACCGAGATCGACCTGCGCGAAGCGAAGATCCAGTCCGACCTTGCGAACCGGGCGAAATCAGAATTCCTTACAAATATGAGCCATGAGTTGCGGACGCCGCTGAACGCCATCATAGGCTTTGCGGAGGTCATCCGCAACGAAGTGCTGGGGCCGATAGGAAACAAGCAGTACTGGGAATACGCCAAGGACATACATGACAGCGGCGAGCGGCTGCTGACGGTCATCAACGAAATTCTCGACGTTTCCAGTATCGAGTCGGGAGAGCGGCAGATCAATGAAAGTGAAGTGAATGCCGACGATCTTGTGAAATTGTGCGTCGGGTTCATGTTGCAGAAAGCGGAAGCGGGCGGGCTTAAGATCAGCAACATGACGGCCGGAAAAATTCCGAACGTGATCGGGGAAGAACTGGCCATGAAACAGATTTTGATCAACTTGATCGGCAATTCGATCAAATACACGCCCGAAGGCGGACGCATCACGCTTTCCCACGAAATCGAAAACAGCGGGCGGTTGCGCCTGTCGGTGACGGATACGGGGATCGGGATGGAGGAGCATGAGATTGAAAAGGCGCTTTCGCCGTTCGGCCAGCTTGAGACTTCGCATAACAGGGCGGGATCGGGGGCAGGGCTCGGTCTGACGCTGGTTGAATCGCTGATGAAGCTGCATGGCGGGGAGCTGGAGATTTTTTCGCAGAAGGGCATCGGCACCACGGTGACGATCATATTCCCGGCGCGGCTTGTTGTTGCGGAAGTCCCCGCAGAGGGTCCTTACGACGATGACGAGGAAGAGCGCAGGCGGGCAGCAGACCGCAGGGAAGCGGAGCGCAGGCAGAACGAGCGCAGGACGCGGGAAGCCGAGGGTATCTTCGATGAGGGCGACGAAGAGGGCACGGGGCCGCGTCAGGTGCATTAGGTTTTTTGCCGCGAAGGAAGAATTTTTTACCACGAATAAACACGAATAAAGTGACACGAATAGGGTATTGGTTAGTACGACTTATTCGTGCCTATTCGTGTTTATTCGTGGTAAAAAATCTTTCTTCGCTTCGCGGCTAAATAATTTCTTCTTCGTTCATTTCCAGCACACGGCGGGCGGTTTCATAAGTGAAGCCGGCGCGGGCCATGGCGGCAAGGGATTTTTGCGGTTCCTGCGGTCCTTTTGCGAAGGGGCCGATTTTTTTGCGGCGGGCGAATTTCAGGGCCGCGGCAATTTCGGGGTCTTCGCTTGCGGTTTCATCATACGTGGCGAGGGCTTTTTCAATTTCCTCGCGGCCCATGCCTTTGGACTGGAGCTTCGCGTGGATCATGCGGGCCGACAGGCCGCGGCGGCGAAGCGAGTCCACCATCCCGCGCGAATAGGCGGCGTCATTGAGCAAGCCTGCTTCCTGAAATCTTGTTATCTGGGATTCCAGCAGTTTTTTACATTCCTCGCGGTTCAGGTCCGCATGGGCGGCGCAGGAGCGATCGATCTTGCGCATCATGACCTTGCGGAAATTCGCGGAGCTGGATGAAAAGCGCTGGAGGTAATAAAGCCCCGCGTTGTGCAGGTAGGTCGCGGTTATACGCTTTGGCGGTTTGCGGCCTTTTTCCGGCTTGTTATTTTTGCCGTTTAAACTACCTTGAGGCATGGGTATCTCTCACTCCAAGGTGCGTATGATGTCAGATTTGCGGCCCGCACGGCAAGGCCTTCAGCCCCGGAAAATACAGGGGGTCAATAAAAGAGGGCTTGCGACGCTGGTGCGCAAGGAGGTCGGGCGGTTTCTCAATGTCTATACCCAGACCATTATCGCCCCGGTTATCACCGCGCTGCTGTTTTACGCTATTTTTGCGCTGGCATTTTCCGATGTGACGCGGACTATCGGCGGCATTCCCTATCTGGAATTTCTTGCGCCGGGCCTGATTATGATGACGATGGTGCAGAACGCCTTTGCCAATACGTCTTCATCGCTGGTCATTTCCAAGGTGCAGGGCAATATCGTCGATGTGCTGATGCCGCCGCTGAGCGCCGCCGAACTTGTTACCGGATACGCCGCGGGCGGGATCCTGCGGGGGCTCGCGGTGGGGATTGCGACGACGCTCGCGGTTTTTCCCTTTGTTTCGCTGTCGATCCATTCACTCGGCCATATCCTGATTTTTGCGTTGCTGGGCACTATGATGCTTTCCAGCCTTGGCATTGCGGGGGGCATCTGGTCGCAGAAATTCGATCATCTTGCGGCGGTCACCAACTTTATCGTGACGCCGATGACTTTTCTTTCCGGGACGTTTTATTCGATCGAGCGGCTGCCGGGGGGCTGGCAGGCGGCGGCGCATTTTAATCCGTTCTTTCATATGATCGACGGGTTTCGTTACGGGTTTACGGGGCATTCGGATGGGGATCCGGCCATGGGCATAATGCTGCTTGTTGCCATCAATCTGCTGCTCGCCCTGCTGTGCCACTGGATGATTCGTTCTGGGTATCGCATAAAAAGCTGATGATTATTCTTTTCTATTGTCGTCACTGTTTTTATACTGGCATTGAGTTATCGAAAGGATAGTCGTTATGCATCTGCTGCAATTTCACCGTTTTCGCATCCTGCTGTTTGTCGCGGGGCTTTTCGCGCTTGCCGCATGCACGAGCACCATGCCGGAAGACAAGACCGTGCCGGACATGAGCTTTAGCAATATCGAGCGGTTGCCGGTAAAGGTCGCCTATCTCAATGTTGAAAACCATTTTGATCCTTCTTCCGACCCGCAGGATGTTTCTTCCAGTTTTCCCTCCGCGCCGGATATTGCGCTGCGCCGTTATGCCGAGAGCAAGATCCAGCCGTCAGGGACCGACGGGACTCTGAAGTTCATCATCGAGGATGCGCATATCCATCACAAGGTCGAGCAGCCGGAAAATAAGTTTATTAACTGGACCAAGCTTGACCGCCGGGACGTTTACGATGTGAGTCTGCGCATACGGCTTTTTGCCGAGTACAACACGGGCGCGGAAAGCGACCATGCGGTTCTGAACCTGCACCGCACTATCTCCATTCCGCAAAGCTTTTCGCTCGACGAGAAAGAGCAGGAGAAGTTCGGCTTTCTTGAACTGCTGATGGACGACGTCGACAAGGCGGTGACGGATGCGCTGCGGTACAAGATAGATATCGCGGGCATTCAGAAGGAAGTGCCGATTGCCGCGCTGCTGGAAGTGCCGGAGACGCTGCGGGAATACTGAGCTAGTGAAGCACCGGTTTCTGGTGCGGGCAGTCCAGCGAGAAGGCAGGGATGTCAACGTTGAATGACTCGCCGTCGGGGCTTTCCATCCTGTAGAGGCCGACCATAATGCCGCCCGGCGTGCCCAGCGGCGTGCCGCTTGTGTACTCATATCTTTCGCCCGGAGCGAGCAGGGGCTGCTCCCCGACGACGCCTTCGCCCTCGACTTCCTGAACGATGCCGTTCGCGTCGGTTATCTTCCAGTAGCGGGAGCGCAGCTGGATGACCTTGCTGCCCCGGTTTTCAATGATGACGTGGTAGGCCCAGACATAACGGCTTTCGCCCGGATCGGATTGTTCCTCCAGGTAGGAGGGCTCGATGGTTACGGTGATGTTTTTCGTGGTTTTTGAGTACATGGGCTTTATTCTATTCCGGCGTTATTCCTGCGCAAGCGGAAAGGTAGTTTGTTTTACCACGAAAACACGAAAAAAGGCGCATAGCGCAAAAACTGTTTTACGCGGAGATCCGGAGGTACGGAGCGATAAATTCCGCTACTCCGGGGCCCCGCGTAATAAAAAGCCTGCGGCGCAGCCTTTTCGTGCTTTCGTGTTTTCGTGGTAAAACCGGAGAAGAAGAAAAGCCGGAACTGACGTTCCGGCTTTTTCAATCTTTAAAATCAGATCAGCTTAGTCGAACGTGATCTGGGCCCGTCTGTTGGCCGGTTCGCGAACGCCGTCCGCGGTTTGCACCAGCAGTTCGGTTTCGCCGCGGCCTTCAACGCGGATCAGGCTCGCGTCTACGCCGCGGGTTGACAGGGCGTCACGCACAGCGTTGGCGCGGCGCATGGCCAGCTTGTCGTTGTACGAGTTCGGGCCTGCCGCGTCGGTGTGACCGACAATGGTGACAGATCCCAGGTTGCGGCTGCGCACTTCCTCGGCAACGGCGTCGAGAACGTTCTGGCCGCCGGCGCCGATGTCGTATTTATCGAAGTCGAAGAATACGAGGTACATCGCGTCTGCCGGCGTCATCGGCTCGGCGGGCACGGGCAGAGCTACAGGCTCGGGCATCGGCGCGGGAGGCTGCGGAACCGGCATGTAGGGCTGGAGCAGGCCTTCAAGCGCGTTTATCGCCTCAAGATACTGGTTTTTGCATTCCATGATATCGGTCGCCTGCCAGTTTTCTTCCTGCTGTTCGATCCAGCAGTCGAAACGGGCCTGCGCGATGGCGGCGGGCTGGGGCGCGATTTCACGGGCGCCGAGATCGAACGCGACGATCAGGCGGCCGCGCGCGGCGCTCAGCTCTTCCATGTGTTGCGGGAGCAGGTTCCAGTCGCTGATCGGCTCAGGCATCACGACTTCGCCGGCGGCTGTGGCAAGGCCCTTGCGCGCGAAGTGCAGCGCATCGGGGTAATCAAACATCTCGTTCATTTCGCGGTTAGCGAAAGTGCGGTATTCCGCTGCGAGGTGTTGCGTGAAGGGGCTGCCTACCGGCTGGACCTCGTTCAGCGCTTCGACTTCACTGTGGGATCTAAAATTGGTACAGGCGCCCAGCGCCAGCACACTGCAAATCATAACCAGCCCGCGCAATTTGTTCATTATAAGCTCCTTGAGTCAAAAGATGTTTCTGCGCTGAATCGCCGGGCAGCCTTGATCCGCTATCCGACCGGAGTATTTTTATAAACATATCAATGAGAAAGTAAAGCCACTTTGCGAAAGTGTTTGATTTTTTTGGGGAGGGGGTAGAAGATACGGTTATGACCTATAGCCTTTGCCGTTAAGGTGTCATTCCGGCGAAAGCCGGGATCGAGCAAATACAAACCAGATCCCGGCTTCCGCCGGGATGACGCTGAAGGTTAGGGCTTAATATTTTCTGGCGCGCGGGTGTAGCTCAGTGGTAGAGCATTTGCTTCCCAAGCAAAGGGCCGCGGGTTCGATCCCCGTCTCCCGCTCCATTTCCTTCTTTTCTTCACTTTTCAGAACAAATTTGTGCTTGCTTTGGCTGCAAGATCGTGTAAGACGGTTAACCATAAGCAAAAATGAAAAGGGGAGGGGACCATTTTCCGGGATATTTTAGGAACCGTTTCGAGGACAACAGGGCTTGCAAGGCTGTTTTACGCGGCTGCCATAGCGCTGCCGCTGGCAGGGCTTGCCGCCGCGCCGGCCGGGGCGGAGATGACGGATCAGGAGTTCGTCGAGCTGGCCAATAATACCCATCTTGGATATATCGTCACCGGGAACGATTCCGTCGACAGGGTCACCGCAGCGGGGCTGAAGGGGCTGAGCCGTTATCTGCTGGACAAGACGGCCGTTAACGCCATGCCGCTTGCCGAAGGCGGGAAACAGCCGGAAATGACGCAGGAGATCGGAGTAAAAGCCATCAATATTGAAACGGACGACCTGTCTTTATTTCCCATGATTTACTGGGCGGTCGATCCGGGGCAGGCGATGCTTTCGGATGACGCTATCCGCAAGCTCAATGAATACAGGCAGCACGGCGGCATGCTGTTTATCGATACGCGCGACAAAACGACCGCCAACCAGGGCAAGGTCATGATGGGAAGAGTCTCCGCAAGGGCCAAGGAAATCGGCCTGCCGTTTCCGGGGCTGATGCTGGCCAAGCCGTGCGACGTCGATCCCAACGATGTCGCGGACCTGACCAAGGTTTCCGGCGAGTGCCATGTACTGGCGCGCAGTTTTTATATGTTGAGGGATTTTGAAGGCCGCTTTGATAACGGCTTTTATGAGAGGCTGCAGGTCTATGTCGAAAAAGCCGACGAGTTCCGCCATGACGGCGTCACCACGCTGATCGTGGGGGGCAATGAATGGGCGGCGGCCTGGGCGGTGAATGAAGACGGGAGCAATATGTTCGATGTCGAGGCCGGTAACGGCAACCCCCCGGCCAAACAGCGGGATATGGCTAAATGGTTCGGCGTCAATGCCGTCATGGTCGCCCTTACCGGCAACTACAAGAACGACCAGGTGCACGCGCCCGCGCTTCTCAAACAGATGGGCGCGGAGCCCTGACGAGCTGTTGCGGCAACTGGATAAGAAGATTCTCATATTGCGGCGCATATATTTCTTGACAGAAGACCGTGCAATAGCCATTTTCTCAACCTTGTTCACGGATCAGAGTAACTAAACAGGAGTAACGGACATGCGCAGACCCCTGTCAGGCGTCAAGATAGCGATGCTTGTGGCCAACGGTTTCAATCAGAGAGATATGATCGCGGCGCAGAAGGCTTTTATAGAAGCCGGCGCGAACGTGCGGGTCGTCAGTTCCGAAAACGGGCTGGTCAACGGTTGGGAAGGCGAGGGCTGGGGTCATCATTTCGCCGTCGACGCGCCGCTGGGCTCCGCCCTTGCGGCGGATTATTCCATCCTTGTCATTCCCGGCGGGCAGCGCAGCGTGGAAAAGCTTAACCTGACCGCCCATACCAAGAGATTCATTTCAAGTTTCATGACGGCATCCAAGCCGGTCATCGTCATGGACAACGCCCTGCACATGCTTTTGCTGGCGGACAATGTAAGAGGGCGGACCGTGAGCGGTCCCGCGGCTCTCAGCGATACCGTCATACAGGCGGGCGGCGACTGGAGCGGGGAGCCGGTATGCGTGGATGGCCAGCTGGTTACCGGCCCCATTGACAATGAAGGCAGGGCGGCGTTTATTGCCGGCATGATGGATCACATCCTGAACGGCATGGCTGCCGTGCAGGCGGCTTAAGGGTTTTATTTAGCAATGCGCGCGGAAACGGAAGCAATCGTCGGTGATATACGCGAGGCGCTGGCATTGCTGAGGAGGCATCTTTGACTGGGACCAGGCTCTGGCGAGACTGGATGAGCTGAATTTCCTTTGCGAAGATCCCAATCTCTGGGCCAATCAGGAAAAGGCCCAGTCCGTGATGCAGGAGCGTACCCGCCTCAGCCAGAAAATCGACGTCCTCAAAACCATCGAATCGGAACTCAATGACAATATCGGCCTGATCGAGCTCGGCAACGAGGAAGGCGATGAATCCGTCGTAAAGGACGCAGAGCAGGCGCTGAACAAGATCAGGGAGCAGGCCGGCAAGATGCAGTTGCAGAGCCTGCTGTCCGGCGAAGCCGACGGCAACGACGCTTTTCTCGAGGTTCACGCGGGTTCCGGCGGAACCGAGGCGCAGGACTGGGCGCAGATGCTGCTGCGCATGTATACGCGCTGGGCGGAACAGCACGGCTACCGCATGGCTTTGCTGGAGCAGAGCGACGGCGAGGAGGCCGGGATCAAGTCGGCGACGATCAAGATCGAGGGGCCGAACGCCTATGGCTGGCTGAAGACCGAAAGCGGGGTGCACCGGCTGGTGCGGATTTCGCCGTTCGATTCAAATGCGCGCCGTCACACGAGTTTTTCGTCCGTATATGTCGCCCCGGTCGTGGATGACAATATAGATATCCAGATCGATGAGAAAGATTTGCGGGTCGATACGTATCGTTCCAGTGGCGCGGGCGGCCAGCACGTTAATAAAACCGACAGCGCCGTGCGCATGACCCATATTCCCACCGGCGTCGTCGTCGCGTGCCAGACAGAGCGGTCGCAGCACCAGAACCGCGCACAGGCCATGGCGATGCTCCGCTCCAAACTTTATGAGCTGGAGCTGCAAAAGCAGCAAGCGGATAAACTGGCGGCGCAGGGGGAGAAGACGGATATCGGCTGGGGGCATCAGATACGGTCTTACGTCCTGCATCCCTATCAGATGGTGAAGGATTTACGCACGGGGCACGAGGATACGGATTCGAAGAGTGTCCTTGATGGCGATCTCGATGGTTTCCTGGAAGCTTCGCTTGCGGCGGGCGCGGGTAGAGGCAGGCAAAAGTAAAAACCCGTTGCGATAACTTGTTGCTGTGGTTATCTTGGGCCTGTTCAAAAAATATAATGTGGCGGGGTTTCCGGTTATGGCTGGGATTGCAAGGTTCGGGGTGCTGTTCATTCTTGCGGCGCTGGTTCTGTGCCCGGTGCGGGCGGAGGCGTTGGATCGGGAAATATTCACGCCGACGAGCGCGTGGCTGGTCGGACCGGCGACGATCCTTCCGGCGGGACGGGATTCATTCTCCATGCCCTGCGTCATGGTCAATAATTTTGACAACGGCTATATTCTGCGGCTGTCCGGGGGCGGCGGCAAAATATTCGCGATGGCCGCGAATTTCCGGCAGGACGCTTTTGAAAAGGGCGAGACTTACGAAGTCACCGTCGGCATAACGCCGGATTTTTCCAAGACGTTTCCCGCTACCGCGCACGACAAGGAAACGCTGCTCATCAATCTTCAGAAAGTGGACGGGGTCTATGCGGCGTTGCGCGAAGCCCAGTCACTGTCGCTGGCCATCGGAAGCGGGAAGTTTGAATTCGCAATGCCCGGCGTCAAGGACGGGCTGAAACGTATCGAGGAGTGCTATTCCCCCGACGGGCAGAGAAAAGCCGTAAGCGAGCCGCGGCAAGCATCCGCTTCCGCCGCGCCGCGGGGACCGGATGACGCCGTGCCGCCCGCATACAGCGAAGCGGTAAGCGACGACGGAACGGAAGATGCGGCCGTGCCGCAGATACCGTTCGCGCCGCCGCCAAGGAAAGTCGTTTCCGCGAAGCGGGTTCCCGCCATCGCCGTGGAGGAAGAGGATCTTCCGCAGCCATCTCCCTCTGCCGGGAAAAAGGAATCGGAAGATCTTCAGGCAAGGCTTGTTCAACTCGACAGCATGATCGCCGCGGCGGCGAAAAAGCTGGCGGCGCTTGAGCCCGCCGCGGGAGCGGCCATGCCGGTTCCCGTGCCCCAACCGAAGATCCAGCCCCAGATCCAGGCTCCGCCTCCGCCGCAAACCCAGTTGCAGGTTCAGCCGCAGGCGATGCCGGTGGCGCAGACGCAGGTTTCGCAGGGGCATGTTCCCGGCCAGACGATCGGAAGGCCGCTTGCCAGCACGTGGATGCAGCCGGTGGTGAAAAAAGACGGGCTGGTGCAAAGGGAAGTAACCGCCGCCACCCATCCGGTTGTTGCTGCCCCGGCCCTGACGCGGCGCTGGCGGGCGATGAAGGGCAACAATATACACGAAGTGTTCGACGTATGGGCGACGCATGAAAACGCGCGTCTGGTCTGGCAGGCCGACGAGGAATTTTCGATCAATCAGTCGGTCAGCATGCAGGGGAGTTTTGAGGAAGCTGTCCAAACGGTGCTGGAGCAGCAAAACGGCGAGGGGAAAAGGCCGGTCGGGCGTATTTACGTAGATCCGATCCTTCACCAGAAAGTCCTGGTCGTGGAGACCGTCAGGGATTTTTAGGGGAGAACTGCCGTCTTATCACAAACGAGTCTTTGCTTTGTTTCCTCTGGTATGTATCCTTATCCGGGGAATCTATATATGGGTAATGGTAATATTCTGGAGCTTTTGAGATGCTGACAAGAAAGTTGCTACTGACGACGGTGCTTTGCGGGGGTCTTTTTGTTGCCGCCGGTACTAGCGGAGTGCACACGGCGATGGGAGCAACCCTGTTGCAGCCGAACAGCGACTGGGCCGTCACCAGCCTTGCCGCGACGCAGGCGGGGGGGCACCCTTACTGCGCACTGGCGCGCCGGTTCAGCAACAATCTTATTTTCACGATTGCCCGCAATTCCCAGGATGAAAGCTCCGTCGCCATCGACTTTCAGAAGAACGCGCTGAACAACACGCAGACTTATTATGTCGTGCTCAAGCCCGGTTTCGGGCAGGACCGCGCCTTCAATGTCAGGCCGGTTTCGGGCAAGGCGCTTGTCATCCGTCTGGGGCAGGATTATGCCTTTCACGATGCGTTGAACCGTTCCGGGAAACTGGAACTCGAGATGGCGGGCGAGGCGTACAGCTTCAATATTTCCGATTTTTCCGAGGGACAGAAAAGACTCGGGGAATGTCTTGTCAATCTGGTCGAGCCCGCCGCGGGCGGATCGTCGCAGGCATCGATGACTCCTGTTCCTCCGCCGGCAGCCGTCGCGCCGCAGAAACGCGTTCAGGAGAAATCGTCTTACATACTGGCCAGCGGCACCGCTTCGCCGCCGCCGGCGACCGTGCAGGCGGAACACATTCAGGACAGCGGCGAGGCGCAGTCGCTGAAGGAAGAGAATACGCGGCTGCGCAATGCGCTCGAGCGCGAGCGCCGCAATTACGAAGAGCGTTACATGCTGGAGAGCCAGAGCAGCAGCGTGGCCGCCGAGCTTAATGAAAAGGTTCGTCTCCTCGATATGGAGAACCGCGATCTTCGCCAGCAATTGACTTACAAGCCTGCGCCCGCCGAGCCGATGGTCTGCCCGGCGCCGGATGCGGGCGCGACTGCCGCGCTGGAGAGCGAGCTCCTGAGGCTGAAGCAGGAGAACATCACGCTGAAAGCGAACGGCAATGTGAGCGCCACGCTGGAGAAAGATCTTACAGCGCTGCGCGCGGAAAACCTGCGCCTGAAGCAGGCGGGAAATACCGGCAACGCCGCGCTTGAAAACGAGCTTGCGCTGCTGAAGCAGGAGAATATCCGGCTGAAGACGAGCGGCGATGTAAGCGCCGCGCTGGAAACCGAACTCTCCGCGCTGCGGGAGGAGAATTTGCGCCTGAAGCAGCAGGGCAGTTCCGCGAATGTCGCGGTCGAGGGCGAGATTGCCTCGCTGCGCAATGAAAACCTGCGCCTGAAGCAGGACATCGCCGCGCAACAGGCGAAAACAACGCTGCTGGAAAAACAGATTGCCGAAAAGAGCGTGCCCGATTCGACGGACGCCGCCATTACCGATGCGCTGCGCCAGCGGGTTTCGGTTCTTGAAAACGAGAACAGGGATCTGAAAACCGCAAACGCCGCAGCTGCCAAAGGCGGCGGCGATATCAATGTTTCGCTTGCCCAGTTGCGTTCGATCGAGGAGCAGTTGCGCCTTGTCGAGCAGGACAGGAACAAGCTGCTCAAGCAACTGGAGGCGGTCGATCAGGGCAAGCGCGACAGCCTGCTCGATATTTCATCCGACAACTGGGACCTTGAGCAGGCGACGCGCCGCTTCAACGAGGCGGAGCGCGAGATCCAGCGCCTTGCCCGCCAGCTTGACGAGCAGAGGACGCAGTGCTCAACCGAGAAGAAAGAGCTTGAATACATGCTGTTCGATCCGTCGATGGCGACTCAGGAGCAGATTTCCAAGCTGATCCAGCTTGAGGACAAGGTGGCCAGCGCGCAGGCCGTGCTCGATGAGCAGAAGGCGGGATATGAGCTGAAGCTGGCGGAACTTGCGCAACAGACCAAGGGCGGCAATAAGGAACTTGAGATCGCGAACGCCGAGTACAAAGAAAAGCTCGCGGTGCTGGAGAAGGAAATGGCGAGCAGGGGCAATGTTTCCGAAGAAGCCCGCACCCGCATTGCCTCGCTGGAGAGCGAACTTGCAACGCTTCAGCAAAAAAGCAGGTCGGCGGAAACCGCGCTGGGAGTCCAGAAGGCGGAGCACCAGCAGAAAGTGGCGATGCTGACGCAGGAAATGGCCAGCAAGGGCGATGCGTCCGAAGCGTCCGCCGCCCGCATAGCGGCCTTGCAGACCGAAGTTGCCGCGTCTGAAACAAAGGCGATAGAGGCTGAAAAAGCGCTGAGGGCGCAGCAGACCGAATTTCATCTGAAGCAGGCTGAATACCAGCAGAAACTCGCCGGGTTGCAGCAGCAGCTTGCCAGCAAGGGAAATGCCGACCAGGCGGCGCAGCAGCGGATTGCGACGCTGGAAGGGGAGCTTGCCTCTCTTTCGCGGGTAAAAGGAGAGGCGGAAATGGCGCTGGCGAACGCAAAGGCCGCGCATCAGCAGCAACTGGCCAGCCTGCAGCGCGACGCCGCAGCTGTTCAGACCGCGAGCGCGGAACTTGATGCCGTTCGCAGAGAAAAGGATGTCCTGATGCAGCAGAAAGCGAGCGCGGAAGCGGAGAATGCGCAGCTTGACACCAAGATTGCATCGCTTGAACTGCAGCTTGCGGAAATCCAGACGGCGGCAGGGGAGCCGACGCCTGATCCCGCCGCCGAGGCGCGCATACTGCAACTGGTGCAGGATAATGAAAAGCTCGTTCAGGAGCGCGATGTGCTGAAAGTCAAACAGGCGGATCTCAGCGGCAAGATCGCTTCGCTTGAAAGCGCGCTTGCCAGCATACCGACAGGGTCCGGCGGGACTTCGGTTGCATCATCGGTCGTGGCCGGGAAAGCGCCCATTCAGGATTTCGACTATGGTTCCGGAACGGACAGCCAGTACAAGGATTTCGGCTCGTCCGTCCAGAAGACGGTCGAGCCGGCGGTTTCCGCATCCGGTGCTTTGATGACGGCCTCGTCGCTGCAAACGATCCTCGGCAGGGCGCAGATTCCGGCGCAGGGGCTGGAGCAGACCGACGCCGATGAGAGCGGCGTCGTTTCCTATAGCTGGGATACCGGCACGCTTTTCGGCAGCGCGGAGCAGCGTTCGCTCGCCAATGCGGGGCAGTTCGACAAACTGGCGGAAGCTTACATCGAGAAAACCCGCAGCCGGTGTCAGGGCGAGTTTGCCGCGGTGCCGGTGATGAGCGACCAGTCCGGTCCGCTGCGTGTATCGGCTTACGAAATTGCCTGTATTGCCGGTGCCGAGGGCGCATCGGCTTCCATCGTTTTCCAGGCCGACAAGGGCAAATTCACGGCCATTGCGCATGAAACGGGTCTGGACGGCATGGAAGAAGCCATGGATGTGCGCGATAGGCTGGTCAGCGTTCTGATGCAGACACAGATCGTTTCCCGGTAAATTCCAGCGTTTCAAGCTGACAGGACTTTATTCCTAACTTGTATTTGCTTAAGAGTCTCAAGACTTTGCAATCGCTTGTCTAAATCCATAAATTTTTACATAAATTTTATTAAAAATGTAAAGTAATTGGTAATCTTTAAATTGTACTATGAAAACAGAGGCTGGGTTTTACATTCCTTAATATTTCTAATGCATTATTGACAAGGGAATGTGCGGAATTTACTTGGGTGTATTCTTAAAATGTCTCAATTCTGGTTCGATCATCTTTCGGCAACGCTTACTGAAAACGGCATTATAGCGTATGTCTGGGATGCTGGCGAAGACCGCTTCCGGTGGGCGGGCGACCTGCGCAGCATCTTCGGCCTCGAGAAAGAGGATTACCCGGTCAACAATGCGCAGCTTCACAAGCTGATCAATCCGCAGGAAGTTCCCGAGCGCCTGTCCGCGCTGCATGACGTGATGGGCAGAAATCCCGATTATAATGTCTCCTCTTCCTTTACCACCGCCTACAAGGTGCGGCGGATCAACGGCACTTTTGTCGATATAGAGGAATCGGCGACGGTGCAGGTCGACAATGAAACCGGCGGGCGCGTTCTCTGCGGTTTCCTGCGTCTTTGCAACGGCAACGGCAGCAAGGCTATTTCGTTCGACAATGTAGTTCCGGCGATGCTCGATTCCGGCTTTAACAGCTACGGGCGCATGATGCTGAGCCACAAGATCGAGGAGTGGCTCGATTGTTATGAGCCATCGCAGCGGCTGTTCGGTTATCTGCTGGCCGTCGGCATCGACCGCATGGCGCTGTTCAATGAAGTCATGGGGCCGCGCTACGCCGATGAGATTATCGAAAAGACAGGCGACCGCCTGCGCCAGATCGTCGGGGAAGCCGGGACGGTCATGCGGGTTGACGGCGATGTGTACGGCCTGTTCTTCAGGCAGGCGCCGCACAATGAAATGGCGGCGGTCGCGAAATACATTCTCAATAATTTTTACAACGTGCCGCTGCGCACGAGCATGGGGCCCATCGGCGTCGGGATTTCGGTCGGCGGGGTTACGCTGGACAGGGCAAAAGACGCCGCGTCGTGCATCACGATGGCGGAAATGGCGATGCACGTCGCGAAGGACAAGGGCCGGAGCTGCTTCGTTTCCTATGACGAGGCTTCGCACAAGGCGGAAGACAACAGGCAATTGCTGAAATCGGCGGATACGTTCCTGAAAGCGATGAAAAGCAACAGGCTGCGCCTTGCGTTCCAGCCGATCATGAACACGAGGGACAACAATGTTTCGTTCCATGAATGCCTGATGCGGCTGATCGATGAGGACGGAAAACTTATCTCGGCGGGCGCGTTCATACCCGCCATTGAACAACTCGGCCTTAGCCGCCTTGTCGACCAGTATGCACTGCGCATGGCTATTCACGAGCTCAGCATGTTCCCGGAGGTTCAGCTTTCGGTCAACGTCTCCAATCTCAGCCTGACCAACCAGGACTGGCTGCGCAATCTGGTGGCGGCGCTGCGCGACCGGCCGAGCGTGGCGAAGCGGCTGATCGTCGAGATCACGGAATCCGCCGTGATCGCGGACCCGGTCAATACCAAGAGAATTGTGCGAACATTGCAGGATCTTGGCTGCCGGGTGGCGCTGGACGATTTCGGCGCGGGTTACACCGCGTTTTCGCAGCTCAAGGAGCTTAGCGTCGATCTGGTCAAGATAGACAAGCAGTTCATCCGCAACATCGATGACGAGCATAACCATCTGTTCGTGCGCACATTGAAGTCGCTGGCGCAGGGCGTGAATATCCAGACGGTGGGCGAGGGCGCGGAGACGCTGGCCGAGGCGAAACTGCTGGCCAGCGACGGCATCGATCATATTCAGGGCTATGTCTACGGCTTCCCGCGCGTCGAGCGGTTGTGGCTGCCCAAGGACCACACCCACCGGCATATTTCCACCGATACCCCGCCCCATGACGTTTTCACCGAAGAGACGGATGAAGATGTCACGATGTGGAAATGACGATGGGTCCCGCAATGTTCTAAAGCTGTCCCGAAAGGCGGGACATTTCTTTTTGCATCTCTTCGATGTTTTTGCGCAGTTCGTTGACGCGCTCCTGAAGCTGTTCCTTGCTTTCGCCGACATGGGTGGAGCCGACAGGGAAGGGGGACCAGGCGCGCATCGCGTTTTCGAACATCGCCATGTTCTGGCGGCTGATTTCTTCCATCGCGGAGGCCGGGTTCATGATGCCCTCCAGCGACTTGTTCACCTGTTCGCGGAAGCGTTCCTGATTTTTGGTGAAGACGCTGAAGGTCTGTTCCAGATAGTTGGGGACGACCGACTGAAGGTTGTCGCCGTAAAAGCCGATGAGCTGGCGCAGGAACGGAATGGGCAGAAGGTTTTCGCCTTTGCCTTCCTGGTCGACGATGATCTGCGTCAGAACCTGGCGGGTCAGGTCTTCGCCGGTCTTTGCGTCATAGACGACGAAGTCATGGCCTTCTTTTACCATTGTGCACAAATCGTCGAGCGTCACATAACTGCTGCGGCCCGTATCGTACAGGCGGCGGTTCGCGTATTTTTTAATGACGGTGGGTTTGTTATCCTTTTTTTTGGCAGCTGTAGTCATGGCTGATCTACCTTCCTAAATGGGGTTCTTCTGTTTTGAGCAGTGCACCATTATGCATATTTTTTGCACAACGAAAAGAGGAATGTGATAAAAATTCCTCATGGGTGACGATGCAAAGAACATACCATTTCGCCGGGGGCCAGCGCCGCTGCCGGTGCATGTCGGGCTGGCGTTGGCGGAATACGCCAATGTGCAGCATGAGAGCGATATTCCGCAGCAGCAGCTGGAGCAAATGCTGGCCGGGATACGTAAATATCAGGAGCATCCGCACCGGCGAAATATGCCGCCCCTTCCGGTCGTATGGCAGCAGGGAGAGGTCAGTATTTTCCATGCGAAGGCGGAGCGGCCCGTCGCTGCTGTGCTGCTGGTTCCTTCGCTGATCAATAAATCATTCATTCTCGATCTGCTGCCGGGAAAATCATTTGTGCGCTGGCTCGCGGAACAGGGGATCGATACATACCTGCTGGACTGGGGGACGCCGGTTTCTGATCCGGGGCTTGCCGATATTGATGCTCTTGTTTCGCAGCGGCTTGGCCCCGCCATTGCGGACATGGCCGCGCGAACGGGCGGACGCATTCATGCGCTGGGATACTGCATGGGCGGGACAATTCTTGCCGCCGCGGCATTGAACAACTCTGAGTATTTGCGCGGCGCCGTCTTTCTTGCAAGTCCCTGGGATTTTGCGGCAGGGGACCGCAAGCTCGCCGGGCAGGTGATGGCGGGGACGCCGTCGGCGCTGCAGATGGCGGGGCAGAACGGCTATCTGCCGATGGAGTGGATCCAGTCGGTTTTTGCCGCGGTCAATGCGGGGCGCGCGCTCCGGAAATTTTCGGAGTTTGCGGAACTGGAGGATGACAGCGCCGAGGCGCGGCTGTTCGTGTCGGTGGAGGACTGGCTCAATGACGGGGTCGATATGCCCGAAGATCTTGCGCGAACCTGTATCGTTGAATGGTACGGCGAGAACAGGCCGGGCAGGGGCATATGGGAAGTCGGGGGCAAGGTCATGGAACTTGCGGCTTTGAACATTCCCGCGCTGGTCGTTGCGTCTTTGAATGACCGGCTGGTGCCGAAGGAATCCTCGCTGGCGATGGCGGGACTTATTCGCAACGCCACGGTCATTGAACCCGATTCGGGACATATCGGCATGATGACGGGGGGCGGGGCGGAGGAAAAGGTGTGGAAGCCGGTGGCAAAATGGATAAAAGAATCCTCATAATTGCTTGCATTCCGGGCGATCTGGGCTAATATTTCTTTTGGAAATTCAGAGGATAGGGAGGATTGTCATGAAAGAAGATCCCATTGTCATAGTTGCAGCAAAAAGGACGGCCATCGGCGTGCTGAGCGGAGGCCTTAAAACGCTCGCGGCGTCGGAGCTTGGCAGCATCATTATCAAGGAAGTCATGAACGACGCCGGCGTCAAGCCCGCGGAAGTCGATGAAGTTATCATGGGGCAGGTGCTGACCGCCGGGGCGGGACAGAACCCGGCGCGGCAGGCGGCGGTTAAGTCCGGCATTCCGCAGGAAAAAACGGCCTATACGATCAACCAGGTCTGCGGCTCGGGCCTGCGCACCATTGCGTTGGGCATGCAGGCCATCGCCAACGACGACGCGAAGATCATCGTCGCGGGCGGGCAGGAAAGCATGAGCCAGTCGCCGCACTGCATACACATGCGCGAGGGCGTCAAGTTCGGCAATGTCGATTTCGTCGATACGATGATCCGCGATGGGCTGTGGGATATTTTCAACGATTACCACATGGGCATCACCGCGGAGAACATCGCGCAGCATTATCAGATCACGCGGCAGGAGCAGGACAACTTCGCAGCGGCCTCGCAGCAAAAGGCGGAGAAGGCGATTGCCGCGGGCAGGTTCAAGGCGGAGATCGCGCCGGTGACGATCAAGACGCGCAAGGAAGAAATCATCGTCGATAAAGACGAGTTCCCGCGCGCGGGCGTGACGGCGGACAGCCTTGCGAAACTGAAGCCGGCTTTCAAGCCGGACGGCACGGTTACGGCGGCCAACGCTTCGGGCATCAATGACGGCGCGGCAGCCGTTGTGCTGATGCGGGCGAGCGAGGCGAAAAAGCGCGGGCTTAAGGTGCTCGCGAAAATTACTTCGTGGGCGACGGCGGGAGTCGATCCGTCCGTCATGGGAACGGGGCCGATACCGGCTTCGCGCAAGGCGCTGGAAAAGGCCGGGTGGTCGGTCGGCGATCTTGATCTTGTTGAATCGAACGAGGCGTTCGCGGCTCAGGCCTGCTGCGTGATGAAGGAGATGGGTTTTGATCCGTCCATTGTGAATGTCAATGGCGGGGCGATTTCGCTCGGCCATCCGATCGGCGCTTCGGGTACGCGCGTCATGGTGACGCTGCTGCATGAAATGGCGCGGCGTGATGTGCAGAAGGGCCTTGCGACGCTGTGTATCGGCGGTGGCATGGGCATCGCGATGTGCGTCGAGCGGGACGGAAGTTTGGATTTGAAGAAGGTGGCGTAAGGTTATTTTTACCGCGAAGACGCGAAGAAGAAAGGGTCTTTACCACGAATGAACACGAATAAGGACGAATAGGGAAAAAACTTCTCATTCATACTTATTCGTGTTCATTCGTGGTAGAAAACCTGCGGCGCTTTTCTTCGCGGTAAAAGAAATTATTTATTTAAAAGATAAGATATTAAGGAAAAACAGATGAAAGGAAATGTTGCAGTCATAACCGGCGGGACGCGCGGCATAGGTCTTGAGATTTCAAGGGCGCTTATACGCGACGGGCGGCTGGTGGCTGCCGTATATTTCGGCAATAACGAGGCGGCGCTGCGCTTTGACGAGGAAGCGGGGGCCAAGGGCAGGGCGTTCAAGTTCGATGTTGCGAATTACGATGCCTGCGAGCGCGGTTGCGCGGAGATCGAAAGCGCGCTCGGTGAGATCAATGTTCTCGTCAATAACGCCGGAATTACCCGCGACGGGATGCTGCACAAAATGCCGGCGGAAAACTGGCACGACGTGATTTCCACCAATCTTGATTCCTGTTTTAACATGTGCCGCGCCGTCGTGCCGAAAATGCGCGAGCGTAACTATGGCCGTATTATCAATGTCAGTTCGATCAACGGTCAGAAAGGCCAGTTCGGCCAGACCAACTATGCCGCGGCGAAGGCGGGCATGATCGGTTTCACCAAGGCGCTCGCGCTGGAAAACGCGGCGAAGGGCATCACCGTCAACGCGATCTGTCCCGGCTATATCGAGACGGAAATGACCGGGGCGATGAAGCAGGAAGTGCTCGATTCCATCATCAGGCAGATCCCCGTCGCCCGCATGGGCAGGCCGGAGGAGATTGCCGATATAATATCTTTTCTCGCGTCGGAGAAAGCGGGCTTCATCACCGGTTCGACGATTTCCGCCAATGGCGGGCAGTATATGGGTTAATGGGGCAGGAGCCCTTTTCATGACCGAAGACAAGAAAACCAACAGAAGCATTTCCATTCACAACCGGCATTTCGTTCCCAAGGGCGATCCCGTCGTCAGGCAGGGGGAGAAGGGCAACGAAGCCTATCTGATCCAGTCGGGCAAGGTCAGGGTTTATGCCGAGCATAACGGCAAGAAAAAGGAACTGGCCGTTCTGGGCGCCGGCGAGATATTCGGAGAAATGGCGCTTATAGTCGATCAGCCCAGATCCGCGTCGGTGGAAGCGCTGGAGAACTGCAATCTTATCGTTATCACCCGGCCCATGATTATTGAAAAGCTGGCCAAGACCGATCCCACCATCCGGGCGCTGATGCCGATGCTGATGAACCGCATCAAGGAAGCGAATAACGCGGCGCTAAACCGCAAGAACAATTTCGCAGACCTCATCAATGCCGTGAACGATATTTACGCAAGCATCCATGACGGGCTGGAAGCCAAGCAGAAAGTCACCATGGAGAAGGCGGTTCTGCCCCGGCTGGAGGCTTTTACCAAGGCTTTGGCGGATTTTGAAAAATTATACGGGAAACAGTGAAGGTTTTCCGCCCGCCGTTCGTTTAAAAATTCGGCTTGATCCCTTTAAACCTTGTTCCATATCTGTATATTGGGAAAAGTACATCTTCCTGTGAAAGGCCTTTTTCGTGAAAAAGATTGTTGTCATATCCGTTGTATTGCTTGTGGCTCTCGTGGCGCTTGTCGTGGCGCCCAATTTCGTCGACTGGAACAAGTACAAGCCGCAGATTTTGTCGCAGCTTCACGAGGCGACCGGGCATGAATACAAGATCGACGGGCCGCTGGAGCTGGCCGTCCTGCCTTATCCGCATGTTTCCATCGACGGGCTGAGCGTTGCCACGCCGAGCGCGGCGGGCAGCATTCCGCTGGTCCAGCTTGATAAGGCTTCCGCCCAGCTTGCCCTGATGCCGTTGTTCAGTGGCGAGGTCGTGGTCAGCAAAGTCGTGCTGCAAAAGCCGGTCTTTCAGATCGCCATTGCGGCCAACGGGGCGCAGTCGTGGATGACGCCGGAATTGCAGGCGAAGACCGGGCAGAAAAAAGAGGGCGGCGCGGCGGCGGGTTTAGGCAATGCGGTCGCGCTTAACGAGATCAGCATCAAAAACGGCAGCTTTGCGTTTACGGACAATCGTTCGGGGCAAAAGATTACGCTGACGGAAATCGACGTCCTGTTGCAGGGCGACAGTCTTTACGGGCCGTTCGACCTCAATGGCGGCTTTGTTTATGACGGCGTGAAAACCAAAATCAAGCTCAATACGGGACGGCTCGAAAATCTGGCGGAGTCGATTGCGGTGCAGCTTGAGCTCGGGTTCCCCGATCTTGCTTCGTCGGCCACTTATGCCGGGGTTGCCGCTTTTAAAGAAAAGCTGGAACTTCAGGGCGAAACGGGCATCGAAGCGCCGGATCTCGGGGCGCTTATGGCGGCGCTGACCAAAAAACCGGCGCCTGCTTACCTCGTGAAAAAGCCGCTGTCGTCAAAGGGTATTCTGACCCTGGACAAGGAAGGGCTTGCCTACCGCAACCTGAAGGCGGGGTTCGCAGGGATCGAAGGGACGGGCAATGTCGTCGCGAAGAATTTTGAAAAGGATGCGAAGGGGCCGCTGGACGTCAATGTCGTTTTTGAAACCTCGAAGCCTTACGATCTGCAAAAACTTCTTCCCCCTCCCGCCGAGAAAAAAGCGGGCGGGAAAACGTTTCTCCCTGAAACGATCACGCTGCCCCGGGACATTACCGGTTCGCTCAACGTCAAATCCGCCGCGGTGCAGTTCGGCGCGACTTCTTTTAAAGACGTTGCGTTCAGCGTCGACCGCAAGGAGAAGTCGTTCGGAGGGCAGCTCAGCCTGAAAGGGCCGGGGAATGCGAGCGCGGATATCAACGGCACGCTCGATTTCGCATCGCAGTCGAAATCGGGGCAGGACGGAGCGGTGATTTTTGCCGATCCGGTTGCCGTTCTCGACGTCAAGACCGTGAGCGCGGAGCCTTTGCTTGTCGCGCAGGGTTTTTCAAAGACGCCGCTGCCGCGGAATATTTCCAATCTTCTCGCGCACGCGCTGGTGAGCGAGGGGAAGCTCAGCGTCAAGCCGAAATCCATCGGGATCGAAAGCGCTTTCGTCAAGCTCGCGGAGACGCGGGTGAATGCGAGCGGCGCTTACCTGCTGGGCGGCGGCGCGGCGGGGCGCAACCTGCTTAAAATCGACGTGAGCAGCTTCGGGCTTGACGCCGATGCGTGGATGAAAGATATCGCGGGGCCCAGTCCCGCGCCCGCCGTCGAGGCGCAAAAGCCGGACATCAAGGCGATTGCCGCGGGCATTGCGCTGCCGTTCGACGCGGAGTTCAGCGCGTCCGTGCAGAGCCTGCGCCTTAAGGACCGGGATTATTCCAACCTTGCGGCGAAGGGCAAGCTTACCGGGCCGCAGCTTTCGCTGGAGACTTTCCAGCTGACCAGCAATGCGGGCGACGTTTTCACCCTTGCGGGCGGCATCAAGGACGTGAAGGCGCTGAGCGGGCTCGACCTGACGTTGCAGGCGGACGTCGTCGATCTTGAACAGACGCTCGTTTCGCTGGGCGTGGATACGGAGCGGCTGCCTGAAGGCGTCGGCAAGAGCGAATTTTTGGCGGAAGTGAAAGGGCACCCGGAAAAGCTGGCCTTTACAACGAACCTTAAAGCCATGCGCGCGAGCATGCAGGCGAGCGGGTCGATCAGCGACGCGCTTACCGCGCCCAAGGTCAGCGATTTGACGCTGCGCTTGCAGCATCCCAATTACGTCGATGTCGCGCGGATATTCAGTCCCAAGTTCAACAGCGGCGTCGGCATCAAGAAAAATCTCGATGTGTTCGCGAGCATGAGCCGCAAGGAAAACGTCTATACGTTTTCGCAGCTTCAGGCGACAGTGGGGCCGGCGGTCATCAAGGGCGATGTTGTGGCCGATGTTTCCGGGCCCAAGCCCGCGATCACGGCGGCGCTGGAATTCACCGACCTGCCCATCGACGAGCTGACCGGGGCCAAGGGCGGCAAGCCGGCGGCGGGGAGCGTGGGAGCGCAGCCGCTGAACGGCAAGCAGCAGGACGTGCGCTGGTCGCGCAACGCCATCGACACTTCAATGCTGCATCTTGCGAATATCGAGCTTAAGGCAACCGCGGGGTCGATTACATGGGGCAACTGGAATTTTAAAAACGCCGGGATCAATATCGGACTTAAAGACGGCGCCATGGATATCCGGCAGATGGACGCGAGCCTTTACGGCGGCCATGTCGCGGTGACGGGCGCGCTCAAGTCGCCGGGGCAGGAGCGGCAGCCGATTTCCTTCGCGGGGAATATCCTTGCGCAGAATGTCAATCTTGAGGAATTCGTGCGCTCGTTCAGCGGTTCGCAACTGGTGAAGGCGGCGGGCTCGGTGTCTGTTGAAACCGCGCTGCAGACGACGGGGCTCAGCCCGGCGGCGCTGATCTTCGACCTCAAGGGCAAGGGCACGGCGAAGGGCAAGGATATCGTGTTCCAGGGTTTCGATCTTGCGCGCCTGTCCGCGGCGCTCGCGCAGCCCTCCAGCAGCATGACGCAGAATTTCACGGGCTTGCTCGATGCCACGCTCAGCGGCGGGACGACGAGTTTTGAAACGCTCGACGGGGTATTCACGATTGCGGAAGGGGTCATCAATTTCGACAAGATGCTGCTTTCCGGCAAGACCGCCAGCGTTTCGACGGCGGGCACGGTCAGCCTGCCGCTGTGGACGATGGACCTGACGAGCACGGTGCAGCTTGCCGAGCCGCCGGACGCGCCGCCGCTGAAGGCGTCGTTCAAGGGGCCGATCGACCGCCCGGCGCAGACGTTCGGCCAGAACGCCATGCAGCAATTCTTCCAGAGGCAGCTTGAGGGCGTGGTTTTAAACCCGCTGCTTGACAAGCTGGACGGGAGCGGGACGCTGAAGAATTTGCTGGGCGGGGAAGCGCCGCGGAAGGCCGCGCCCGCGCCGCAGCAACAGCCGGTTCCGCCGCAACAAGGGCAGACCCAGCCGCAACAGGCCGCGCCAGAGCCTCAGCCGCAGCAAGCGCCCGCGCAGCAGCAAGCGCCAAGACCCTCGACGCCGGAAGAGGCGTTCTTCGGGATATTGCAGGATGTTATTGAGGGGCAGTAGGTTTGCCGTGAAGAAGGAAACGCGCGCGAAGCGCGGAATGTTTTTTTAACCACGAAAACACGAAAACACGAAAGAAACTGAATTTCGTGTTTTCGTGTTTTCGTGGTCTTATATAGTCACTTGAATTAAGAATCCGCCACTCCTGCCTTTATCTCCGCGGAGAGACGCTCCCCCCTTTATCCCCCCGCAGGGCGGGGGGAAGGAGCGTGCGGCGGAGTAGCGTGAATCTACCGCGCGTTTTTCAGCGTCACCCAGCTTGATCCGTCGCAGACCTGGAGGGCGGCGTTGGTGCCGGTGTAGTTGTAAAGGGCTTCGATTTCGGCTGGGGAGAGGGCGCGGTTGTAGATGCGGACGTCGTCTATGAGGCCATCCGTCGCTTTTGTGTCGTCACTCACCGCGCCTATGTTCAACGTGCTATTGGAATTAAACATGGACCCTGAAAATGTGCCGGACGAGTTCGTGACATCGATGTTATTCACGTAGATTTTTCCATTCGAGCCGTTTTTCACTAACACCATATGTTGCCATACTCCCGCCTTTATCGAGTTTGTCGTGCTGTTAACCGTAAAGTTAGCGGGTGTCGTGTTATACCAGTCAAATACATAGTTGTCCGAGGTTATATTGGCGAACAACTGGTATGAAAACCACGGGCTTAAGGTATGAGCTTTGTAAATCAACATCTCGCTTGCCGCCTTCGCGGAGGGAAGAACATCAAGCTTCACCCATAAGGATATCGACATGTCTCCCGTAGGCTCAAGCGCCGACGCGTCGGATATCGCTACCCTGTCGTTTGTGCCGTCGAAATCCAGAGCGCCGCTGATTTTGCCCGAAACCCAGTTTGCGCTCGGGTTCGCCGGGAAGTTGGTCAGCGTTCCCGTATAAGTTCCGGCGCTGTCGGCCGCCGTGCTGGTGTTTCCGCTTTCATTCAGCTTCCAGTAGGCGGCCAGCCCGCTGGTCGGAATGCCGGCCCCCGCGCTGTTGAAGCGGATCGTGCCCGCGTCGGCGGCGCTGGAACAGGTGACGTTTTCCGCGATATCGACGCCGCCGGGGACCGAGACGCGGCCCGTGCCGTCGATGACCATGGTTTCCGCGCTGTCCTGGGTTACGGTGGTGTCGCCGCCGCTCTGGTCGATGGCTCCGGTGTGGCCGGAGCGGTTGAATTTGTACTGGGCGTGGGCGGGGGAGGCGGTGAATAGCGCAAAGTTTATAGTGAATAGTAATATCGTCATCCCCGCGAAGGCGGGGATCCGGGCATGGTTCCGCAACCGCCCGGGTAACCGGCTTGCCGGGTCCCCGCCTGCGCGGGGATGACGGTTATGGGAGAGATGACGGTTTTGGAAATGCCCGATCTTCATTGCGCCTCCATTTCCCGCCATATGGCGCCGTCGCAGAGTTCTAGCGTTGCGCTAAAATAGCGGATCGTTCCCGCGTCGGCGGCGCTGTTGCAGGCGGCTTCCTTGGTGTAATCGCCGACCTGGATTCCTTCCTGCGTTGTCATTTTGCCCGCCGGGGTGACGCGGGCTTTTTCGGCGCTGTTGATCGTGAAGATGGCGTTGCCGGAGGCGTCCTGGTCGATGATCGCGGTGTTGGCGCCGGAGGAGAATTGCATCTGGGCGCGGGCGGGGGAAGGGGTGAATAGCGCAAAGTTTATAATGAATAGAAATACCGTCATCCCCGCGCAGGCGGGGATCCGGGCATGGTTCCGCAACCGCCGGGGTAACCGGCTTGCCGGGTCCCCGCCTGCGCGGGGATGACGATTGCGGTTGTGTTTTCCTAATCCTCCCATGTGATCCTCACCCGGCCGCTACCGCCGACATTGGAGCAGTTGTTGCCGGCCGCGCCGTCGCCCGCGCTCAGCCCGCCGCCGGAAGCGCCCGTGCCGGCGGTATTGGCGCCGCTGGCGTTGCCGCCGGTCGTCACCGTGCCGCCGAAGCCGCCGCCGCCGCTGCCGCCCGCGCCGCTGCCGCCATTGCCGCCATAGGTGCTGGTCCCGGCGCTGCCCGCGCCCGCGTTGCCGCCGGCGCCGCCATAGGTCGAGTTGCCGCCGTTGTTGGCGCCGTCATTGCCGCCCGCGCCGCCGACGCCGGGCGGGTTCGTCACGGCCGTCGGGGTAGTGCCGCTGGCGCCGTTGGTTCCGTTGTAGCCGCCGCCATTGCCGCTGGGGTTGGCGCTGCAACTGCTGGCGCCGCCGCCGCCGACATAGATATTGAGCGATTCGGCGGGCGTCACGGCGACGCCATAGGCGATCACATAGCCGCCGCCGCCGCCGGCGCGGTGATTCGAAGCGTTGCTAGTGGACGCATTGCCGCCGCCGCCGCCCGCCGCGACAAGCATGGTGGTGCTGCGCTCAACGCCGCTGCCGCCGCCGCCGCCGCCGGCCCTGTTATTCGTGGCGGGCGAGGTGGTGGTCGAGAAGCCGCCGCCGCCGCCCGCGCCCCATGCCTCGATGGTCGCGGTCGTGCAGTTGGCGGGGACGGTCGTTGTCGTCAGGCCCGCCGTGGTATAGGTTTCCGCCGCGGCGGTGCAGGGGGTGTTGGCGCTGGTCGCGCCGCTGTTGGCGACGCTGATCCAGTTCGTTCCGTCGCAGAACTGGAGATTGTGGCCGGAGAAAGTGTAAAGATCGAGGATTTCGTCTGCGGTCAGTTCGCGGTCGTAGACGCGCGCGTCGTCGATAAGGCCCGCGAAGGTCCGGGTGGTCGCGGGGTTGTTGCCGATTACCAGAGCATTCGTGCCCGTGGTGGGAGGGCCGCTTGCCTGGTTGGCCGAGCCGGAGAGCGCGCCGTTGACATATATATTGGCGGTGCCGGAGGCGTTACGCGCCGCGCAGACATGGGACCATATATTGTAGGAAATGGAGTTTGTGGCGCTGTTTGCCGTTGCGGTTACACCGTCATCGCTTTGCAAGGAAAGTCTATTGTTGGCGCCGTCTATGTAAAACAGCAGTCTGCGGTTTTCGAATATCCTGCCCGAAGCGCCTTCGCCGGAGCTGCTCGGCTTGATCCACGCGCAGACGGTGTCGGCGCCCGTGCCGATCAATTCGCTGGGCAGCGTCACGACGTCGTCCGCGCCGTCAAACAGCAACGCGCCGCCGATCCTGCCGCCCGCTTCCATCCACGGGTCGGCGGGGAAGCTGCTGAGTGCGCCGTCATTGGCGCCGCCAGCGGAACTGTCATTGGCGGTGGAGCCGGCCGTTTCATTCATCTTGAGATGCGCGACGAGCGCGGTGCTGCCGGTGCTCGGCATTTCCGAGGCGACCGTCATGAACGCGGTGTTGTCGAACATGTTGTTGTACATCGTCGTGATGTCGTTCGCGGACATGATGGTGTTGGAGATGCGGACTTCGTCGATGATGGCGTCGATGTCGTTAACGTTGGTCCAGTCTTCGCCGATCCAGACGCCGTTGGTCGTGCCGCCGCTCGCGCCGGTGGAGGTGAGGTCTTGCTGAAGGGATTTCAATGCGCCATTTACGTATATTTTCGGATCGTTCGCGGCATTGCCGACGCCGTCATAAGTGACCACGATATGGGTCCAGGCGCTGACGGGAATTTGGCCCGCGGATATACTCCACTGGTTGCTGCCGGAGTAACGGTTGGTGGTGAAGAAAATGCGGCGGTTGCTGTCGGCTTCCAGCGTCAGGCGGTATTCGCCGCCTTTCATTACCAGCGTCCGCGTGGTGGCCTGCGGCCTGGGGTAGAGCCACAGCGAAATCGTGAGATTGCTTATGCTGTCAAGAGAGCTTGCGCCGTTCGGGGTGCGCAGATAATCCTCGTTGCCGTCATAAGCAGCGGCGCCGTCGACATAGCCCGTGGCGGAGACGACGTTGCCGTTTGTATCAAGGTCATTGTTGCCCGAGGTGGAATCGCACATTTCCTTCGTGCCGCCGCCGCAATCGCCGTCGGTCGAAATCGTCGGGTCTTCCGCCATGTGCCAGACGCCCTTGTAGGCCGAGGGCCAGACGTTGACGGGGTCTTCGAGATTGGAAGCGCCCGCTTTGCCGTAGTACATATATATTGTCTTGTCGACGGTGGCCGACAAATCGGCATTGATCCAGTATTCGACTTCGCCGGTGGTCGCGACGTATTTTTCCTGCTCGTACTTGAGGAGCGTCGTGCCGTCGCTGTCGGTGAAGACGATGTCGGCGCCCGTGGCGCTTGTCACCTTGCCGCCGTTGCCGGTGGTTTTAAGATCGGCGATGGTCCTGATGAAGGCGATCGGGAAGCCGGTCGCGTTGGCGGCGACCTGTGACGACTGGATGGTGAGCGCGCGGCGGTAGCCGTAGGTCGAGTACCATGAGCCGGGCAGTGTTATCGCGTCCGCGGGGTTGGTCAACCCCCATTTAGGAGTCCGGGTTTAATTGGTAGTCTGGCGTCAATGGCGGCATGAAGGAAGGGGCCGGAGCGTTAGCGCAGGCCCCTTCCTTCATTCTGGCCAGCGGCGCGGGCG
>Ga0187893_10000732_pt1 | contig 84074 bp, 65 predicted proteins | sample MA1701074metaG_FD_139574 | JGI IMG/M metagenome (GOLD analysis project Ga0187893, IMG submission 139574) | White microbial mat communities from a basaltic lava cave in the Kipuka Kanohina Cave System on the Island of Hawaii, USA - MA170107-4 metaG ... | reverse complement strand
GGCTTCGCGGTTGGCCACGAACAGATGCTTGCCATCCTTGCTCAGGACGCTTCCTTCGGGCCGGTCGCCGGCCTGGATCACCTTGTTTGCGCCAGTGGTCAGTTGCACGGCAGTGACTGTGTCCATGCCGCTGTTCGACACGTAGGCCCACTCGGCGCCGCTCTTGCCAGGCCCGAGAGAAACCATGTGCGTTGTTTTGCCGCGCACCTCGAAGTGGCGCAGGTAACGCCGCTGGCGGCCGTCGAACAGGACCAGCCGGTCCGGCGCTTCCGTGGTCACCGCCAGGAGCCACGTGCGCGGATCGATTGAGATTCCGTGCGGACGGCGGTGGCTTCCGGTGGACATCGTGTCCGCGCGTTTTCGAGCGGCGATATCGACCACCGAGACGGTATTGCCGCCTTTGCCCGCGTGTTCAATGCGCATCGTTCCGTTGTCGGTGATGTAGACGTATTTGCCGTCGGGAGAAAGCACCATCTCATGGGGGTGCCGGCCGACGGAAACGGCGGTTTGAAGTTGCCCCTCAAGCGTATAGTAACCGAGGGCGTTCGCGCCTTTCAGCAGTACGAGCAATACTTGTTGCTCGGCCCGCAGAGACATCAGACAAGTCATGAAAAGAATGGAAATTCGCAACATGAGAACTGTTGACTGTTATAGCTCGTGCACGCGTGGCTGCGCTACCATGGACAGTTCCCATGCAGCCCCGGCAGACGGAAGCGCCCACGGTGGAAGTGTCCGTGCTGATTGTGAGTCACAATTGCGTGGATGCATTACGGGACTGTCTGAGCTCGCTCGCCCAATCGAAGGAACGGGAAAAGATTGAAGTGATGGTTGTGGACAACGGGTCAAGCGATGGCTGCCAGCGGATCGACGATGAATTCCCGGAGATTACGGCTCTACGGCTGCCCCACCATTGTGGTCTCACCAAAGCCCGCAATATCGGGATGAGAACGGCCAAGGGCGAGTATCTGCTGCTGCTCGCTCCGGACGTGATGGTGGAACCGGGGACCGTGATGAGGCTGATGGAGCGTCTTAAATCAGATTCTTCGGCACTCGCGGTTTGTCCTCTATTGACCGATGAGAACGGCGCCATGGTTACAAATGCCTTTCAATTGCCCGATGCCGCCGCGGTCGCGGCGGCATGGCGCGATCCGGCCACCCTGCCTGCCGCTCAGCTTGACGAGTCGATCCCAGTGCACGACGGGAAAGCGATCTTCGTGCGTAAGCTGACGATCCAGGGAATCAACTACTTCGATGGCAAGTACGGTGAGCACTGGATCGATGTGGATCTGGCTGCGCAAATCCGCCGCGTGGGGAAGAAGATCCTGCTGTCGCACGACATCGGCGCGCGGCTCAACAGGAAGCATCGCCTGTGGCAGCCGGAAAGCACTGGGGATCGAGCAGCCTTCGCCGCCGATGCAGCCAGCGGTGCGGCGCGCTATTTGGGCAAGTACTTCGGGTTCGGGGCGAGCCTGGGATTTCGCTTGAAACTGATCCTGGCAACGCTGCTGAAGACCATTACCTTCCAGGACTTTAGCTACAATGCATCGCTGCTCAGCCGCGTGGTGAGCGGCTCGAAGATCGACGGAACTTCGCAGCAGTTGTAGCGGGAACCTCCTGGCGCCGCGGGCGGATCTCAGTCCCAGGGAGCGATGAAACGTCCCATGGGCGCGAATCTAAACGCTACGCCATTGAGCGCGGGTAATCGGCGTCACACGCCCTCCATATCGACCCGGACAGCGGTGTCATACCAACCCAGGCTGAACACTTGAACCGAGGTAGGATGTTTTGTCATCTAAGCAGGTGGTTCGGAAAATCGCCGTCACTTTGGACCAAAGAACCGTTGCGGATCTCGACCGGTGGGTCCGAGACGGCTAGTACCCTAATCGAAGCCGGGCGCTGCAATCGGCCGTGAATCTACTGAGCGAGCGCGAGAAGCGGACCCGACTGGTCCGCGAGTTGGCAAAGATTGATCCACTGGAAGAAAAGCAGTTAGCCGAGCAAGGTTTGGGTGACCGCGGTTGGCCCGAATACTGAGGGGCGAGATCTACTGGGCGGACTTGAACCCGGTTCGAGGCCGCGAACAAGCTGGATTACGACCGGTTCTGATCCTCAGCCATGACCTGTTCAACAAGAAGTCCGAAACGGTGATCGCGATGGCGATCACGAGTCAGCCGCAGAAGGCTGGCTTCCCGTTGACCCTGGCACTTCCTCCTGAATTGCTGCCCAAGTCGTCCTGGGTCAAAATCTCGAGATTCGAACAATTTCCGTTGATCGCCTTGGCAGGAAGATCGCGGCTCTCGATACTGACACGCTGGGGCAACTGATAGACGGGCTGCTCGAGCTGATTGGGTAGCTGCACCTCGGATCTACAGCGAAAACCAGCCTGCGTTGCGACGAGGAGCCCTCATCGAGGTCGCATAGCGTTTAGGAGCAACTCGCGCCGGACGGTTATGACGGCGCACCTCGAAGAACAACAATGGCTGAGCGCACCACGACCGAATGTGTTCGTGTAGGACTATTTCAACAACCAGGGCAAACGTGTAGGAGGGCCGCACGCCTGAGTGGGAAGAGCCTGCGAATCACCGCGCTCGAATGCACCACAACGCCTGGTGCGTGCGAAGGATGACGTCCCCGTCCGAGATCACGACGCTCGAGTTAGTCGGTTCATCGAGCGCGTTTACGCCCAGCAGCTCGAATTGCTTGGGACTCGCCTGAAACACCACCGTATGCCCGCTCTTGTTCATCACGAAAATCCTCCCCTGATTCAGGACCGGCGAGGACCAAACCCCGTTGTCCTCACTCTTAGTCGGGAGGCGCTGGGTCCAGGTGGTTTCGCCGGTGGCCAGATTCAGACAATTCGCGATCCCGCTGTTGTCAATCACGTAAAGATACCCGTCTTTGACGATGCCGGTGCCAATCGTGTTCTTCGATTTCGGTTGGTGCCAAAGGCGGTGAGTGGCCGTGACATCGCCAGAGCCTCCCGGCTTTACTGCGAGGACCGGACCACCGAAGCCACTCGGTGCGAAAATCACGGAGTCGCCGGAGCTCGTGGTTCCAAGCAGTGGCGATGGATACACCAGGTCGCCCATACCATCGCACGTCCATAGCACCTTGCCTGTAGCTGGATCGTAAGCAGTCACCACTTTGGGATGCGTTACGACCAGCTCCTCGCGCCCGCCGGCCTTTACTACCAGCGGCGTGCTCCAGGAGCCATACATATCCTCCGGGGTCCAATTGCCGAACTTGGCCCCCTTCCCTGCTGGAATGTCCACCTGCCAGAGAGTCTTGCCCGTGCGTTTATCAAGAGCAGCCAGAAAGGCCCGATCACCGGGACCGAAGTTCAGAAAAACGCGATCGCCGTGGATCACGGGGGAACTGGCGTAGCCCCAGGTATGGCGCTGCCGGCCTAGGTCGGTCTTCCAGAGTTGCTTTCCATTCCTGTCCCAGGAAACCAAGCCGGCCGAGCCAAACCAGGCGATGACACGCTCGCCATCCGCGGCCGCCGACGCCGAAGCATATGGATTGGTAGGGTGCGTAGGTTCCTGCTCCGTGAAGGGAACGACGCCTTCCCATCTCAACTTCCCGGTCTTGCGGTCGAAGCAAAGCAGGACCCGCTGGCCGGTTGCCTTTTTGGGCTGCGTGACGAAGATCGAATCGCCCCAAACGATGGGAGTGGAGTTACCGGGTTCCGGGAGATCGACGTGCCACTTCACGTTTTCGGTCTTTGACCATTTGGTTGGAATCCCCGTCTCGACGGAGATGCCGTTGAAGTCCACGCCGCGCCAGGAGGGCCAGTTGGCAGCCTGGAGGCACAGGATCGAAGCCAGAAAGAGAGAAAATCTCAGCATGAGGGCAGTATAATCGCAAAACGGAATCGATATGCCTCTTTCCCGTCGTCAACTGCTCCAATCCTCGCTCGCCATGGCCGCCGCCTCCTGCACGAGTGGCAAGAAGCGGCCAAACATTCTGTTCGTAATGACCGACGATCACGCAGCCGGCCATCTGGGTTGTTATGGAAACACGTTGCTGAAGACGCCCCACATGGATCGTCTGGCCAGCGAGGGCACTCGTTTCACCACCGCGTGCGTCACTAATTCCCTCTGCGCCCCGGGCCGTGCGACGGTTCTGACCGGGGCGTATTCTCACATCCACGGAATTCGCGGGAACTCGGAGGCCAAGGACGCGGTCGAGAACATCGATCCGAACATTCCCACCTATCCGCAACTCTTGCAACAGGCGGACTATCGAACTGGGATTGTGGGCAAGTGGCATCTATCGCATAATCCCGTGGGGTTCGACTATTGGTGTGTGTTGCCGGGACAGGGCCTCTACTTCGATCCGGACTTCATCGACAACGGCAGCAAGCGGAAGATCCGCGGCTATGCCACGGACGTTACCACCGACCTGGCCATGGATTTCCTGCGGCAGCCGTCCGCGAAACCGTGGTGTCTGGTGTATCAACACAAAGCGCCGCACCGGCCGTTTCTCCCGCCGCCGCGCTATGCGAAGTTGTTCGAGAATGTCGAGCTGCCCTATCCGCCGACGTTCGACGATGATTACTCCTCGCGCAAGGTCGCGCGCGAAGCAGAGGATATGCGGTTCGACGTGAGCATCGCGGGCGACTACAAGGATCTCCCCAAAAATCTCAAAGGCGCGGAGAAAAAGAGATGGCTCTATCAGCGGTTCGTCAAAGACTACTACCGCGCCATCACGGCGGTGGATGAGAACCTCGGCCGCGTGCTCGAGTATCTGGATGCCAAAAAGCTCACAGAGGACACCCTGATCGTCTACACCTCCGACAATGGCTTCTTCGTTGGCGACCATGGCTGGTACGACAAGCGCTTCATGTACGAGCCGTCGTTGCGGGTGCCACTGTTGATCCGCGCGCCGGGCGCTAAGCGTGCACAAGTGTCCCATCCGCTGGTGATGAACATCGACCTCGCTCCTACTATTCTCGACTACGCGGGAGTACCGGTTCCCGCGTCGATGCAAGGACGCAGCCTCCGGTCCATTCTTGAAGGAGCGACACCCGCCGACTGGCGTCAGTCGATCTACTATTCCTATTACGAAAACTCCTGGGTGCTGTCGGGCAAAGGCAAAGAAGCGATGTCGGACCCGAGCTTTCAGTTCTTTACGCCGCACCGGATCGGGCCGCACCGCGGGGTCCGCACGCCCACACACAAATTGATTCACTACTATGCCGAAGGCGATTATTGGGAGTTGTTCGATCTTGAGAAGGATCCGAACGAGCTGAACAATCTTTACCGCCAAACGGGGTCGGAGGGAATCATAGCGGATCTGAAGCAGGAGCTCGAACGCCTCCGGCAGCTCTACAAGGACACCACCTGAGCTCCGAGTTTAGGTTGAAACTGAGCTTCTGACCAAACCACAAATCTACAGAGCACCACGTAAAAGTCGTGCTATCCTTAGTAGCTGAAATCCAATCGGGAGGCGAGCCATGCAGCAACTCAGCTACGTCACTCCCAACGGCATCACGGTCACCCGCACGGCCTCGAAAGTTCCTTACAAAAAGGGCCTCCGCGGGCTCCTCCAGCGTCTCAACCATCGTAGGGGAATCTATCTTTCCTCGGGTTATGAATACCCAGGGCGGTACTCCCGCTGGGACGTGGCGTCGGTGTGTCCGCCACTCGAAATCATCGGCGCAGGGCGCAATCTGGATTTCCTTGCCCTCAACCAGCGCGGTGAGATGCTGTGCCGCATGCTCTATCGCGTTCTCGGGAGTCACCAGCATTGGGAGTCATTCAGATTCGAGGGTGACACTCTGCGCGGTGTCTTGGAGCCGCTGCCCGCGCTGTTTCCGGAAGAAGAACGTTCCCGCCAGCCCTCAGCCTTCTCCATCCTTCGCTCCGTGATGGAGGAGTTCCATCATGAAAAGGACAATCGTCTCGCTTTAGTTGGTGTTTTCGGATACGACCTTCTGTTTCAGTTTGATCCCATCGAGCTAAAGCTGCCGCGCCACGAAAGCAAGGACCTGCACCTCTACTTGTGTGACGACATTCATTTCATGGACCGCAAGAAGGAAGAGATCCTCCGCTACCAGTACGATTTTGACTTCGAGGGTCTGTCGACACTTGCCCTCGGCCCGGATGGCGCTGAGGTGCCCCCGCAACCGATGCGCACGCCCGCGCCCATCATTTCTGACCACACGCCGGAAGAGTACATGGCAAACGTAGAGACGGTGCGCGAAGGGATGCGGCGGGGGGATTACTACGAGGTCGTGTTGCGGCAGACGTTCCAGGCGCCGTACTCCGGGAGCCCTTCGGATCTGTTCGAGCGGATTCAGAAGGCATCGCCGAGTCCGTACGAGTTTTTCCTTCAATTGGGCGACGAGGCGCTCATTGGCGCGTCACCCGAGATGTTCGTGCGGATCGAGGGCAAACGTTGCGAGACATGCCCTATTTCGGGAACGGCACGCCGGACCGGCGATCCGTTGCGCGACGCCGACAACATCCGTGAGCTGCTCGTGTCGATGAAGGAAGAGTCGGAGCTGACGATGTGCACCGATGTGGACCGCAACGACAAGTCGCGTGTCTCGGTTCCCGGAACGGTGCGTGTGATTGGGCGAAGGCTGATCGAATCCTATGCTGGCGTGTTCCACACCGTGGATCATGTCGAGTCGACGCTCGAGGACAGGTTCGATTCGCTCGACGCTTTCCTCACGCACATGTGGGCGGTGACGGTGATCGGCGCGCCGAAGAAGTGGGCGGCCCAGGCGATCGAGAATCTCGAGAAAGACGCACGGCGATGGTACGGCGGCGCGGTGGGGATGATTTCTCTGAACGGCGACATCAACACGGGCATACTGATTCGTACGATCCATCTCAAGGATGGCATCGCGCGTTATCCCGTGGGTGCCACAATCCTCTATGACTCCGTTCCCGCCAGCGAGGAGCTCGAAACGCGGCACAAGGCCACAGGCTTTTTCCGGGTCCTGGCGCCGGCAGTTCCGGAAACGGCGGCGGCAACAGGAAGAGTGGAAAGGGCCGGCGCCGGGTTGAAGATGCTGCTCGTCGACAACGACGACTGTTTCATTCACACGCTGGCCAACTATGCACGGCAGACGGGCGCCGATGTGGTTACCTACCGCTGCGGCTTCCCGCTAGCCATGATTGGCGAAATCAGGCCCGACCTGATTCTCATTTCACCCGGCCCTGGGCGGCCCAGCGATTTCGGCGTGCCGGATCTGGTGCGTCACGCGGCGCGGATAGGCGTGCCGGTCTTCGGCGTTTGTTTGGGATTGCAGGGTATCGTGGAGGCGTTCGGCGGAACTCTGGGAGTGCTCGATTATCCAATGCACGGGAAGCCCTCGACCATACTTCATCGCAACACCGGAGCTTTTGAGGGACTTCCGCAAAGTTTCAAGGTGGGCCGCTATCACTCCCTGTATGCGCTCCGGGAGACATTCCCCGACGTTCTCGAAGCCACCGCGGAATCGGACGATGGGGTCATTATGGGTGTCCGGCACCGAACGTTACCGGTAGAGGCCGTGCAGTTTCACCCCGAGTCGATCTTGACCCTCGAAGGCAATTGCGGACTACGGTTGATCGAGAACGTGGTGCGTAATCTCAGGAGGGTCGCTGTTTGATCCTGCGGACGGCCGGGATCTTTGTGCTGGCGGCCGCCGTCACGAGTCTATTCTACATCAACTTCTGCGCCACCTTGTATCAGTGCGGGTGCCAATCGCTTTGGGAGGTCGCCGACCGGTATTGCAACATCCATAACGCGCACGGAAAGCATTGTCCCTGGTGTAGCTTCGGAAAGACAGGCTATGCCGCGACGTACGGCAGCATCCTCTTGGCGCAATTAGGGGCAGCGATCTCGACCCGGAAGCTCGGATGGCTGGTGAGTTTAGGGACTTCCGTTCTGGCCTTTCCGTTGGCGGGTCTAGTACTCGTGCTCGCCTTTGGCTGGTACACCGGGTACTGGAACTAATTACTCTTGTATTCCCCCGCGCCAACGTTGGATACTGGGAAAGATATATGGAGGACCTAGGATTCGCTCTCTTCCTCGCAGTAGTCTGCTGGCTCGCCGTTAAGTTGAATGATGGAGACGGCGGCGGGCGCAGATCGCGTGTGCCTGTAGCGATCTAGATGGCGCGTGTCGTCATCGTCGGCGGGGGTCTGGCGGGCTTGGCGGCAGCGGCATCACTCGGCGAAGCGGGTCTGGACGTCGATCTCTACGAGGCGCGCCCTTTTCTGGGTGGCCGCGCGGCTTCGTATCACCTGCCAGGTGGGGAGACAATCGACAACTGCCAACACGTTCTTCTTGGGTGCTGCGATCAGTTGCTCGCCTTCTACCGCAGGCTCGGATGCGTGGAACAGATCCGGTTTCACAAAGAGTTCTACTTCATCGAGCCGGGTGGTCGCATCTCGACGCTACGAGCGGGACGTTTGCCCGCTCCGGCCCATTTCACAGAGTCTTTTCTAGGGATGCGGTGTCTTTCGGCAGCAGACAAGATCGCAGTAGCGAGAGCATTGTTCGCGATCCGGGCAGAGAGAACGAAACGGACTGACCTCGATCAGATCACGTTTCTCCATTGGCTCGAGGAGAAAAAACAGACAGCCCGCGCGATCGAACGGTTCTGGCGGCAGGTGCTGGTGAGCGCGGTCAACGAGGATTTGAACCGCATGGCGGCTAGTCACGGTTTCCAGGTTTTCTGGCGCGGTTTTCTCGCCTCGAAGGACGCGTATGAGATGGGGGTGCCTGACGTGCCCCTAGGGGAGTTGTACAGCGAGCGCGCCTGGTGGCGATGGCCAAACGTAAAGATGCACTTGCGGAACGCGGTGAGGCACGTGGTGACGGATGGAGGTCTGGGTGTTGCGCTGGAGTCAGGAATTGAGCGCGCGGACGCCGTGATCGTCGCGGTTCCCTTCGAGCGCGTAACGGCAGTGGCACCGCGAGCAGGATTATCTTTCGATACGTGGGAACATTCTCCGATCACCGGGATCCATCTATGGTTCGACCAGCCGGTGACGGAACTGCCGCACGGCACCTTGCTCGACCGCACGATTCACTGGTTCTTCAACAAAGGAAGCGGCCGTTATCTGCAACTGGTGGTGAGCGCCTCGCGATCCATGATCGAGATGAGCCGGTCCGAGATCATCGAGTTGTCCATGCGGGAGTTGCAGGAGTTTCTGCCGCTTGTGCGTGACGCGAGGTTGGAGCGCGCGCATGTGGTGAAGGAGGTTCGCGCGACCTTTTCGGCCAAGCCAGGACTCCGGCAGCCAGGGAATGAGACCCCGGTTCCTGGCCTGCTCGTCGCCGGAGACTGGACCGACACCGGGTGGCCGGCAACCATGGAGGGCGCCGTGCGATCCGGCAATCGGGCGGCGGAAGCAGTCCAGACGCTGCTGGGTGGAACGCGGACGGCTGCCGCGACGTTACACTAGTAGCATGTTCTCCCGACGTTTTTTTGGTCTCACTCTGGTCGCTCTGCCCGTGTTCGCCGAGAAGGACATGACAGCGCTACAGATCGAAGTGAAGGATCTGCGCGGCAAGCCCGTGGAGCGGGCCGCTGTGGTCGTGCGGTTTGTCGAGGGACGGAGCAAGCTCAAGTTCGGCAGGAAGATCAAGACGAACTGGGAGCTGCGCACCAACCAGCTTGGAGTGGCTAAAATTCCGCCTATCCCTCAGGGTAAGATCCAGATCCAGGTGATCGCCAAGGGCTTTCAGACTCATGGACAGACCTACGAGGTGGAGGAAGAAGAGAAGACGATCGAGATCAAGCTGAATCCGCCGCAGCCGCAGTATTCGGCGCACTGAGTGATCGATCTGCCCGTGACGTCCAAGTTCGCCATCGCGTTGCGGGTGGCGATGTTCTGGGTCTTCGCGTTCATCAGTCTCAAACTTACCGCTTCGCTATTATATCCGGCGTTTGGCGTACTGATCGCCTCGGTCATGGGCGGGTTCCTGACAGGGTGCCTCGCCAATGCCCTTTGCATGCGGATCTATGAGCGGGGCCCGTTAGCCGATATCGGACTGCATTGGAATCGCGCATCGGTGCACAATTTCCTGGTTGGCGTCGCCGGAGGAGCAGGGGCGGTCGCAGCGGTCGTAGGTCTGCCGTTAGCGCTGGGGGTCGCGTCCTGGAAACCGTCCAACGATGTTTCCTCGAGTCTCGGGGGGGGGATATTTCTCACTGTAATGCTCGTGTTCGGCGCTGTTGGCGAGGAGATGTTTTTTCGAGGATACGGTTTTCAGATCCTGGTTCCGGCGGTGGGCCCCGCAGCTACGGTGCTTCCCATGGCCGTGTTATTCGCCGCCGCGCACATAGCCAACCAGAGCGTTACGTCGGTGGGACTGTTCAACACGTTCGCCTGGGGTGTCGTGCTGGGTTGGGCTCTATTGAAGAGCGGCGATCTATGGTTGCCCATCGGTTTACATTTGGGATGGAACTGGGCCTTACCGTTGTTTGGAGTGAACGTCAGTGGGTTTAAAATGAGGATGAGTGGTTACGCACTGGAATGGCGCATACCGGATCTGTGGTCCGGAGGCGCTTACGGACCGGAAGGCGGCCTGTTGGGTACAGTCGTGATCGGCCTGCTGGTGGCTTTCCTTTGGAAAGCCAGGTTGCGGCCGCAGGCGCTTCCGCTGGTGGTAGCTAGCCCGCGGCAGTAGAAAGAGGAGGCCTCATCATGTTGCGAGCGCCGATGATGATGTGCGCAGCTTGGCCGCTGCTGGCCGGCGTGAAACTGACTCCCGAAGACCGCATCGAAATCATGCGCGGCTTGACGGCCGAGTACGCCACCGCCAAGGTTGCGATGCCCCGCTCGAAAAAGCCGCTTCCGTACAATAGCAAGGGCGCCTGGGACAAGGAGAAATGGGCGGAGTCCGGCCGCGAGTTTGGACCAGCCGCTAAAGTGGGCGACCAGGTTCAGGTCACCAAGGTCGAGATCGACTCCGACAAGATCACTCTCGAGCTGAATGGTGGCTTCCGGACCGGTCCTAAGTGGCACGAACGGATCCAGGTGGGCGGTGGAATGGGAGGCGGACGAACGGTTCCGCTATCCAGCGGAAGCAGCCCCACACTCGGGACCGTCATCGAGATGAAGTTCGATGGCGGAGTGCCGCCGCTCGAGGTGAAAGAGTTCAAGAAGATGTTGGCGCCAATTCTCGATTTCGACAAACGCAGCGCCACCGAGAACTATCTCGACAATCTTCCGCCTCCGCTAGCTTCAGCGATCAAAGAGAAACGGGTGATCGAAGGGATGGACAAGGACCAGGTGCTGATGGCGGTGGGGAAGCCTAGGCACAAGCAGAGGGAGACCAAGGACGGGGTTGAGATCGAGGATTGGATATACGGCGTACCGCCGGGCAAAATCACGTTTGTGACGTTTCAGGGGAGCAAGGTGGTGAAGGTGAAGGATTCCTATGCGGGGTTAGGCGGGTCGACCGCGGAGCCGCTCACGCCGAAGTAACTCGGGACCGGGTACAACATTCTTCAGGGTCAGCAGTTCGAGCGTTTCGCACAAGAGTATAATCGGTGCAATCTGCCTTTTGAAAGAGGGCGGGATGCAACCAACTCGTGCACAGACTCTCCTGATCTTGCTGCCGCTCTCCGTCGTTTACGCAGCCACTCTCCTGGCCCAATCGGCCAGCCTCTCCGGTCTGGTCACTGATAACACCGGCGCCGTAGTCCCTCTGGTTTCGGTAAAACTCATCAACGTCGATACCGGAGAATCCTACAACAGCGAGTCCACGGATTCCGGCCTTTACGCCATTCCCCTCGTAAAGCCTGGCCGTTACGAGCTCGTCGCTGAACACCAAGGCTTCAAACAATTCCGGCAGCGGGGAATCGAGCTTGAAACCGGCATCCCGTCCCGCGCCGATATCCGCCTCGAAGTCGGCGGCGTCACCGAGACGATCTCCGTCGAAGCCTCGATTCCGCAGCTTCGCACTGAGACTTCCTCGATCGGCTCGGTAGTCCGAAATGAGACCATCGCCAACATGCCGCTGATCGGCCGCCGCGCGGCACAACTCGCCCGTCTCAATGGCTTCATCGTCCAGGCCGGCACAGGCTCCACGTTCGCGATGGCCGGCGGCCGCGGCGACAATGCCAACTGGACCATCGATGGCGGCAACGCACAAAACATCCTCCTAGGTGTCGCGACTTTGACCTTTGATCCTCCCATTGATTCCCTCGAAGAGTTCAACGTCGAAATCTCCAACTACAAAGCCGAGCTCGGACGCACGGGCGGAGGCGTCGTGCAAATGACAACCAAGTCCGGGACCAATAAGCTTCACGGTACCCTCTACGAATTTCTCCGCAATGACGCCTTCGACGCTCGCAACTTCTTTGCCGCGAGCAAGCCGACCCTCCGTTACAATCAGTTCGGCGGTTCCGCCGGCGGCCCCATCAGGAAGGACCGGACGTTCTTCTTCGCCAACTTCGAAGGCATTCCTCAAAAACGACAGAACACGGTGATCGCCTCGATCCCGACGCGTCAGGAAATCTCGGGCGACTTCTCCCGGCAGACAGCCGCTGTCCGCGACCCGGTGAATCAAGTCCCGTTCCCAGGCAATATTATCCCTTCCTCCCGGCTCGATCCAGTTGGACGAGCCATTGCCGCTCTCTTCTCTGATCCGAACGTGCCCGGCGCCGCAACCCGCAATAACAATTATCGATTCAATCAGCCCGTGGACAACCCCTCCAAAGTTGTCGTCGCTCGCGTCGATCACTCGATTCATGCCAATCACCGGATCTATGGACGCTTCCTCGGCAGCGGGGGCCACAATGACGCCGGCGCGATCTTTCCCCAACCAGGAGTCGATTCGAGTCATCAGCGCGCCGACAACTTCTATTACAACTGGTCCGTCACCTACCTTCATAACTTTTCCTCGACCACTCTCGGCGAAGCACGCTATCAGGGCGATTGGCGCAAATTTCACAACTACGGCGGCGGGCTGGGTCTGGGCCTTTCCGAGAAGCTTGGAATCAAGGGCGGCGATCCCAAGTACTTCCCCCGAATTAATGTCACGGGCATCTTTTCCCTCGGCAGTACCGAGCAGGAGCGCCGCCAGTTCCCCATCCGGGGAAACAACTGGAGCTACACACTCACACAAGTTCGCGGCACTCACACTTGGAAATTCGGCTGGCAATACCGCTCTTCCCGTAATGACGATGTTCCTGGCGGGAATGCGGGAGGCACGTACAATTTCACTCCCGTCGCCACGAACGACGCCCTGGCTTCGCTCCTCACCGGTTGGGTGGCTTCGTCTTCGCGCGATCAGTCCGATCTGATCCGATCGCTGGCTGCCACGATGGGGTTCTTCGCGCAAACCGACTGGAAGGTTTCCTCCCGGCTCACCCTTAACCTCGGTCTCCGTTGGGACGTCGACTATCCACGTCATGAGGGCGTCAACAATCAGCAGAACTCATTCGACCAGAACGCTATCAATCCGGTCTGTAATTGTCCCGGGGCCATGGCCTGGTCCGCCCGCGGTGGCCGAAGTAAATACGCACACAACTTCGACTACAACAATTTCGGTCCCCGCTTCGGATTTGCCTACCGCGCCACGGACAAGTGGGTCGTCCGAGGCGGCGCTTCCGTCGTTTACACCGGCCAATACGACAATGCTACCCCGCTTTCGGTCCGGATCGGATTCAGCACTCGTGGCGACTTCGTCTCGCCCGACGGCGGCCGCACCGCACCGTTCCTGCTTCGCGACGGAATCCCTCCGCTGGTTCCGCCCAAGGAATCGGACCTCGTGCCCGGTCTAGGCGCCGTCCCCATCGGCCAGAACCCGATTCTCAGCGTCGAATTCTTCGAGCCTTCCGGGCGCGTCGTCCCCTACCTCGAAACCTTCAACCTTAATGTTCAGCGCCAGCTCGCCCCCAACATGATTTTCGAAGCCGGCTATGTTGGCACACTGGGACACAAGCTGGTCGCTCCGTCGAGCCGGTCCATCAATCAGGTTCCCCAGAACCTCATCCGGACGGGCAACGTGCAGGTGCTCCGCCCATTCCCCCAATACTCCGATGTCCGCGTTGTGCAGCCGACCATTGGCAATTCCAACTACCACGGTCTCAACCTCAAGCTCGATCGCCGGATGTCCGGTGGGCTTCAGTTCAACCTCAACTACACATGGGCGAAAGCACTCGACGACATCGAGTCCCGTAACGAGTTAGGCGGCAACGCTGGTGACAATGCCTTCGCGAATCAATATGACCGCCGCGCCGACAAGGGACTCTCGGGCAACCACGTTCTCCACCGCGTCATAGGCAGCAGCGTCTGGGACGTTCCGATGGGGAGAGGAAAAGCCTGGAAAGTTGATAGCAAGGCGCTCGACTTCATCGTGGGTGGCTGGTCCGCCGGCCTCATCCTCGAATTTCGTCGTGGCACTCCCTTCGGCGTCATCGAGTCCAACGCCGCCTCGTTCTATCCCACGGCGGTGACGGTGCGTTCCTCCGCCACCGCGCCATACCGCCGCAACCCCAACTGGCGCAATAATGTTCTGTCGGAGAATTACTTCGACACCTCGACCTTTGCCGCGCCCGCATTCGGAACTTTCGGCAACCTCGGCCGCACCGTCGCGATCGGCGAAGGCGCCGTTATCGGCGATCTTTCGATCCTCAAAGACTTCTCGGTCCGCGAGGGACATCGGCTTCAATTCCGTTGCGAGATGCTGAACTTCCTGAACCACGCCAACTTCAATCTGCCCAATCAAAGCCGTGGCGTTGCCGCTTTTGGACGGGTGAGTAGTCTGATTGGAGGTAATCAGGCGCGGATTGTTCAACTGGGGTTGCACTACAGGTTTTAGCCCTCAACCCGCTGCTGGCGGCACACAAGGGAGGATTGTGGTCCACTGTCCCCATGGACCAATTTCTGAAAGACAACACGGCCGTGGTTACCGGGGCTACGCGTGGTATCGGCCGAGCGGTGGCGTACTCGTTGGCGATGGCCGGGGCGCGGGTCGCGATTTGCGGACGGAGTGAAGACGCCGTGTCACAGGCCGTGCGCGAATTGAAAGCGGAAACAGGCGCTCTCATCATAGGGACCGCAGCCGATGTGAGAAATCGGGAGGCGGTCCGGCGGCTGTTCACCTTGGTCGACGGCGACTTCGGCGGCCCTGGTGTTGTTGTCAATAATGCCGGGATCGGCCTTTTTGCGCCGATGGCCGAGTTGGATCTGGAAGACTGGAATCGGGTGATCGAGACCAATCTGACGGGCGTCTTCCATTGTTCGCAGGAAGCGGTCGTCCGTTTTCGCAAACGAGGCGGCGGCTATCTGATTAATATTGGCAGCCTGGCAGGGAAGAATCCATTTGCCGGAGGCGCGGCGTATAACGCGTCGAAATTCGGATTGATCGGATTCTCGGACGCGGTGATGCTCGATCACCGATATGAGAACGTGCGGGTGAGCACGATTTTGCCGGGCAGTGTCGATACCGAATTCAGCCCGCGGTCGAGTGGAAAGAGAGCGGATTGGAAGATCGCGCCAGCCGATATCGCCGAGGTGGTGCTCTTCCTTCTTCGAATGCCACCACGGACGTTAGTAAGTTGCGTTGAAATGAGACCTTCCATACCCGCAAAAGGGTGAAAGGCTCTGGCGGTCGGCCCGCTTTCCACCGATACATGCTTATACAGAGGTAGAGGAACCGGATGCGAGTGAATGTCGCGTTAGACCCGTTACGGACTGGGAGAGAAGCCCGGTCGCTAGACGAAACCCTGCGTCGGCTGATCGTCGGACAAGAGGAGGCGATTGAGCAGATCGTCAACATTTATCAGATGAACCTGACTGGAATGTCGCCTCCGGGCCGGCCGGTGGGGAACTTCCTGTTCTTGGGGCCGACGGGGAGCGGAAAGACCCGGATCGTGGAAGCAACAGCCGAGGGACTGGTGAGCAACCCGAAAGCGGTCATCAAGATCGACTGTGCGGAATTTCAGCACAGTCATGAGATCGCTAAACTAATCGGCTCTCCTCCGGGGTATTTGGGACATCGGGAAACCCACCCATTGCTGAGCCAGGAAGTCTTGAACCAGTATCATAACGAGAACATTAAGCTGAGCTTTGTTCTGTTTGACGAAATTGAGAAAGCAAGCGATGCCTTGTGGAATCTGCTGCTGGGAATTCTTGACAAGGCGACCCTGACACTCGGCGACAACCGTAAGGTCGATTTCTCTCGGGCCTTGATTTTCATGACGTCAAATTTGGGGGCCTCGGAAATGAGTTCCATCTTGAGTCCTAAAATGGGATTCGGTGCGGCTGTGACGATGCCCTCGGCGGCCAGCCTGCGGGACGGGAAGGTGGAATCCAAGCTTAAGAAGAGTGGAGTAGAGGCGGCTCGGAAAAAGTTCACACCGGAATTCATGAACCGGCTGGACAAGGTCGTAGTGTTCAAGCCGCTGGGTGAAAGCGAGCTGCGGCGGATACTGGATCTGGAGCTGCATTTCGTACAACAGAGGGTGTTCCAGTCGGGCAATGGCGACCGGCCGTTTGTCTTCACCTTGACCGACACGGCCAAAAACTATCTGCTCCAGGAAGGGATCGACCCAAAGTACGGTGCACGGCATCTCAAAAGGGCTATCGAGCGTCTGTTGGTGCAGCCACTTTCGAATCTGATCGCGACTAGCCAGGTGCGGCCTGGAGACTGGGTGAAGGTGGACGCCGGCGAATCCGGCAAATCCATGAACTTCGTGCGAGCCGAGGAGGGATTGCCAGTACAGGCGTTAGCGGAATTGGCCTCAACACATTCGATTATCGGGCTGAATGCGTTCACGCGGGCTGCGTATGCCGAGCCGGCAAGGTCGAGCTCAGCGCGTCCGTCGCGGCGAAGTTAGCCGCATTTCTCAGGAACCAAGCGCCGAGAGGAGTCTCCGAACTCCTGAGCCCGACGTTTATTTGTGGCGCGGGCACTCTTGCTGCCGCGTCCCGACTCTTCGGGACGCTATGTTTCGTAGGCAGAATGTCCGACGCACCACACCTTCTTGTAAGCTGGCAAAGCGTCGAGACGAATCTCGACGCGGCAAACACGAGTGTTCGCGCCACGTCCGTCGTTGCGTCGATAGGCGTTACTTCGCCAGGGTGGCCGCCTTCTTTGGGGGAATGGGCGGCTTAGTGGCCGGCACAGGCTGAATTCGGGCCACAATCACTTTCTCAATCGTCACGGGAGTGACGGGCTTGGTGTCTTCCGTATCCACGCGCGCGATCTTTCTGACCAACTCCAACCCATCCACCACTTGACCGAAAATCGTGTGCAGGCCATCCAAGTGCGGCGTGGGCGCTTCTGTAATGAAGAACTGGCAACTGCCCGAATTGGGGCCGGAATTCGCCATTGCGACCCTACCCGCTACATCAAACTTCAACGGGGAACTTGTCTCGTCTGGAATCACAGCCGTCGCGCCAGTGCCGTCCCCCAGCGGATCGCCGCCTTGGATCATGAACTCCGGGATCACGCGGTGAAAGGTCAAGCCGCTAAATAACGGCAATCTGGAAGGTAGACTGTTCCGCGGATCGAGGTAGGTCTTCCTGCCCAGGGCGAGATCCGTAAAGTTCGCCACCGTGATCGGGGATTCCTTCTCGAATAACTGGAACGTGATCGGGCCCATCGAGGTGTGTAGCGTGGCGTAATAACCGGGTGGTTTGCGGGGAATCGGCTTCCTGGCGGGAACTCCTTGCTGGGCCAATAGCCCGCCGGCGGCGCATCCCAACAGCCCCCAGCGGATCATCCAATCCAGCATGAACCTTCGATTATAGCGTTGAATCAATCTGTCCCAAAAAGGATCTGCCCCGGCGAACCGGGGTAGATTGACTATCGATGAGAAGTTTCGAGAGAAGGGCTACGCGCGCCCGCGATCGTCCAGATGATAATGCAGACTATCCGGGAGTGGTTATAGAACTAATTGGGCTACTATCACTTAGTTGTACACCTCTTGCGTAGGTTATCCTACAAAACCTGGAGTTTGTACATTTCCGGGCCCAGGTGGAGCAAGCTTCAGCTTGCAAAGGAGGCTGAAGCCTCCGCTCTTTGTGTAGGTTTATCCTACACAAACGTTTTGAACAGGGTTTCAGACCAGGACGGCGAAATGGGTCTCGCTCCGCTCTACCGGACGATATAAGGTGTCCCGCTCTACCGGTTCCCGTCCCGCTTCCGTGATCAGGCGGATCAACTCGCTCCGTCGTAGCGATTGAGCCGTTGTCGCTCCGGCATCGTGGTAGATCTTTTCCTCGACCACGGTACCGTCCAGGTCATCTGCGCCGAACCGCTGCGCAATCTGCGCGATCCTGGGAGTCATCATGATCCAATACGCTTTGATGTGCGGGATGTTATCGAGCATCAGCCGCGCAATCGCGATATTCTTCAGATCCATGAACCCGGTTGATCGGGAGACATGCTGCAACGGCGTATGATCAGGATGAAACGCGAGGGGGATATAGGTGACGAATCCGCGGGTCTCATCCTGCAATTCGCGTAGTCGAACGAGATGATCCACGCGGTCCTCATCACTCTCAATATGCCCATACAGCATGGTGCAGTTCGATTTCAGCCCCGCCAAGTGAGCCTGCCTCGCCACATCGAGCCACTGGCCGCCGTCGATCTTGTGATCGCAAATGATCCGCCGCACGCGTTCGATGAAGATCTCGGCGCCGCCGCCCGGCAGCGAATCCATGCCCGCATCGCGCAGCCGCAGCAGCGTCTCTCGAATCGACAGCTTCGACCGCTGTGCAAGATAGGCGATCTCGACCATCGTAAACGCTTTCAAATGCACCTGGGGGAACCGTTGTTTCAGCCCCGCCAGCATTTCGCAATACCAGTCGATGGTGAGCTCCGGATGGAGGCCTCCTACGATGTGAAACTCCGTCACCGCTTCGGACCATCCGCGCCCCGCCGTCTCGTACACTTGATCGAGCGACATGGTGTACGCTTTGGGATCTCTCGCCTTCTTTCCGAACGCGCACAGACGGCAACTGGCGACGCACACGTCGGTGGGGTTTATATGTCTGTTAACGTTGAAGTACGTCTGGTTACCGTTCAAGCGCTCGCGGACAAGATTGGCCATGTGGCCCACGGCGAGCAAGTCTGGACTGCGATACATCGCCAGCCCGTCTTCAGGCACCAGGCGTTGGCCCGCCTGCAGCTTCTCGAGAATCGGGAGCAGCCGGCAGTCGTCGAATTTCTCTCGCATGGATTCAGCCCAAGCGGCCACTCCACCACAGATCGGTCGCCCAGAACAATGAGAATAGCACGCCCACCCAGCCATTCACGGTGAAAAACGCCGCGTTCACACGGCTCAGATCGTTTGCTCTTACGAGCGTATGCTCATAGACGAGCAGTCCTGTAACCACCGCTATCCCCGCCCAACCCGTCCAACCGATCGCGAACCGTTCGTGCAGCATGACAAGACACGCGATCATCGCCGCATGCAACAGCCGGGAAACCTGCAAGGCTCCAGCGATTCCAACTCGCCGGGGCACGCTGAACAACCCCTCCTGCCCGTCGAATTCGTAGTCCTGGCACGCGTAGATGATGTCGAATCCGGCGGTCCACAGTGTCACAGCCGTGCTGAGCCACACAATCCTGGTGTCCAGAGATCCAGTCACCGCGATCCAGGCGGCAGCGGGCGCAATCCCCAAGGCGAAACCCAGAACCAAATGACTCAGCGAGGTAAACCGCTTGGTGAACGAGTACAGCAACACGATAGCCAGCGCCACTGGAGCTAACTTGAGACAGAGCGGATTGAGCATGGCCGCCGCCAACAGGAAGACCCCCACCGCTGCTAGCAGAAACCCCCACGCGAACCGGGGAGTTAGGGCGCCAGTGGGCAACTGTCTCAGCCGCGTGCGCGGATTGCGGGCGTCGATGCCCGCGTCGACAATCCGGTTGAAGGTCATGGCGGCGGACCGGGCCCCGACCATCGCCACGATGATCCAAAAAAGCTTCCCTGCGATCGCTGCGGTCCCGAGTCGCTCATGGCTCACGGCAAGCAACGATGCCACCAGTGCGAACGGAAGCGCGAACACGGAGTGCTCGAACTTGATCATTTCGAGCGTCAGCCGCAGCTTTCGCCAGAATTTTCCGCTCGGCCGGGTGGTTTGAATCGCGTACAATGGGACTCCGGCTTTCTATTGTAGAGCATGAAAAATCTGCTCCTTGCCGTTCTCCTGGTGGGTGGTTGCGGCAATGCGCCCAAGCCAGATCCGCTGCACACGCGCGAAGTCAGGCTTCCCAATGGTGTGCGCATTCTCTGTGAAGTCAAGATGCGGCCCGAAGACATGGCCCTCGGCATGATGCACCGCGATTCGTTGGCTGAGAACCGTGGAATGTTATTTATTCACGTGGCTTCGGGGAACCATCCCTACTGGATGCACAACGTGCGCGTCCCCCTCGACATCATCTGGATGGATGAATCGCGCAAAATCGTAGAGATTTCAGAAAACACGCCGCCTTGTCTGAAGCCGGCGCAGGAATGTGGCAACTATGGCGGCCAGCGGCCTTCTCAATACGTGCTCGAGATGCCCGGCGGTGGCGTCAAAAGGCATAACCTCAAGATCGGCGATGCAATCGACTTCTGACCGCTAACTGCGCGGCAATCGCTTACCATGGAATCTTAGCCCATGGATCAAGCCCAAATTCGAAGTCTCCTGGAACTGGTCCAGGGAGGCGCCCTCTCTATCGACGACGCTGTCGACCGGATGCGCCACCTGCCTTTCGAGGACCTCGGCTTCGCCAAACTCGACCATCACCGCACGCTTCGCCACGGCATACCCGAAGTAATCTTTGGACTCGGAAAACAGCCCTCGCACATCGTCGAGATCGCGCAAAGACTGCTGGAACGATCCCCGAACATCCTGGGGACACGTATCTCTCCCGCGGCGGCAGCGCGGGTGACTGAACTGATTCCCGACGCCGAATACTTCGAGATGTCCGGCGTTCTACGGGTCTGGCGCGACCGCACGGTAAATGGTAAGGGCGCCATTGCCGTTGTCTGCGCTGGCACCAGCGACATTCCCGTGGCTCAGGAAGCGCAGATCACCGCCGAAGTCATGGGCAACACCGTCGATCTCATCCATGATATCGGCGTCGCCGGCATTCACAGGCTGATGGCCAACCGCGAACGTCTGGCAAAGGCCCGCGTCGCGGTGGTATGCGCGGGAATGGAGGGGGCGCTCCCAAGCGCGGTAGGCGGACTGGTGGGGTGCCCCGTGATTGCGGTGCCTACCAGCGTCGGCTATGGCGCGAGCTTCCAGGGGTTGGCCGCGCTTCTAGGCATGCTCAATTCATGCAGCTCCAACGTCTGTGTCGTCAATATCGATAACGGCTTCGGCGCCGGATACGTCGCCAGTCTCATCAATCGTCTCTAATCAATAATTTCCTGATCGATTACGCGAGTCAATCCAACACAAGCGCCGATACAAACAGCTTCTGCGGCCGGTTCGTCTCGATCTTGAACCTCTCCGTCGGCGCCAGGTTCCCGCTCAGAACCATTGTGTAGAACGACCGGAGCAGCTCGAACACCCTGGGAGCTGGGGTCTTGGTGGTCTTGGCCAGATCCTGCATCTTGAGCGACGCGCCACCGGTATTGCGCGCCAGCGTGTCGAACAGGCTCCGTTCATGACCGCTGAGATATAGGACGAAAATCTGAATCCCACTCTTCCTGGCGAGCTTGATCACGTTGCGTTCGTTCATCCGGCTGTAGCCTTCAAATCCGGCCGTCAGCACCAGCAGAACTTTCCGGTAGACCGCATGTCCGAATCCACCATCCGCGGCCGCGTAAATCGCATCCAGAGCCCGCGGCTCGTTACCATACTTGATCCCGGACAAGGCGCGCAGAAGGGACTGCTTCGACGACGTGAAATCCTGAATCAGATCGGCGGAGGAATGATAGGACACGAGCGCCATCTGTTCCTTTTCGCGAAGCTGCTGGATCAGATCCGCTGCCGCGGACTGCACGGCATGGCCCATCAGACTGGAGTCGACGAGCAGCATCACGTCCACTGGGGAACCCGCGTACTCGACCGCCTCTACCGCCCGCGGCGATCCTCCATCCGTTACGATGAAATCCGAAGATTTCAGATCCGTCACGGGAATGCCCGTCTTCGGATCCACCACCGTCACCAGGACCTTCGTGGCGCCCAGAGCCGCCACCGACAGCATTAGCATCCCGGATGCGAACCGCATTCGTTACTCCGAACTCTTCTCCGGGCTCTTGGCGGCGCCGTTCGCAGGGTCGCCTCCCTTACTCGCTCCTTTGCCTTCAGCCGCCGTCTGGATCCGGACCTTGACGCCCGTGTCCAGGCGGTTGAGCTGCGTCGTGGCCACTTGTTCACCATCCTTCAAGCCTTCCAGGATCTCGATCTGCTGGTCCAGCCGGTCTCCGACCTTAACCTCCCGCGCCTCGATCATCGAGCCTTCCGTCACTACGAATGCCTTGTTTGTCCCCAGGACATAGGCCACCGCGCGCGCCGGGATAACCATTACTTCATCCACTTTTTGCGTCGTCAGCCGCGCCCGCGCATAAGAACCGGCCTTCAGCTCACCCACTGGATTGTCGACCAGCGCCTCAACGATGAATGTGCGCTTGGTCTGATCCACCGTCGGGGAGATGCGCGACACCTTGCCCTGAAATTTCCTCTCCTGAAACGCCTCGACGGATACTTCCGCGATTTGCCCCACCTTCGTCCACGGAGCGAGCCGTTCGGGCACCTCCAGGCGCAGCCGCAGCGGATTCGTCTTCACCAATGAGAACAACGGCGTGTTCGCCCGCACGTATTGTCCAGTCGTAACCTGACGATCCTTGACCTGAGCGTTGAACGGCGCTCGAACCGTCGTGTCCCGCAGCTTCTTCCGCTGCAAGTCCACCAGTGCCTTGAAGCGCTCCACTTCCTGAATCAGATTCCGGGTCTGATTCTTGGTGGCATCGTATGCGGCTGACATTGCCTGCAGACGAGTAGAAGCTGCGTCCAGATCCGCCTGGGCGCCGATCTTTTGGTCCACCAGATTGCGTGTCCGCTTGTAGCGCTGCTCGGCTTCCCGCATGTCCGCCCTGGCGCGCCGTACTTCCGGTGTTTCGTCGATATCCTGCACCTTGTCCTTTTCACTTTTCAGGCCCAGCCGCTCAAGCGACTGGCGAAGCTGCGCCTCGTTCTGCGCCAGGATATAGCGTTGTTCCTCATCCGAGATGCGCACCAGTACATCGCCTTCCTTCACCGAATCGCCCAAATCGAATTCCACCTTATCCACTCGGCCTTCGATTTCAGCGCTGACAATCACTTCATCGTAAGGAAAAAGCGTACCCACCGAGTCCACCACACGCTGCAGTTGACGGGTATGGACCGGAGCCACACGGACCGGCACAGGTCCCGCCTCCTGCTTGGCCTTGGCTGGCGCCTGCCGCTGACATGAAAGAATCGTAATTAAAAAGACAGCGATCAACACATAGCGCATCGGAAAACCTATTGTCTGCCAACGGCGCGAGAATTTCCACTGGCATTAGCCGGTGTGGCGCTGCCTCGTGTGATCTGGGGAACTGGTCCGGCAGACTTTCTGCCCGCGCGGTCGGGCGAACACCTAAGGAACCCGTGGAGACAATACTGACTATAAGCGCCAAACCTACTACAGGTAAGGTTTGTAGTGGCCGATTCCTTATAATAAAGGTACGCCCTCTATCATGTTCACGCCTGCTGCATCCGGGATACACAAATGGTTTGTGTATCTCATGCAAGGGCTTGGCCTGGCGGTACTTATGTCAGGCTTGGCCAACTGGCAGGTCACCGACCCGATCCGCTGGGGTTTCCTGCTGCTGGTGGCGCTGATCGCCTCGGGAGTGAAGGTCAATCTTCCCCAGATTCCCGGAGCACTCACCATCAACTTCGTCTTCGTCCTGATGGGGCTTCTGGAATTCAGCCTGGCGGAAAGTTTAACACTGGGAGCACTCACCAACGCGGTCAACGTATGGGTGCATCGGGATGCGCAAAAACTGCCTGCCCCCAGAACGTTTCCCGTCGCGGCCAATATCGTCGCTACGGCGCTGGCTTGGCACGTTTATCACGCTCCCTGGCTCGCCAGAGAAGGACAGGGGATTCTGATTGCGATCACGCTGGCCTCCACCACTCTGTTCGCTTTGAATACGCTTCCGCTCGCGATTGTGGTTGGGCTGGCGCAGCGAACCAGCGTTGCACGTATCTGGAGCGAATGCAATTTTAAGGTTTTTCCTCTCTACTTGGCCGGCGGGCTCATTGCGGCTCTCTTTCATTTCTCGGGAAACGCGGTGGGCGCGCAGTCGATCCTGTTGCTCCTCCCGATAGCCTTCATCATTTATTGCAGCTATCATGCCTACACTGGCAGAATTGGCGAGCAGAAAAAGCACGTCGAGCAGATGGCTTCTTTGCATGAGCGCACGATCGAGGCTCTCGCCATGGCCATCGAAGCCAAAGACATGACGCCGCACACGCATGTCAAGCGCTTGTACCTCTATTGTGTCGAGATCGGAAAGGAGCTGGCGCTTCCGGAAAACGAAATGGAAGCGCTCAAAGCCGCTGCGGTCATGCACGACATCGGCAAGCTCGCCGTACCCGAGCACATTCTCTCAAAGCCGGGCAAGCTCACGCGCGAAGAGTTCGAAAAAGTCAAGATTCATCCTACCGTCGGCGCGGAAATCCTCGAGCGGGTCAACTTCCCGTACCCGGTCGCTCGCATCGTTCGGTATCACCATGAGAAGTGGAACGGCGGCGGATATCCGCACGGGCTCAAGGGACAGGAGATCCCCATCGGCGCACGGATTTTGGCGGCGGTTGACTGCCTCGATGCCTTGATCTCGGACCGGCCCTATCGTACTGCCCTTCCCTTGGAGGTAGCCTTAAACCGTCTTCTGGCCGAATCCGGCGCCAGCTTCGATCCCACTGTCATCCGGCTCATCCGGTCCAAGTATGCGGAGCTCGAGGAGCGTCTGGCCAGGCAGGAGAGCGAGCCCGCCCGTCCGCCCTACGAGCGCGATGTGGCCGCCGAAATGGTCTTCTCCGAGCGCGGCCCGGCGCCACCCCTCTCGCTGCCAACCGTAAAACCCGCTTTTCTGGATAAGATTGCCGCGGCCCGCCAGGAGGCGCAGGTTCTTCTCGAGCTAACTCAGGAGTTGGGCAAATCGCTCCACCTCGATGAAACTCTTTCGATGATATCCACTGGGATGCGGCGCATCGTGCAGTTCGACTCGATCGTCATCTACATCGTGGAAGACAACATGCTGCGCCCGCGCTACGCCTCCGGCGAATGTACGTCGCTGTTCCTGTCGCGCCAGATACCGATTGGCCAAGGCATCGCCGGCTGGGTGTCCGCTCATGGTAAACCGGTGCTCAACGGCAATCCCAGTCTGGAAGCCGGCTCCGCGCCCGGATCGACGCGTGCGCCGATTCTGAACTCCGCTGTCGCGGTGCCGCTCATCGGTCTCCAAGGAGGCCCCTGCGGCGTCCTGATGGCTTGCCGCCGCAACCTGGACGCCTTTACCAAGGATGACCTCCGCATTCTGCTTGCGGTAAGCGCCAAGCTCGGCAGCGTAGCCGAGAACGCGTTACGTTACGAGCAGGCCACCGCCTCGGCCTCGACCGATTTCCTGACCGGACTTCCCAACGCCCGCGCACTGCAGTTGCAGCTCGATGCCGAGCTCGCCCGCTGCCGCCGTCTCGGCGGCTCCCTCACCGTTCTAGTCACCGACCTCGACGGATTCAAGGAGGTCAATGACCGGTTCGGTCACATGGAAGGAAACACCGTCCTTCGCGCCGTCGGCAAGGCTCTCCGCGAGTCCTGCCGCGAGTATGATTTCGTTGCTCGAATGGGCGGCGACGAATTCGTGATCCTTCTTCCGGGACTCGAACAGAGCGACGTCCTCCTCAAGGTCACCCAACTCAACCAAGCCGTGCGCGACGCCAGCAAGTCTGCCATCGCAGACTGCCTTGTTTCCCTCAGCGTGGGACAGGCGCGCTATCCCAACGATGGCGACGACCCGGAACGCCTGCTATCGGAAGCCGATCAAAGAATGTATCAGGTGAAGACCAATCGCAAACTCAGGAAAGCTGGCCAGCGCGGCTTCGATTTCGATGTGGCAGAGACCACCTCTTCTCAACCCATAACGTTTCAGGGTTGATTGGCATCGGCGACCTGCGCGTCTCGCTTGACGGCGAACGGCTCTAGGTTAACGCTCTCCAGTAGCTTCTTCTTCGGTTTTCTCCACCAGCCGGTCCACCACCATCATGTAGATCGCCGGTTTTCCGTGCCGGTCGCTTTGAAAGAAAATCTTCTGACTGTCTGGTGAAAACACAGGACTCGCCATCTTGGCGTTCGAGGCCTTATGCTCGCAGAGGGTTAACTCCCGGCGCACTGAGCGCAGCAACAGCAAAACATGCGGCTGGGCTTTGGACTCGCTCGCTCCGACGAACACCGATGCATCGCTGTTAGCCGAAAAGCTCGCATATTGCGAAGTCGGCGCAACCGCGCGGTCTTCTCCGGTGTCCGGAACATGCTCCCGCAGCATTCGGGATTTCGTCGAATCGTCGGGAACGTGGAGATAATACACCACGCGTCCGTCCGGCGACCAACGGGCTTCCGCTCCAAACCCTTGCGTCTTCAGCTTCTGATTCCGTGACCCGTCGAGATGCGCCAGCCAAATCCCGCCCTTAAGCGTGCGATACAACACCGAGGCCCGGCGCGGGCGCGGCAGCGGTTCGAGAACGCCTTCCGCATTTTCGGCCAGTGTCCGTGGCGACCCCTTGTACAGGGGTGCGGATCGCACCTTCCCACCGCCCTCGACGACCAGGGCCGACGGACCGTCCGGAATCACATGCAGACCGGCCGCCTCGGCGGAAACCGAGGAAAGCTGGTACACCTGGCGCGCGCTGCCTCCGTCTGCCGGACAGAGCATAAGACGGTTGCCGTCCACATAGCAGAGGCTCCGGTCGTCCGGCGTCAGCGTCACACAACGCGGGTCGAGCGCAGACGCTTGTGTGATAAGCCGGCTCTGCCAGGATTTCAGGTCGATCCAATAGGCCTGAAGCGAACCGGAGCGATCGCTCAGATATAAGAGCGAGTTTCCACGGCGGGAAAAGATGCGGTTGCCCGTCGGCGGAAGAGAACTCGAAAAGGACGGATCAGTGAGGCGGAAAACTTCAAACTCGGTGGCCGGATCGGCATAGCGAACCCGCTCGGTCCGATTCTGCGCCGCCAATTGGGGGTTGTACGCCAGTGCCAGCAAAAGATGGCGCCGCGTCCAATTCCCGTATTGGGCGGGATACAACGGCATCTAAATTAATTTTATCACTTACCTGTGGCTGCTCTGATAGTGCTGCTTGAGCAGATCCAATCCGAAGTCACCTTGAAACTCGCGCCAAACAGTGTGCGAATGGTTCGCGCCGTTCTGCGTATTGTCGTACTCAATCAAAAATGACGGCGCGGCGACTCGATAGTAGTGCGGCTTCCCTTTTTCGACCGGGCCCGCCCAAGCGAAATGGAGATTACTGCCCGATTTACGGATCGTGTCCATTCTGGCTTGCGCGATGGGTTCCGGCATGTTGCCGGCATACTCTTCGAGCAGCTTTTGCAACAATTCCCGCTGCTTGGCGTTCATTTTAGACGCCGGTAGGCCATTGGGCTGGCCTTCGAGCGAAGCTTTCCGCGAAGCTTCGGTGAGAATGTCCTTATAAGCCTCCGCGTTGACGATTGCCGTTTTGCGTTGGGCGGCATCGAGAGCCATCACCAGATCGCGGCCCAGATCTTCTTCCCGGGCCAGCACACGCAGTCCTTTGCGCGGCCCTTCCCGGATCTCATGCGGATTCGCTCCCAGGAAGGTCGGGCTTCCGGCGAGCCGTCCTTTGTGAATTGTGAAGTGCAGGCTTACGTGATGCCCTTCCACACGGTATCCCCAGGTGCCTTCTTCCGATGGCTCTCCGAAAATGCTGAAATGATATTTTTCCGGATTCCTGCGGCCGATGGTATCTTTCTCCATCACCTTCAAGATCTCTTCTAGACTCATGATGCTCGTCGCCTTGATCAGCCCGCTCTGGCTGAGTCCCGCGCTCAACAGCGCCGTAGCCAGATGCTTCTGCGCCGGCGTCATCTCGGCGAGAATCAGTCCCATTCTGGGCTTGTTGTATCGCTTCGGGATGTCATCGGTCGGAATGTAGTGCCAGAACAGTCGTTCATCACCTTGGAAAGCCAGTTTTGTCTTGGACTGCTGGTCCGGTGTGAGCGAGGCGAGCAGAGCCTTCGCGGTTCCGGTCATGGTCGAAATCGGGTTCGTGCGTTGATAGGCCGATATCAACAGCACCATCGTGAGGCACGCTGAAAACAGGCGCCAATGATTCTGCTTCACGGCGGTCTCCTTATGCAAGAATCGGTTTGCTTCAATCGGTTTGCTTCAACTGTATCCGGGTTCCGTGCCGCTTGCTAACGGGCATGGCTTATTGAGCACACTCCAACATTAGATTGTGGGCTCTCGATCCATCGGCGCCGATGCCCTCGAGCAGCTCTCCGAATGTCTGAAGCGGGACCGAATGACCGTTGGCGCCGACCGCTGGCAGGAGAGCCCGCTTGTCGGATGCGCTCAGCGGAAACCGATGATCGATTCCGGCCGGCTGCGGCAGCCCTCTCCGAATCTCGGCATGACCGATGGGAACGCACAGTTCGGGATGGTCGAATGGCGCTCTCTCGTAGCGCACGCGGTCGTCCGTGAGCGACTTCAAGAACGCCACAAGCGCTGTGCGATCGTCTGCGCTCAGATTCAGCCGCCGAATTCCACGACCGCCGCCATTGCCGCCGGGGAAGTCTCCGCCTCTCGAGTAAAACTCCATTACCTGCTCGAGCGTCGCTTGGCCCCCATTGTGGAAGTATGGCCCTGTGAGATCGACGTTGCGGAGAGTGGGGACTTTGAAAGTTCCATTCACGGCCTGTTGCGAAACTGAATTCTGTCCCACTGCGGCCGACAAAGGTCTCCCGAATCCGTCCTGTCCACCTAGTCCAATGTCCTCGCCCCCCGGGCGAACACCGATGCGGAAGAATCCGCTGTCAACGAGGACGCCGTTGCGCCGGCGTTGCACTGCACCCAGCCTCGCGAAGGTGGTAAAAGAGGCGGACGTAAACTCAGGTCCGGAGTGGCAATCGTCGCAATCTGCTCGCCCGCGGAATAGGGCCAGCCCCGCCTGTTCGACCGGAGAGAGCGCGTCGGCCGTTCCACTCGAGAAGCGATCGAACGGCGAATCGGCGGAAACAAGAGTGGCTTCATAAGCCTGGATCGCCAATCCCCAGAACAGAGGAAAGTTCCATTCTGCCTGGGTGAACTCGTTGACGCCGCCAGGGGACCCTGTGCGGTTGGGAATGGACCCACCGGAAGAATCCACGACTTGTGGAGAGTTCCAGTATTCAGGTTGAAATGCGCCCTGAACCAGCGCTAGATAGCTCAAACCATCCACCAGTCCCGGACCATCAGAATGCGCCAGTCGCCCTAAAATGCTGTCGCTGGGGGCCACTTTCTGAGAGGCCAGCGGCCGCAAGCTCAGGATCTTTCGGCCCGCCTTTGGCCAAGTCCGGCCGTCATAGGACATTTCGACGCTGTTCAGCAGAGGGCCGACGGCTTGCGAAGCAAGACTCGAGTTCTCGATCCGGACTGGCTCGGCCACCAACCGCCCATTACTTGTAACCAGGGAGTTCGGATTCGTATCCGACTCGCCAAAGGGCGTAGCGCCGGTAAAAATGTTGCTGGCGCGGCCATCCCAGAAGTTGCGAACATAGAATACTGCATTGATGACGCTCGGCGAATTGCGCCCCGTCACCTGCCGTATATTCATCCCCTCGATGCTGAACGCTGGGACGTCCCCCGCGTCGAATCCGTCTTCCTCCGCGGAGCCGGGAAGGACTTCGACAAACTTACGCCGGAACACTCCGGCCGATCCCGCTACCTGAGCGGTATCCCGGAGGACTTCTGAGTTGTTGTTGCTGCTGTCAGCCAGCTTGTGGAACGGGTAGTCGCCCAGGGTCAATGTGTAATTCGGAGCGAAGGCGCCAGTGGTGTTTATGAGCTGGTTCTGAGCCCGGTGATCGGCTCCCGCGTGAAAGTGGCAACTGGCGCACGCCAAGCGGCCGTCGCTCGAAACTTGCACGTCCCAGAAGAGCGCCTTGCCTAAAAGGATCAAGGCGGTTTCATCGCGGACGTATTTGGATAGGTTCGTTGGTTTCGGGACCGCAACCGATCCCAGCGGACCAAGGCCCTGGCCTTGTCCGTTGGGTGTCGCCAGAGCGATCAACAGCATTGCGCGAGCCCAGCAATGGAAACAAGCCTTTGTGCTGACCATGATTCACCCCCGGATAGTTCATCCTCTTTCGGCAGCGTTGTCAAGCCTTAACACGGGATTCGGAATACAGTCGCGTCACCGGACTGATTTCCTGAATCTTTTTACAATAGAGATTCGATGTCTCCACTCTACGTAAAGGTACATCCGCGGGACAATGTCGCGATCATCGTCAATCCAGAAGGCCTGCCCGGAGGCGTCACATTTTCCAATGGACTTACGTTGCGTGAGAATATTCCGCAATCCCACAAAGTAGCTCTCGGCAACCTTGAGGCGCGCCAGCCCGTGGTCCGCTACGGGGAGATCATCGGCTACGCGAATCGCGATGTGGAAGCTGGAAGCTGGGTGCGGGAAGAGATGATCGACCTTCCCAAGGCTCCGCCGCTCGATGAAGTACCCTTGGCCACCAGAGTTCCTCCCCCGCCGTCACCTCTGGAAGGGTATACCTTCGAGGGCTACCGCAATCTGGATGGTTCGGTGGGAACCAAAAACGTTCTCGGGATCACAACCACGGTGCAGTGTGTGGCGCCGACCGTGGACTACGCCGTTCGCAGGATCCGGTCTGAGCTTCTGCCCCACTTCCCGAACGTCGACGACGCGATTTCGGTGACGCACACCTACGGATGCGGAGTCGCTATCGACGCACCGGGGGCCGACGTTCCGATTCGAACCATCCGCCACCTATCCCTTCACCCGAACTTTGGTGGCTCGCCGCTAGTGGTTTCCCTTGGCTGCGAAAAGCTCCAGCCTGCACGGCTGTTCCCGGATTCTTCTTTGAATCGGGTTGCACGAACTCCCCTGACCGTATTGAACGAAGATTCCTATGTCTTGCAGCTCCAGGATCGGGATTTGCGCGGGTTCGGCGAGATTGTCGGGGCGATCTTGCGATACGCGGAAAAGCGCCTCGAAGGCTTGAACCGCCGCCAACGGGTCCCGGTTCCGGCGTCAGAGCTCGTCGTGGGCTTGCAGTGTGGAGGGTCGGACGCGTTTTCCGGCGTGACCTGCAACCCGGCGGTGGGCTACGCCGCCGACCTTCTCGTTCGCGCTGGGGCCGCCGCGATGTTTTCGGAAGTGACCGAGGTGCGCGACGCGGTGCATCTGCTGACTCCCCGGGCAATCAACGTCGATGTGGCGCGCGATCTCATCCATGAAATGCGCTGGTATGACGATTATCTCGCCCGCGGCTCCGCGGATCGTTCCGCCAATCCAACGCCGGGCAACAAGCGAGGCGGCTTATCCAACGTCGTCGAGAAGGCGCTCGGCTCGGTCGCAAAGGCCGGCTCCACGGCGCTGATGAGTGTTACGTCCCCTGGAGAGCGGGTCAAAACAAAAGGGCTGATTTTTGCCGCGACACCCGCCTCGGACTTCATCTGCGGAACGCTGCAAATGGCTTCCCCGATGAACGTTCACGTCTTCACCACCGGTGAAGGGTCCCCTTATGGTCTAGCCATGGTGCCGGTGATCAAGGTTTCCTCCCGCACCGCACTGGCTGAACGCTGGCACGATCTGATCGACATCGATGCCGGCCGGATCGCCACCGGCGAGGCGTCCATTGAAAACGTTGGCTGGGAAATCTTCCGGCTGATTCTCGATGTAGCTTCCGGACGCAGGAAGACTTGGGCCGACCATTGGGGACTCCACAACGCCCTCGCGCTGTTCAATCCAGGACCGGTAACCTAACTCAGTCCCCCGCGGCGGGCGCTTGTACGGGCACTGCCATTCTCCGCCGGGCGAGCCACCCTTTCCCCTCTTCCACCAGGGAGTAAGTAACCGGGACCACCAGCAGTGTCAACACGAGGCACAGCGCCTGACCGCCGATGATCGTTACTGCAATCGCCGAACGTTGCGAAGCACCCACGCCGGTTCCCACCGCCGTCGGAACCAAACCCGCGATGATCGAGAACGTCGTCATCAGAATCGGCCGGAGGCGAACCCGATTGGCCTCAAGGACCGCTTCGCGCAGCGGCGTGCCCGCTTGTCGAAGCTGATTCATGTAATCGATTTGGAGAATCCCGTTCTTCTTGACGATGCCCAGTAACAGCAGCACGCCCAGCGCGCTGAAAAGATTCAGGGAACGGCCCGTGGCAATGAGGGACAGCAACGCGAACGGAATCGAAAGCGGCAGCGTCAGAAGGATGATGAACGGATGGACCAGGCTTTCAAACTGCGCCGCCAGCACCATATACATGAAAATCGAAGCCAGTCCGATTCCCATCATCATGTTGGCGGTTGTCTCTTCGAGTACCTTCACTTGACCCGAGAAGAGGACCCGGTAGCCGGAGGGCAGCCCAGTACTTTCCATGGCGCTCAGTGCCGCGGCCGCGGCTTCCTGCAAACCGTGCCCCTGAGCGACGTTGCCGTAAATCCCCACCGCGAACTGCCGATTGTGACGGTCTACGCGGCTGGGTCCCAATCCCCGCTCGAGGGTTGCGATCGAATCCAAGCGGATCAAGCCAAGCTTGGCCGAGGGTACCAGGAGCCTGCTTAGCATGGATGGATCGTCCCGCTGGCCCGGCATCAAACGCATTGTGACCGGATACTGCTCGGATTCCTCCTTGAAGGTCGAGATCTGATCCTCGCCGGACATTAACAGCCGTACTGCCCCGCCGATATCCGCCACGCGAACCCCGAGATCGGACGCGAGTTGCCGGTCGATGATCACCTGCATTTCCGGGTTGTTCAAATTCAGATTCGCCTTGATGTCGGCAAGCGACGGCTCTTTTTGCATGGCGAGCACCGAGTCCTTGGCCAGTTCCATCAGCTTCGAAACATCGGGGCCGAGCAGCACGGCGCGGATCGGCGAAAACGTGTCGCGCCCGCCGAGTACGTTGGGGAAATTAACTCGTGGACGCAAGTATTGCCACTCGACGATGGCTTCGCGCACCTTTTGCGCCATGGCTTCAATGTTTTCGCGTTTGTCCGTCGGCGCGAGCAGAATCGTGATGAAGGCCTGGGTCACGCGGTCCATGAAGGAGGAGCTGCGCGGCACCACCAGGGTTACGCCCGGGATCTTCTCGATCCTTTTCGCCATCTCGAGGGAAACCCGCTCTGTGGCTTGCAGCGAAGAACCCTCCGGTAACTCTATGAATAACCCAAGCTCGCTTTGATCCTCTTGTGGCATCCAGTCGCGCTTGATCATACTGTTGATCGGGAAGGTCGAGGCGAATGTTAGCAGGCACACAGCCATGATCACCCAGCGGTGGCGGAGCGACCAACCCAATACCGACATGTAGGTCCGTTCGACCAAGGTTGGCTGGCCGTGTTGATGCGTTTTCCGGTCGCCAGCGCCCTTGCGCTTGAGCAGGCGGGCGCTAAGAGCAGGAGTGAGCGTGAATGCCACCAGCATCGACACCATGATGGAAACCGACATCGTCCAGCCGAACTGATTGAGGAACTTGCGCGCGTAACCGCTCATAAAAGCGATCGGAACAAAGATGATCACAAGGGAAATCGTGGTCGCTATCACGGCCAGAGCGATCTCCTTGGTGGCATGAATCGCCGCCAGTTTCGGCGGCATCTCCTTTTCTTCCAGGAACCGGTAGATATTCTCGAGCACGATAATGGCGTCGTCGATCACAATGCCGACCGCCAGCGTGAGCGCCAGCAGCGTCATGGAATTCAACGTGAAATCCATAATCCTGAGCAGCGTAAATGTCGTGATGATGGACGTGGGAATCGCGAGCGCGCTGATCAGCACCGTGCGCCAGTCGCGAATGAAAAGCCACACGATGAAGGATGCCAGAAAGCTCCCCAATACCAAGTGTTCTTCCAGAGCCTTTACCGAATTCCGGATGTAGGTTGCCTGCTCTTTGACAACGTCGAGCTTAACTCCGGCGGGGAGCCGCGGTCTCACCTGGGCCACCTTCTCGAGCACGCCATCCACGACTTTCACCGTGTTCATTCCGGTCTGTCTTTGCATTTCCATCGTGACCGCGGGCTGGTCGTGCAAGTAGGCGAAATTGCGCTTGTCAGCCATGCCATCTTCGGCATACCCGATATCGCGAAGGCGAATCGGGGCGCCGCCGACGTTCTTGATGATAATGTTGTTGAACTCGTCGACCGAACTGACCCGGCCCATCGTTCGCACACCCATCTCCGAAGGTCCCCGGACGATCCGGCCGCCAGGCATTTCGATATTTTCGCTGCGCACGGAACGCTCCACATCCTGCGCCGTCAGGCTGTAGCCGCTCAGCTTGTTCAGATCCATGAAGATGTTGATCTGACGGGCGCGCGTGCCGCTCAAGTCAATGGCGGCCACTCCGTCCACGGTTTCGAGCGCCCGGCGAACCTGCTTGTCGGCGATCTCGGTCAACTCTCGAATCGGCCGCGGACCGCTGACTGCCAGCGTGACAACCGGTTCCCGGTCGACTTCAGCCTTCTGCACAACGGGTGGAAGCATGTTCGGCGGAAGACGCCGCATTGCGGCGCTGACTTTTTCACGCACGTCCTCGACCGCTTCGCCGATATCGCGCTCCAATACGAAGGTCAGCATGACATTGGCGGTTCCCTCGAGCACATACGCCCGCAGCTCCTCAATGCCGCTGATCGCCGCTACCGATTCCTCGATCGGCAGCACGACCTGGGAAACCATCTCCTCCGGACTGGCGCCCGGCATCCTAAGACGCACGTAAACAGTGGCCGGGTCGCTCTGCGGGAAAAGATCTACCCCGAGATCGACAAAGCTGAAGACGCCCATGACCACCAGAAACAGGATGAGCATGAAGGCGAAAACCGGCCGGTTGACGCAAATTTCAGAGAGGCGCACGAATCCCTTCCTTCCGCCGCGAGGCGTTCGACGTAAAGATGATTTTACCGCGCCCGGCGTTACTCTGGAGTAGCCGTATCGTATGGGAAAATGGACTGTTTCTGATCATGTCCCAGACCGCATTCCTGTTCCCAGGCCAAGGTTCCCAGTCCCCCGGTATGGGCAGGGCGCTCGCTGAGACCTTTCCGGAAGCCCGTGCCGTTTTCGAGCAGGCCGATGCGGCGCTCGGGTTCCCTATTTCCAGCCTCTGCTGGGAGGGGCCGGAAGAGGCTCTGAAACTGACCGAAAACACTCAACCGGCTATCTTGACCGTCTCGGTGGCTGCGCTGGCCGTCCTGCGATCGAAAGGGCTGCGGGCAGACTATGTGGCAGGACACAGCTTGGGGGAGTACTCAGCCCTGGTCGCAGCCGGCGGGCTTGACTTCATCGAAGCTCTGCGAACCGTCCGCAACCGCGGCCGGTACATGCAGGAGGCGGTTCCGCCTGGCGCCGGCGCTATGGCCGCCATTTTCAGACTCACCGAAGGCAAGCTTGAGGAAGTTCTTGCCGAGGCGGCCCAAGGCGAAATCGTCACCGCCGCGAACTTGAATTCGCCAGATCAGGTAGTGATAGCCGGACACACCGGCGCCGTCCAGCGCGCCGTCGAGCTCGCCAAAGCGGCCGGAGCGAAACGGGTTCAGATCTTATCGGTTAGCGCACCGTTTCACTGCCCTCTCATGGAGCCCGCGCAACACCGCCTCGCCGTCGATCTGGCTCGATTAGTTTTTCGCGACCTTGCAATCCCGCTGATTAACAACTGGCAAAGCAGGGAAGTACGCGCGGGAGCGGACGCCAGAGAAGGATTGATTCAACAGGTCCCCAATCCCGTGCGCTGGGGTGATTCGATCCGTCACTTGATGAGCCTGGGGGTGACGGTGTTCATCGAAGTAGGACCAGGCGGCGTGCTTACAGGCTTGCTGCGGAACATCGATCGGGAGCGAAAGGGCTATAAATTCGGAGAGCCGGCCGACTGGGATCGGCTCTCAACCCTCGGGGCTGCCCGGAATTAGGCGCGCGGCGGCTTTGGCACAACCTTCCACTTTTCCTCATCGAAATAGAGCACCCGACCTTCGCGATAGCTCTGCACCGCCATCGTGATCAATACTTGCGCGCGCGCGCCGGTCTCGACATCGAGCGTGGGTTTCTGCCGCGTCCGCATGCAGTTGAGGAAGTTCAACACGTGGGTTTGCATCGTGTTCTTTTCCTCGACCGGGATCTTGATTTCCGGCTGTCCTTGGAATTTGTCGGCCAGCTCGGGCACAACATACCTCTCACCGCGCTTCTCGGCCTTGAGAGTGATGTGTGGCGCGGAACCCTCGAAGCGTCCATGCTCCACCATGATCAAAGAGGCCCCATGCCCGCGAATCAATCCCGGAATGTGTTGAGCGTTCGCCATCGAGCTCGATAGAACGATCGAGTGACCCTTCGCATAGTCACCTATCAGATGGAAAGTGTCCGGCACTTCCCGGTCCGGCTTCGAGTTGTCTTCCGGTAGATTCTTGAAGACGTAAATTCCTCCGCCAGCCATCACCTTGTGCGGGAACTGCGCCTCGCCCCAGCAGATGTTCATCGGCGCCACCACGTGATAGAAAAGATCCGTCGCGATGCCGCCCGAATAATCCCAATACTTACGGAAGCGGAAGAACCGGTCCGGATCCCAGCTTCGTTTTGGGGCGGGGCCAAGCCACATCTTCCAGTCGATGTAGTCATCGCCCTTCCCGTCTGGGCCGGCTGGCTCGATCGGCCAGCCTCGCCCGTTCCATTCCCCTTCGATCGAGTTTCGATGATAGGAACCTTGCGACAGGATCATTTTGCCGATCATCCCGTCGGCAATCGCCTTCTTTGCCTTGTGCCACTGGTCACCAGAAGTGGTTTGCGATCCTACCTGCAACACGCGCTTGGTTTCTTTTACCGTTGCTACGAGCTGCCGCGCCTCGTCGACCGTGTGGCACATCGGTTTTTCCAGGTATACGTCCTTGCCGCGGTCCATTGCATCCAAGGCAATCTTGGCATGCCAGTGATCCGGAGTGGCCACGACCACCGCATCGATGTCGGAACGGTTCACGATCTCGCGGTAGTCGAGATAGCCATCGCACTTTCCTGAATCCTTCGAGTGGAACTCCTTGTTCGAGGTCACCCGTTTTTGATAGACGTCGCAGACTGCGATCACTTGACAGTTACCTTCGCCTTTGCCGGCTTTGGCAAATTCGCGGCCAACGTAGGATCCTCGTCCCCCGGCGCCGATTACGCCTATGTTGATCCGATCGTTCGCTCCAAGGACGCGGCCGCCGGCTTTGGCCGATGGCCTGGCGCCAAGGGCGGGTACGACGGACGCAACACCTGCGCCCATCAGAAATTCTCTACGCTTTAGTTGATCTTCAGACATGGTCGGGCCAACTCCTATGTGGCGTGAACCGGAAATCTGATTCAGTGTACTATAGCCGTGGGCAGAAACGCTGGAGAGTGAGGTTTAGCCCGCGCGGGGCTTCAGCCGCTCACGCTGACCGGCTGCTGTGCGGGTGTACCTCCGCCGCCAAGGCCAGCCCCAGAGCCTGTCCGGCGAAGACGCGATGGCGTTGAGGCCAAGAAGGAGCGTAAAGGGAGATGTTAACCGCAACAGTGCCCGTAGAAGAACAGATGGTACGAGCAGCGCGAACAAACCGTAGTTCAGGCGCTGGAGCCACTTCCAGGGTCGGGCTTTGAGTTTTTCCGCAGGCCGGCGTCGGTAGAGGACACGAGCAGCCCTACCACGATCGCAACGCCGCAGACCCTGTCCAGTTTCCTAGTCCAAGCTCAGTTGAGGATCCGGTGGCTGGTTGCGTGGCTCATGCTCATGAACCTCGAGTCTCGCAGCATGCGGAGCAGGACTGTAGGCAGGCCGGTGGTTAGTGGCCCAGTACCAACATGGGCAACCACCTTGTAAAAAATTACGTCGGTTTCGCTTTCTCTTCACCCGCAATCCGTTTCTGTGGGGCGATTTAATGGTGTAAGTTTTGTAACAAAACACATCTCCCCTAAAATCCAACCCAGGCCCTTGTCTCGATCGATTCAGTTTCGATTGATAACGAGCATTAAGCGCCGTTGCCTGGGGCGTCGAGAGGCGATTGGCAGCCGGCGTGCTCTATTCGGTAAGTGAGGTTGTTTCGAGCATGCCTCACATTTTTTGCCAATACCAAACGCGGGTCAGGTCTCTGGCGGTTTTCTTAACTTTAGTCGCGAGTGGGTTGCCTCAGCCGGCGATGCAGGCCCAGCATGAAGGACATTCGAAGCCCAAGCAGGGTGCGAAACGTCAGCAAGACACCAGGACACAGAGGGACGACAAAAATCACCCTCCACGCCACGGGCAGGAACAGAAGCCCGCTCCGCCTGTTCCGGGCGTTGAACAGCCGCATGCTGGCCACACGAAACCAGAGACGGACCATAAGCAAATGGAGCACGCTGGCCATCACGCCATGCCGAGTACGGCCGGTATGCAGGAGATGGACCACGAGTCTCTGAACCGGACCGGCATGTTTTTGATGGGACAGTCTTCGGGAACCGGTTATCAGCCTTCATCGTGGCCGATGCCGATGCTGATGACGAGAGTGGGCGATTGGCGCCTTACGTGGATGGGACAGGCATATCTGATAGGCGCCCAGCAGAGCGGTCCCCGGGGAGGCGACAAGGTGTACTCGTCAAACTGGGGAATGCTGGGAGCTCTTCACCGGCTGGGCCGAGGCACTCTAATGCTACGCACGATGATCAGTCTGGACCCGGCGAGCGTGACGAGCCGAAGATACCCATTGCTGTTCCAAACAGGAGAGAGCGCTTTCGGCAAGCCGATTGTCGATGGTCAACACCCTCACGATTTGGTAATGGAATTGAGCGCTCAGTATGCGCACCCTCTCAGTGACAAAGGAATTCTGAACATATACTACGCACCGGTAGGGGATGTGGCGCTGGGACCTGTGGCCTATCCTCATCGCGCCTCAGCCATGGAGCTGCCGCAGGCAACGCTCGCTCATCACTGGCAGGACTCGACCCACATCGCGAACAACGTCCTGACAACAGGCCTAAGCTACGGCCCCGTTCGGATCGAAGGATCTGGATTCTACGGCAGGGAGCCCCTGGAGAATCGATGGAATATCGACTGGGGCGGAATGGATTCTTGGGCGGGCAGACTTTCCGTGTTCCCCAGTCGGCATTGGATGGCGCAGGCCTCTGCAGGCCGCCTGAAGCGGCCGGAACAGTTTCATGCCGACGATGTCGTCCGCGCGACGGCCTCGGTCCAGCATGTGCTGCCGCGATTGGGCGGCAACTCTTTGGCGACCAGCCTCATATGGGCGAGGAACTACAAGACGATCGAGAAGCATGCGACCCACGCAATAGTCGCGGAAACGGTGGTGCCGTTTGCTCGAAAAAACTTCATAACCGGCCGCTTCGAGTGGAGCCAGCGGGACGAGCTCTTCGACAACGACCTGGAGTTGCGGGAGCGAATTGAGCGCGAGACCGGCGAACACGCTTTTCCGGTCGCGGCCTATACGATTGGATATACCCGTGACGTGGAACTCGTAAGAAACGTCCAGACCGGGATTGGAGCAAATATAACGACCTACATGCCAGATAACGCGCTGAAGCCTTTCTATGGCCATCGTCCTTGGGGAGTGAATTTCTTTGTGCGTTTCCGGCTCCGCGCAACAGAGTGAAGTCGGTCGGGTATCTGGGCACAGACCAGCGTCAGGTATTTGTGACCCTTAGCGTATTGAATCTCGTCGACGCCGACGGCGTCGATCTGTCCGAGCGTGCGGTGTTCCAGACCCCAGCTAACGACATGCTCAACTCCGTCGAAAACCTTGTCCTCATGATGTGCGAAAAGCCTCCGCGGTCTCTTTCCATGACAGCCGCAGCGCCCAACGGGCTAGGAAAAGCATATAGGCTTTGGTCAGTGTGCGTTTGACGTCGCCCCAGGGGACTCCTTCGACAGCCACAACGCCACAGCGGCGACAGTCGACGCGCCGCATGGTGTACGGGGCCAGGGCGATCATGGGAGCCGCGGCTTGACGTACACCTGCGTCTTGGATATTATAGATAGAATGTCTACCGTAGACGACCTATCTGAACGCGTCGAGTTTCTACAAGGCACGCTTGAGGTCTTGATTCTACGTAGCCTGTCTTTGGCTCCGAACCACGCTTATGGGATTTCTCAGTTCCTAAAGCAGCAGTCCGATCATGAGTTCTTGGTAGACAACGGATCCCTATATCCAGCCTTGCAGCGCCTGCTTCAGCGTGGATGGATTGTGGCCCAATGGAAGACTTCTCCTAACGCACGCCGGGCTAAGTACTACCGTTTAACCCCCGCGGGCCGGAAGCAACTGGTGGTGGCGACATCCAGGTGGGAAAGGTTTGTGCAAGCGATGGGGCGCGTCTTGGCAGCGGAAGGGTAAAAGCTTATGCGGAAATGGTCGTCCAAACTATTCAAGCTATTTCGCCGGAAGCATCTGGCGGACGATTTGCGCGAGGAAGCCGACGCGCACCTCCAGATGAACGGAAAACGCTACCGCGTGCTCATCGCTAATATGGGCACCGTGGTGATGCCGCTGGTCGGGAATACGAAGTATCCACAGATCACCGGCGATTTCGCTCGATCGTTTCAGGCGCAGAAAAAACTGTCGCCTGACATCTGGGTAGCTGCTCACGCCGCCCAATACGGCATGCAGGAAAAATTCAAGGCTGGTTCCTTCGTCGACCCGGAAGGATACAAGCAGGCGGTGGATCGTTATGAAAAAATGTTTCGGGAGCGGCTGGCAAAGGAGCAGCGCGAGACGCGGTAGGGGAAGCGCTCAGCCGGTATCTTTGGTTCTGGTCTTTCCTTTGGGCCAGCACGGAGTGTGAGACCGGCTGGGGCCCGGCTCATGCAAGACTTTCGAAGCGGGGCGGCGTTCCGCAATCGGTACCCGACGAACATGTGGGACAGCATCGAGCGTTCACGGTCGGCTGGTATGAGCATGAGCTTCTGACAAGTTAGTTAGCCCGCGGTGCACTTCCAGCGGCACCTCGACGAGAAACAGGTCGGTTTCCGGCTTGTCGGGTGAATGCGCCGCGACATGGTTCAGGAAGAGCTTGACTTGCTTGACTCTCGATCCCTGTCTATATACTATCTGTTCATGAAAGATATCAACACCCGTGCGCTCGACCGCGAGCTGAAGCGGGGATCCGCCGAGCTGCTCATCCTTTATCTCCTCGACGCCCGGCCCCGCCATGGCTACGATCTGAGTAAGCTGATCCGCACGCGTTCCGGCGGTCAGCTGACATTCCACATCGATTCCCTCTATCCCTTGCTGTACCGCCTCGAGGAGCGTGGATGGATCAAGGGTGCATGGGTCGAGAAGCCCGAGGAGCGGCGCCGCCGTATCTACAAGGTCACGGCTGAAGGGCGACGCGTCCTTGCTCAGCAACGGAAGACGTGGGCAGCATTCGTGGAAGCTGTGCGCCGCGTCATGGGAGACGAGCATGCCTGACTGGGCACAACATGTGCGCACCCGATTATCACCGTTGCGTCTCTCGCCCACGCGCGAGGTAGAGATCGTCGACGAGCTCTCGCAACATATGGATGACCGCTACCGCGAGTTGATAGCCGGAGATGTGTCACCCGAAGAAGCTACGCTCTTGGTGCTCGCCGAGTTCCGGAGCGGCAACGTGCTGGCGCGGCGTATGGCATCGCTTCGGCAGGCGCAGGTGCCGGCCCCAATCACGCTGGGAGCGTCAACTGGACATGTGCTCAGCGATCTCTGGCAGGACTTACGCTACGCCGCGCGCGTGTTTTGGAACCAACCCGCCTTTGTTGCCACTGCGGTTCTGACGCTGACGCTAGGGATCGGCGCCACGACGGGGATCTTCAGCGTCGTCAATGGCGCTCTGATCAAGCCGCTGCCGTTTCCGGAATCCGATCGTGTGATCGCACTCGTCCACCAGGCACCGGGCGCCAACCAATACAAACTGGCTGCCTCGCCGGCCATTTACTTCACCTACCGCGAGAACAACCAGACCTTCGAATCCATTGCGCTCTGGTATTCCAATACGGCTAGCATGACCGGCGCCGGCAATCCGGAGGAGGTGCGGAGACTTCAGAGCACGCACGAGCTTCTGCCGTTGCTCCGTGTGCAGCCGCTCCTTGGTCGCACATTTTCCGAAGCCGACGATCGGCCCGGGAGCCCGCACACCGTCATTCTCACGCACGGGTTCTGGCAACGCCGCTTCGGCGGCGCCCCGGCCGTGCTCGGCGAGACACTCGTCGTCGACGGCGCGCCACACGAGGTCCTCGGCGTGTTACCGCCTGCGTTCAGGTTCTTTCACCAACAGGTGGACATCCTGACGCCTGCACGGCCCGATCGCGCGCGTGCGTTCGTTCCCTCCACCGGCGAACGCGGCATCGCGCGGCTCAAAGGCGGCGTGACGCTGGACCAAGCTTCGGCCGACGTGGCACGGATGATCCCGATTCTCATCGACAGCTTTCCGCTCGTACCTGGGGTCACGCGGGAGGCCGTCGTGAACATGCGTCTCGGTCCGAATCTCCGATGGCTAAAGGACGATGTCATCGGAGACCTGGACGACGTGCTCTGGGTTCTCATGGCCACGATTGGCATGCTGCTGCTGGTTGCCTGCGCGAACGTCGCGAACCTCCAGCTCGCGCGGAGCGAAGCGCGCAGGCAGGAGCTTGCGATCCGAGCCGCGTTGGGTGCCGGATGGAGACGAATCGCGGCCAGTCTGCTCGTCGAGAGCATCGTCCTCGCGCTGATGGGCGGCATCGCGGGATTAGCGCTCGCCGCGACGATGTTGCCGGTGTTGCTGTCGATCGCCGCACAGGACCTCCCGAGCATTCTCGAAATCAACATCGATCCGGCGGTTCTCGTGTTCACGCTCTCGCTCTCGCTCGGAGCGGGGCTGGTGTTCGGCTTGCTCCCGGTCGTGAAGTACGCTCATCCGAACGTCGCGGCGATGCTGGGCGGAGGCGGACGCACGCACGGTCCGAGCCCGGAGCGTCACCGGGCACGCAATTCGCTCGTCGTCCTGCAGGTGGCGCTCGCGCTCGTGCTCCTGGTCGCCTCCGGCCTGATGATTCGCACGTTTCTGTCGTTGCGGGGCGTGGACCCGGGCTTCACCGATCCGGAGCAGATTCAAACGCTGCATCTCTCGATCCCGCGGGACGCGGTACGCGAGTTCGATAGAGTGATTCGGATGCAGCAGGAGATATGGCATAGGCTTTCCGCCATTGCCGGCGTGGAGTCGGCCGCATTCTCGTCGCGCAGTCTGCCATTGATCGCCAGTGGTCCGACAGGTCCGTTCTCGCTCGCGGACAAGCCGGGCGCGGCGCCGGTCCAGATGGAGTTTCGCTACATCTCGCCGAGCCTTTTTCGTACGATGGGTACCCGTCTCGTGGCGGGCCGTGACCTCCAGTGGACCGACTATTCCGGCGCGCGTCACGTGGCTATCGTCTCGGAAACCCTCGCACGGCGCGAGTGGGGCTCGCCGGCCGCCGCGATCGGCAAGCAGATGCGCAGGAGCGAGAAGAGCCCCTGGCTCGAAGTCGTCGGCGTCGCCGGTGACGTTCGCCACCGCGGTCTGGACCAACCAGCGCCGGATACCGTGTACTTGACGTCGACCGAGGCCTTGGCGCCGTACATGAGCCGCGCCGCGTACTTCTTTGTCCGCAGCGAGCGGGTCGGCAAGGCCGGATTCATCGACGACCTACAACAGGCGATCTGGTCCGTGAACGGCAGTTTGCCTCTCGGCAGCGTGCAGACGATGGGGGAAATCTACCACCGATCGACGGCGCGGACGTCGCTGACGCTGGCATTGCTCTCGATCACGGGCGCGATGACGCTCGCGCTCGGACTGGTCGGAATCTACGGTGTCATCACCTATACGTTGGCCCAGCGCACGCGCGAGATTGGCGTTCGGATGGCGCTCGGTGCGGGAAACGCCGGCTTGAAGCGCATGTTGCTGCGTCAGGTGCTGCTGCTCGTCGCCATGGGGGTCGCGTTGGGGCTCGGCGGCGCGGCGCTGCTGGCGCGGCTCATGAAATCGCTGTTGTTCGGTGTCGGCGCACTCGATGTCACGACGTACGTGACCGTCTCCGCGATTCTCGTCATCACGGCAGCGCTCGCTGCCTATCTGCCGGCCCGGCGCGTGACACGCCTCGACCCGATGCAGGCGATGCGCAAGGAGTAGCCGTCTTTTGCGTCAACGTCGTACCTGTCCGATTCAGCGTCAACGCGGAAAGAATTTGGCGGTGCCCGTAGGATTACTAACGTGCTTCCCGAGAACGTGTCCGGTAAGCCCGTCTTTTGGCCGGCGCAGGGAAGCTTAGGCCATCTGGACGGCGGTCGCTGCACGTACAGCACGCTCGGAAGCGAACGACAGCAGGTCCGAACAGCGTCCCATAGCTGAGAAGTGCTCAGCAACTTCGCAGAGCCACAGTTCTTCAGTGCGGCCGCGGTCAGATTGCCTGTGAAGCGGGTAGACTGGTTTGAGCCATGCCTGTCATAGCACGTAGAGCGTTCCTTGCCGGCGCAGCCGCCTCCGTTCTTGATGCCCGAGCCACCCCGGAGCAGGTAGATGAAGCGCTTCGGTCGGGAGTCGCACGCCGTAAGATTCCCGCTGCGGTCGGGTCGATCGCCGACAGGCGAAAGACGCTTTACGCCGGCGCCTTCGGCGTGCGGGATCCGTCCGGCATTCCCCTGCGGGTCGACAGTATCTTTCGCATCGCATCGATGACGAAGCCGGTGACCACGGTCGCTGCGCTCCAGTTAGTCGAGCAGGGGAAAGTGGATTTGTCAGAGCCCATCGCGAAGCACCTGCCGCAACTTGCGAACCTCGATGTTCTGGAGGGATTCGACGGTTCCGGCAAGCCCGTCCTCCGGCCGGCGCGGACGCCGATCACGTTGCGTCACTTACTAACTCAGACTTCCGGCTTGTGTTACTCAATATGGGACGAGCGGATGTTCCGCTATTCGTCCGCCAAAGTTGAGAATACGCCGGCGAAGCCCGGTCCTCTCATGTTCGAACCGGGAACGCAATGGCAGTACGGGCAAGGCACCGCTTGGGCGGCCCGCTTAGTCGAGGCCATGACCGGCGCCACGCTGGAAGACTACTTCCAGGAGAGAATCCTGCGGCCATTAGCCATGCAGGATACCAGTTACATTTTTCCGGAAGCTAAGTTCGACCGGCTAGTCGCTACTTATCGCCGCGAAGCCGACCGGGAACTTAAGCCGAACGATCGCCGGTTGCCGAGCCGGCCGACCAGCTTCAACGGTGATGGAGGCCTATACTCCACCACCGCCGATTACGTGCGGTTCATGCAGATGATCCTCAATCGCGGCGCGGGACTCGACGGCGCTCGCGTACTCAAGCGCCAAACTGTCGAAAGCATGCTGCGGAATCAGATCGGCGGCTTGAGCGCCGGTAAGATGCGGAGCTTCCAGCCCAGCGCGTCGGCCGATGTCGATTTTCAGCCCAGCCACACGCAGAAATGGGGATTCGGTTTTCTGATCAACACCACACCGTATGCCGGCGGACGGTCCGCGGGAAGCGGCGCGTGGGGCGGGCTCAGCAACACGTTCTTCTGGATCGATCCCAAGCGCGATCGAAGCGGCGTGCTCCTGATGCAGTACCTTCCTTTTGTCGATAAGGAAGCTGTCGGGCTGTTGGACGATTTCGAGAAAGCTGCTTATCGGTATCTGTAGCGGCCACAGGAAGACCGGAACGCCGGGCTCGGATGACCCAATCCGCATCGTGCACCTGAACTTCGCCCACCGTGCGCGCCTGGGACCTTAGCGAGGCCAGTGGCTCTGGTCGCGACGGTCGGGAGAAGTCGAAACCGATTGAGGGCGAGCTTTCGGGCCTCTTCCGTGAGCCCCGCCAAGTGGTCCATACTCGAAGAGTACGCCAAATAGCCTCCAGAGTTTTACGCGACTTAATTGCAAAGTGACAGCCATAGTTGAGGCACCTTCGATCCTCGGACTCCGACCCACCGGGGTGGAGAAGCTACCAGAAACACTCGACCGTGCAGGTTTGAGCAAGCGCCTGGGTGCGCGAAATGCAGGACGTGTGGAATCCGGGATCTACAGGAAGAATCGCGATCCCGAGACAGGATTCTTGAATGCACTGGAAATCGCGGATTACTCGCGTCGACTCGCCGCTCATCTCGAGCGGATCCTCGATGCGAACGATTTTCCTCTTGTGCTCGGAGGGGACTGCAGTGTCCTGATCGGATCGATGCTTGCGCTCAAGCGCCGCGGTCGTCATGGACTCCTGTTTCTGGACGGCCATATGGATTTCTACCAGGCGGAGGCCAACGTCAACGGCGAGGCAGCCTCTTCAGAACTCGCACTTGTCACGGGCCGGGGTCCAGCACTGATGACTACTTACGATGGACATTGTCCTCTTGTCGCAGACGAGGACGTTGTGGCGTTTGGATTCCGGGACGAGCACGAGGCTCATGCATACGGCAGCCAACCGCTGCCACCAGGACTGAAGGCTCTCAGCCTCGCTGAGGTCCGTTGTTTCGGCGCCGAGGCCGCCGCCCGGGAAGCAATCGCTCATGTGTCTGGACATGGCACTCATGGTTACTGGATCCATTTCGATGCAGACGTGCTTAACGACGAAATCATGCCCGCGGTCGATTACCGAATACCCGATGGTTTGACCTGGGCGGAAATGGAGGCTATTCTCCGCGTGGCGCTCGACTGCCCAAAGGCAGTCGGCATGGAAGTTACGATTCTCAATCCGACACTCGACGTAGAAGGAAATATTGTGCGGGCTTTCGTCGAGATGCTTTCCAGATCCTTTGCCGCAACAGAGAAGATCCGATGCCGCTAACGGCGGAGGCAAGGCGTTCCGCCCTTACCGAGTTGAAGCGGTGCTAAAGGATCAGGGGTGCACTTTTGAAGAAGGTAAAAAACACACCAAGATCATCCTTCGTGGTAAGGTTTCGCGAATGCCCCGTCATCCGTCGAAGGAAATCAAGACAGGCACCCTGCAAGCCATCCTTAAAGACCTCGATCTGAGGATGTGAGGTAGAAACGTAGTTACCTATCCAACATTGTTTGAGCCGGACAAGAAATCCGGCGGGTTTGTCGTGACGTTTCCCGATTTCGGCTATGGTGTGACTCAGGGCGAAACTCTGGAAGAGGCCTTGGACATGGCACAAGACCTGTTGAAGTGTACGATCGCTGACTTCATTGAGGCTGACAAAGATCTTCCCAACCCCGCCAAACCGAAAGGCAAGCATTACCATCAGATAGGCTTGCCTATACTTGAAGCGATGAAGGTGGAGCTTTATGTCACGTTTCGAGAGTCTGGTATGCGAAAGGCTGAACTTGCGCGTCGTACCGGAATCGCCAAGGCCAATATTGACCGTCTGTTTGATCTGAATCATGCTTCTCGTGTCGACCAAGTAGAAGCTGCCTTCCGCGCTCTCGGAAAGAGCTTGGCAGTTGACGTCACCGATGCGGCGTAGGGCGCTCGTTTTTGGCGTGGGATGCCATCCTGCCCGCAATGACCGAGTCTGGCTCTTTAGCTCGTGTGATCCGCCACGATCTTCCACGCCTTCCCCGTCTTCTTGAACAACAGCGTAAACCAACCACTCGCATCTCCTCCGCCCGCCACCGTGCGCGCAAGATTGAATTTCCCCAGTACGAAGGCATACTCCTTCGACAGGATCGTCACCTCCAGATCAGTGAACGTCAGTTTTCCCATGTGCTCGCGAGTTGGGTAGCGCTTGATGTAGCTCTCGAGCACGGGCTGATACCCGCGCGTGACTGACCGCCCAACAAACAGGATCGAATCAGATCGATCATAACTCTCCATGAACGCCTTTACGTCCCCTCGATTCCACGCCTCCACCTGCTTGTCCATCTCAGCACGAATCGCGGCTACCGGTCCGGACTCAGCCCGACTCACAACCGCAATCGTCAACAGCAACCACACCCTCACCCTCACCACAACCTCCCATCCCACCGCAACCCTACGCGCCACAACCGCGGCGCTCCCACTAGCGGCGTCGGCGAGAATCCCACCACATACTCGCGATCGAACAGATTCTCGAACATCCCTTGCGCCGAAAGATTGCGCCACACCTGCCACCGCGCGGCCACGTGCGCCGTCGCGAATCCCGGCAACAGGAACCGGTTCAGATCATCCTCGAACTGCGCCGCATACGATCGCACCCCAAATGACACCAGCCCCTTCGATCCGCTCCACGTCACTTGCCCAGAGCCTTGATGCCTCGGGATCTGCGGTGTCCATCGCTGGTTTGAAAAGTGCGACTCGACAAACAGATACGAGACCTCCCCGTGCCACTGGCGCCACCGCTGCCGGAGATCCGCTTCGAAGCCACGGGCCCGCGCCTCGGCCGCATTCTGGCGCTGCCGCACGATCTCAGCCGGAGTCGACCGTAAAGTGACGTTCGTGATCAAATGCTTAAGCTCGTTGTGAAACGCCGTAAATCCCAGCCGCGTTGACTCGCCGGTCAGATCGACGCCCGCTTCGACCCCAACCACGCTTTCCGGTTTCAACTGGTTATTGGCTTGTGTCACCGCGTTTCCTTGCCGGAATTCGCGGTACAACTCATTGAGCGTCGGCGCGCGGAAACTGCGATACGCGGAAGCGCGGACACGCCAGAAATTCTTTCCCGCTGTGACGCCCGCCGAGGGACTGAAGAACTGCCGCTGCTGGCCCGTAAACTGATGGCGAACTCCACCGAACAGCCGCGCGGAACCCAGCTTCCAGTCCCCTTGCGCGAAGGTCCCTTGCTGCGCCAGCGAACCACCGCCCACACGGCGAATCGTGGGAAACGAATCGATGCTTTGTCCCTCGACCCGCAATGCATCTGCTCCCACTAAAGTCTGAAAGCGATCCCCGCTGTGACGCCAAAATCCCGATCCGCCCACCGCCTCGGAAGGTACCGTCTGCAGGAAGCTGACCTGCTCCCTCGCCCGTGCAGCCAGAATGGTGGAAAAGCCGCTCCGGAATTCTCCTCTTGTGTGATAACCCAACAAAGATATGCTGTCGTTGCCCCACTCGCGAAGATAGTTGCCCGCGAGTGTTCCCAGTCCCGTCGAATTGAGCTGAATGGGCGTTCCATTGCCTCGGTCCTCCACGAGCAGATCTGCTTTTAGGAACACCCGCTGACGGCCATCGAAGTAATCCAAACGCGCATCGCTCGCCACGAATCGCACATTCGCTTCTCGATCAACGGCGCCTCGGGTCGCTTCAGGAATGATGTAATATCCGTTGGTCGTGAACGCACGTCCCCGGCCCGACAGCGCGAACCGCTGCCACAAGTGGGAGAAGCCCATCGTTGCCAGATGGGTGTTCCGGTTTCCGAACTCGTACGCCGCAGTCAGGCGCCGAGACTCCGGCTCCCTCGAAAACAACGCGAGCGCCCCGCCCATCGCTCGATCCCCAAACGCGCTGGTGGTAGCGCCGCGCGATATCTCAACGCGCGCCAATTCCTCCGGCGATACGCGCGTCCAATACACCCACCCGCCGAACGGATCATTCACCGGGATCCCATCCCATAACACAATCGACCGGCTTGCTCCCGTCGATCCTAATCCTCGCAGCGACACTCCTTGCGTCGTCGGATGTGCTACCAGGCTCGACGAACGCCGGAATAGACTAAATCCCGGAATCATGCGTAGCCGGTCATCCAGATTCACACCCGGAATGCGATCCAGTTGCTTGGACTCGAGAACCTCTACGTGAGCGGGTGTCTCCGCCGTCACCGTCTCCACGACGGTGATCGAGCTACGAACCGGCTCGAGTTCTGATGGCTGTGGGCTCTGCGCGCATAAGAGCGTCCCGCCCCACAATATGAGCGCCTTGCCAGCCCTCGACCGAAAACCGCTCCGGTGACGCGCTGACCACCACTTGCACGCTATCTTCCAGTCCCGGACCAAGAACGGTACCTCTTCCCTTCGGCTCCACTAAAGCCAGATATTTCAGGATAGTATAGACGTCGCCCTCAACTGGAATGGATACATCCACATCCTGGGTCCGAAACCGGATTCGAGCGCCCTTTCGCGCCGTCTCCCAGCAGAGATACGCGCAACAATCCACCGCCCGCTCGAACCACTCCCACTGGCTCATGTCTACCACCAGGTCCAGAACCAGCTCGACGAGCGGCTCCTGCTCTCGCGCGAATTCGCGCACCTGCAGCTCGCCGGTGTGCGCGGTCGCTTTCCAATCCACATGACGCGCGCTCTCGAGCGGTTCGTAGGGCCGGATCCGGTAAAAGTCGTGACCGCGGCCGCGAACCTGCGCCTCGATCTCCTCCTCCAACTGACCTAGAATTTGCACGAATCCTGGTTGCGCATCCAGAGACGGATACGCCAGCACCTCCCGTCGCAGAGTCACCTCCACCATACGCTCCGCAAACCCGAACGGAAAGGCCGACCGGAACTGAAAGCTATTCTTGGTATGAGGCCCGCGCCGCTGGAAATACACCTCTACCGTCTCTTCCACGGTCGCTCCACCCGGTAAGACCGGAAAATAAAGCTCCGATGAATAGACACTTCCCCCCGCTCCACTCACGTGAATGGAAAACGAAGGCATCCAACCCTTCTCGTTGCGGATCTTCATGCGCGCCGGGACCTTCCGCCGCGCCGGCACATGCTCCGGAAAGGTCAGGTCCAGTTCCAGCCCCGCCAGCGACAGCCTGTTGAGAAAGCTCGACATCATTAAAGCCGCAAGCAGACACCCTAGCAGCAGGAATAGCAGGTTATTCGCCGACAGGACGGCGAGCGCCGCGATCACACCCGTTGTGACCAAAAATCCTGCTCCGCCGCGGGTGATCCTCTGGTGCAAGTGACTCGCCACCCAGTCCCGGAACCGGCGCCATGCCACCATGGGTCAAGTCTAACAGGATGCTGAAAAACTCGACTCAGGCGTCAGTACGAGTACCGGCGCGGCAAGCTGAAGCTTGCTCCACACAGGCTGGCGTTTGCGTCCTCCCGGTCTTACAGGTGATACGCTTGTGCGTTAGTCAAACAATCTGATGGACATACGATCCCGTGTGGCACTCGTCGTCCTGCTGGTATCCTTGATCCCCTCCGCGTGGCTTGCGTGGAACTTCCGTGCCATGCCGCAAGCGGGAATCTACCATGACGACGTCATCTACTTTGTCTCGGCCAAGGCTGTTGCTGCAACGGGCTACTACCGAATTGAGAGCTTTCCGGATCAGCCGTATCAAACAAAATATCCTCCGCTCTATCCGCTGCTGCTTTCATTCGTGTGGCGATTCGATCCGGATTTTCCGGGCAATCTAGTCTGGGTCGTGCTCCTGTCTTGGCTGATGCTGCCCCTATTTCTCGCGTTGGCCTGGTTTCATTTTCGACTGGGCGGATTCCTGCCGGTGGAATCCTGGTTGCTTTGCGTCTTGCTCGCCATCAATCCCGTCGTGGTGATGTTTTCCACGCTTATGATGTCGGAATTGCTGTTTTGTGTCCTCCTGTCCGCCACGATCCTGGCTGCCGAAAGGGACCAACCCGTGCGAGCTGGTTTTCTCGGTGGACTTGCGTTTATCACGCGCACAGCCGCGCTTCCTCTTCTACTCACCGTGCCTCTGGTGTATCTCTTCCGGCGCCGCTTTCGCGAGGCAAGCTACTCCTTTCTGGCTATGTTCGCTTGGGTCGCCGGATGGCTTCTTTGGGCTCATGCGTATCGTCTCCACTCCACGGACCCGTTAGTCCTCTTTTATACCGATTACCTTGCCTTCTACCGCCAGGATGTTTCGCTTTCTGAGATTCCGGCCCTGGCTTGGGACAACGTCGGCTGGGCCGTCAAGGCCATCGGAGAGCTTTTTATCTTCGACGAAGGAACCGGCTTCCTCACCGTCACCATGGACCGCCTCCTGACCATTGCCGCCGTCATCGGCATCGTCCGGGTGGTGCGGTCCGGGCGATTCACTCAGTTCACCGCTTTTGGCACGCTCTATGTCGTGCAGTTCCTGGTCTGGAACTACCCGCCCAACAGCCGGTTTCTACTTCCTTTGGTTCCTCTCTTATATGCAGGCCTTGCTTCCGAAGCCAAACATCTTTTTGAGATCATCGCAGCGGCGTTTCGAAAACCCCAACTGGCCGATCGGGGGGTAGCCGCCGTGATCAGCCTCCTGCTTGCCTCGGTGGCCGCCTATGGCCTCTACCTCTGCTACTTCGGGTCGTTCCTGTTTCTTCCGCAAGCCTATCGCCAGCATCAGTTTGCTCTGAACGGCAACCAGGACGCCTACAGTTTCATCAAACAGAGCGTCCCTGTAGACGCGCGCGTTCTTTCCTACTCGGATCCCCTCACTTACCTCTATACCGGCCGCCGCGGCCATAGCTGGCGATTCCTGCCGGGTCTTTTGCGAAAAGGCGGCGGGGATGAACTTGCACGGGAACTGTCCCGTCTCCCCGAAATCGTTCGCTCCCATCAATTTGACTACGTGCTGTATACGCAATCAGACTTTCATCTGGATGCGCAGGAGATCACGCATCCGCCGTTTCGAGCCGCACTTGACAACCGGGCGTTGTTCGAGCCCGTATTTACGTCCACACACGCAACCGTTTTTAAGGTGGTGCGCGGAACTGAAAAGCTAAGATAGTGGTGTAGATGCGTATCCGTCTCTCCCTGGTGGCGCTCCTTTTGGCTTCCGCCGCGCATCCTAGGAAACCCATTACTCTCGAAGATGTTGCCGCGACGCGCGCCGGCAGCGGTCCGTCCTATATTTGGGCTCCCGACAGCAAAAGCTTCGTCTGGCGGCAGGGCACAAAACTGATCCACTACGATATCGCGGCTCGTAGCCGCAAAGATCTCCTCGATCTCAAGCCGCTCGAAAATCAGTCGGCCACTGCACCAGAACCAGAAGCCTTCGCTTGGGTGAATCGAGGCGTTCGGGAGCAACCTATTCAATGGTCCGCCGACTCTGCTCGCCTACTCTTGTTACTGAAAGGCGATCTCTTCCTGTTTGACATCGCCTCCGCGAAAACGGATCAACTCACACGAACAACGGAAACCGAACACGACCCCAAACTCTCCCCCGATGCCCGCCGCATCAGCTTCCGGCGGACCCACGATCTCTTCGTCCTTGAAATCGCCTCCAAAAAGGTCACCCGCCTCACCAACGACGGCTCCGCAATTCGCTGGAACGCGGAGCTCGACTGGGTCTATCCGGAGGAGCTGGCACTCTCGACGGCCCACTGGTGGTCGCCGGATTCCCGTCGCATCGCCTATCTCCAGTTCGACATCAGCCCCATCCTGATCTACCCGCACGGCGACCTCCTCAAAGTCCGCCCGGTCTATGAGCCCGAACGCTATCCGCAGGCTGGCACACCCAACGCCAATGTGCGCCTCGGTGTCATTCCCGCCGCGGGCGGAAAGACCAAATGGATCGAGTTGCCGGGGCATCACCAGGGCAATGACAGGCTGAAGGCGCGGGTCACATGGCTACCCGATTCCTCCGCGCTCGCGGTTCACTCCTACACGCGGGTTCAGGACAAGATGTCTTTGCTTCTGGTGGGAAACGACAAACCTCGATCCATCCTGGAGGAATCCGATCCCGCCTGGCTTAATCTGCGCGACGATTTTGCGTTTCTGAAAAACTCCCGCCGCCTGGTTTGGGGCGCCGAGCGCCCCAACTTCCGTCATTTGTACCTATACTCTCTCGATGGCGGCACACCCAAACCAATCACCTCCGGTGATTTCGAAGTTGCCGATCTCGCCTGCGTCGATGAACCCGATGAGCGGCTGTTTTACGCCGCCACCGATCCCAGCCCGGTGGAGCGTCACTTGTATTCGATCTCTTTCGACGGCTCCGGAAAACGGCGTCTCACTTTCACATCCGGCACTCATTCGATCAGCATGTCCCCAGACTGCGGGCACTACGTCGATTCCCACTCGAGTCTCCGTGAGCCAACCCAGCGAACACTCCACTCGTCTGACGGAGCGCAGATCGCTGTCCTCGCTCCCCGCAATGAAAAAATCCTCGCGGATTTCGACGTGCTTCCGGCTGAGATCCTTACTTTCACGGGCTCTGGCGGGACTCTCTTCTACGCACGCCTGCTCCGCCCACGCAACTTCGATGCGTCCAAAAAGTATCCGGCGATCGTGATGGTCTACGGCGGACCGCACGCCCAGTCCGTCCGCGACTCCTGGAGGGGACTCGACTGGGACCAGGCTCTTGCCCATCAGGGCTTCGTCATCTGGCAGATGGATAACCGAGGCTCAGCCGGGCGCGGCCATCTGTTCGAAAGCCCGCTGCACCGGCGCTTCGGGAAGCAGGAACTGGCCGACCAGCTCGAAGGAGTCCGCCATCTCGTATCGATGGGATTCGTAGACCCGGAGCGCATCGGAGTCTACGGCTGGAGTTACGGCGGCTATATGACTCTGTACAGTCTCTTCAACGCGCCCGATACATTCAAAGCCGGCATTGCCGGGGCGCCCGTCACTGACTGGCGCAACTACGACACCATTTACACCGAGCGCTACCTCGGCCTGCCGCAGCGGAATGAAGAAGGCTACAAGGAAGGCTCACCTGTCCACCAAGCCGGCAGACTCAAGTCGGCTCTGATGCTGGCTCACAACTTCGAGGATGACAACGTGCTCTTCCAGCACACGCTGCGCATGATGGACGCTCTGCAAAAGGCAAACAAACCGTTTGATCTGCTGTTGTATCCGCAGAAAACCCACAGCGTCACCGGGCCGGTTCGCCGTCACATGTTGGAAGCGATGACCGCCTTCTTTCGCCGCCACCTCAACTAGGTCCGCGACCGCCTGGTTACGTCCTTCCGCTTGGCTCAAGAACGTGTGAAAAAGTCGTTTGAACCACGAATGAACACGGATGGACACGAATCAGCTACCCCGCCACGCGCATGAGGAAGCGTCCTTCCGGGAGATCCGCAAATCCAAATTTGCAGTACAGGCCATGGGCATCCTTGGTGGCGAGCAGCCATCGAGTGAGTCCTTGCAGGCCCGGATGGGCGACGATCACGCTTACCAGCCACTTGGACAAACCCCGCCCGCGATATTCGGGGACAATGAAGACGTCGGCGAGCCAGGCAAAAGTACAATAGTCGGTGACGACGCGGGCAAAGCCGATCTGACGCTCGCCCTCATAAACGCCGAAAGACTCCGAATGTTCGATTGACTTGAGGACAGTCTCGAGGCTCCGGCCTTGAGCCCAATAGGACTCCTGGCACAGAAACTGGTGAATGAGCTCGACGTTAAGCCGGGTCTTGTCAGTCGAGATCATGAAGCCATCGCGGTCGACGGAAAGGGTCATCCCTCAATTCTAGATGCGGACGGCCTACTTGGCGTCGCGCCAGTTCGGGCCGGCGCCGACCTCGACCACCAGGGGGACGTCGAGGGTATGAACGCTTCCCATTTCCTGTTTCACCAGCGCGGCAAGAGTTGAAACTTCTTCCGGGGGGGCCTCGAAGACGAGCTCGTCGTGGACCTGGAGGAGCATGCGCGCACGCATCCTCTCTTGCGCGAGGCGATGGTCGATGCGGATCATGGCGAGCTTGATGACGTCGGCGGCGGTCCCCTGGAGCGGCGTGTTGACCGCGGTGCGCTCGGCGAAGCCGCGGGCGTTGGGATTGCGCGAATTGATATCGGGAATAGGACGCTGGCGTCCGAAGAGGGTATGGGTGATTCCGATGCGGCGGACTTCGGCGATGGTGTGATCGATGAATCGCTTGACCCCCGCGTAGCGCTCGAAGTAGTTGCGGATGTAGCGATCGGCCTCGGTACGCGGGATCCCGAGCTGCGCAGCGAGCCCGAAGGAGCTCAGTCCGTAGACGATGCCGAAATTGACTGCCTTCGCGTTGCGGCGCATTTCCGCGTTGACCATGGCGGGCATCACGCCGAATACCTCCGAGGCCGTGCGAGTGTGGATGTCCTCGCCCTGGCGGAAGGCTTCCAAAAGGACCGGATCGCGCGAGAAATGGGCGAGCAGGCGCAGCTCGATCTGCGAGTAGTCGGCGACAACGAGTGTCCAGCCCGGGCCGGGGACGAAGGCCGCGCGGATCTGGCGGCCAAGCTCGGTGCGAATGGGGATGTTCTGAAGGTTCGGGTTGGTGGACGAGAGCCGTCCTGTGGCGGCGCCGGTAATATTGAACGTCGTGTGAAGGCGCCCGGTAACGCCATCGATCAGCAGAGGAAGCGTGTCGACGTAGGTGTTTTTGAGTTTGGCGACCTGGCGGTATTCGAGCACGAGCTGGGCGATGCGGTGATGTTCGGCGAGCGACTCCAGGATGTCGGCGGCGGTGCTCGGTTGTTTCCCTTTGCCGCGGACCGTGGGAGTGGGGAGTTTCAGCTCTTCAAACAGGATCTTACCGAGTTGCTGGGGCGAATTGATGTTGAACGGGTGGCCGGCTTCGGCGTAAATCGCTGCGCTCATCCGATCGATTTCGCGCACCATATCCGCCGAGAGAAGCTTGAGCGCGGCGGGATCGATCCGGACGCCATGCCGCTCCATGCGAGCCAGAACGGAGAGCGAAGGAAAATCGATTGTCTCGTAGACGGACTTGAGCTCGCGGCGTTCCACCTCTTCACGGAGGCAGCCAGCGATGAGAAAGACGCCGGCGGCCATTTCTTCCACCGAGGTCGTGGCGCGGCCCAGATGCCGGTTGCTCATCACCTCCCAGGAGCATCCGCCAGGATCGGCGCCGAGGAGGAACTCGTAGAGCATGACGTCATCGGCGAGGCCCGCGAGCGCGATGCCTTCACGGGCGAGCTCGACTTGCAGTGTCTTCGAGTCATGGGCGGATTTAGGATGCGAGGGATCTTCGAGAAGCGTACGCGCGAGAGCCGGCGCGAGACTCACCGCCGCGCCGGATTCGGTGCTTAAGCCAAGTCTTGTTTCAGCCAGGAGGCCTTCGCCCGAGCGGCCGAGAGTGACCGCTACCGGCTGCCCGGGACGGAGTTGCGCCAGCCAGTGCGGCGCGGTTTCCTCATCGAGGGCCTGGAGTTTCCAATCGAGGGACGGCGGGGCGGACTTGAGGTCCTTTAGCTGGCTGAAGAATTCGAGATCGGTATAGACCTGCCGTAGAGCGATGTCGTCGGGATCCGCCGCGGTGAGCCGATCGAGTTGCCATTCAAGAGGAATATCGGTGGTGATTGTAGCGAGGCGTTTGCTGAGCTCAATTTGCGCGCGGTTGTTCTCCAGACTTTCGCGGTAGGTCCGGCGGGCGACTTCGGAGGCGCGGTCGAGGACGGCTTCGAGGGAGCCGAACTGTTGGATGAGGTCGCGTGCGCCTTTGTCGCCGATGCCAGGTGCGCCAGGGATATTGTCGATGGAATCGCCTTTGAGAGCGAGCAGGTCGGCCACTTGTTCTGGCGCGACACCCATGAAATCGCGGACTCTGGCCGGATCGTACCATTCGTCGTCCTTAACGGGGTTGAGCATGGAGACGCGGTCGTTGACGAGTTGGAGCATGTCTTTATCGGAAGACACAATAACTACATCGACGCCGGAGGCGGGCGCCAGTCGCGAAATGGCGCCGATAACGTCGTCGGCTTCGTAGCCCGGATACTCGAGGACGGGAACTCGCATCGAGTCGAGTAGGCGGCGGACGGAGGGGATCTGTTGGAGAAAATCGTGCGGGGCGGGGGCGCGGGTCGCTTTGTAGTCCTTGAACTCCTGTTCCCGGAGGGTGGGTCCTTGACTCTCGAAGATGGCCGCCCAGTAGTCGGGTTTGTGGGCGGACTTGAGTTTCTTCAGCATGTTGTTGAAGATGAAGACGACTTCAGTGGGCAGACCCGCGCTGGTCCGCATAGGAGGTGCACCGGAGCGGGCGCGAGCATGAAAGGCCCGGAACAGGAAGCCAAAGGTGTCGATGAGGAAAAGCCGGGGGCGGGCCATGGGGGTAAATTAGCATAGGTCGCGGCGCACTCCTGCGTGAACTGTCCACTCCCCAATCGACATTCTTCGGAGCGGTGCTTCCGCGGGAGCGATCGAGGACGCGGCAGGGCGAAGAAATGAAGAAACGGTTTGCGACAAACGAGAGAGTAGCCTGTTTGTCCATAAACCAAGGCGATGGAATGGTTTGGAGGCGAATCGAGGTTCGGAGGCCAAATGCGCACTTTTGTCGCAAACCTCATCGAAGCGCGGTTCTTGGAGGTTTGCGACAATTTGACGTACCGGAGCCGATCGAGCCGATTTCGTTACTTTTAGAATCAATAACTTGGACAGGCGTCGAAAGGCGCTTTTCGCAAACCTCGATGTTGGCGCGCAACGTACCGCGGTTTGCGACAACGCCCGATGCCGATAAACGGCCTGGAATGAAGGAATTGGCAATTGGGAAGGGTGAAAACTGGCGGTTTCGACGCATGAACGTGGCGAGGTTTGCGACAAAAACGGTGAGTTCTGACAGGGTCCGGAATGAGTTTGAATCCAAGTTGGTTATGAAGGCGGGATCGCAGCGGTGCGATTGAAACGAACCGAGTAATCGGGAAGCTCGCCGCTCAGGATCTTGCTGGGTTATGAAGGCGGGATCACAGAAAAGACCGTCATCAAAGTTGTGTTTCCACCGCCGCGTACACCGACTCGAGGGCTCCTCCCAGGGCCGCAGAATCCTTCCCGCCGGCCTCGGCCATATCGGGACGCCCGCCGCCTCTCCCTCCGACGGCCTGCGCGACTGCACCAGCCAATTTACCGGCGTGGACCTTGGCCGTTAGATCTTTGGTTACCGCCGAGATGATGGCGATGTTGCCATCCTCGGTGGACGCGAGCACGACGACTCCGGTCTTCCACTTGTTGCGCAAGGCATCAGCGAGAGCACGCATCTGTGTGCGGTCGAGCGAATCGGCGCGTGCCGAGAGCACTTTGACTCCCTTGATCACCCGCACTTGCGACTCCAGGTCCTCGAGTTGCGCATGGGCGATCTTATCCTTCATCTGCTCGATCTGCTTCTCGAGCGCACGCTGTTGCAGCAGCAATCGCTCGACATGATCGTAGAGATCGGCCTCCGACGTCTTGAACAGTGCTGCCAGACGCGACAAGGAAGACTGCGACTCCTGCATTCGCCGCAGTGCTCCGTCCCCGGTGATCGCTTCGATCCGCCGTACCCCGGCAGAGATCGAGCCTTCGTAAACGATCTTGCAGACCCCTATGTCGCCGGTCCTTGTCACATGCGTGCCGCCGCAGAGTTCCTTGGAGAAGTCAGCAATCGACACGACGCGCACTCGCTCCGAGTACTTTTCGCCGAACAATGCCATGGCGCCGGTCTGCACGGCGGCATCCAGGTCCATGATGTCGGTGGTGACGGGAACGTTGACCCAAATCTGCTCGTTGGATAACCTCTCGATCTCGGCGAGCTCATCGGCATCCACAGCGGTGTAGTGAGAAAAGTCGAAGCGTAGGCGCCCTGGTTCCACAACCGACCCGGCCTGCTTCACATGGGTGCCCAGAACCCGACGCAGCGACGCATGAAGAAGGTGAGTTGCCGTGTGATTCCTCATAATGGCCGCGCGGCTCGACGAGTCCACTTCCGCCCGCACTGTCATTCCCGGCTCCAGCTTGCCCAACAGTTTGATCTTGTGAACGGAAAGACCCGGCACGGGAGGATAGGTGTCCAAGACCTCCGCGACCTTCTGTTCGCCGGCGTATAACGCCCCACGATCCCCGATCTGTCCGCCGGTCTCCGCATAAAACGGTGTCTGGTTGAGGATCACTTCCTGCCTGTCTTCGAGGTATGCAAGCACACTGGCGTTGGCGCCGAGCGTTGAATAGCCGAGAAACGGAGTCTTGCCGCGCTCCAGCAGTCCCTGGTACACCGGATTGAGCTGAGCTTTTCCAGCGCCCTTCCACGACGCGCGCGCGCGCGATCTTTGCCCCTCCATCTCGGATTGGAAACCAGACGTGTCAATCGCGAGTCCGAACTCGCGAGCCATTTCCTCCTGCTCGTCGAGCGCCAGTCCGTACGTATCGTAGAGTTTGAACGCCGATGGTCCCGGGATTACTCCGTTCTGCGCGGACTTTACCTCGTCGTGGAAAACCCTCTCCGCTACCTGGAATGTCGTGGCATAGCGGTGTTCCTCGTCCTTGACGATGCGAGCCACGCGTTGGACCGATTCCATCAACTCCGGATAGGCCGGTTTCATCCACTCTGCTACAAATCCCGTCAACTTGTAAAGGAACGGCTCCGTGTTCCCGGTCCGGCGCGCATGGCGCATCGCCCGACGCATGATCTTTCGCAAGACGTAGCCCCGCCCCTCGTTGGATGGAATCACGCCATCATGAACCAAAAACGCAGCCGCTCGCGCATGATCGGCCGCAATCCGCAACGCCGCATCCTTCCTGGCGTCTTCGCCCGGCGTCACGCTGATCAGTTCCCCTGCCTTGCTTACGATCGCAGCCAGCAGATCTGATTCATAATTCGATATCTTGCCTTGCAGGATCGCGGCTGTGCGTTCGAGGCCCATGCCGGTATCGATGGATGGCCTCGGAAGAGGTGTCATTTTGCCGTCAGCCGACCGGTCGTACTGCATGAACACTAGGTTCCAGATCTCGACAAATCGCCCGCCACCATCCAGCGGAAACTCTTCGTTCTCCCGGCCCGGATCGGCCGCTGATGGCCCCAGATCGAAATGGATCTCCGAGCACGGACCGCAGGGACCCGTCTCGCCCATTTGCCAGAAGTTGTCTTTCTCATCCAGACGGAAAATTCGCGACCTTGGCACCCCCGCCACCTGCTGCCAGAGATCTTCGGCCTCATCGTCTTCGCGGAAGACAGTGACATACAGCCGGTCCTTCGCCATACCGTAGTCCTTGGTCACCAGATCCCAGGCGAACTCGATGGCTTCAGCCTTAAAGTAATCGCCGAAGGAGAAGTTGCCGAGCATCTCGAAGAACGTGTGATGCCGTCGTGTGAACCCGACGTTTTCAAGGTCGTTGTGCTTGCCACCTGCCCTCACGCACTTCTGCGAAGTCGTGGCGCGCGCATAGTCCCGTTTTTCTAGTCCCAGGAATACGTCCTTGAACTGATTCATCCCGGCGTTGGTGAAAAGCAGAGTAGGATCGTTGGCTGGGACCAGCGAGGAGGAGCGGACAATGCGATGTCCGCGATGGGCGAAAAAATCGAGAAAAGCCTGGCGGACTTGATGACCGGTCACTCTACTATTCTAAACAGCCCGTCGCCGGAGCTTCCCATTCAGTTACCGCGAGTCCTGGCCGGATCGAGCGCGGCAGGAGCACCGCGCAAGAGCCCTTCTGTACTCAGATCCTCATCCAGGTCCGGCCAGTGGATGCCGTAGCCGGCGCCGGCGATCTGCCAGTTCCGGCGCTGCTCGTGGGTGGCTTCCAGAAGTCTTCGGTACCATACCAGCGGGACAATGATTGTGCGTCCATCGAAGAGATCTACTGCCAATGTGTCCTCAGTGAAGTGAAGGTCCTTCACGCGCTCTCCTGGCGTGATTTCAGAAACTTTCATTCCATTTCTCCATACGGCCGGCAAGAACTCAGTATCTCACCCTTGCACATCGCTAGGCGGAGCGCACACACGCAACAGGTCAACTTGACAACCATTCGCATCCAGGACTAACGTGAGAGCATATTTGTGGCCGCACGCTGCAGCCAGGGCATGCGGGCACACGGGTATTTACCAACGGGCATAGGGAGGTGCTTTTATGAGTTGTGTTGCGTGGATCCGTAGATTCTCATTCGTTGCGATACTGATTGCAACAGCGAGCGGTCAGGAGTATCGGGGGAGAGTCCAGGGTCTGGTCTCCGACACTACTGACGCGGTAGCCGCCGGGGCGGCGGTCCAACTCAGGAACGTGAACACCGGCGTTCAGGTCGTCCGGCAGACCGATCCTTATGGGCGCTACCTGTTCGACTTGGTCGAACCAGGAACTTATGCCCTGACAATCGAGATGCAAGGGTTCAGCCGGTTCCTCCAGGAGAATCTCCTGGTCCAGAACCGCGGTGACGTCACCGTCAACGCCAAGCTCCAGGTTGGCGCGCTCGCCGAGACCATCAAGGTCACCGAAGCCCCCGTCGCGGTCCAGTTCAACACCAGCAGCATGGATCTCACCGTCAACAACCAACTGGTGAAGAATCTGCCAATCGTCGCACGCAACCCTTTTACGCTCGCTCTTCTTGATCCGGCGGTGGTGAATCGCTACACGTTGGAACGTACTCCGTTCAAGATGTGGGCGGCGTCGCAGATGGAGGTTGGCGGACCCACCAGCCAGAAAAACGACACACTCCTCGATGGAATGCCGCTTCAGGTTGGGCCCAAAGCTTCCTATTCACCTCCAATGGACGCAGTTACCGAGGTCACGGTCCAGCAGAACAGCGTGGATGCTGAGTACGGACACAGCGCCGGCGGGATTCTCAACGTCTCCATGAAGTCCGGAAGTAACGATATTCACGGCAACCTTTACTATTTCGGTCGCAACCCTGCGCTCAACGCTGCTTCCAACGCCATCACCCATGCCAAGAACCAGGTGCGGAATCACATCTTGGGCGGCACCGTGGGTCACCCAATCGTCAAGAACCGGTTGTTTCACTTCTTCGCATTTGAGCGCTGGAACCAGCATGAACCGCGAAGCCGGGTCATGACCCTGCCCACGGAGCTCGAAAAGCGCGGTGATTTTTCGCAGTCCTTCAGCATCAGCGGCGCCCTCCGCGGTATTTACGATCCCTTCTCCACGCGACTCAACCCAACCTCCGGCGCTGTCACCCGCGACCGATTCCCGGGCAACGTGATCCCGCAGTCCAGGATTAATCCTACCTCCGCCAAATTCATCCAACAGGTTTGGGCGCCCAACCGCGCGGGCGACGACATTACTCGTGTCAACAATTTCCGCGCCGACTTCTTCCGTGAGAATATCTACCAGAACGTCAGCACCCGTACCGACTACGTCATCAGTGACAAGTGGAAGATGTTCGGCCGTTTCAGCCGCTTCCGCACCAACCTGACCGATCAGGACTACACTCCGAACGGCACTATCATTTACGAAGACCTCAACAGTGGCCTGATGAACTCGCTCAACATCTCGGGCGACATCGTATACACCATCAACCCGAGCACGGTTCTCAACATTCGCGGTAACTACATCTCGATCGAGGACGACTATAGCGGCAGCAAACAGGTGATCGATCCTGCGAGACTGTCGGAGTTCTGGGCCAAAGACTGGTACAGTTCCTACATCAACAAGGAGTTTGGCCGATTCTTTTTCCCCGGTGTGAACGTCGACGGCTCGATTTTCGGCAAGAGCAATTGGTTCTACCAGCACCCTGAGAATTATTTCCTTTCGGCCAAGATCTCGAAGCAGGTCGGGCGGCATTATCTGAAGACCGGAGGCGAGTGGCGGTACCTGCGGGTGTTTGCCGCGAGTCCTCGATTCTTCAGCTTCGCCTTCCCGCGCGCGATGACCGCCGAGACCTTCATCAACCCCAACACCCGGGCCAACGGCGATGGCTACGCCACGCTTCTGCTCGGCGGGGTCGATAGCGATTCGACGGCCCAGACCACTCCCTTCCTCACACCCACCGTAAAGTACTACTCGTTTTTCGTTCAGGATGACCTGAAGCTCAGTCGAAATGTCACTTTGAATCTTGGCTTGCGCTATGAATATGAGACGGCCGTCTACGACCGGGGCCTCTACCGGCTCTCCCGTCCATTCGATCGCTCCAATCCGATCCCCGAGATGCAGGCCAATCCTCCGCAGATTCCCCAACAGGCCCGGCAGTTGATGAACCAGCCTTATCAGTTTTCCGGCGCCTGGAGCTTCACGGATGAGAACACCCCGGGACTGTACGATCCCAAGAAGCTGAACCTGCTTCCACGAGTTGGTCTGGCCGTGCGGGTCAACGACAGGACGGCCATTCGCGCCGGCTACGCGCGGTTTCTGACGCCGGCGCATGTGCAGACCGATATCATCGGCAATCTACCGTACCCGGGCTTCTCCGCGCTGACCCGTGTTGCTCCAGCGCTCGAAGGCACGCCGCAGGCAGTCTGGAGCGACCCCTTCCCGGCGTCCAATCCGCTAATCCCGGTCACTGGCAAGACCTTGGGTCGCTACACGAATCTCGGGGGGGACGCCGTCACCGACATCCGTGAGTTCCGCCCCAACGCGAACGATCGCTTCAACGTCTCGCTGCAGCGTGAGCTGATGAACAAGGTAGTCGTCGATGTCACCTACTTCTTCAACCTGGGCCGCGATCTCCCGTACACCAAGCGGTTCAACCTCATGGATCCGCAGCTCAGCTACGTTCATAAGACGTTGCTGAATCAAAGGGTAAACAATCCCTTCTTCAACTACCTCACTCCCGACAAGTTCCCGGGTCAGCTCCGGAATCAGCAGCAGGTCACTCTGGCCGACTTATTGAAGCCGTTTCCACAATACGGAAACGTGAATCAAACCAACACGCCCGGCGTCCGGGAACGATACCACTCGATGCAGCTCAAGATCCAGCGGCCGTTCGCCAACGGTTTCAACTTTCTGCTTTCGTACAATTACAACCGGGAGTCGCAACAGGAGTTCTTCAACATCGACGAGGAATTTGCCGGCCGCTTCCAGTTTGAGCCTGCTACCCGGCCGCGACACCGCATGGCCCTTGCCGGCGTGTACGATTTTCCATTTGGCCGCGGACGGAGGTATCTCGCTCACGTGCCTTCGGTGGTCGACGCCATCGTGGGTGGGTGGACCACCAGCGCGATCTACTATTACAATTCCGGGGAGCTGCTACGTTTCGGCCAGATGGATGTGGTCGGCGATCCGCACATCGACAACCCGTCGAAGTGGGGTCTGATGTTCAATCCGCAAGCGTTCAGACAATCGGCCGCTTTCACACCTCGAACTAACCCCAAGTGGTTCCCCGGCATTCTTGGGCCGGGATACAAAAACATGGATGCGACGTTGGCCAAGTCATTCTCGCTCACGGAGCGCTTCAAGCTGGAGATCAAGATGGAGGCCTACAACGTGAGCAACACGTTCACCGGCGCCAATCCCAACCTCAGCGTCACCAGCTCGACGTTCGGCCGTGTGTTGACTCAGGTCAGCGGCATCAACGGCCGGGAGTTTCAGTACAACTTGAAACTGCATTTTTAGGGTAGCCTGGTAGGTCATGGCCAGTACTGCCCAGGCAGAGAAGCGGCCAGCCGTTACCCCCATTCCCCGCTTGGACGCCTGCCATCGCGAGGGCTGCCAGGCGCTCGCCTGGATTTGGTTCAAAGGGAAACCAGCGCACCTCGCCGCACTCCTGCGACCAAAATTCCGCGTAACCATCTGGGCTGATATCGACTATGACAAAGACCAAACAACCTCCGTCGCCTTTGGAATATCTGACGCGCCTGGTAGAGGCTGGAACGGTTTGAGTCATAGGGAAGCAGCCTTCTCCGGACGGACTTCCAGCAAGACGCCCCACAAATCCCCGGCGCTCATGTTGCCTCCGCGCAAAGCGAGACCCTTGTCTTCCTCACTGAAGATGAATACCCCACAGGCTGCTTCGTACGCCCCGATGGGACCGCCGAAGCTTGTCGCCAGCTCTCGCTTACGATCGCGAGGCACGTAGATACAAACCACGGCGGCATCCTCAACGTACATCGCAACCGATTCAGTGGCCTGCTCACCAGCGACTTCCTGCCAATGCGACGCGAGGCGCGCGACTTCACCGGCAACGAACTCAGGAGGCCCGCTAACGCGGAACGCCGGCAGGGGCCAGATTGTATCGGGAAGACGGAGAACTGAGGCACACTCAGACGGCAGTCCCACCTTACGTGTCATCTGCTGTATGGGAAGCCCGCCAGGTTTGTGGAGGATGTGGACATGGAATCGGACCGAGATGGAGGCGCCAGCTCCAACGCCGTTATAAAGAATAACGTGCGTTCCGAGCATTGCGGTTACCGCATGCAGGTCGAGAAGGCGCCGGTGAAACGTGGAAAGATGTGGCCGCCAGTCCTGCGGTTCGTCCAGCATGCTGGGAATGGTACAGTGGCCCTCGCCGAACTTAAAGGGCTGCACCAAAATGTAATACGGCCGGTTGTTAAAACGTTTCGGATACGGAATCTGCAATCCGTGTTGCTGCCACCAAACGTTCTCCATCACAATTGGGCAACCGTCGTGGGCCGCAATTATGTCACCCGGAGGGCTCTGCCGCCACGCCCGCTTAAAGCGGTCCTTGCGGCGGGGATTGTATTGGGCAACGAAGGTCAGCCCACGGGTGCTATCGAATAGCGGGAACGTTTCGACCGTCGTCAAGTCATCCTGAACGAAGCCCGTCAGTCTATGGTATTCATCCAGATCGACCAATGCGGCCCCGAGATTTGGCCGGTTATCCAGGTGTTGGCGGAGCGTTTCGCAATGCTTGTCATAGACCCCGCGGAGAAGAGCGAGCAGTTCTGACTTCATGGTCGCAGCGCCTCCTTGGGCGGCTTAGTTATCTTCTACCTCCTAACGAGTTCTATGTCAAGAATTTTCTTAATACTGAACTTATGCATAAATGAGTTTCTTTGTTAAATGCCGCGAGGTGAAGAAATTTCTGCCGCTAAAATTCTGCGAAAATAACCGGCCAGTTGATCCAGTTCTGCTATAAGCTGAAATGGATGTCGCGGCCGCGGAAAATCACAGAAGAGTCACGGCTGTTGATCGCGCTGATGCATAGCGAACGCGGGATGAATAACAAGATGATCAGCGAGGAGCTGCATATCAGCGAATCGGCCGTCTCGAAAGCTTTGAAGGAATGCTTTGATCAGGGCCGGTTACAGCTCGTTTTCAATCGCGACGGGCTCACGGAGAAGCAGCTTTCGGCGCTGCAGGCCACATCCGCGGGAGCAGGCGAGCTACGACGCCTGCTGGCCAGCTTCAGGAAGGATAGTTCCGCCGTCGTTACCGAACCCGACGTCAGAATTTTCGACAGCGGAAGCACGGAGACAACGCCTGCCGGTTGGGCGGCACGGCTAGAGGCATTTGGCAGAGCATCGGCTCCATACATTACGTCACTGATCCTGAGTTCCCGAGTTGTTGGAACGAGCTGGGGCAAGACGCTCGCAGCAATTGTTCGTGGACTCGCGGAGCGATCTCCCGTTCGCCCAAAGAATCCTATACAGTTTGTCCCACTCTGTGGTGAGATGCTGGAAGGGCCTCCTCGAAAGGTCAGCGCATCCAATCTGGCATACCAATTGGACGAAGTCATTAATGGTGATCTGGCGCATTCCCATTCCTATTGGCTCGCGGGAGTCCCGTCGCGCAAGCCATCGCGGTGCATTGCTTCGAAGGACGGCCTAACGCCTGACGAATGCAGAGCCGTCAGCCGTTACATTCATCTCCTCCCGGGTTATCGCAAGGTTTTTGGTCCCGACCCCTCAAGCACCGATCCTAAGCAGAGAACACCCTTGATAGATCGGTTGGATATGATCCTTACGAGCTGCGGGCCGAAGGAGCGTCCCTTGGGCTACGGTGGGGTTCAGGATCTGCGTTCGGTCGGATTGCCGTTGCGAGTCGCTCGTCGCCTTGTTGTGGGGGATATCTCTGGAATTCTGCTAAAGAGTCCGGCTCTAGGCGCCAAAGGCTCTAACGAGCCAAATCAGGTGGATACGATCAATGATGCTTGGTCCGGTGCGAAGCTTGTTCATCTTCGCGAGTGTTCACGGAAGGCACTAGTGAATTCGACGGGCGGGACAGTCTTGTGCTGCATTGGCGCGAATAAGGCCGATACCGTGCTGGAAATCATTAGACTAGGCTTGGCGCTGCGGATCGTCTTGGACTTCGACTTGTCGCAGAAGCTTCGACGCAAGCTCTAGGCATGCCTTCGGCGTTAACCACGCGGCTTCGGCGCTTGGCCGCCTTCAGCCCGGCCATGTTTCTGAGCGTTATACTCAGTTCGAGGATGCCACTCGACCTTACGAAGCAATTGGTGTTGCGCTGGGATCAGGGCGAGCCTCCGGAAACTTTGTTGAAACTGGCGGGCGTAGACGCGGTTCTCCAGGGCGATGCGGAAGGGCTCATCACCCGGGGACAGTGGCCAGGGATCCGGCGTGCGCCAAACCGGCGGGGCAGGGGTGACGAGACCGCGAGCGCGAGCCGTGAGCCCTGGGTCGACGCCAACGGCTATCTCGTTGCCCTCGAGCGCGCGCTGAAGCCAGGTTCTACTCCGGTGCTGGGATACAAGGCCGACGCGAAAGCTGGCCTGGCCGCGGATCGCTCGGTCCCATACGAAACTCTCGCGCTCGCCTTGGTCGAAGCGCGAGTGCATGGTGGGAACTACGTGCTGTCCTTGGAAACCCGCTACAGGGAAGCTTTGCTGAAGGGCGAGGAAAAAGCTCTGGCGGCGTGGAAGCGGTTGGGAGAGACGGCGGCATGGCTGAGGAAGAACGCCGGCCTGTTTGGACATCCTGCTCCTCCCGCGATCACGGTGTTGGTGGATCGCGGGATGGCTACGAGCGAGATCGCGAATCTGTTGCACCGCAGAAACGGCAGTCCGCGTCTTGCGGCGGCGGGAAATATGCCCGCTCCGGACCCTACCCGTATCCTGGCGCTGATGGCGGCGAGCTTGAACCCAGCCAACCTGAACGATGCCGCCTGGGATCGCGTATGGGCGCACGCGCGGGCGGGCACCACGGTCGTAATCGACTCGACGCCGGATCCATCTTGGAAACTCGTCAAGGAGGAAGAAGACCGCCGGTTGTTCGCGCTGGGTGGAGGTCATGTGCTCGCCTATAAGAAGCGCGTTGCAGATCCGAGTGAATTTGCGCTGGATGTCATCGACATTGTGAATCACCGCCGCCGCCCGGCGCGTCTGTGGAACGCAAACGCCGCCATCGCGCTAGCGACCTCAGGAAGGCAGCCGGGCGAAGGTTTGCTCCATGTGATCAACTATGGTTCGCCCGTGGAAGCCGAGGTCCAGGCGCGCGTTCAGGGGCAGTATAAATCAGCGCTGCTCATGCGCCCGGAAGGGGAGGCGAAGGAGTTGAAGACATACAGCCGCGGATCCGCAACCGAGATCTTCCTTCCCGAGCTTAGCCTCTTAGCCTGCGTAATTTTCCGGTAAGATAAAGACAACCTGATAAGGTCTTCCTATGTATACCCGTCGAGAACTGCTCAAAGCCTCAGCGCTCCTGGCTGCTGGACTTCCGGCAACCGCCGCGCCCGCGTCCCGCGTTCCTAAGGCGCACTTCGGCGTTCATCCATTCATCGAGGCAAATCCCAAGGCTGTGTTTCTCAAGCGCACGCATGTGCCAGCCAAGATGGATGAGTCGTTGAAGCTCCGGGAAGGTGTCGAGTTCGCGCGGGAGGTGTTTGTTCCGGTGGACGGTCCGCCAGGTGTGCCGGTGTCGCATCGCGTGATCCTCAAGCCGAACTTCACCAGCGTCCGCAACAAGCGTCCGCATGAGGAAAACTGGGGAACCGGGACCGATCCGCAATTCTATGAAGGCATCATCGTCGGCCTCAAGGAGCTTGGTCTCAAGAAATTCTACTTCCTGGAAGCGAATAACTTCCATTCGTGGAACTACCGCGGAATGTCGGATATCAACGATCGGCATGGTGTCGAAGTCAACGAGCCCGAGCGCAGGCAACGGCATTTCCGCGACCACTACGAAATGAATTGGACCAAGGTGCCCGAGCCGGTGGTCTATACGCACATCCCGCACTACGCGCCGGTGAACGAGCCGGAAACCTGGCTGCTGAACATCGCCAAGTGGAAGTCCCACGGAATGTGTATGACGCTCGCTACAAAAAACGTGCAAGGCCTTGTCGTAAAGCCCTACGTGCGTTTCTGCCCCGGCTGGAATATGGTGACCGGTGCACCGGAGTGGATGCAGCCGAACATACACAAAGAGGTCGAGCGGCGCGTCAATCGGATGTTCGACGAGCACCGCGTCAAGGGCTATGCGCGCTACGACAGTCGCGCCGATCTGGCTCCGATAAATCAGGAGATCTGGGCCCACAAGACTTGCGACAACTCGCAAGTTCTGAATCCCGGTTTGAACATCATTGAAGGCATTTACGGCCGCGACGGCGACGGCTTCGGCGTCGGTAACGACTACCTGACCAACCTGATCATGTTCAGTAAGGACCGGTTCCGCCTCGACATGATCGGCATGTACCTGGGTGGACACGAGCCGGGCAACGTGAACCTGTTCCGGATCGCGAAGGAGCGCGGGCTGCTCGATTCCTTCAATCCCTGGGAAGTGCCGATTTACGAGTGGGTGGATGGCAAGCCAGCGCGCCGGAAGCTGGCCGATTTCGAACGGACACCGCTGAAGACCTACTATCTCCAGCGGGACGGCGAGCCGCTGTATCACCTGGTGAACGAGCCCTTCGATTACGAGAAGGTGAGGAGCTAGCGGAAGACTTCAGCGGCAGGGATCGAAGCGTTGAATTCGGAGAGGTCGATTGCGTTGACGGGCGTGAGTCCACCGGCATGATAGCGAGACAGCCGGCGGTGAAAGGGATCGGCCAGGTAGATGTGCGGCACCCCAAGGGTTTCGAAGTCGCCGAGTTTTTCAAGCAGGCCGGAATACCGGTCATCAGGTGACAGCACCTCAATCGTCACGTAAGGGACTTCGGTACGTACTTCTTCGGATGGTTCGTGGTGGGCGAAGACGGCGATATCGATCACGCGGTAGCGACCGGGTCCCACCTTTATTACGAAGCTCCGGCCTGACAAACAGTGTCGCCCGCTCCTCGATGCGGCCGAGCAACAAACCTAAACGGTGACACGTTCTACTGTGAGAGTTCGTCGGCGTGCCACGATCCATGAGTTTCCCGCTTATATAGTCAGGTTCGGGGCCGTCGAAGCTTGTTCGAAGATACTCCTCTTCGGACAGGAGAGTTTTCACGCCCATAACCTTAGCGTAATCTAACTGACCGCGTCGTACTTACCCAGCTCGATCTTCGCCACCGCCTCCGCATGCACTTCATCCGGACCATCCGCCAACCGTAACGTTCGTGTGTTGGCCCAGGCCCCCGCGAGGAAGAAATCCTGGCACACGCCGCCGCCGCCGTGAACCTGGATCGCGCGGTCGATCACCGCAAGCGTCATATTCGGCACCACGACTTTGATCATCGCGATCTCGGCGCGCGCGACCTTGTTGCCAACCGTATCCATGATGTAAGCGGCCTTCATCACCAGCAGCCGGGCCTGCTCAATCTCCATACGCGACCGCGCTATCTCGGCACGCACTGTGCCGTGCTCGGCGATAGACTTACCGAATGCTACCCGGGAGCGAGCTCGCCGGCACATGGCTTCGAGCGCCCTCTCAGCCTGGCCGATCAGCCGCATGCAGTGGTGGATACGTCCGGGTCCCAGCCGGCCTTGCGCGATCTCGAATCCGCGGCCTTCGCCAAGCAGCAGGTTCGACGCGGGCACGCGCACGTTTTCGTAGGTTACCTGCGCGTGACCGTGCGGCGCATGATCGTAGCCGAATACCGTGAGCATTCGCTCGACCGTGACACCCGGTATGTCAAACGGGACCAGAATCATCGACTGTTGTTTGTGCTTGGCCGCATTGGGATCGGTCTTGCCCATGAAAATTGCTATCCGGCAGCGTGGGTCGCCCGCGCCCGACGACCACCACTTGCGCCCGTTGATGACGTAGGAATCACCATCGCGCACGATTGAGGATTGGATGTTGGTCGCGTCGGAGGAAGCGACATCCGGCTCGGTCATGGCGAAGCAGGAGCGAATCTCGCCATTGAGAAGCGGAGTGAGCCATTGCCGCTTCTGAGCGTCGCTTCCGTAGCGCACCAGAACCTCTATATTGCCGGTGTCCGGCGCCGAACAGTTGAAGACCTCCGGAGCCCAACTGACGCGGCCCATGATTTCACACAGCGGTGCGTACTCGATGTTGGTAAAGCCCGCGCCGTATTCGGACTCGGGCAGGAACAGATTCCACAATCCTTCGGCGCGGGCCTTTGGTTTCAGTTCCTCGATGATCGCGAGCGGTTGCCAGCGGTCCGGCGCCTTGTGGAGCTGTTGCTCGAACGTGCTCTCGTTCGGGTAGATGTGTTCGTCCATGAACGCCAACAGCTTCTTCTGGATGTCCCGGGCGCGATCGGAGATGGGAAACATGAAGTTACCCTAGCAAAAGGCCTGCAAACTGCGCGACCTTGGCGACGTTAGCAGGGTCGAGCCCCTCGGAAACCTCCGCGACCCAGAGGCAGAAGTCGAGCAGATCCGCATCGATTTCCGGCTCCGGAGGGCGCGGCTCGTACCGGTCCCAGTGGCCGTACACCATAGCCATCGAGGGTCTCCCACGCCCGAGGTCCGCGAGGTCCAGCGAGTACAGATGTCCATGCTGCGACCGCCAGTACACGCGGCCGGCCCGCAAACCCACAGCCCTCTCGATCGATTCGGCCACCTCCGGGCGCGCGTCGAGTTCCTGTTCCCACAGCAACGGATCGGCCCGCAGCAGCGAGAGTTCTTCGGCGGCCGGAATGGTCCAGTTCATAGGCGCCGCCTGAGAAAGTCGACGAGGGTGGAGGCGAGGTCAGGGCCACGGTCGTCCGGGAGGAAGTGACGGGCTTTGTCGAACAAGATTGGCCCTTCGGCGTTAGGCAGGAGTTCCTTCAGGCGATGGCCGAACTCGAGAGGAAACACTTCATCGGCGGGGGCCCACATCAACAAGGTCGGGATGTCGACCAGATCCGGCAGCCGCCGCTCGATCGCCTGCATGTCAGCCCAACCGCGATCGCCTTCGCGGAGAGGAATCGTGCGCGGCCAAGTAAGAACGACGTGATCCGAGTCTGGCTCGTCGAAGACGTGATGATAGGCGCGGGCTTCTTCGGAGGTCATGCCGCGCTGCGTGGTGGCCGAGGGCCCATGATGTGACAGCACTTTGTGCCGCTTCATGAAGAACTGGCCGATGAGCGGAGCGTGCCAGGTAGTCCATGGTTTGGGCGAGGCGTGGAATTTCGAGACCAGACCAGTAAACAGCCAGGTATTCATCAGTACGAGTCCGCCGAGTCTATTCAAACGCTGCAATGCAGCGCCAACACCTTGTGGTCCGCCCCAGTCGTGGCCGACGATGACGAAGTGGTGGAGGTCGAGTTGATCGAGCAGGGAAACGAGATCGGCGATGTGATGTGGGAGGGTTAGGGAAGCATCGATCCTCGGGTGGCTCGAATAGCCTGTGCCGACCCAATCGGGAGCGATTGCGCGGTAGCCACTGCTGGCCAAGGGTTGGATGAAGTCGTGATAAAGGAAGCCCCAGGTAGGGTTACCGGAAAGCAGCAGTACTGGAGGGCCGTCGCGTGGGCCTTCGTCGATGTACGCCATCGTGCGGCCGTTGACGATGACGGAATACTGCGGCCAGGGAAAAATCTCTTCGAGCCAAGAGGGTTTGGTTCGAAGCATTCCTGTATGGTATCAGTGGCGCAAGCCTAAGTACTACTCTGTTAGAAAACAGTAGACTTGGTCAATGTGGGGCAGGAGGTTCCAACTGGAATATGCGAAAACCCCATTCGCCTAAGCTAGGAACCAGTGTATCGCTGCCGCCTTAATCTCTCTGGGAACCGTGTGAGGGCCGTCAAACTCGCGGTACGTCACCGCATACCCGGCCTGGGTCAGTTCAGGGACCAGGCGGCGGCTGCAACTTCCGATCGGGAGAATCGAATCGCTCGTGCCAAGAGACACGAATATGCGAGGCTTGCCGGCCCGCTTCCCGCCAGCCGGGATGAAACAAGGAGAGAATACCAGCACCGATCCGAACAGGTCACCATTCGATAGCCCGAGACCCAGCGCATACGACGCGCCGTCAGAGAACCCGGAGACCGCGATCCGGCGTGTATCCACGAGGCGAGCGGCGAACGCTCGGGTCAGAGCCTGATCGATCATTCGCACGTCCCGGCCGTAGCTGTCCCGGATCGCATCCCAAGTCGTGCCCTGAGAAGCCGGCGAGAGTACCAGGAATCCCAATTCATCGGCAAACGAACGTAGCCTCTCGATCCCCTGATGCTCGGAGCCTCCGGCCCCATGCAGGAACACCAGGAGTGGCGCGGGCCGGTTCGGCTCCGCCGACTTTGGTACGTACAGCAGCGAGTCACGTTGTTGCCGCACCCCCAGCAGATGTATGCCGGGGTCACACCCAGCGGCAACTTTACCCGGGCGTGCAAGCAATTGCACGCCAGACGACGCCTCAGCTCCGCCGGTCTGTATGCGAGCGCAGCCGGTGACCAGACCTCCTGCAATCGCCGCATGGAAGGAGCGTCTTGGTAAGATTGGCCTTCGCGTCAACCTCAAATGCAATTATCTCTAATGATCCCTCCGCCGTTACGCGAATCCCGACTTGTGAGGCGGCGCCTCCGATCGAGACGCAAAAAAGTACCGTTTGCGCCCTCTTCGACGAGCTTCAGGATCGTTTCGATCTGAAGGCCGGCAACGAATCCTCCACCGGATCCGCGCATGAGCAGAGTCATAATGCCGATTCTGGGATTATGCCGCGTCTGACGACAGGCCCATCAGCAGCGCCGCACACAAGACTGCTCGTTGACTCGGCATAACATTGGTTGCAAGGTTGCCGACCGAGTCCAGGACCCAATCCTGGCTCCTTCAGGTATGACGATGATTTTGCCGCAACGCACAACACCAGTGTGTTGCCTTGCAGACCAGGTTCGTAACGCTACGCCGATAGCGAAGATCGATCCGCTCAAGCCTCTGAAGGCTCCTTGCCTACGCTCTTCCCGTTTTCGCTATAGCACTTTATGCTATATTGGTTCTCTATGCGACTTGCCATGCAAGAACAGTCTCCGCCGGAGTCATTTCTGCCGCTTCACAGGGACACGTTCCATATTCTGGTGTCGCTGGCTGACCGCGACCGCCACGGCTATTCGGTAATGCAGGATGTGGCAGAGAGGACTGGCGGTACACTGCGGCTCAGCCCAAGTTCATTGTACGCCTCGATTCGCCGCCTGCTGGAGCAGGGTCTGATCGAGGAACTCGCGGAACGTCCCGATCCGGAACACGATGATGAGCGCCGCCGCTACTATCGACTGACCAGGTTGGGACGGAATGTGGCGATGGCGGAGGCCCGACGTCTTGAGCGGCTGCTCACCGATGCCAGGGCCACAGGCCTGCTGCCGAAGAGGAGCTGATGCCCGTGCAGCCACCTGTGCATCAGCCGAATCTGCGTGTTTTTCGTGCGCTGCTTGCGCTATATCCAGGCGATTTTCGGGCCGAGTATGGCCGGGAGATCGCTTTGGTGTTTACCGATCGTTACCGGAACGCTGCCAACCGAATGGAGCGGACCGCGGTCTGGGTGGAAGTAATTTTCGGCGTCCTGACGGAAGCCCCCAGGGAGCATTGCCATATGTTTATACGAGACATCCGATACGCAGTGCGCATGTTGCGCAACAATCCGGTATTTGCAACAACTGTGGTTCTCGCCTTGGCGCTGGGGATTGGAGCCAACACCGCAGTCTTCTCGATCCTGAATACTGTCGCCTGGCGGACGCTGCCGGTCGAAGAGCCGCAGCAACTGTATCGCCTGCGTCAGCAGTCTCGCAACTCCGGCGCGCTCTTAGTGTCGTGGCCAGAGTTTGAGGGCCTGCGTCAGGGTTCCAGCGAAAGCGGAAAGATCGCGGCGATGAGCCGAGCACTTGCTCTGGTTCATGCAGGAGCCGGGCGTTTCGCACAATCGGAAATGGTTGGTCTTCAACTGGTCTCGGGAGAGTTCTTTGGCGTGCTCGGGGTATCCGCCGAACTTGGCCGTCTTCTGACTCCGGAGGACAATCGCATCGCGGGACAACATCGCGTCGCGGTGATCAGTCACGGATGCTGGCAGCGGCGCTTCGGAAGCTCACCAGACGTGATCGGGCAGGAAATAGCCTTGAACGGGCAGCGCTTTACGATCATCGGTGTGGCAAGCAGGGGCTTCTCCGGCTTATGGCTCGAGACACCCACCGAAGTGTGGCTCCCGATTGCCATGCAGCATGAAATCAGGGCGCCGCTGCCGTACAGCTCCGATGGAGCCAATGCCACCAAGCCCTGGATGCCACAGGAGCGCATTCGGTGGCTGCATGTAATTATGCGCGCTCCTGCCGGGGCTAAAGCGGCGACTGCCGGATTGGATCGTGTGTTTCAACAGCAATTGGCGCAGCGCGCCGAGTCAATCGGAAACGCGGAAGAGCGCCGATTCTTCTTGGAGCGGCGACTGGCGGCGGACCCCTTCGGGAGCGGATTGTCAGCAGTGCGGCAGACGTTTTTGTCACCCCTTTATGCATTGATGGCCCTGGCAGCGTTGGTTCTCCTAATTGCATGCGCCAACACGGCGAACCTGCTGCTCGCCAGAGCGAGCGGACGGCAGCGCGAGATGGCGATGCGGATGTCACTAGGAGCAGGACGAGGAACACTGGTAAGGCAACTGCTCACGGAAAACCTGTTGCTCGTTTCTACAGCTTCGGTCACAGCCGTATTGATCGGATACTGGACCGCCAATGCTCTGGTCCGGATGGCGACTCCGAGTGCCCCTGGAGTGGCTCCGTTCACGGTCCACGTTGACGGGGCCGTGCTGGCATTCACGGCCGGCCTTGCAATATTTGCGGCGCTGTTTTTCGGAATGATTCCAGCCTTCAAGGTAACGCGCGTCGAACTCATCGAGGCACTCAAAGCGGGGGCCCGGAACATCTCCGGAGGCGGCGGCCGTACGCCGCGGCTACTGGTCGTTTTGCAAGTAGCGATTTCTCTCGTCCTGGTGGTGGCTACCGGCCTGCTCGTCCGCAGCCTGCAAAATGTTCTTAGTGTACAACTCGGTTTTGCGAGGGAGCATGTTTTGTCCGTAACCATCGACTCGCGGATGGCGGGGTACACGGAGCCGGCGCAACTGCACGGGCTTGTGGACCGCCTGCTCGAACGTGTTGCAAGTATGCCAGGTGTGCGGTCGGCAGCCGTCGCCAGTTGCGGGATCATGACGGGTTGCCGCAACGCGGAAGACGGACTCAAGGTGGAAGGCTACGAGAGCCGTCCCGGTGAGCAGGTTTTGGTCGTCAACCACGTGGTTACACCCGGCTATTTTGAAGCCGTTGGAATGCGCCTTCTTGCCGGACGAGGGCTTGACGATCGGGATCGGCAGAGTTCTCCTCTGGTCGCGGTGGTAAATGAGAGCTTTGTGCGGCGCTATTTTGGTGGCGCGCAGCCGATCGGAAAGAGATTCGGCTCAAAGTTGAATCAGCAAATCGTCGGCGTTGTAGAGAATGCCCGCCTATTGAACGTGAAGGAGGACCCGGAGCCGATGGCGTTCTTTCCCTTAAAGCAGCGGCCATCGCAAGTTCGCAGCATCGACATTCGAGCTGCCGGCGATCCGCGCCACATTGCTTCCGCAATCCGTCAGGCGATTGCAGAGACTGCGCCTGACCTACCAATAGAGAGCGTGGCTACTCTGTCGGAACGCGTCAGCAACAATCTCGGTCTGGAGCGGCTGTTGATCTCTCTGTCAGCGGTTTTCGGGGTTCTGGCGCTCGGCCTCGCCGGCCTCGGGCTCTTCGGTCTGCTGTCTTATGCAGTAGCGCGCCGGACGGCTGATTTTGGCATTCGTATCGCACTCGGCGCGCCGCAACGGGTCGTGCTCTGGGGTGTGTTTCGGGAATCGCTTTTGTTATCGCTTACTGGCGTTGCGATCGGTCTGCTAATGGTATTGGCTGGGTCCGGGCTGATTCGCGCCGTGCTGTTCGAAGTGAATCCTCTTGATGCCCCGACGATAGCTATGGCGATCGGCGTGCTATTAGTTGTCGCCGGCCTTGCGGGCCTGCTGCCCTCCTGGCGGGCATCCCGCGTCGACCCGCTTGTGGCAATCCGGCTGGAATCGTAAGAACAAGCTCACTTGTTCGGCGTTTGTTCAAGTTGAACCTGACGATTTCTGGAGGGACACTGCCAAAGCGCGAGGTGTTCGGAAGCTCTCCGGTAGCCAAGTATAGAGTTATCACACGGTGGCCGAAAACCTCCGGCGATGCCTCGTGCTTCTCTCCAAAGCCATTTCGGATTAGTGTTGACCGCTTACATCAAGCAGGCCGGACAACGACATCACGTGCCCTTTTCGTCACCTGTCGCCCGCCCCATGCTCCGTTTAAGGACGGACAGGTGCTAAACCTCATCCTGAGGGGCGCTTTTGCCAAAACGGGCCTCAAACCGTCGGCGCCATACGTGGGATCGCATATCCTCCGGCACAGTCTGGCGACCAATTTAGTACAGCGCGGAGCGCCGCTGGAAGAGATCGGCGACATGCTTCGCCATCTTTCGCGGGCATCCACGATGATCTACGCACGGCTCGATATAGATGGCCTTCGGTCCATCGCCCTGCCCTAGCCTGTTGCGGGAGGTCTGAGATGAAAACGTTGTCCCAAGAGCTTGACCGCTATCTGAGTATCCGGCGCAGCCTCGGATACAAGCTCTCCACCGACGAACGAATCTTGCGGAAGTTCATTACCTTCACGGAAGCTGAGGGCTCAGAGTGTGTCAGCACGGCTCTCTTTCTCCGCTGGAAGAATGCGTTTGGCAAGGCTAACAAGCAGAGATGGGCACATCACCTTGGAACGGTTCGCATCTTCGCCCAATGGCTCCACTGCATGGATTCCAAGCACGAGCTTCCGCCGCAGTCGCTGCTCCCCAGCCGTGTCCGGCGGGCACATCCTTATATCTATAAGGAGGAGGATATCCGCCGCATCGTTGAAGCCGCCGCCGAGTTGCCTTCTATCCATGGTATTCGCGCCTTGACATGTTCCATGCTGTTCGGGTTGATCGCAGTCACCGGTCTCCGGGTGAGCGAGGCACTGTCGTTGGACGCTGCCGATGTCGATCTGGAAAACGGGGTGATTGCTCTCCGGCAGGGGAGGTTCGGAAAGGAGCGGTTACTTCCGGTCTCAGATTGCACCAGAATACGGCTTGCCGATTACGCGAAGGAAAGGGACCGCCTTCTTGGCGCGCCTTCTCAGGCGTTCTTCGTCGCAGATCACGGCGAACGTCTCACTGATTGCGGCGCTCGATACAATTTTGCAGCAGTCTGCCAGATGATCGGACTGCGGCCAACGCAGATGTTCCACCGTCATGGACAACCGATCGCGTCGAGCTGCGATTGTCGGCGACTGCGGTCCGTGGCATCACCGATCCCGCAGCCATTGCCGAAAGATCGGCGATGAGAACGCCGAAGTCATCTCGATCCAGCCGAGCGACTCGGCGGGCGGCGTCGATTTGGTTACAGTGCGAGTGCCACGCGGTCCAGCCGGTTGCGGGGAACTCGATCTGACGCTGAGCGCCGGGGAGGTGACTTCGAACCCGGTCAAGGTAAATGTCCAGTAAGCCGGGCTAAAATCCCCGCCGCCAATGCCAAATTTGGGGTAACCTCGCAGGAGTTGGTACCATCTCAATGAAGAGAGGTATCCATGCGCCTGCTAGCACTGCCCTTAGTTGCGGTCACTACTCTCTTGGCCGAAAAGAATCTCTCCGAGAGTCAGATCCCGGAGATCATCCAGAAGTTCGCAGCGAAGGAAACCGAGTTCGCCCGCGCGCGCGAGAACTACACGTATCGTCAAACCGCCCGCATCTCGGAAGCGGACGAAACGGGGCGGCCCGGCGGGAAATGGGAAGTCATTTCGGACATCATCTTCACCCAGGACGGCAAGCGCACCGAGCGCATCGTGCGCGCCCCGGTTCCAACCCTCCACATGATCGGTTTGACTCCGGAAGACGAGCAGGATTTGCGCAATGTCCAGCCATTCGTCCTTACAAGCCAGGATGTCGACAAGTATCATGTCCGCTATCTCGGGCACGAGGTGCTGGACGAAATTCCCTGTTACGCATTCGCGGTGAAGCCCAAGACGAAGGTCGCCGGCCAGCGCTATTTCCAGGGTATCGTGTGGGTGGATGACCGCGACTTGCAGATCGTCAAGTCCTATGGCCGCGGCACGGGCGTCAAGAAGAAGAACTTTGAGAACCTGTTTCCCAAGTTCGAAACCTATCGCCAGCAGATCGACGGAAAGTTCTGGTTTCCGACCTACACCATCGCCAACGACACACTGGCATTTGAGACTGGCCAAAACGTTCGGATTCGAATGAACGTGAAATACGAGGATTACAAGCAGTTCAAGAGCGACGTCAAAATCACGTTCGGCGAGCCGGTTACGGGCGAGGAAAAGAAAGCGGAGCCGCCGAAAAAGCCCTGATCCCCATTCGACCCTCGATTTGCCCCGAACGGCGTAGGGCGCCTGAGGCGGTGCGCAGCCATTGGTTACAATGTTGGGTGAATAGCCCTCATGCCAGTGCGTTCCCCAGTGCGTCCCATGATTTCGCGGAAAGTGAGCCTCCGCCGGAAATGGCTTGCTATCCTGCGGCGGCTTCGCGAGTTCCGGATGATCGCCAAGGGGCTGGCATCGACGGATCACCCCATCCTGGCGCACATCATCCCGACGCGGCGATGCAACATCGCCTGCGCCTACTGCAATGAGTACGACGATTTCTCGAAGCCGGTCCCGATCGAGATGGTGCTCGAGCGGCTGGACCGCCTCGCTGCTTTGGGAACCACCGTCATCACGATTTCCGGCGGTGAGCCCCTGCTGCACCCCGAACTGGACGAGGTGATCCGGCGCATCCGCCACCACGGCATGATCGCGGGCATGATCACCAATGGCTATTTTCTGAATGCCGAGCGAATCAAGCGTCTGAACGCGGCAGGTCTCGACCACATGCAGATCTCGATCGATAACGTCAACCCCGACGATGTGTCGATGAAGAGCCTGAAGGTGCTCGATAAGCGTCTGGAGTTCCTGGCCGAGCACGCCGATTTCCATGTCAACATCAACTCCGTTGTCGGAGGTGGGATTCGCAATCCCGAAGACGCGCTGGCGGTATCACGCCGGGCCATCGAGCTGGGGTTCACTTCAACTGTAGGCATCATTCACGATGGCGATGGACAGTTGCGGCCGCTTGGGGATCGCGAGCGGGCCGTCTACGATGAAATCAAGAGCTTCGAAAAGTCGAGCTACTCGCAGGTCAATTATTTCCAGAAAGCCATCGCCGAAGGCCGGCCGAACAAGTGGCGGTGCCGCGCCGGAGGCCGCTATCTGTATGTCTGCGAGAACGGACTCGTCCATTATTGTTCTCAGCAACGCGGATATCCGGCCAAGCCGCTGGCTGAATACACTGTCGAGGACATTCGCCGTGAATACCACACCGAGAAGGGTTGCGCTCCCCACTGCACGGTTTCGTGTGTCCACCAGATCTCCTATATGGACTTCTGGCGCGATCCGCAGACTCCGCCCGCGATGAACCCAGAAGCGGCAGACACGCCCGAATTGGTTCAGATCCAGGGTGGCCGCCGGTAATTCGAGTTGCCAAACCACTCCTCCAACGCCACTCCAGGCAGGCCATTTGTGTTGCATAATCAGGGCGTGGAGGCTTACTTCGCGATCGCGTCATGGTGAAGCGGAAGTCCTACGACATCCCGGAACGTCCGGCTACATCTCCACCGCCGGACGGCCCGCGGCCAGCGGGTCCAGCCTACGGCCCCGGTCCAGGAGTGGCTGCTGGACTTTCCTTTGCAGCCGTCGGCGTGTTGTTCGTTCTGATCAGTCTGTTCACAGAGATTTCACGGCCTGTCTGGGAAGCGCTTAGTATCGTCAAGAGCGTCTTAGGATTTAGCATTTGCGCCGCCATGGGATGGCTGATGGGTTTGCGCGACGCGCCGTGGACTCGGGCCGCTCTCAACGGGCTTCTCGCAGGCGGAATTGCAGGAGTTTTTGTCCCGGTGTCGATCTACGTTCTGACCTATGCATGGATCGATCAGGTGCAGCAGTATCCGTTTGAGCATTACAGCATGCAATCGAGCGGATCCCGGACAGCCCGTGAATTTCTGGAGTCGTCACGCGGGCGGCAGATTGTCACCGAGACCACACTGGAGCTAGCTCCGGTGGTTGCAACTTGGACAGGATTGCAGGCAGCACTGCTTGCTGGCGCGGCGGCTGAGGCAGGGCGCCGCTGGCGGCGGCGGAAAAGAATCGATCAGCTCACCACGCCGAGGAATCGGTCAATATCAGACATGCGGTGATACACCGACACTGACACGCGCATCTGGTTCCACTGCACTTTGGTATCGATATTGGCGCGCCGAAGTTTCTCCCGCAATTTGTCCGGATGCGGCACGACGAAAGCGGATGTGGGCGTCGGTGTATCGACTGGTGTCAGAGATGCATATCCGAGGCCGGGTAGTTCTTTGCGGAGACGCTCGACCATCGGGTTAACGTAACCCTGAATTCGATCGATGCCAAGATCCAGGATGAACTGAAGATTGTCAGCATGGCCGGCGGCGACGACGTTGGCGATGTTGCCAACCTCGTAGTGAGCTCCGGCGCCGCCACGCACCTTCCAGGACGCCGGCCGCTCGCCGGGCGGATCGTGCGGGAACATGTGGTACTGGAAGTCCGAGAACTGGCGGTCACCGTATTGAGTGCGGTGCATCACTTTGCCCTGGAGGGATTCGCGAACGTATAGGAAACCCAAGCCGCGGTCGCCCATCAGCCACTTGTAGCCGGAGCAGGCACAAAAATCCGCGTCGAGTGCGCGGACATCGATCGGCACCGCTCCAGCCGCCTGGATGATGTCGGTGTAAAGATAAGCTCCGTGCGCGTGGGCCAGATCGGCAAGCCCGCGAATATCAGGACGGTATCCATTCTGATAGGAGACAAGGGAAGTGGCAATGAGTCGAGTCTTCCGATCGACAAGCTTCTCGTAGTCGGCCACATGGACCTTATGATCGTCGCGGACCTTCACGATGCGCAGGTCGAGTCCTTGTTTCCGCAGGCTTCCGTAGAGATACAGCGAGCCTTCGTAGTGAAGCTCGTCGGTGACGACGTTCCACCCGTTGGACGGGATTCCAAGACCGGCCATCACCAGGTTCTCGCCCATCAGCGTCGATTGGACAAATGAGACCCCCGCGGTTGCTGCGTTCACCAACCGCGCAAACATACGCCTGGCGTCTTCCTGGGAGCCGGACGCGAACTGGCCGCGGCCTTCGGTGGGTCCGCGCAGTTTAAAGTCGAGATATCGATGCATGGCCTGAATGGCGGAGATGCGCATCGGATGCCAGCCGGCCGGATTCAGCATCAACTGCTTTTCGGTCCAGGGGAACTGGGCGCGGATCTTGTCCCAATCCGGCACAGCGCCTTTCATGGGTACCGAGGCAGCCAGTCCAGCGGCGGAAGTCAGGAACTCTCGGCGGCGCGGGGGTGGCATGCCAGTATCATACCGTCACTGGCCTGGAAAGATCCTTTCGAGGTTGCCTCCAAACACGGCCTGTGCATCTTCGCCAGAAATACCCAACTCCGCAAGGACTCGGACCTGCTCGTCGAAGATCGCGCGATGCCAGCCTCGCGGGAAGAACGACGAGTCCGTTCCGAACAACAGTCGATTCGGACCAGTCACCGCGAGCGCCCGCTGGAATACGCTCGATAAACCGCATCCGGGCTCCTGATACTTGATCCAACTGTTGGTGCTCGAAGTGTCCAGGTACACATTCGGACATTGATCGCACAGCATCAATGCTTCGCGGAAATAGCCCGCCCCGAAATGCGGCAGCACAAAGGGCAAATCCGGATGCCGCAGCGCCAATGCATGCACGTCGGCCGGGTTCGCGTAGCGCATGTCGAACAAGGATGGCAGGCCGAGCTTTTTCCGCACGCCCACCGTCAGAACTCCGCAATGCACGAACACGACGCAACCCGGCCGCCGCGAAGCCAGAGAGACGATCTCGCGGAGCCGGTCGCTTTGCAAGCTGTAGCAATGCATCGCGGGAAACAGGCAAATTCCGCGCAAGCATCCGCCATCAAGCGCTCGCGACACTCGCTCGACGGCGCCCTCCGCTAAGGGGTTCACCATGAAATAGCCGAAAAATTGGTCCGGAAACGCCCGCACGGCCGCTTCCACGGAGCCTTCGTCTCCGGGCAGGCTCGCAATCAGGGCTGCGCGCGCGACTCCATGCCGCGCAAGCTCGGCCACCCAGGCGCGCGCGAACTCCGCGGGTTCCACTGCCGGCATTGCC
>Ga0187893_10000731_pt1 | contig 84078 bp, 71 predicted proteins | sample MA1701074metaG_FD_139574 | JGI IMG/M metagenome (GOLD analysis project Ga0187893, IMG submission 139574) | White microbial mat communities from a basaltic lava cave in the Kipuka Kanohina Cave System on the Island of Hawaii, USA - MA170107-4 metaG ... | reverse complement strand
CTATCAGGTTCCGCCTCCACCGTGGCGGCCACCAAAGCAGCGGGGGCGACCATCGCGAGCACTGAAAGCTCTCATTGAGAAGTGGACTTCATAAGCCCACTTCATTGGGGTATCACCGAACTTTGAGGGCTGAGTGTTTATCGTAGATTTGACAGACCCAGACATAGAGTTGGATGAGTTGATTTTCCATAAACCCAATTCTACAACTCTTTGTCGGTCTGCTTCTCTACTCTTGATTCGCATATATAGTATGTTTCTACAAGGATAATAAACTAGCCGCATTGACGGTATGTGTTGTATATAAAAGGGTTAATCGCAAAGAATCTAGTGGCGACAAATATGGCGACAATTTGATAGTTGGAAACAACTTTTCTGAGATGCAAGGCCAAAGGCTCAAGGAACCTGCACCGATTCAGGCGACGGCGCGAAGTAGCTGGCTAGATCAGCCACCAGTTGCCTCTCTCCATCTAGGGGGACTCCGCCGAATCCTCCTTGCTCTCTCCTTGAAGGTCAGGAAAATGAGGCAGGCCATCCCTGATATCCATTCCTAGCGGGAGCGGCTTGGACTCTGTGGGCGATTGCTTTCCAGCAAGCTTCTTTGTGGCTTTGGCTGGTTGGTAGACGGCTTGTCTAGCAAACCTCAACTCAGAGATAGAAACATATAGCTTGCCTTCAATGTAAATCCGAGAGAGAACCCCTTTATTGATCCACACATAGATAGTAGGAACGGATACCCCTGACATTCTAGCAGCATTCCTTACGGTCAAGAATTCATCCCCGGAACGAAGATGTCGCCGCATCGCTATGACGTAATCATCCAGCAGAATTCCGATTAGAGAAAAAATCTCTTCTCTCAGAGGATCAAGGCTTTGGAGTAGCACCTGCGCCACATCTCTCTTAGACTTACTTTGTGAAATGTAGTCCATATTATCTTGTGCTTCAGGGGTAGTCATAAATCGAGTTACCTCCCTTCCCGCTTTTCTTTGCAAGGCCAGTGATAAGAAATCCGGCATTCATAATTGAGTGGTAGTCAGAATCAATTGTAATACCAGAATTGAAGAAAGCAATGGGCCGCATGAAGAAAATTGAAAAATAAAATCAAAGGCGGCTCGGAGCAAATTGGGTTTATGAGGCTAAGGGTCAGCCCTCTGACAAGTCATCAACCATTAGCTTCTTGGTTTATTCTTTGAGGTTGAAGGATGAGCGAATTCAATTTCGATTTTTCTTGCCTTGAAGGATTGTTTTATCCATTACTTTTTGTGCTTTGGTTTGCTTGGTAGCTTTTCTGGTAAATCTGCATCATCATCTACAAGTACGTCCAAACAGACGCCCGCTACTTTTGCATATCGAAACAAGACAGGCAGCGATGGCTCTGTCGTTCCTAATTCATAACCAGAGATTGCCGTCCGCGATAACCTCTCATCCAACCTCAATCGAGCAAGCATTTGATTTTGCGACAACCCAAGCACCGTCCGAATCTGTAGAAGTTTCTCAGCAAGCCGTTTCGGGCGTTCTCTGGCCGACTTCCCCATCAGAACACCTCCACTGAGAGTTCTGATGGATTGTCAAATAATTCGCTCTTGATTTTGGCCGGATTTACGGCTAGGATGGCACTGCTTTTCGGTTCTGCCGGGTATCTCGATCTTCTACACCCGGCGCGGCCCATATCCTCGCAAACTGAATTGCGCTATCACAGGTAGGAGATAACATGACTAAGCGAATAAGTCCAAGAGTTTTGCTTCTGGCATTGATTCTCTTTTCAACTCACCAGATTACTAACGCGCAGCAGCCTGAACCAACCATTGAGTATGGATCACCCGCCGACCTAAGAGGTGTTAAGAGCATCTATGTTTATACTGGCACTGATATTGATGTGCGCAACAACATCGTTAAAGAGATCACTAAAAAACTGAAGGACATCGTTGTTGCCAACACTCCGTCTGAGGCCGAAGTCTGTTTAGTGTTTGGCACGGATTTCTCAACATTCTATGCAGGCTCTTCAACATCAGGCACGGTCACGGTTGATAGCACCGACACGGCAAGGGTGCAAACTCGATCCACGCCCAAATATCGCAAAGTTACTTACGGTAGCGGCGCGGTTGTAATTATAAAGCCTAATAATGTAGTACGAGTAATAATGAATTTTGAGGATGCTAAAGGCGAAGGCCCGCCAGCCGTGACTTTATTCGAGCGTAAGCCAAGCACGAACTTTGCCCGTGCATTTGTGAAAGCGTATAAAGAAGCGAATCCAGAAGAAAAGAAAAAGTAAGTAAATAACTTTTGATTGTGAAAGCATATTTCGCTTCATCGAAAACTTTTCGGCTTTTAACAAAATTACTATCTACTTGGCCGAAATACGCGGAAGTGTTTTGATACGCCATCAGCGACGGGAGAAATAATTGAATGTTCCGAAAGCCACAAGAGGCCGCTTGGGTTCTCAAAGTCATAAACGGGACTTTGACTGTAGAGCCTGTTAAGCCTGTAAAGCCCCAAGAGGCTCCTCGCAATAAGAAGGCAGAAGATTTGAGCGTGGAAAAAGTCGTCATGAACAAGAAACAACGTATATTGCTCTTCGTCGCAGTTGGATTGATTGTTCTTACAGGATTGTTTCCGCCCTTTAAGTTGGAGATTGAAGGAAATAGTATTAGCTTGGGGTATGAGTTTCTGTTTGGGAAAGGGCTTATAGACTTCGAGAAGTTACTTATTGAGTGGGTTCTGATCGCTGTTGTGACTGGGGCTTTGTGGGTAGTTCTGAAAAAGAATGATTAGGGGGCTGAAAAATGACAATAGAACTTCTTAGTCTCACTGCCTTCGCTTTCCTGAGTTGGCTCTATGTCTATTGTAGCTATAGACTGGCTATATATTTTAAGAAGAGGGATGGAATTGACTGGTCGGAATTGATGGGATTGCTCCACTTCACGCCTTTGGGGTTGCCGCCTTGCATGGCAATCTCGACTGGTATTAGAGATGAGTTTGTCTTTTTCGATTGGAAAGGTTGGACTGCAATCACCATTGTTGGAGTTTCAGGATTTCTCTGGGGCATATTTAAGGGAGGTATTTATCAAGGCAAATACCAGAGAGCTTTTCTAGCCTTCTATCAAGGTGAGGCGAATCTGGCCTCTTCTGATTTGCCAGCTTCGTTCCCTCTCGCACCTGAAAGTGTTATTTCCACATTGGTATTTCAAGGCATTGATGCTTGGTATGCAGTATTGGCGGCTAAAGAGTTTGCCAACAGGGAGAAGGTGTTTCGGCAAACGTGAACGGTGATTCATATTGCCGAAAACTCTTCGGAGATGTTTTGGTATGCCATCAGTAAATTGCCCACAGTGTCAAACGCTTGTTCATACTAACAGCACAGAAAGCGAAGTTGTATGTATCGAATGCGGCAGTAAGGTATTAGTAGACTTCAAGCCGAGTCCACCCAAAACACCGGAACAGCGCAAAACTTTAAGCCTCTTTATTGGGTTTGTGGGGTCAGTAATTTGGTTTACCAGCTTCATAGGGCCAGTGTTATGGCTGGGCGAGGATCAACGAACTTTAGAGACTCTAGGGGGCATTGGAATCATGTTGATAATTGTCGCCCTCGTGATCTACTTCAGAGCAAGAAAAGAAGAGAAGGCTTCCCAACAGTAGCCTGTATTCAAATGGCAATGCACATCACTCGTTTCATCATACTTGATCGAAGATTGGAATTTTGATCTACCAGAAAGCGAACCGTAGTTTGATAGAGAAAAATCTTCTGTCCATCTCGTCTCTTGCAAGAATAATTGTTGCGGGGTTGCTGTTCTATGCTCTCAAACGACACCGCTATGATTATTATACTCTTCTTCGCTGGGTAACTTCTGGTGTAAGTTTGTATTCTGCCATCATTGCATTTAAGACAGAGAAGATAGGATGGGCAGTTGTATTAGGAATCTTGGCTCTCTTTTTTAATCCGTTGATCCCTGTTCACCTTCGCAGAGAAGTATGGGCATACATTGATGTGGCGGCGGCAGTCGTTCTTTTGGCTTCTTTATTTTTCGTGCAAGAAAAAAGCAAAGAGGAGAATTCATAAAGTAGTAGAGGAACGGTCAAGACTTTGGGGTCACTACTCAAACTGGGAGATTGGCATTATGAGTAAGAGAAAAATGATTTTGCTCACAGTATGTCTCTCCTTTCTTGCATCTTTGGTTTATTGGGTAGGAATTGCAGCCCCTAAGAAGGAGGTTATACTTAAAAGAGACCCACATATAGACGATTCTACTCAGGAAATAGTCACCATCTACGCTATATATTACAGGTGGGATGGTATCGAAGAGAAAGAACCCTGGTGGGTAGTTTTCAAAAAGTATGGTGAGTGGAAGGTCTTAGCACTTAATGATGTAAATGATGCTAAAGAGGCTTTCAATTACGTAGTAGATTTTAATAGCTCTTGGGTTGATAATTATCGTTTTTCTCCCCAATCATCAAGATACCAATCCTTGCTTATGACTTTAGATTTTCAGCCCACCTTCAGCGATGAAAAATCTGTGTTTTTTGAGATTCTTCGTGAGATTGAAAAATAGTTGCGTATTTCGGCAAACCTGAAAAGTAATTTCGCTATCAGCAAAATGGTTCGCGGCAAGCAAATATATCTAAAGTAAAATAAGCTACATTAACCGCAGCCTGATATATTGAAATTAAAATTTTGAACAAAGGGGGTCAAGCCGAATTGACTGTTACGAATTTTTTTCCGACCCCTCAGACAACTACCTGATTACATTTTCCCTTTTGATTTTTTCTTACTCGCTGGCTTTTCATCCTCAATTACGATCAAATCACTAGGGGTACACTCCAAAGCCCTACAGAGCTTTTCAATCACATCAAGCCTGATGGTCTTAACCTGATTATGGCGAAGCTTCCACAACATCCCGTGATTGATACCTGTCTCAACAGCCAACCAATAGGCTGACTTCCCCGCATCCCTGCCGCCGATACTTTCTAAGATTTCATCAATCGCTAGTCTGACCATAAAGCCTTTCCTCCGTTCTTCGCTCAACCTCTCCGATATTATACACACAAGAAATTATTATTCAATGTGGATATTATTCTTGACATATATTATTCATAATGTATAATAATCATAGATTGAATGATCTTTGACAATCCAGCCGAAACTGAAGCGGGACTATTCCATTGAGTATGCCGCAGACGGAATAAGCAGAGCGGATTGATTAAGGTAATCACCCGCCGACCATCGCACTAGAAGCAATAGCCAATAACAGTAAAGGCTCAAGTGCTAGTAACACCTGAGCCTTGAATTTCACCCCTGTTGTAGCAGGGAAGAAAGGTTGTTAAAACCAATGTCAGAATACACCCGCAACGCAACCGACATCAAGAGCCTTATAGGTGAGCAAACCTATTCTGGCTATCAACACCAAGAACAAGAGCAGGAACTATCAGAGGCATTTGCTACAGGCAATGAGCCTCTAATCTGTTTCTTCTGCAATCTGGAAATCAGACCAGACCAACCCTTAAACCTCCATCATCCGACCTACAAAAGCGAAGGCGGTACACACGTTGAGCCATCCCACGAAACTTGTCACGTTGAGTATCACAGCAGGCGAGGCGATTTCAAAGAGTGGGGCAAGCGTAGTGCTGAGACCCGCAGATGGGCATTCAATCTCAAAGGTGTGAAAGATCATCCCGCCTATGACTTCGATAGAGCTTATTACCTGATGCTCTATGCCAACTAATCGGCTTAGGGGATGGCTGAGGCTATCCCCTTTTTCCTTGATGGAGGATTTATGGAACAGCAAACAAAGTGGAGTGACTTGTTAAAAGCAGCAGTAACAGAGCCGGGATTGATTCTCAAAGCTTACAGCGCGTTTCATGGCTATAGCTTAGGCAATCAAATAGCCGCGATGATTCAATGTCAATTGAGAGGCATAGAACCCGGCCCGATTAACACTTATCCCGGATGGCAAAAACTCAATCGTCAGGTCAGGAAAGGCGAAAAGGCCATCCAGCTTTGTATGCCTTTGACCAAGAAGATCAAAGACAAAGGCAGTGAGGAAGGTCAAACAGTCATTACAAACTTTGTCTGGAAGCCTCGCTGGTTTGTTCTATCCCAAACTGATGGGGAGCTTGTAGAAATGCCTCAGCTTCCAGAGTGGAATAAAGAAAGAGCATTGGCCGCTTTGGGCATTGAGGAAATCCCCTTCACAGAAACCAATGGGAATGTGCAGGGCTATGCTCAAAAAAGAGAGATAGCAATATCTCCAATAGCAGCGATCCCGCATAAGACTTTGTTCCACGAGGTTGCTCATGTCGAATTAGGCCATACTTCGGAATCTGATTTCAAAGATTCGGAGATAACGCCTAGAAATCTGCGAGAAGTGGAAGCGGAAGCCGTTGCAATGCTGCTTTGTGAATCGCTAGGGCTGAAGGGAGCCGAGTTTTGCAGGGGCTACATCCAATCGTGGCTCAACGGAGATGTGATTCCTGAAAAGTCAGCGATGAAGATTTTTGGGGCTGCTGATCGAATCTTGAAAGCAGGTAGGGAAGAAGTGGGATTGTGAAGGCTCACAGTCCAGAACCATCAACAGAGAGGCAAGCAAAGACCGTTAAATCTCAAGCCTGCCTCTCTCATCCACCATGAATGGAGGACAATCTATGAATAACTCTGATGATGAGGGAAAGCAAATCAATCTCACACACCAAGAAGCCGCAGAGTTAGCCTTCCGAGCGCAGGAGGGCGATCCAGACAGCTTGATTCTGTTGCTGGAAGGCATCAAGGAGAAAAACAGCCCCCTTGATGCTTTCGTGCTGATTCAGTCAGCAATAGATGAGGTGATTCGACTGGGCAGCTTCTACACTGATCTGAAGAAGGATTATCTTTGCATTCTCGTCAGGAAGTTCAGGAGCAAGTAGAAAGTGTCGGGTAGGAGGTTTAATTGATCCCTCCTGCCTTTAATTCTATTTGGTGCTGATCCTACTCTATTCAAATTCTAATTAAGACATCTATTACAAAATGGCTTGACTCCGGCCCTATTCCCGCAGGAACACTTGCACATTTGCGACCGGAAAAAGTAGATGGTCAACGGCGTAAGGTCTGAGCCGCAATTGATAATTCAAATGCAGCACTCCACACCTGAGTCCGTGAAAAGGAGCGTATGAAGGTATCCATTCAACAGATGTAATATCCTTCGGCTTTATCGCCGGAGCGTGACCAGTAATAAGGTCGCTCAGTCTGAATTCATCAGGCGAAATCCGACCGAGCATAAACGTATCGTTGAACGAAATGCCCACTGAGTCCGGCAAAACGTAACTGAGTACAAATGGTCGCACCTGAAAGCGGCAACCTAAATGCTCAAGGTCTGACATTTGAATAAGCTCTTTGACGTTTTTATTCATAGCTGAAACATTACTCCAATATCTAATGGCGAGCAATATCGCCGAAGACATAAATAGAACTATGATTGACCTCTAGGATGGATCAGTAGAAGGAAAAATAAAAACCATTCTTGATATGTCAAATCTGACATAGTATGATCTGATTGTGTCGCCGAAGCACAAGCCTCTTGTTTGGTTGCATGGCGAAATCAAAACGCCGCCATTAAGCAAAGAGGCTCGAATAGAGGCTGGTTATTATTTAAGGCTGTTGCAGCGAGGCGACAAGTTAAGCCTGCCACAGTCAAGACCAATGCCGGTAATTGGAGCGCGTTGTCACGAGCTAAGGATTACCGACGAAGATAAGATTTGGCGGATCATATACAGGATTGATGACGATGCAATTATCATCGGAGATGTTTTTGTTAAGAAGACCCAAACGACTCCAAAGGGCATTATAGATAATTGTAAACGACGCTTCGCATTCTATGACGCTACCAAATGAATTGAGAGGGTAAAGCCATGAACGCCGCAAAAAGAAAGAGACTTGAGGCAGCAGGATTTCGCGTTGGTTCGGCGGAAGATTTTCTTGGTCTTGATGCCGAGGAAGTAGCAATAGTTGAAATGAAGATAGCCCTTGCCGACAAGATAAAGACATTGCGCCAGAGCAAGAATATGACACAGACCGAATTAGCACATCGGTTAAAGTCAAGCCAGTCGCGTATTGCTAAAATTGAAGCGGGAGATGCTTCTGTTTCAATTGACTTACTGATACGCGCAGTTCTTGCTGTAGGAGCTTCTAAAAAAGAAGTGGCTAAGGCGATTGCTAATAGCTTTTGAAAATCGAGTGTGTACTTGCTCAGAAAATACCGAGTGCGTCTTTAACAATATCCTAAAAGCAGAAATTCAATGAAAGAATAAGCTGTCGTTTTGATGGCAGACGGCTTAAAAAAACTCAAACACCTTCACATTATCCGCCTCGGTAGACTACACATTTCGCCAATTCACAGGAAGGAATCTTAGCCAAAAGCTCAGGAAATCCTGTTCAATGTTTGACCATATGTTTGACCAAATGAAAAAGCCGCTTTGTGAGCGGCTGTAACTTCTTTGTTTTCAATGGGCGCTACTGGACTTGAACCAGTGACCCCTGCGGTGTGAACACAGTGCTCTACCACTGAGCTAAGCGCCCCGACTGAGAGCGAAAAGATTAGCAAATGAATGCCGGTTTTTCCAGATCAGTTTTTGAGGCTCTGAGCAGCTACAGTTCGAAGCCGAAGCGAAAAAAGTCTGCAAACCTGGCGCGATCAATTCTCACAGCCGCGCCTGCCCCGGAATTCACCTGTTGAAGCCGAGAAAGGATATCGTGACCCGCTTGACCTGTTTCGGAAGAGACTCTGTTTCGTAGAGCCATTCGCCTGACTGTCCGCTCTCGAAGGTGAATCCCTGCACACCCTGAAAGAATATGCGTTCGCCCGCCGAGTTGTATCCGGCGATTTTCAACCGGGCTACGGAAAGCAGCAGGGCCGCATCATTGGGCGCGACTTCTCTCGATACTCGAAAAGAAAGGATGCGACCTTCTTTCTTGCCTGAGTATCTGATGATGCACTTGGCTGTCTCGGAGCCGAACATCTCATCTGTAAACTCGACTCCCTCTTTGTTCAACTTGAGAGAGTAGGTTTCAAGAATGCCTTTCGCGTCGGCTGGCTGAGGAAAAAAAACCGCAGCCCCGAGGATCAGGGCTGAAAGCAGAATCGAAATTATGCGCCTCATTTTACACCTCGCCTGGTTTGAAACCCACGGGGTTTCAAAATTCTCTTGAAGAAAGATAGGGCCGGAATGTCCGGCAAATGTTACGCATACGGCGTGCCGTATATCACGCTTCGAGCCGTCACGACACTCTCTAATAGTTAAGCTTTTTATTTGAAGCGTTTCAATATAGTGAATCGCCTTCCGGCTCCGCGCTTCAACGTGATTTGCTCCGCCTACGACCGAGCGTCTGGATACAAAGTAGCATCAACAAAGTATCCATGCGGCATAGACTGCGCGCCGTCGAATCGCCGTCCGTCGCCGGATTTTTTCTCGCTAAATGCAGCCGATTCGGGTCGCGCCGAGGCGCGCTTCGCTGTACCATGTGCGTCTATGAAACTCGCCACCTGGAATGTCAACTCGATAGCCGCCCGATTGCCCATAGTATTGAAATGGATCGAAGCGGAAAGACCTGACGCGCTCTGCCTTCAGGAAATAAAATGCATCGACGATAAATTTCCCCGTGAGGCCTTCACCGCGATTGGCTACAACGTCGAGACCTTCGGCCAGCCAACCTACAACGGCGTGGCGATAATCGCGCTCGCAGAGTGCGACGCGGTGCAGCGAGGCTTTCCCGGCGACGCCCCTGAAGCCCAGTCGCGACTGATAGCCGCGACGATAGATGGAGTGCGAGTGATAAACGTCTATGTGCCGAACGGCAGCGAAGTCGGCTCAGACAAGTATGCCTTCAAGCTCGACTGGATGAAGCGGCTTCGCGGATTTCTGGATTCTCATTATGAGAAAGACGAAAGGGTTTTAATCTGCGGAGATTTCAACGTCGCGCCTGAAGACATAGACGTTCACGATCCAGAGCAGTGGCGCGGGCAGGTGCTAGTCAGCGACGCGGAGCGGGCCGCGCTCGAAGAAATAAGCGAGTGGGGATTTGTTGATGCTTTCAGATTGCACAACAAAGAAGGCAAACAGTTTTCGTGGTGGGATTATCGCGCGGCTGGATTTCGTCGCAACGCAGGGTTGAGGATCGATCATATTTTCGTCACTGAGCCGATGGCTCGGCGATGCACAAACGCAAGAATAGACAAAGAGCCGCGCCGATGGGAGCGCCCATCGGATCACACGCCGGTAATAGCTGAGTTTCGGTGAAAGCTTAATAGACACTGTTGCGCGCAGAGAGAAGGCGTCGCTGGTCGAACGACGCCTTCCAGTTGATTAAGTGATCCAGCAAAGGCATACGTCATAGAGCCAGACGTAGTTGTAGCTCTCGCATAGCTGTCTTACGGAGTCGAAATCCACATCGCCGTCGCAGTTGTTATCGATGAAGTCGTTGCAGACCTCTTCAACGCCGGGATTGATCCACGGGTTGAAGTCGTCGCAATCATCTCCTCCATCATAGACGGAGATGTAGCCGTCCTCGTCGGCATCGCACGAGTTGCCATAAACGGATGTCCCGACAGGAGCGCCGGAACCTGCGATCAGAACGAAGCTGGAAACCATCAGCAGAACCAATGACATTCGCTTTTTCATGTGCTAATCCCTCCTTCAGACATTTGCGGATTTGATCGCTCGCAAAGAGCGTCCGCATGCCCTTTCAGGCCGGGGGAGTTCATTTGATACGCCGCATTGTAGTATTATTCGCTTTCTCTATCAACTCCTCTCATAAGTCTTCGAGTCTTGAGAGTCTTGAGAGCCTGGAAAGTCTGTGAATTCGCGTTCTCTCGACTCTCTGGACTTTTATTTGATGATGAAAAATACTTCTCGCCTTTTCGCGAGACAAGCTGGTATTATGATCCCGTTTTGCCCGCACAGCCGGGATTCAAATTGTTTTAATTTTTCTGTCATATATTCGAGCGAAAATTCGCTCGTGAAGGATCGGTGTTGCTGTAATCGCTGATCTTCTCTCGCCTGAAGCAACGCCGTTGACAGTTGATCGCGCAACCGCAAGCTCGGCTTGCTTAGGAGCCTTATGAGCAACGGCAGAGAAGTCACGGTCGGCATCGGCGGAGCCGCAGGCGATGGTCTGGACAAAACCGGCGACACGATAGCTAAAACCTGTAGCCGCCTCGGCCTTTACCTGTGCGCTTACAATTCCTATCAATCTGTAATTCGCGGCGGCCATATCTGGCTGCGCGTTCGCGTCTCGGAAGAAAAAGTCTACACGCACGGCGATCATCTGGGTGTGCTGATCGCGCTCAATCAGGATTCAATCGAACGTCACGCGCGCGAGGTCCAATCGGGCGGTGCGATCATTTACAACTCCGACAAGCTCAAGCTCGACCCGCTGCTTGTCAAAGAAAACGTGCTGACTGCGCCGATGCCGGTCGCGGAGATAACAAAACCATTCGGGCGGCTCCCCGCCGTCATGCAAAACACCGTGGCGATGGGCGCGCTCTTTTTTCTGCTCGATTTGGAATTCGACATGGCGGCGAGCGTCCTTGCAGATACTTTTCGTCATAAAGGCGAAGCCGTGATCGAGCAGAACGTCAACGTGGCGCGCGCAGGATTTGAGCACGCAAAAAATAATTTCGTCCCGCTCGGCTACAAGTGGAACTTCACTCGCAAGCGGCGACCATTCATCACAGGCAACGAGGCCTTCGCCATCGGCGCGATAGCAGCCGGTTGCCGATTTTATTCGGCTTATCCGATGACGCCCGCTTCATCCATACTTCACTGGATGGCCAATCACGGCGCGAAGTGCGGCGTCGTAGTCAAACAATGCGAGGATGAGCTTGCCGTAGCCAATATCGCCATCGGCGCGGGACACGCCGGAGTGCGCGCGATGTGCGGCACTTCGGGCGGCGGCTTCGCTCTGATGACTGAAGCGATAGGGATGGCCGGGATGATCGAAGCGCCTGTAGTCATCATCGAAGTGCAGCGCGGCGGCCCTTCCACAGGCATTCCTACCAAAACCGAGCAGGCCGATTTGAATCAGGTCTACGGCGCATCGCAGGGCGATTACCCGCGCGTGATAATCGCGCCGACCGATACGACCGACTGCTATTACACAGCCGTCGAAGCGCATAACCTCGCCGAGAAGTATCAACTGCCGGTGACTATTATCTCCGACCTGCTGCTATCGGAGCATCCCGAAACCATCGAAGCCGACGCTCTGCGTCACGACGTTCCGATAGAGCGCGGCGAAATCGTCTCTCAATGGGATGAAGAACGCGGACAGTTCAAGCGATACGCTTTCACCCGCTCAGGCGTATCGCCGCGCGCACTTCCCGGAACCGAGGGGGCGATGTACGTCGCGGCGACCGATGATCACGACGAAGACGGCATCGTGATTAGTGATGTGTTCACCGCGCCGCCCGTGAGAAGAAAGATTCAGGAAAAGCGAATGCGAAAGATGGAAGCTCTGGCCGGCGAGCTTGCGCCGCCTCAGCTTGAAGGTCAGGAGGATGCAGACATAACGCTCATCGGCTGGGGATCGACTGTAGGCGCGATCCGCGAAGCCCGCGCGCTGCTCAGTCAGGAAGGCATCAGCACAAATCAGCTTCAGATAAAATACCTCGTTCCATTTCACGAGAAAGAAGTAAACGAGATTCTTCAACGCGCCAAAAGGACGATCTGCGTCGAGTGCAACTACACGGGCCAATTCGCGCGTCACCTGCGGGCCGAGACGGGATTTACCGTCTCAGACATGATTTTGAAGTATGACGGCGAGCCGTTCGAGCCTCGCCAGATCGCCGATGAAGTCCGAGCCATACTCGAAGGCCGTGTGCGCTCGATTGATGTGACGATGGAAGAAGCGCGAGAGATGGCTTATCACTACATTCGCGTTCACCTCAAAGACAAGGTGCGACCGATGAAGATCGAACAGACCAACGGCAAGGATGAACGGCTGTGGGTTGTTGAGATGGTATCGCGCGAAAGAGGAACGAAAGAAGGCGAATTGCGCATCAATGTCGAGACCGGCTCGATTCATTCGTGGCAGCCGACTCAGAAGTAGTCAGAGGAGGGAACAGGTTACAGGTTACAGGTTACAGGTTATAGACGATAAATCTGCATCTCTGTAACCTGTTCCCTGTCACCTGTAACCTGTAACCTGTAACCTTCTGCCGACTCAAGACTCTTCGAAGGAGAAATACAGATGGCAACAGTGATCGAACTGCCGATTTCATCTTATGAAAGCGTAGTGGAGCCGGACTGGTGTCCGGGGTGCGGCGATTTCGGAGTGCTGCGCTCTTTGGAAATTGCCGCGGGCAGGCTGGGCATTCAGCCGAAAGACATGGTTGTCGTATCGGGTATAGGCTGCTCGTCGAACCTGCCGGGATTCATACACACCTATGGAGTCCACAGCCTGCACGGACGAGCGGTTGCGGTAGCTACGGGGATACGACTGGCCAATCATAATTTGAAAGTCGTAATCACAGGCGGCGACGGCGACGGCTATGGCATAGGCATAGGCCATTTCATTCACGCGATGCGGCGCAATCTGGATATGACCTACATCGTGATGAACAATCAGATTTATGGACTCACCACGGGGCAGGCATCGCCGACGACGATGAAGGAAGTGCGCACGAAGTCGACGCCGCTTGGCAACATCGAAATGCCTATCAATCCTGTGGCGCTCGCGCTCGTGTCGGGCGCGACTTACGTTTCGCGCGGATTTTCGGGCGAGAACAAGCATCTGGCCGATATCATAGCCGGAGCGATTGCGCACAAAGGCTTCTCGCTCGTCGATGTCTTCAGCCCATGCGTGACCTACAATCATGTGAACACTTATGAATACTTCCGCAAGCGTGTCTACAAGCTCGAAGCCGAAGCGGATTACGACACGGCGAATGCACAGATGGCGTTTGAAAAATCCTTCGAGTGGGGCGACCGCATACCTTTAGGCGTTTTCTATCGCGACGAGCAGCCGACTTATGAAGACCTCGAACCCGCTCTGCAAAACGGCCCGCTGGTCAATCAACAGATGGGATTGAGCAAGGAAATTTTCGACGAATTGATGGAAGAATTCATGTGAGGGGTGAAATCTGAAGGCGAAAGAGTCGTTGCGAAGATCGAGAGGCATCGCTTTCTAAATCAGGTTATTGCTTGCCAAATCCCCATTGGCTTTATTTGACAGGTGATAGCCTTCTCTATTTTAGTCCCCGGTTGCCAGCATACACCCACATGCCGGACATTTTGGCCGAAAGCCCCTTGTGGTGTGGTATCTCTTCCAACCAATGGCTCCAGGCTCCCGTGTTTGATTGTCTCAGCAAACAGTGATGCTACAGCTTCGGTGTGAGCCAGCAGGCGTTGGTCAGATTTGATTTTCACTTGGGCGTTTTCTCTCACGAATTCAATTCCCCACCAATCGCTGCCAGCATCCGTTCGGCTTTTAAGCGAGAGCTTTCCGAATCCGTAATTGCGCTCGCCGCCCACGCGCAACCTATCCAATGATTCTTTCCAATCTCGCACTGCCTCATTCGCGGCAGTTTCATCTGATTCAGCGATGAAAGCCGTCAGGCAAAGTGGCTGTCCGGCTTTGATACTCAGGTCGTTCATTTCGCAGAGAGAGAGAGGGCTGATGAATTCAACTTCATGCAATGATCCGTCAACAGCAGCATTATTCGAATAATCGAGCGCGGTCGAGGCATAGCTGGTTAGGCATAGACGCTGCGCTTCTCGTTCGTTCAGGCTCTTGTTCATGCTCTTATCGCCCAGATTGAATCGCAATCCTTTTGCCGTGTATTCGGGCAACAAAGGCAGGCTCCCATCTTCCGTGAAACAGAGATAGCCATAGCTGAAATGCAAACATTTGTTGACTTCACAGCCGACTTTTACATAGTCGCTGCGCCCTTGATCGCGCGTCAGTCGCGCAGTCATCGCACCCCAAAGCATTCGCCCTGTGACGTAAAGCCGTGTGCGTTGGATATTGCCTAACCTGGCGAATCCGCTATGAAGCGGGCTTTCTAGCCGCCAGGTTATTCGGTAAAGCGTCCATGCCATCGCTCTCTCCTCACAAAGCTTTCGCTCCGTAGCGAACGTAAATCAGGGTTTGCTCGAACAACGACTTCACTGCCAGCAGTCGTTGCAGATTCGTAGCGACTCCCTCGGAGTTGTTCACGCCTTCGGCGAAATGTCGCAGTATTTTTTGCTTCTCATTCCCTATCCATTCGGGAGTGATGGCTTCAATGGCGACCCCCGGATAGGCTGCCTTCAAACCTGCCAGTTCATCGCTTCCAACTAATCGAAGAAGATTTTTTATCAGCAGCCCTGCGACTTTCCCTTCCTTTTCCGGCCCCAAACGTGAGAACAGAAATAAAACCGAGGCGTAAACACCTTGCTCTTGCAACACCGCAAGAGACTTTGTTGTAAAGATGTCTATGATTTTCGAATCAACGCCATCCCTCTGACCAATGATATCCTGTGCCGTCTTCGCGCAAAGCTTATCCAGAATGACCATCGCCATTGTCTCCTTCCACCGATGAAGTCTCAGTCGATGATTCTGTCGACTGATCTGAAGGTGTTTGCTCAACAGGTTTTGCCAGTCGTCTGATCCGCCCAAATCCGCGCGTACCCATTCCGCCGATGCCCATGTATTCAGCCAATCCCAAGCCCTCCTCAACGACATCTGTAACTGACTGCCACTTCACCCTGCCATTTTGTTTTGGAAATGAAGGGCGGTAATCATCCACTGTCACATCGAAGCTCAGGAAAGTTGCGCGCGGGATGGCTTCGTATGTAAATAGTGCGCCATCTTTCGCCGCGCCCGTATCGGGTTCGATGGCCACCGAAGTGCGAACCTCAAGGCTCGAATTGACCAGATGCGCAAAGATGCTTTCGTGAACGATCACTGTGCGCGCGAGAGCACGCGAAAGTTCGTCAGACTGCCAGGAGGTCGGCGCGGCGATCGTTACTGACTCTTGACCTGATGGTACTTCCAGCATCAGCCAGCCCAACCCGAAGCCATCATTGACAGTGCGCAATCCGTTCGACAGCAAAGCTTTCTGCTCATCTGCCGGAGGATCAGGCGGTTCTGGAAACTTCAAGTCTTTAAGCGTCTCCGCAGTTGTCAGCCACACCGGCCCATCCCACGAAGCTACGGGAAAGAGTAGCAGCCGCGCATCGCTCAAACTGACTCTGCCAGCGCCGCTTTTGTCGCCTTTGACTGAGCCGAACGTATAACAGATCGGGCAGGTATCAAAGTTCGCACAATGACCGCCTTGTCCTGCGCAACCCCGCTTGTTCGGCAACCGCATCGCCGCCGCCGAGCGCACTGCGCCCGAAAGACTCGTGCCGGGAATTTTCGGCAAATTGGTCCCCGGCTCTCGCACTATCGCGTTGTCGACGCGCCCCAACCGATAGCCGCCCGTGCCGATATGCACGGGATCGAGCGTCATCAGTAGATATCTTCGCCTTTGCCAGTTCATGATTTTTCTCCTTCTTGAGCTTCCAACTTCATCATCTTTTCGTAAAGCTCCAGCACATCCGCCAGTCTGCCCCTTGTCGCCCACTCTTCGAGCAATCGTCGCTGCTCGCCGTCAAGCTCGTTCCACCATTTCTGTTTCGTGTCTTTCTGCTTCAATGTGTCGCAAGCGAAGCGGCGCAATATCACATCGTCATCCGTATTCACTTTCCAATCAGTCCGTTTGGTCTCGATGAGGCGCACCAGAAAATCACGCTGGCTGACGGGAAGTTTTCTCAGCGCATTCCATACTTTTTCCAGATCAGCAATCTCTTCAATCAGAAACGGGCGTGTAGACGGATGCAGTCGATTGGCAGGTGCGATGCGAATGCCTGATGTTTCGTAATTTAATTCAAACCGTCGTCCAGCCACGTCCAGATGTTCGAAATCGAAAGTGGAAGGCGAGTACAACACAACGTCGTCTTTGCAAAGCTCGCTGACGTGAACGAGGTCGGTGAATCCGTGCGCGACAGCGGGCTTGTATGTCGGATGAATCGCCTGCCAGTGATGCGGGCGATCAGTCAAAGGCTCGCCGCCTTTCGCTTTGTCTTCATTCGCCTGCGTGACGAAGAAGTAAGGATAGTAAAAGTCTTCATTGCCATCGCCGAGGCTGTAGCTGACACTGGCGTTGATCTGCTTCGACGGCCCTTGATCGTCGCCTGTCGGCGCAAGCTTGAGTCGACGAGCGTGCTTGCCCAACTTTCCGCCACTATCATCAAAATTCGAAACTTCGACCACGCGCCACTGTGCATGGCTGCAAGTCTTTCGATCCAGCATCCGTCGCACCGCATCCATAGCCACATAGAGCGGAAGGCGACGATTGAACGTCAGCAGGTTCAAGTGCAGAGGCAGACGATTGCGTACTTTCGACATCTGCCGTTCATACTCATCGCGCAGATGAGTGATGACCTTTATGGCTTTATCTGCCGGAACGAGCGCAATGAATATCTGCGGCTCTGCCAGCAGAGGAATGACCGGCGAGTAGTTGTGTTCTTCCAGTTCAACTGTGAAATCCCGTATTTCCGCTATCCGTTTCGGTTTCCGCACAAGAGATTCTTGTCGGCTCGGTTTCTCGAAAAGTTCCAGATTGTCTGAGTCCTCAAGCCTTTGCTTCACTGCTTCTGCAATTATCTTGTCATCCGGTTTGTCAGGCAGTTTCAATTCCAACTGCTTCGCAAGATAGCGCAAATTGTCAGCCGAAATCAGCCGCTTTTCATTTTTATTTTCATCATACACAAAGCTCGCTTTAACTTTGCCTATCTCCACGTCATAGACATGTGACGGGCCGATACTGTTGCTGAGTGTCCCATGAAGAACGAGTCGGTATTTTTGCTTGCCCGCAAGACCGCCAAGCGCATCTCTTGCATTTTCCCAGAACTCACCAGTGGTTTCCCATATGCGGCGCAGACGAGCGAAGGAAGTAGTTTTGGCAAAGAAGCCTTGAAACAAAAACCGCGCGGCGAGGTCGTAGTCAGCAGGATCAGCAGATGACAAATTCGGTGCAGTATCAGTCAGATCACGCTCTGTCACAAGGATTTTATAGATATCAGCAGGTGAAAGTTTTTCTGGTATATTCGTCCCTTGCTGCATAGACTGAAGAAAGGTTGTGGTGTTGAGATTTGGTTGAGAGAGTTCACTACCAGATATTGCAGAGGTTATCGCTGAGAAATCTGTTGTGCCGAACCCGGCATCTTTCGGCAGTTTGCGTCCAGCAATACTTTGCAAGTAGTAGCCTTCCAGCCATCCTGAAAGATCAAACTTCCCAGCGATCAAAGCGACCCGGCCATTATCATCAGCCGCTTCGTCTATCCAGATTGTGGTATCAGGCAGATGGTCAATCCAGTGCGAGGAACGCATTTCGCGCCTTTCGAGACACACAACGCATACGTTGCGGTTGCGCGCTTTTTCCGCATCTCCATCGCCATAACCTTGCGGGCGAACGCGGCAGACTGTGCATTGCTCATCTATTTCACCACTCCACCAGGCTTGCAAAGACTTCAGGCTTGGTTGCGGCGACGAAATCTCTTTTCCCAAAGCTTTTCCCAGATTTATAGCTCCGCGTGAAGACTCGCTCAAAGCTACTTGCGGTTCGATCTCGTTTTGCACCTCTGCTGCGAATACTGCGCGCAAGCGATCTTCCAATGTTTCCTTAGTGATGTTATTGAATGTCGCTTTGTGCAGGTCATCGATATCAGGAACGACGAACACCAGATTGGCTTCATCGCAGTATGCCTCTGCTGCCAACGAATATGTCACTTCCAACAACTGTCTGACAGCATTTTGCGCTTCGCGGAGGGCATTCCATCTGCCGCGAATGTCTGCCGGGTGATGTGAGTTTGCGATGAAGGCCAGTCCGTCGAAGTAAACTCGCAGGAAACGCCATCGGTATTTGTCGGCAAAAGTATTAACCAGAGGATCGCGCCACGAACCTTCCAGAATATTTTTCACAAGGCCGGTTTTGAGCAAAGACGCTGCCGTGACGGTTTGATCCCATAGAGTCACTTCATTTGCCGGACGACGAGTATCACCTACAGTTAGAGAAAGAATTTCACTCAATTTTTTCTTTAGCCGATCTTGGTAATAGAGCTTTTTCCAGCCTGCCTCAGTCAGAGTATTCGTAAGAACCTGAGAAAGTGCGGTTCCCAAGAGAGCAACGACTGGTTTTCTGTCATTATCAAGAGAGCGATTGAGCAAATTATCATTCGCATCTTCATACCCGAATGCATTGGCAGCGAATGTATGAGTCTGTGTTTGCTTTCCTTCTGTTTCCGGCAGTGTCCCCTTTTCAGTTCCTGAAGCCTGACCGTGAGAATCAAATAAGAGCTTCAACAAATTTACTCCTGGTTTGGTGCCACGATGTCTGCGAATGAAAGAGTTCAAAAATTCTGGCGCGTTTTTTAGTTCGTTAGGAGACGCAAACTTCAATTTCGTTTGTGCTTTTCCGTCCCTTAACAAATCGCAGAAGGCAATATGGCTGGCAAACCAATTTTTAGATACATCCAAATCATCATAACTGACAGTTGCATTTGTCGCCTGACTACGAATGAAGTTGTCATCCATCTTGCCCAGCATATGAATCCAGCCGCCGATTTCCGTGAGCAGGATGGCGGTTCGCACTTCGTCTTTTGCCAGCACGTCCAGATTGCTGATCATCGCGCCACCTCCTGCCATTGCCGCGTCAGTTGCCTTAACTCATCGAAGCTTTCCCAATCGCCGCCTCGTTCATCCCAACCGGGATCATTGACATCAAGCCGCCCTGCGATGCTGTTCGGGTCGGCTACACCGAAGCCGCTCGATTTCTTGGCCGAAAAGCCGTACTCGCACAACATCCCCCGCACTCCTTCAATAACCGTTTCCAGGTCTTTCTGCACAGTTGTACGGGGAGTATTTTCGTTGCCGACCAGATCGAAAGGTGTGTAGAGAAGGCTGAAAACACCTTTGGCTCCTGCCGGTGACACTTCAAAATAAATCGGCTGTTTGCCAGTGCGCGTCTTTCTGTCGTGCGGATTGATGACTTCCAGGTCGATTCTGTCCAGATAGGTTGGGAAAAACTGTAATCGCCCCTGTGAGTGAGGAATCGGATCCTTCTTAGACACTTTGAAATGCTTTCTCAGCAACTCACGATATTTCTCTTTGGCCTGGGTTTTCATCAGATCATCAAGATACTTCGTCCATCCGTCAGCCCGATCCTCCTGCCATCCCTGTTCAGAACCAAAGAGCAGAGTGTGGCGTAGTCGCTCTTCTGCCAGTTCTGCGGCATAGGCTTTGTATTCTTCCTGCGCTCGTGCTTCGCCAACGGAATCGAGCAATTCTCGCTTCTTCTCTGCCAGCGGGAGGGCTATCCGCATATACATTGTTGTCCATCGCAAATTGCCTTTCCATGATGCCGGGGCAATGTAAGGTACGCTGAAGACTTTCTCTTTCTTCAGCGGATTATCAATGATGTAAAACGCTTCGTCATCACGCGAAAGATATGGCTTGCTGAGAGTGAACCTGATTTGCAGGAAAAATGAACAGACTGGAAAATGAGACAGTGCTTCACCAGGATTCGGATCAAGAAGTTTGAGATCGTTCATCATCTTCAGGCGCGGCGCTATCACCTGTTGCTCGTAAGCATTGCTTTTGTGACCGCGTTGATGCACAAGGCTCCGGTAGTCTACTCGCGCATTTTCCTTCAGGCTCTTTTCTTTCAGCCTTTCTTCTACTAACTTTTCTTCTCCCAATGCGGCAGAAAGCAAACGCCCGTGCATTGCCGGATTCGCTTTGAACCCCTTCTTTAGTTGAGCTAGATCGCTGTCGTCTTGTAATGGGAAGCAGGCAAACAGGTCGAATGTCCTCTTCATAACCCAAGAATCTCCTTTCTCACATCAACCTTGTGAATCGCGCTGCCGGGAAACATACCGCCACTACCACAGATAAACTCATCAATCGTATCGGCAACATCCGAAACGCTGATCTTGAGACCATCTGAAAAGACAGGCGGTACATCGCCCCAAATTCTGAGCTTGTATTTTTCCGTTATCGCTTCACGAAAGAGGTGACTGACACAGATGCGGCTGGCGCTGCGATCCGCATCGTTCCTAGGGCGTGTCTCTCCGAGCAGCAGATTGACAGCCTTCGCACCAAAGCGTTGCTTGAGAAATGGACGGAGACCGAAATCCCGCCCCTGTCCGGTAAACGGATTTTTGCTGCTGCTCTTGTAGCGAATATCAAAGGCGCATGGGATGAAGCGGGATGGGTAAAGTCTGGATTGCGGCGTGCCGATGACCCTTCCCACTCCCTGATAAGGAGCCGGGTCTTTTATATAATAATGGCGAACAAAAACATTTTGCAGGTTGAAGAGCTTACTGTCCTGCTGTTTCCCATTCAAAGGGCTTTGATCAGACAACTCCGACATCCTTGCGTACCCGCGCTCGATGGCACTCTCGGAAACGCCTCCAATAAGTTTGACCGCGCCAAAACCGTTTTGTGGCTTTGCTCCCAGCGATCCATAGTTGGCGATGATGGAAAAGAGATAAGCCAGCATATCGACTGTATCTTTGGTGTCTGCGAATCGCGGCAGCACTTGTAAAGAAAACTCATCACTCCAAAGCGTCTGCACACCGAAACGGAATTGCATATCACGACCGCGACCTTCTTTGCTGCCGCCAAGATCGCTGCCGCCGAACATTCGAAACAGCCAGTTAGCATTGCCGATATATGCTTGCTGGTGCGAGACGAAAAAGAGTGGAAGTGATTGCATCTCGCCGCTGCTTAATCGAAACCTGCGCGCCCAACCGGTGCAACCGAAAAGCTGGCACACCGGACACAGATCGTCTGGCGCTTTAGTGTGTGGGCTGACAGGGCAAGGCTGTCCCCCGTTTTGAATCGCCGTGCAGGCATATCCCCCCATCCCGCGCACGAGGCCTTCGCACCACCAGCGGAGCGAACCAATAAGGCTGCTCTCTTTCAACCTAATGCTGGTCCGATCAATGTCTCCTGTCCAAATCGGTGTCAGAGTCTTGAGTTTCAGTTGCATAATCAACCTCTACCATGTGCGCAGGTGTTAAGCCGCCTGCTTTTCGCGTAATTTTTTTAGTGACTCCAATGCTACGCCTCTTACTTCGAGCGGTCGTTCCGCGTCATCAAGAACCTTTTTCAGCGCATTTTCTGCTGCCTCGCCGCCAATAGCCTCCAGACTGCTTATCGCGGTCTTAACCACTTCTGGTTGAGTGTCGGAAGTTGCCTCTTCCAAAGCCTGGATTATTGCAACATCGTCAAACCTAGCATCACCAAAAGCTCTCGCTGCTCTCTCGCGAATTGGCCAAGCCGGATGCTTGAACTGGTTGCAGAATCCAGAGATTGAATCAGGTCCGACCTCGATGCCATCCATCAATTCCTTGAGTACTCCGGCATCTTCTTCAACAAGTAACTGCTCATTGAGCAATTTCACTGCCCGTACGTCTCGTATTTCGGAGAGAGAGTGAGCCGCCTGAGCGCGAATTGAAGGACTAAGGTGGTCTTTCAAAAACTTGGAGATCGGCTCAATAGCCTTTTCGGGAGCGATAGCTGCTGATGCAGCTATAAAAGCCGGGAGGCGGTCTTCGCTTTCACTTTGGAGGCGACCCAAAACATATTCCGCTTTTTCAGGATCACCTTTCATTTTGGTCCAGGAATTCTGAACTCTTGCAATAACATCAATATCGCCTTCTTCAGTTCGATTCGATAGCCATTGCTCTATCAATTCTTCTATTTCCCCATTTCTTACAAGGGTATTGGCTGCCTGATTGGCCACTCGGCTATCTGCGCTTGAAAGAGAGTCAGCGAAAGCTTTGACCGCCTGCTCTGGCCGCTCATTCAAAGAAGCATTTCTAAGCAATCTCAAAAACATAGATCGTAATGTCGTTCCCTTGAGCGGCTCCGTGTATTTACTCATCCTTATCCAATAGGTTCCGTCTGTCGATGAGCAAGGCCATGCATCTTGGTTTGGTTCGATAAACATCAGCAATAAGTTCGATCCATTAGGAGCCTCTATCAATTCAAATTCCGGCAGAATTGTTGGATCTGATGATTTGTAAAGATAGTGGTGTAATTCTTCTATATTTATGTTTGGGGGACATCCAGTGCAAGCTTCAGAAATACCTTGCTTGTTGTTCTCGACCCCGAATACCACTGTTCCTCCCCGTTGATTCGCGAAACCAACAGCCTCTCTAACCAAGTTTTTCTTGTTGTCTTTCTCCTGTTTTGACCATCTCTTAAAGTCCAAGCATTCATCTTCCAAAGCGTCTGCTGGCTTGCTGTCCAGTTCTTTCAGCTTTTCGAGTATTTCTTCTGCTCGATACTTTATGGCCATACTGCCGCTCTCTTCTGAAAGCTTCAGATTCCTCAGCATTGATCAGGCCAGCAGAGGCCGAATGTCCGGCAATCGGCGATAATGCTGACTGCTTGGCTGTAAGCGGTGTCACTGCAACCCAGCGCACAATATAGAACCGATAGCGTGATGAGTCAATCGCTGCTGCCTCAAAAATCTTCCGGTCGCTATCTCGATCAATGGCATCAAGCCGCACGATGCCAACGCGATTAGATCATCACTTTGAGAACGGTTCTATGAACTCTGACTTGAGATGGCTCGACCTGAGATATTCTTGCTGCCCGGAAAGCATTCGGCGCAAAAAAAGCGTCCGGTCTTGACGCCGGACGCTTTGAAAATTTAAGCAGCGATGAAAATACGGAGAAGGAGGGATTCGAACCCTCGATAGGCCTTTACAGCCTATAGCGGTTTAGCAAACCGCCGCCCTCAGCCACTAGGCGACTTCTCCAAACGTGCCGAAGTATACCTCACCGTTTGCGCGCCTTTCAACCAATTGCGCGCCAGCAGCAGATGCTACAGAGGCACGGCTACGCCTTCGCGTCGCGGATCAGCAACGCCCGTCATCGTTTTATCCTCCCTGAGTTCGACCCCATGCACGCCTCCGAAGAAGAGGTCCTGCGCGCGGCGCTCATCCATAGGTTGATCCAGTTCCTGTTTAGCTCTGGCTCTGATTGCTGCATCAATATCGCCCTCGAAGAAAAAACGATTATCTTCCCAATGCACTCTTCCGGCTGCAACTGCCTCGCCGAGGTCCATATTCTGAAACAAAACATTGCCGATCACCTGCGCCAGGGCCGGAAAGATGCGCAGGCTTCCCGGCGTGCCAAGAGCGAGGCGAGGCATCCCGTCTTTGAACACGATAGTCGGAGCCATATTGGCCACAGAGCGTTTGTTCGCCCCAACGGAATTGGGATGTCCGGGCTTGCGCTCCATGTCCGATATGTCATCGTTTAGCACTATGCCGCAGCCTTCGACCACCACGCCGCTTCCGAAAAAGTGGCCGATCGTCTGACTCATCGTGACTATTGTGCCTTTGCCATCCACGACCACGAAATGAGTCGTCCCTCCGCCCGGCATTGGAGCCGCGGGACGTTCGACCAACCTGGACAAATCGATATCTGTGATGTCCGGGTCTCCGATCATCGGATGCAATTCGCGAAAGATCGAGCGAATAGTCGCAGCAAATCGCACGGGGTCTTTATCGTAGCGAAGAAGCGATTGAATGATTCCGGCCCCTCCGCGTGAGGGCGGAGGAGTGGTCGCAATACGATGTCCTGCGACATCGGCCCATAGCGGCTCGCGGACTTTGACTTCGTAATTTGCCAGATCGTCTTCCCCCCACACAGGCCCTGTGGCGTTGATGGTTCGGAGCATTCGTCGGCCTATCTCGCCCGTGTAGCAGGTCTCGAACCCTTCTCTGGCCACTGTCTGGAGCGCGTCGGCGTGATCTTTCTGGACGAGTCGCTCGCCCGACTTGAAGCGCGCGCCGTTATTGAAAAATATCTTCGCGCATTCCGGTGTCGAGCGCACAGTGCCTTCAAAGAGGGCCGAGCAATAGACGAACACATCGCCGACCTCGAATCCGTCTGAGGCCAGAGTGATTGCGCGACGGGCAAGCCTTTCAAGCGGAATGTTGCCGCCGTACTTCTCCAGAGCCGCTCCGAGCAAACGCCCCAACCCCGGGACGGCGACCGACATAGGCCCGGTCTTGGGAACCCAGGGAAGCATCACCCCGCGCGGATAGATATATTCTTCCGTCGAGAGAGAAGAGAGTTTGCCCCGACCATCCAACACTACAGTTTCGGAGAGACGCCCACGGGGAGCGATCATCATAAATCCGCCGCCGCCCAGGCTCGATGCGAATGGTTCGACGACGCCGAGCGCAAGGGAAACAGCGACAGCCGCTTCGACCGCATTGGCCCCGCTTGAGAGAGCCTCGCGCCCGGCTTCAGCCGCCTCTCGGTGCGCTGCTACGACCATGCCTTTATCACTTCGCGCAGTTTTCATGGGCGGGTATGCTACCACAGCGACCGTCAGGGCGCACGACCTCCGGGTTTTTCCGATAAGCCCGATGCCATCATTCGACGCATTCACGCCGTTGTTTTATTCTCGTACTGACAGGACATAGAATCCAATGCACATTTGGCGAGGTAGAAAAAGCAGGCATACTCCGCGACCGAATATCAAGCCGCCTGACGCGCGACCCCTCACGGATTTCGCTACCGCTTGAGCGTCGTCTCTTGAAATGAGCGAGCAGCGCCCCTATACTTTGCCTCTGATTTTATGCAAACTACTTCAGGCCGGATCAATCAAACCCGGCGATGGTTTATTATGATAAAACTCTTCAAGGCCGCGCTGTTTGCCCTGCTTATTTTTTGCGTCGCCCCCGTCGCCTTCGCCGAAATCTCTATTCGCGGAACCATAGGCGATATTCGCGGTTATTCCCCCGCTCAACCTCAGGGCGATCCTGTTCAATGGCTCTTTATCACTGCCCGTAATATCCAAACCGGAACCACGTATCAATCCAAATCCGACGCGCAAGGGATTTTCTCCTTCGAAGACCTGGAAGCGGGTCGCTACGTTCTCACAGCCGAAAGTCCCGGCAATCAGCGCGTCCTTCAGTTGGTCACGGTTGAAACCGGCAAGACCGCTCAGGTCAATCTGCTCGCGCATCTCGCTCAACTCACGGGCAACGAGGCGGTCGATAAATTTCTCGCTTCTTCAAACGGTCAGGGCGGAAACTATCCGGCGGGCAATATCAGCTATCTGAATCTCAACGACGCGCTCGACCTCTATTTCATGTGGGCCTACTTCGGAATACTCGGCTTGCTTTCGGCCTACGGATTTTATCGCTATCGATTGGTTTATCTCTTCCTGCGCTATCGCAAGCATCCTCCGAAACCTAAAGCCCGATTCGCTGAAGACAAGCTTCCGCCCGTGACAGTTCAGTTGCCGCTGTTTAATGAAATGTACGTGTCAGAGCGGCTCATAGACGCGGTCACTCGTCTCGACTACCCGCGACACCTGCTCGAAATTCAGGTCCTCGACGACTCTACAGATGACACCCGGCAGATCGCCGCGGCAGCAGTCAAAAAATACGCCGATGCCGGATACGACATAAGCTATCATCACCGCGAAAATCGCGCGGGCTTCAAGGCGGGCGCTTTGGAAGCGGGACTCAAGAAAGCGAAGGGCGAATTCATTCTCATATTCGACGCCGATTTCACTCCACGCCACGATTGCATACGTCGTCTGATAGATTACTTCACGGATGAGCGCGTTGGCATGGTGCAGATGCGATGGAGCCATATCAATTCGGAATACTCGCTGCTCACCAAAGTTCAGGCCATCATGCTCGACGGCCATTTCGTCGTCGAGCAGACGGCGCGCAATCGCTGCGGAGGATTTTTCAATTTCAACGGCACAGCCGGGATGTGGCGGCGCGAGACCATCGAATGGTCAGGCGGCTGGCAGCACGACACTCTCGCCGAAGACACCGATCTTTCATATCGCGCTCAACTGATGGGCTGGCGATTCGTTTATCTCACCGACGAAGACGTTCCCGCTGAGTTACCCGTAGAGATGAGCGCATTCAAAGCGCAGCAGAGGCGGTGGGCTAAGGGCGTAGTTCAGGTCGGAATCAAGCTGCTGGGAAGAATGTGGCGCGATCCGCGACTTCCCTTCCGCGTCCGATTGGAACAGTTCTTCAGGCTGACGGGCAATCTCGCTGCGCCGCTCGTCATCGTGCTTGCGCTCATCAATCTGCCGATTCTCATAGTGCGCTACAATCAGGGACTCTTTCACCTCTTCGTACTCGACGTTCCGATTCTGACTTTTTCAACTCTTTCGGTCGTCGCTTACTACCTCGTACCACAGTGGCATCTTTATCCCCGGACGTGGAAGAAGACGATCAAGTACATGCCGTTCGTGATGAGCATGGGAATCGCGCTGACGTTTTCAAACGCGCGCGCGGTTTTGGAAGCCCTTCTGGGAGTCAAGAGCGAATTCGTGCGCACTCCAAAATACAAAATCGAAAAACGGGATGACACCACATGGGTCAAAAAGAAGTATGCGCCCGTCAGGTTGAAAATACCGTGGCTTGAGCTTTCGTTCGCCGTCTATTTCGTCATCACCATCGGCTATGCCTTCTACAGCCAGATATTCGGCACGCTGCCGTTTCTGTTCATCTACTTTTTCGGCTATGCCTATGCTGCGGTGATGACTCTTATTCAGGGGCGCGCATTGCGCCGCACCGACAAGCGGTAGAAAATGGCGTTATAATTTTTCTCCCTCACCCTTCATTTATCTAACGAGGCTTTTTAAGATGAAAAGAACCGTTTTGTTCCTGTTGCTCGTCATCATTTCAATCCAGCCTTCGATGGCTGCCCGACAGAGACCCGGATTCACGAAGACGCCTCTGCTCGCCGATAAAGACATCCTTGCGCTCTCGTCGGAAATAAACGGCCACATAGCGAAAGATCATGTCACAGAGCTTGCGCGCTATCATCGCGTGCAGGCATCCGCGGGGTTTTCCGCCGCGGCTCAATACATCGCGGATAAAGCGAAAGAGTACGGACTCGAACAGGTTCAGGTCGAGCGATTCGCAGCCGACGGAGAGAAGACCTATCACACTTTGAAATCGACTCCGGGCTGGGAAGCCGAACGCGGCCAGCTTTGGGAAATGGAGCCGAGAAAAAACAAGATAGCCGACTATGACGAGATGAGAGTCGCGCTCGCCGATTATTCGCAGACCGTAGATGTGACCGCGCAACTCATCGAGGTCGGCGCAGGCACGTCCGCCGCCGATTACGAAGGCAAGGATATAAAAGACAAGATCGTGCTTGCAGGCGGAAACGTCGCCGCCGTGCATCGCCTCGCGTGCGATGAGCGCGGAGCCGCGGGAATTCTTTCTTATCAGCAGAATCAGGTCACCGCCTGGTCGGGCGATTATGTCGATAACGTCCGATGGGGTCATCTGTCGCCTTACAATGCGGCAAACAAATTCGCTTTCATGATATCGCTCCGACAGGCGCGAGAGTTCCGCGACCGCCTCGCGCGCGGCGAGCAGATACAGCTTCGCGCCGTCGTGAAAGCCGATATCAGACCGGGCAATTACGATATCGTGAGCGCGATCATTCCGGGATCGAGCGGAGAAGAGGAGATAGTTTTCACCTGCCACCTGTGCCATCAGAAACCCGGAGCCAACGACAACGCTTCGGGCGCAGCGGCGATACTCGAAATCGCACGCGCGCTGAACGCGCTCATACGCCGCGGCGATATCGAACGCCCGCGCCGAACGATCCGCTTCATCTGGCCGCCTGAGATCAACGGCACGCTCGTCTACTTCGCCGAACATCCCGATATCGTCAAACGGATCAAAGCCGCCGTTCATCTGGATATGGTCGGAGGCAATTACGCGATCACGAAGTCCGTCCTGCACGTGACGCACACGCCTGCTTCGCTTCCGAGCGCGGTCAACACGGTGATGGACATATTCGCCGAGTACGCCATCGCCGGAAGCCTGAAAGCGGCTTCAGGAGCCGGTTTCGAGGACGCGCTCATTCAGGCGGGCGGATCGAAGGAAAGCCTCGTCGCCGACATAACGCCTTATGAGATGGGATCGGATCACGACGTTTATCAGGAAGGGTCTTTCCGCATACCGACCATTTACCTGCGCGACTGGCCCGATGTTTTCATCCATACCAACAACGACAAGCCTGAAAACATCGAGCCGACGAAAATAAAAAGGTCTTCGTTCATCGCGGCAGCATCAGGGTATTTTCTCGCGCGAGCCAGCGGGGCGGACGCCTCGCGGCTGGCCGAAGAAGTCTTCACGCGAGCGATGACGCGCGTGCCGAGAGTATACGAACGAGCCAGAAGACTGGAATCAGGGACGGAAGGAGCGGAAGAATCGCGCAACCTCATAGCGATGTCGTTCGAGCGGGAGCAGGAGACGCTTTACTCCGTAGCCGCGCTCGCCGCGGATGACAAGGAACTGGCGGCGAAAGTCGATAATTTCATAGAACAACTGAGCGGCGCGTGGCTGCTCCTGACAGGCACTCTCACGGAACAGCGCAAAGGCAATCGAGTGTTTTTCATGCTCGAACCCCGTCAGCAACCGGCAGAGCCAAAGGGCAGGGGGTCGAAACCGCGCAATCCCAAAGAAGCGATAAAGCCGAGCGAGCATAGCCGGATTCCTTCGCGCAAAGTCACAGGCCCGATGCAGATTTATTACTATGACTATATGGCCGAGCGCACGAGCGAGGAAGACCGCCGGGTGATCGAGCGCATCGGTCAGAGACCGAACGGTGACGTAATTCTTTACGAGATACTGAACCTCGTCGACGGCAAGCGCACGATTCAGGACATTCGCAATTATATCGCCGCAGCTTACGGCGTAATCCCGGTCGAGGAAGTGAGCGAGTACCTGCGCGTGCTGGCGAAGATCGGCGTCGTGGCAATCGAGTAGACTTGTGGCGCAACCTGACAGGTTGCGCGCGCCCTGAATATAGGAAATTTGAAGCCCTGCAATCTGATACATTGGAAACTGAAAAATCCGACTTTTATTCAATAAGCCAGCACTGTTAAAGCAGTGCCTCTGCGATCTCAAATTGGAAATCTCAAATCGCAGAAAAGTTTTTAAACTCAGTTTCCAATGGACTGACAGATTGCGCCACAATGCCGGAGGAGGTGGTTTATGCTCCGCGCGAAAAATCTTATTGTCGGCCTTGCGATTATGATGTCGTGCAGCCTGATCGCTGCGGCTCAGGATGAAAGCGATATCACGCCCTTGATGCGCGCCGTGCGCGACGGCCAGAGCGGTGAAGTAAAGAATCTGCTCAAACAGAAAGGCGATCTTGAAGCTAGAGATTCGTGGGGATGGACGGCGCTCATTTATGCGGCGGTCAGAGGCGATGAGCGCGCAGTCAAGACTCTCCTCGACAAAGGCGCGGATGTGAACGCGCAGTCGAATCAGGGACTCACGCCGCTTATGGCTGCTGCCCGATCTCAGCGCGATAAAGTCGTGAAGTTGCTCATCGCTCGCGGCGCTGACATACAGGCCAGAGACAAAAACGGCAACACTGCTTTGTCTCTCGCTTCGCGCGGCGGTCAAACCAAAACGCGCGGCCTGCTTGAAAAAGCGGGCGCGACTGAGTCTCCGGGAGGCGGGCCTTCGGAGATTGACTCATCGCCGGAAGTCAGCGCACGACCCATACCTCTCAACAGACCGAGGCCGAATTACACTGAGGTAGCGCGGCAGAGTAGGATTACGGGGGCTGTGCGTGTGTACGCGCTGGTTGGGACGGATGGGCAAGTCAGGCAGGTGAGAATCATCTCAGGGCTTCCGCACGGATTGAGTGAGCAAGCCGCACGCGCTGTGTTTCAGATGCGATTCCAACCCGCCATGAAAGACGGGCATCCGGTCGAATTCTGGACGCCGGTCGAAATAGAGTTTCATTTGAGGTAGCAGGCTCACCCGCAACTCTCAACCGAGGCGAATCATCGGCGGTCGCCTCGCGGATAAACCCGGATAGGCGACCGCCGCGTGATACTCAATCATTTACGGAACGACGACAAGGTCTCGGCCCTGTCGCCGAACTTTCAGCAACACCGTCCCGCAGACAGGATTGTTCACCCGCAAAAACCTTATTGCCTGATCGGGGAAGAAATCGACGAACGACTGACCGTTGATCTGTCCCTTGCCGATGAGCTTGTTCCCGCTGTTGTTGTGCTTGGTCTTCTTGAAGGTGACGAACTGCGTCCCATCTTCGCTCGTCGATACTTCGAGCGTCGAAGTCTGCGAGAAGAATATCTCCGGCCCCGCCTGCGGCGCAGTCGTTCTTAGCGTCAACTGATTCATGGAATTGTTGAGCCTCATATCGGCAGTATTGATGGTCGGCCCGTTGTCCTGAATCGTGAAGTTCGAGTTGCTGGCATCCAAAGTCGTAGCTCCGCCCTGAATCCTCGCCACGACAGCCACTCTCGTCTGCATTGAACACAGGGAAGGAACTGTCCACGCGAAAGTCCTCACAGAGGCTCCCAGAGCCGGTTGTGTCGGACTCACGAAGGCGATGGGAGTATTGAAGTTGTTCCCTCCGTTGGTCGAGAGGAACAGATCGAACCCGGTCACCTGAGTGGCAACGTCTTCGGGAACGACCCATGTGATATTGACCGCCTGCCCGAATCGGAACAAATCGCCTCCGTTTGGCGTCGCAAGAGCTACGGTCACGCCGATGTCGTTTATCGTAAAGTCGCTGTTGCTGTCGTCCTGCCCCTGCGCATCCTGATCGTCGAAAGCGGTGATGCGAATGCGGGCTATCGTAGTGTTGAGTCCGATGGGAACGGCCCAGGAGAACATGCGGCTCGTTCCCGCGACGTTCGAAGCGATTATGGTATTGAACGACAATCCGCTGTTCGTCGATAGCCTCACCTCGAATCGCTGAATCGTCCCGTCGCCGTTCGGATCGGAAGCCGTCCATGTGATATCGAAATTCGCGCCGCCCGATACGGTGTTTCCTCCGTTGGGCGAAGTCACGGCCACCACAGGCGGCTGGTTGACAGGAGGCACGGTAGTCGTCTCAGCCAGAAGCGCGTACACTCTTCCGGCATCAGCGCGAGTCGATCCGGGGACGACGGCATTGTGAAAAGGAGCGCCCGCGACGAGATCGCCGCCCTGATTATTATCCAAGTCGCCCGAACCTATCGCCCATCCGAGTTCATCATCAGCGGCCTGACCTATGACGCGAAAATCATCCTGCCTCAAAGCGAGATCGCGCTCGGAGAAGAACAACAGAGTCGGCCCGCCGAAAAATACATGCACGGCTCCCGCATCTGTCCTCGCGGTGAAATCGAATCCCGGCGCGCCTACGGCCAGATCGGTTATCGTATCGTTGTTTCCGGTCGTGTTTATGTCTACGGCTCTGACGGTCGAGCCGAAATGATCGCCCGCAGCCGCGCCGTAGATGGTCAGTTGAGCCGTAGCTAAAGAAATATCGATTCGTCTTTCAACCGCAGGCGCGACCGGATTGATGGCCGTCCCTCCCGTGAGAACGTAAGCCTCGCCCGCGTCTTCTTCTTCACCGGGAGCATCGACGCGACCATCGGCATCGGGAGCGCCAAGCAGTATGTCGGCGTTGCCATCGTTAGTGACATCGCCCGCTGAAACCGAAGCGCCGAGATGATCGCCTTCAGAGTTTCCGTATATCGAGACCGTTGGCCGCGCAGCTATCACCAGAGAAGCGATATCGAAAGTTCTCGTCGTATCGACTCCTATGGGAAGCAGGTTGATGCCTCCGGCGAATATGAATACCGCGCCGGTTTCAGCCGCCGCTGCGGGCGTGGGCCTGTTCGAGAGGGGAGCGCCGACGAGAAGATCGGCAGGCGCGAATCCATTCACATCGCCTATGGCGACAGACGAACCGAGCAGGCTGCCCTCCTCGCCGAAGATTCTCACGGCTGCTGTGGTCGCGCCGAGATCGATGACTCCGCCGCCCGCGCCTATCATCGTGGAGCCGAATACGACATAAGCCGCGCCTCCATCGGTGCGATCATCGGCGGGGCCTGTGTTTCGCGGAGCGCCGATTAGCAGGTCAGGAATCGGGGTCACACCGCCTGCGTTTCCTGTGGCGAGCGCGCTGCCGAATTCATCTCCCGTCCTTTCGCCGAATATCGTCACATTGGCGCTGGCTGCGTTGGCGAGGTCAATCGTCCCGGTAGGGAAGCCTATGCTTCCGAACAGAACGAAGACGGCTCCTGTATCCTCGCGCGGGACAGTGCCGTTGAAGTCCGCGCCTGACGCTCCCATTATGAGATCGGTTATACCATCGCCGTTGATATCACCTGCGGCGACCGCGACTCCGAGGTTATCGCCCGCAGCCGAGCCGAATATCCTCGCTTCAGGCTGACTGCCTGTCACCGGGATGAGATTCGTGTCGACGGTCGTCGAGCCGGGAGAAGGAGGGAACGCTTTTCCGAATATGACATAGACGGCTCCTGCGTTTACGCGCGCCGCGCCCCCGACGGGAGTGAAGTCGAGTTCTGGAGCGCCTACGGCGAGATCGTCGAAACCGTCATTGTTGAAATCGCCCGTCGCTACTGAGTGAGCGCGAGGAAACGTGGCGAAGGAATCCGGCTCGTCATTGCCTGAGAGATTGTCGTCATCATTTGCGCCGAGGACAGACAATCGCGCAGTGGTCACGTTGAGATCGACGGTTTGAACGAGTTGCGGAGCGAACTGGCTGCCTGCGGAAAAAGTGATGACCGATAAGTGAGTGACAACCATAAGCGAGAATATCGCGATTACCAGCATCGCGGAGATTGATCGTCTTTTGGATAGCGGAATCATAGAAAACCCCTCCCCTGTTTTTTATTTGTTGGCTCGTGACTGAGACTTCCACCTTAGTCTCTCGAAACAGACACACGGGTCTAAAAGAACTGTGGCGAGAATGAACGGTTCATTTAGACTAGATGAAGAAGCGAGAGATCGTCAAACGTCGGACGGCCCGGATGGAACCTGAAAACTAAATACAAGGATAAAACAAGAAATGAGGTGATGCGTTCTCTCTATCTGATTTTTATCTCTTCACTTCTTCGTTTTCCAGGCTTCTGGTTGTCTGCTCGGTCACGCTGGGAAAAGGATCAGGCAATCCTTCGGGCGAAGTATTGATTTGCGAATCGGATTCCATCCAGACTTTAGTCTGGGCAGGTCGCCGGGGCATTTGAGGTCGATGCCAGAGCGGAGATATGACTGAATAAGCAGCCAGCAATGCTCCTGCTATCACCGCGAGCAAGCCGATCATCATCATGACTTCGCTTTGCAATAATCTTTTGCCGATGCCAAGAATCATCGCGCCTGTAAGAAGTGTCGCTATGCCGCAGAACAACAGGATAGCCACTCGACGCACACTACTGCTTTCGTTTTTGGCCGAAGGATGATCGTCATCGGGCGTAGATAAATGAGAAGCCACTACTTTGGAAACGTCTTCGAGGCTCAGGCCGCATGATCGACAAAATTTCTGATCTGATGAAGATTGCGTTCCGCAATTAGGGCAATGCATAAACTGATTCTCTCCTCGTGTCAACGATAGTTACGTCCGTGTCAAAGTTCAAGTTCCTGACTTCCTGACCATCGATATCAATCGCGGCTGATCTCTACAGCGAGCATTCTCATATCCGCCTTGAAGTCGGTTTCTGTTTCATGGAATCATCGAATTAACTGTAAATTTCATGTTCGAAGCAGGAGGCGTTATGATAGACCTGAATGACATCCATTCGCTGACGGATTTTCAGCGACGCGCGAAGGAGTATCTCTCCCGGCTCAAAAAATCCGGGCGACCCGTTGTGCTCACAGTCAATGGCAAAGCAGAGTTCGTCGTTCAGGATGCGGCTTCATATCAAAGGATGCTCGATCTGATTGATCGCGCCGAAGCCATCGAAGGCATTCGTCGAGGGCTTGAAGAAATCGAGCAGGGAAAGACCCGTCCGGCCAAACAGGTTTTTGCGAAGATGAGAAAGAAGCACCGTATCTCGGAGGAATGATGAAGTATCAGGTCGAGGTAACGGAGCAGGCTTCGACCGAAGCCGAGGAAGCATACCTGTGGATTGCCGACATCGCGCCAGACACGGCAGCGCGTTGGTTCGAAGGTTTGGTCAGCAAGGTGAATTCGCTCTCGACGATGCCTGAGCGTTGCGCGCTTGCTCCTGAAAGCGCAGCATTCCATCAAAAGATTCGGCAGCTTTTGTATGGACGCTATCGGATTTTGTTCACCATCGAGAAAGACACAGTGTATGTGATTCATATCCGCCACTCAGCGCAAGCGCATCTGAAACCCGACACGGAGTGAGACCAACATAATCTTGACACTCCTCTGCCGCCTTGTTATCCCTAACGCATGACCGAAAAGATCAATCCTTTTCAGAAAGTGTCTGCCTCGCCGACTCTCCCGCATAAGCCCGAACCGCGCAGGAAATTCGACGTGGCTGATCTCTACAACGGCCCTGTCTCGGATGTCGGCACAGAAGAAACAGAGCAAGCCCCCTTGGACGAAAAACTCCGCAAGGCTTATTTCTGGATAGTCAACAAAGCCATCATCAGCCCCTATTACGACATCGAGTATCACGACTCTCCGCCGCAGACCTTCACCTTCGGCGATCAGGAGAGCAAGCTCATTCTTCCCTCCGATCAAAGCTATGCCAGCTTCGCGCTGATGCCGCTCCTCAATTTAGTCCTTCGCCGCAAATGTCTCTTCATCGGCGGGCCGGGTCGCGGCAAAACCGCAAGCGCGATTCTGATGGGTGTCATCGCCGGTCATTCCATAAAAGACATCAAGCGTTCGATCCAGCACGGCCAGCCGCAGATGACCATCTCTGACCTCTTGGGTAATCCCTTGCCTTCGACTCTCGTGGGCGCCAAAAGCATGGATGAAGTGAAAATTTCGTGGCGCAGATGGCTCGGTATGCGAGTCAAGATAATCGATGAGTACAACCGAATCCCTACGCGCACTCAATCCGCGCTGCTTACAGTTATGGCCGATAACTACGCCGAGATTCTCGATCAGATTTATGAATGCCCTGAATCGGCATGGTACTTAACAGCGAATGACGACGCGGGCGGCGGAACCTATCAGGTCATCGAAGCTCTGCGCGATAGAATCGACATAGTAGTCAAGGCGCTTCACTTCAATACTCGTTTTCTCAAAGACCTGCTCACGCGCATAGAAGAAGAAGTCAAACCGGAAGAAGTAGTGCCGAAAGAAATCACCTTCACCGAAGCGGAAATTGATCGCGCGCACAAGGAAATTCTCGATGTGAAGTTCCCGGCAGAACTTCGCCGAAGGATAGAGTTCTTCGCCTCTCATTTCGAATTCTGCGACCGGGGCGCGGAGCAGATCGAGTATAAAACGAAAGACACCGTTAAGCTCGCCGCTCTGGATTTGCACACAGTCACCGCGACCGACACGGGCAAGGACAAGCTCAAAGACCTCGGCATTCAGACGCGCAACGGGCTTTCAGTTCGCGCGATGATGACCTCGCTCATGTTCGCCAAAGCCTTGTCGTGGTTTCGCGGTCATAATCAGGTCGCGTTCGAAGACGTGCGCCAGATCATTCCGTTTGTATTGCATGACAAACTCTCGCAGGATGCGGACGCGCCTTTCTTCGAGACGCCTGAAACGGCTGTTTATCGCAGCGACAAGATAGCGTGGATTCGCAGGCTCTTCGATCTATCTTGCGCGGAGTATGACCGCCTTGATCGCGACCGCGACGACCCGGTTGCCCGTCTCGAAGAGGAATTCGAGCGCGGCTTGGAAGGCGTGACCGAAGCGGAAGTGAGACAGCGGCTCGTCAAGATAGAGCGCACACTTGCGGACTGGAGCAAGGGGCGCAAAATCTATGGCCACATCTTCGATGACATACTCAAACTCAAGTACCTGCACCAGCGTTACACCAACTATCTGAAATGGCTCAAATGGACCAACGCATAACCGGCCCGCTAGCCGACGCTCTCAAGCGCGGGCGCGAGCGATTCAACACCAAATTCGCTTACGCGCGCCACACCTACCCGGCGCTCGACGCCGCTGTGTTTGCCGATCATCTGCGCTTCGTCGTTCAACCCATCACGGCGGCTGCGCATGCGGCGCGCGCTGAAAAAATAGACGACGTAGTCGATGCGCTTTACGATCTTTCGCTCGAACTCACTGGCAAAGGATTTTTCGGAGAGCAGACGCGCTATCCGGCCCTATTGCGCGGGTGGACTGATTTGTTCCCTTCCCTCGCTCATCTTCTGGCAAACGACGCGCGGCGATTCGCGGGCGCGGTGACCAACGCGCTCTACAATCTCTCGGTCACGCCAAGCGCGCGTCCGACTTTCTGGATCGATGTGATGAAAGAGATCGGATCGCGATGCAAGGATGTCGAATCGTTTCTCGATGCAGGCAAGGCGGTCGCGTGGCGATGCGGCATGGCTCATTACCGGACGGGCGCGCTCGAAGCGTGTTTGAATCTCGACTCGCAGATTGCGCGAGCCGCGCTCGCCATCCCTGATACGAACACGGTTGCGATAGAGACGATAGTTGATCGATTGAAGCGCGACCCGTGGCTATCTCCTGCGATGGTGAGCCAAAGCGAAGGGTGGAAGAAGACTTTGAAGATGATGAATCCCGCGGTGGGCGCGTTTCGCGGATTCGGCGGCGTGTTCACCGCCCCGCCCGAAGTGGCTCTCTCAGATGGCGAGTTGATAGTCTTCGATAATGAAAACTGCTGGCTGATGACGGCTGACCTGTTCGGCTCGACGCTTCATCGAATCGGAAACACGCTGCCGAACATCGACGCCAAGCCCGTGAGATTTTTCGAAATAGATAAATCAGGCAGAGTCACGGCAGAGCAGCACCGCGCCGCGTTTCCGCAACTGGCCGGATGCGCGAGTTCTGCTTCGACCGAGACGACGCTTGCGGTCACTATCCCGGTATCCCATTCGGTTTATCTGATCGCGCTGACTGAAAATTAGGAGGCTCGACTCTGGGGGCGCACGCTTCCAGCGTGCCAGTCGTGCGCATTCGGGAATGACTCGATTCCTGAAGCCCTGCACGCAAGATGCGTGCGCTCCCAGGGCTGCCCATTTACCAAATTCGATGAGCAATTCGAGCAAACAACTCAACGACATTCGCGACGCCTGGATGTCGCGATGGGCGGACGCGCTCGCGCTGTGGAGCAAATTCACCAAGCTGCGCGAGCCGAAATTCTGCTTCAATGAAAAAGAAGAAAAAGCCGAAGGACTCACCCAGAGCTTCGCGATGATTCGCCTCAATGATACTTCGGTCGTGCTGAGTCTGCCTCAGATCGCGGCCAACAAACTTGAACGATTCCCTCTCGAAATAATGGGTCACGAGATAGGCCATCACGTTTACTGCCCCGCCGATATTTCCGATCAGGGGCGAATGATAGCGCGCATACGTCGCGGGCTTCCGACGAAAGAACATCACGCGCCGTTCGTCGCCAACATCTATGCCGACCTGCTCATCAATGATCGCTTGCAGCGAAGCGCGAATCTGAAGATGGAGGATGTTTATCGCGCTTTAGGCGAAGAGAGCAATGACCGGATGTGGACTTTCTACATGCGCATCTATGAAATTCTGTGGAGCCTTCAACGCGGCAGTCTTGCGAAGGGAAAGATCGATACTCAGCTTGAAGGCGATGCGCAACTCGGCTCGCGAGTAGTTCGCGCTTATGCGAAAGACTGGCTCAGAGGATCAGGCCGCTTTGCCGCGCTGTGTCTGCCTTACCTGCTCGAAGACGAAGGTAAACAGATGCAAAAGCTGTTAAAAGGATGGCTCGACACGCAAAATGCCGGGGCAGGCGGAATGCCTGACGGATTGACTGAGATAGACCAGGACGAGATTGAAGACAACATTCACCCTTCGCGCGACAAACGGCTGACAGGTCTTTACGACGATGACGATGATGCGGGCGCAGACACCGTAAGCCGTGAACCAACTCATACATCGAGCAACACTCCGGGCAACAGGGAGGGCCAGTGCCGCGAGCCGTTCGAGTATGGAGAAATTTTGAAAGGGCTTGGGGTGAACCTCTCCGCGCACGAAATCGCGATTCGTTATTATCGCGAGCGCGCCACGCCTCACCTGATAAAATTTCCCGTTCGCATACTGCCCGAATCACAGGAGCCATTGATGGAAGGTCTCGACACATGGGATGTGGGATCGCCTCTCGAAGACATAGACTGGTTCGAGACCGTGATGGTAAGCGACCGGGTGATTCCCGGTTACACGACTGTACAGAGAGTGTATGGAACGAGCAGCGGCTCATTGCCTGAAAAAGAGCCTGTGGATTTGGATCTTTATGTCGATTGTTCCGGGTCGATGCCCAATCCGCAGTGGGCGACTTCGTATCTGACGCTTGCAGGGGCGATCATCTCGCTTTCGGCTCTGAGAGCCGGTTCCAGGGTCAAGGCGACTTTGTGGAGCGGCAAGCATGATTTTCAGACGACGGGCGCATTCATAGGCGACGAGAAGGAAATCATGAAGATACTGACAGGCTACATCGGCGGCGCGACGGCTTTTCCGATTCACTTGCTGCGCGATACTTTCGAGAATCGCAAGCCTACGGATCGCCCGGTTCATGTGCTTGTGATTTCGGATGACGGAGTCGATACGATGTTTGAAAAAGATGAGCGCGGCAACAGCGGATGGGATGTAGCGCGTATGGCATTGGAGAAAGGTCGCAGCGGCGGGACGATGGTATTGAATCTGTGGTCTGATTGGCAGGACAACAAGACGCTGGTCAAGGCTCACGACGAGGGCTGGGACGTTCATCGCGTGAAGGATTGGGACGAGTTAGTGGAATTCGCCCGCGCATTCAGCAAAGCGAATTATGGCGAGAAGGAAAAAGAGAGAAAGAGGTAGTTGATTTGATAAAGCAGTTTGCATTTGGATGAAGAGGTTGAATTCTGTGAGCGTGACCTTTTCATTAACACCGCGATCAATCGCGGTGTTAATGAAAGGAGTTTCCTTTTCACTCATCTGAAAACCGATATAAACTCGCTAATCAGTTCGCTAGACGAGAGGAACATCGAATGAACGAAGAAGGCCCTGTGCTTGAAGCGTTGACGCATCGGCTTACGGAATGTCCTGCGGATTTTCTGGCCGAAGCGCGGGATAAAAAAAGCGGCTCAGTGCATGTCAATGCAGTCGTTTATGATTTGATCCGCGACCTCGGCGGCGACCCGCTCACTAAAGAGAAGCTTGCAGCTTTCGAGCATAAGAAGGGATCGAAGAATCGATTGCAGGTGATCCTCATAGCGTGCTGGCTGCTTCATGACGGATGGTTTCGCTATCGCGGGCGATACGCAGAGCAGGCTTACAGTTTGCTTGCCACGGGACTTAATGAACTGGCCGGGCTTGTTCAGGCGCAGCAGCTTGTCACAGACCCTGATCGGAGAGAAGAGCTTGCGCGAGTGTGTTTGCGCGCTTTGGATTTGAGGCCCGCGGGTGAAAGCGCGGCGCAGGCTCAGGATCGCTTGACGACTCTGGATTCAGTCGAGCGGACGCGAGTGATAAAAGAGGCACGCGCGGCTGAAGAGCGCGCACGAAAGATTCGCGAAGAGATGGCCCGCAAAGCTGCGGAAGAAGCGGCTGCGGCTTACGGGCGGGAGTAGTATAATTTTTTTGTTTTCGCAGTCGCAGGCTGATAGTGATGAAATGGTAACGCTGAAATCGAGAGTGTTTGTTATGAGAGCTTATTTCACCGCAGAGGCGCAGAGAACGCAGAGGTTACGCAGAGATTTTCTTTTTCTCTGCGGCTTCTCTGCGACCTCTGCGCCTCTGCGGTGAATCCCACTCAAACAATCGGGCATTTCTCTTTTATCACTACCGGCAGACTTTTGGAGCATCGAGTGATAATCAAGTTTTCCAATCTCGGATCGATCAAGGAAACCGAACTTGATTTGCGCCCGCTGACAGTTATCATCGGGCCGAATAATTCCAATAAGACTTATATCGCGTATTCGGTTTATGGGCTTTGGCATCCTCTGAGGAATTTGGACGGTATGCTTCTGAGAGATTACCACGAGCAGCCTGCTTTTGTTAAAGAAAGAGGTAACTCTGTTTCCTTAAGAATCACTAACGCGGTCATCAAGCAAATCAATGAAATTACTAGAGAGAAAACGGATATATTCAGAAAAAATCTCCTAGATTTTTTCCAGGATTCCAGCGGTAGTTTGTTCCGCAATACGAACATCACTTTAACTCTGCCTAAAGGAGAGGTTCTTAATAAGCTAAAGGAGCAGGTTGGCCCCCAAAAGCTCAAGTATTATACGTTCGATGAGGAGTTTTATGTACCATACACTCTCTCCCTTGAAGAAGATATTTTGTATATTGATTATGAGAAAAACGGCAGTGGCGAGAGGACTCCGATAATAGAAGCTTTACTACTAGAGACCAAGTCGGGGAATTTCCGTATCATGTCAATCATTTTCGAGCAGCTTTTTTCGCGCCCTTTTCTTCTTCCTGCCGAACGCAACGCATTTGTTTTGACATACAAACTGCTTGCAAACAGGCGCTACAAGTTGATGAAAGAGGCCAGAAGGGGAGGCCGACGAACCGAGCAAACAAGACAGCTTGAATTGCTTAAAGAACAAGGCGACATTCTCTACCCTCAGCCAGTCGAAGACTTTTGGGATTTTCTGATTGATTTAGAACTCACGACCAATGGCCGAATGGAATCAAAGCAAAAAAATGAGTTTCAATTGTTGGCTGACGACATAGAGGAGTACATACAAAACAAAAATAAAACTGTTTATGTTTCGACTCCGCTAGGGGGGAAGGAAATCAAGGTCAATGTCAAACGCGGCCTGACCATAGACCTTCACAACGCTTCATCTTCGATCAAACAACTCGCGCCGCTTCTGCTTTATCTGCGTTATCGTGCAGCCGAAAATGATTTGCTCATCATCGATGAACCTGAGATGGGCCTTCATCCCGAATCGCAGGCAAAGTTTCTTGAAGCTCTGGCGATACTCGTAAATCTCGGCATCAAGGTTTTGCTCACCACGCACAGCCCTTATTTCATCGCGCACCTTAACAATCTTCTCAACGGCGAAATGGAAGATGAGCGCATAAAGAAAAAACAGGCTTCGCATCTTTATATGAAAGATGCGAGAGCTTTCCTGCGCGAAGATCAGGTCAGCGCATATGAAATGCAGGATCATAAGCAAAAAGGATACAAGCTTTGCTCGCTCAAAGATGACTTTGAAAACTTCGGCGTCCGCTGGGGATCGCTCAGCGACGTTTCAGCAGATATTCAGCAAAAGTTTTTCCTTATCTCCGAAGAAAAATAAACTGTTCCACATGGCTAAGAAAAGCAAGAATCCCTGGGATATTCTGAAAAGCAAACCAGATGAGTTGAATTGGGAAGCCTTCAATCTTCTGGAGAATCTACTGATCTTCTGCGCCGAGAAAGATCGCAAGGGGAGTGGAAGCGGAGTTCTTTTTCGAATCAGCACAGACCCCAAAAGGAAAAGTATTTGCGTTCTTTTTAATGTAGACCGAGAAGGGGATCCTCTCATAACACAGGAAGGGATGTGGAGGCCAGATTATCTTGTGCTATATGTTGATAATCAAACCTGCATACTTACTATCGTTGAATTGAAAGGCAAGGATGAGAAAGAAAGGTCTCACGGAATTGAGCAAATCAAAACCTTCAGAGATATGCTCAAACAAAAAATGAACGAGCATCTGCCGCGCTTCGAAGTCGTATTTCAAGGGATTCTCCTCACTCCGCCAACATCAGGATTGCCTCTCAAAAAAATAGCTGACGAGCGAAAGAAGGGCTTTGTCATTCTACCTTTGCAATGGCCTCACAAATTTGAACTGTTCCCATATATTTCGCAGCAATACACAGTTATCGAAAAATATAAACATGAACGTCTACCTGGCGCAGAGGAACCAAAAGTTATTGAGCAAATTCTTACGAAACAGGCTTTGCATAAGCGAGTAAACGATTCCTTCCATTCATCCAATTTCACGTTAGGAAAAAGCAGAACCGGCGTATACATCAATTTCGCCCTTTCTGAAAGCGGGGCGTATGCAGCATTGAAGGCAAACAACGAGAAAGCGGAAATTGTGGTGATGGATGACAGTAACAATTTTTTTGCAGTTATACGCAAGGAACTGAACGAGCTTGGCGTATCGGAACGCAAGTGCAAGCTTACGAAATATCGGTTGAATCAGTCACGGTGATGATATGAAACGAGCCTCTTCAGCATTGCTAATCATCGCTCTTGCCGCTCTATTGATCGCCTGTCAGTCGGGCCGCGCAGGATCGGGTCAACCCTCCGGCGCATCGCCTGCGGATACGGTCGCCGTTGATTCGCCCACCATACGCAAGCTCATCGAGGCGGCGGTAGGTCAAACAGAAGTCACGCGATATTACGATCCCGCTTATGTGAAAATCCCCTACCCCGCCGGCGATGTCCCTGCGGAGCGAGGCGTCTGCACGGATGTCGTCATACGCGCCTTTCGCAAAACGGGAGTCGATCTTCAAAAGGAAGTCCACCAAGATATGGCCGCGAACTTCTCCGTTTATCCAAACCGGTGGGGACTCACGCGGCCCGATACGAACATCGATCATCGCCGCGTGCCTAACCTGATGACTTTCTTCAAACGTAAAGGCAAAGCCGTGGCTATAAGCGACGATGCGAAAAGTTATCTGCCCGGTGATATCGTCGCGTGGGATTTAGGCGGCGGCGTGCTGCATATCGGGCTGGTGACGAACGTGCGCGCCGAGGGGGACAGGTTGAAATTCGTTCACAACATAGGCTGGGGCGCGCGGCTCGAAGACATTCTCTTTTCGTGGAAGATCATCGGGCATTATCGATATTTTTGATTTCGTCATTGTCGGGGAAGAATTCATGTCAAAGATGCCGCCTGAAATGCTCGATCACTACTCGACTGGTTACGAAGAGGGGCGACTCTCGAACGATGCGGGGCGACTCGAGCTAGCTCGGTCGCAGGAGATCATACTTCGATACTTTCCTGAGCCGTTTGCAAAAGTGGCCGACATCGGCGGAGGGCCGGGGGCTTACTCGTGCTGGCTCGCGCGACTCGGTTATGAATCTCATCTCATCGATGCCACGCCTCTGCACGTAGAACAGGCGCGGCGAGCGTCCGAGTCTCAGCCCGCTTACCCGCTTGGGAGCGCGAGGGTGGGAGATGCGCGCAGGCTGGATTTCGAAGACGCGAGTTTTGACGCAGCCTTGCTGTTCGGGCCGCTTTATCACCTGACCCAAAGAGAGGATCGCATACAGGCATTGAGCGAAGCTCGCCGCATACTCAGACCGAATGGAGCCGTCCTTTGCGCGGTGATTTCGCGATTCGCTTCGACGATAGACGGCATAGCGCATTTTTTTCTCGATGACCCGGAATTTCAGCAGATAGTCGAGCGCGATCTTACTGATGGTCAGCATCGCAATCCCGCAAATCATCCCCATTACTTCACGACTGCTTTTTTTCATCATCCTGATGAGATCAAAAGCGAAGTCGAGGAAGCGGGTCTCCTGCATGAAAAAAACCTCCCCGTCGAAGGGCCATTCTGGACGATGGGAAATCTCGCGGGCCATTGGCGCGATGAAGGCCGACGCGAAAGATTGATGCAGGCGATTCGCTCTATCGAAAATGAGCAGTCGCTTATCGGGGCGAGCGCGCACATAATCGCCGTCGCGCGGAGAAAAGATTAGAGCTATTGCAAATAGAGTTACCTGATTTACCGCAGAGTACGCAGAGGCAGACTAGATAAAAACCTCTGCGATCCTCTGCGTACTCTGCGGTGAAATATTATTTCGCGCTTTCTTGCGCGCGGCTCGCTCGCGTCAGTAAAATCATCGCCTCTTCGATATGAATTTGTCTCTCTACGAGATCATCGCCGTCATCACGAGCCTGCTGTCGGTCTGGCTCTACGTGAAAGAAAATATCTGGTGCTGGCTGACGGGACTCGTCGGCGTCATTTTTTATCTGATCGTTTTCTATCAATCGAAGCTCTATGCCGACATGGGCCTTCAGATCATCTATATCTATCTTCAAATCTATGGCTGGTACAAGTGGCTTTACGGCGGAAAGAATCGCACCGAACTTCGGATTTCCCGATCAACCGCAAAACTCAACGTGATGCTTGCGACGATAGGGATAGCCAGCACCACTTTGATGGCCTATCTGCTCTCAAGATTTACTGACGCCGCGCTGCCGTTGTGGGATTCGACGGCAACCGTTTTGAGCCTTATCGCTCAGTGGATGATAGCGAAGAAGATTCTCGAAAACTGGATAGTGTGGATAACCGCAGATGTGCTTTACACAGGGATATTTTTTTATAAAGGTCTTTTTCTATCGATGGGGCTTTACACAGTGTTTCTCTTGCTTGCAACGCTCGGATATTTTGAATGGAGAAAGTCGCTTCAAAAGCTTCAACCGGCATGATACTGGGCAAATTTCTGCCTGTGCATCGCGGTCATCAACACCTGATCGACTCGGCCCGCAACCGGGTCGATCATCTCACCGTGATTGTATGCTCGCTTGAAAGCGAACCTATCGCGGGACACCTTCGATACGAATGGATGAAGGAGCTTTATCCTGATCTGAACGTCGTTCACTGCGCGGATGAAAACCCCGATCAGCCGGAAGACCATCCGCAGTTCTGGGAAATCTGGTTAGCCAGCATACGTCGCTTCATCCCCACTGGCCCTGATTATGTTTTCACGTCCGAGCAATACGGCGATGAGCTTGCTTCGAGACTGGGCGCGCGTCACATCCTCGTAGATCTCGAACGCAGTGCGGTCCCTGTCTCAGCCACGATGATACGCGAGCGGCCTTTCGATAACTGGCGATTCATTCCCGAATGCGTGCGCCCTTATTTCGCAAAGCGCGTAGCCATTGTCGGCCCGGAATCTACGGGCAAAACGACGTTGGCCCTCAAACTCGCAGAACATTTTCAGACCGCGTTTGTGCCTGAGTTTGCGCGCGATTATCTCGACGAAAAATACGGCGAGTCGGCCCTTGAGCGAATCACCCTCGACGATATTGAAGCGATAGCCCGCGGTCAGATCACAACAGAAGACGCGATGGCGCGAAAGTGCAATCGTATTCTCGTGTGCGACACCGAACTTATAACGACTACACTTTGGAGCGAGCATTTTTTCGGCGTGTGTCCACACTGGATCGAGGGCGCAGCCAGTGAGCGAGAGTATGATCTTTATCTTCTGACAGACCCAAGCGCGCCGTGGGTTGCCGATTCTCAACGCACAGGCGATTATCTGCGCAAAGATTTTTTTGATAAGATTCGACGCGCGCTCGCAGGGCGCAGGTATGAAATTATTTCAGGCTCTTATGAAGAAAGATTCGAGAAAGCAATCCGCGCGGTGGGTACTCTGTTCGATCAGAAACCGATGGGAGAAAGAATCGAATGAAACAAAAATCGAAAATCAACCGCAGAGCCTTTTTGAAAACCAGTGGGGTCGGCGCGACCGTCGCTCTTGCAACTATTTCTTCGACTTGCGCTGAGACGACAGTAAAACCTTTCGCGCTCGATGAGATGACCATACGCGAGATTCAGGCAGGCATCGAGTCGGGACGATTCACCGCGCGCGCGCTTGCTGAACAATACCTCGCGCGCATCGATGAAATAGATAGGCGCGGCCCTGCGATCAATTCAGTTATAGAGACCAATCCCGACGCGCTGGCCATCGCAGAATTGCTCGATGCTGAGAGAAAATCGCGCGGCCCCCGCGGCCCGCTTCACGGCGTTCCGATTCTGATCAAAGACAACATCGATACGGCGGATAAGATGATGACCACCGCCGGATCGCTCGCGCTTGCGGGGTCGATTGCGCCGCGTGATTCTTTCGTCGCGCAAAAACTGCGCGAGGCAGGAGCGGTGATTTTGGGCAAGACGAATCTGAGCGAGTGGGCCAATTTTCGTTCATCGAAATCGTCGAGCGGATGGAGCGGGCGCGGAGGTCAGACTCGCAATCCTTACGCGCTCGACCGCAACCCCTGCGGCTCAAGCTCAGGTTCGGGCGCAGCAGCCGCGGCCAATCTCTGCGCCGCCGCGATAGGGACGGAAACCGACGGCTCGATAGTCTGCCCTTCGAATGCGAATTCGCTCGTTGGCATCAAGCCGACCCTCGGACTCATCTCTCGGGCAGGGATAATTCCCATCGCGCACAGTCAGGACACCGCCGGGCCAATGACTCGATGTGTAGCCGATGCCGCAGCGGTGCTGGGCGCGCTCACAGGCATCGATCCGCGAGACAAAGCTACAACGGCGAGTCGCGGTAAATCACACACCGATTACACGAAGTTTCTCGACCCGGCGGGGCTGAAAGGAGCGCGTTTGGGGGTGGCGAGAAATTTCTTCGGCTTCAGCGAACGAGTCGATAAATTGATGAACGAATGCATCGAGGCGATGAAGCGCGAGGGCGCAGTCATAATCGATCCTGCGAACATAGCGACCGCGGGCAAGTTCGATGATTCGGAATTCGAAGTGCTGCTCTACGAATTCAAAGCCGACCTCAATCTTTATCTGGCATCTCTCGGCCCTAAGGCTCCCGTTCGTTCGATCAAAGATATAATCGAGTTCAACGAAAAAAATCGTGAGCGCGAGATGCCTTACTTCGGTCAGGACATCATGATTCGGGCCGAGGCGAAAGGGCCATTGACAAGCCGCGCTTACCTTGCGGCTCTTGCGAAGAATCGTCGATTGTCGAGAGCGTTAGGGATCGATGCGACTATACGCAGGCATCGGCTGGATGCGATAGTTGCGCCGACGGGCGGGCCGCCGTGGCCGACTGACGTGGTAAACGGCGATCATTTCACGGGAGGAAGTTCCACGCCCGCAGCCGTCGCGGGCTATCCCGCGATCACGGTTCCGGCAGGTTATATTTTCGGATTGCCCGTAGGCATTTCGTTTTTCGGCAAAGCATGGAGTGAGCCGACGTTGATCCGTATAGCTTTCGCATTCGAGCAGGCCACGCGCTTTCGTCGCCCGCCGCAATTTTTGCCGACAGCGAATTTGAAGTAGGCAGTGGGCGGTGGGCGGTGGGCAGTGGGCGGTTGTTTGATTGACTGGATCATTCTTTTCAGCCGCGTCAGCGGCCCGATGACTTTAGACGTGTGCTTTAGCGCACGGGTCACGAGCAGAGAAATGATGCTCGTCGCGTCAGCGACGGTTGAACCGAGAATCGAGTCATGAGATTCACTCGTCGCTGACGCGACGCGGATATCAAGCTTCCAACCCGGCTTTGAAAAACCGGGTTAAAGTCATATCACCGCTACGCGGTGTTGATTGCGCTAAGACATGCATCGCACCTTCCGTTTCTATGGAGATAAAACTGATGAGCGAAATCAAATACATCACAACGCCCGCAGCGCCGCAGCCTGGGGGTCATTATTCGCAGGCCGTGGTTTACAACAATCTGGTCTTCGTCGCGGGCCAGCTTGCAATCACTCCCGCGGGTGAATACCTCACAGGCTCGATTGAAGAGCAAACCGAGCAGGCTCTCACGAACGTCGCCGAAATACTCAAGGCCGCGGGAAGCGACCTGAGTCGCGTGCTGAAGATGACCATCTATGTCGCCGATATCGGATTATGGGCGCAGGTCAACGCGGTTTATGCCCGAGTGATGGGCGACACGCGGCCTGCGCGCGCCGTTGTGCCTACGAAAGAGCTTCACTATGATTTCCTCATAGAGATCGAAGCCGTCGCCGCGCTCAACGAATAGGACAGAGGCAAAGAGGATGAAAATAGTTCGCGTCGTGTTGAAATACCTGATGGCCGTCTTCTATGTCGGAGCGGGAGTGAATCACTTCCTGAACTCCGATTTTTATATGAAGATCATGCCCGATTATCTGCCGTGGCCGCTTGAGTTGGTTTTTCTGAGCGGGATGATCGAAACCGCGCTCGGATTGTTTCTGCTCGTGCCTAAGTACGAGCGGCTCGCAGCGTGGGGAATCATCGCGCTGCTCATCGCGGTCTTCCCTGCCAATATCAATGTCGCACTCAATCCGCATGTTTTGCCCGATGTCAGCCCCACGTTTCACTGGATCAGACTTCCCTTGCAGGGGGTGCTGATCGCGTGGGCCTACTGGTACACGCGCGAGCCAAAGACTGCGTTGAAAGAAGCATGAATCCTGATCGAAGGCTGACAATCACCGAGCGATTTCCGCTGCTCAACGAAGAGGGGCGGCGGATGCTCCATTGGATGTGGGAGCATCCATCGGCCCCGCGCTATACGCACGAATGTGGAGACCGACTCGACAGTCAATCCGTCGAGCGCATTCGCGAGTATGAAAAAGAACTCTTTTCGACTCCGAAAGGATGGCCGCGAGGTGAGAAACCCGCGTGGCTCACGGATTTCGTCGAGTGGTGTTTGAAGGATGTTCCTTTCTATCGCAGTCGGGGCGGCATGGTGGAAAACTTTTCCGCGATTCCAACTTTCGCGCGAGCCGATCTTGCGCGCGAGCCGTGGTCGTTCGTTCCCGACTCACAGCCGCTCGACGATCTCATCCTTTACGACACCACCGGGACGACGGGCCATCCGGTCAAGATAATCTCTCACCCGGAAGTCTCCTCGAAGTATTTGCCCGCGCTGCGCGCCGCGCTCGCCACCCGCCGAGTGACGCTCGATGGCGGCAGCGGAAGAGTCTCGATCATCACCGTTTGCGCGCAAAACAGCACCTTCACTTACGCGATGGTGTCGTCGTTTCTCGATCAGGCGGGTTATGTCAAGGTCAATCTCAATCCTCACGACTGGCGCGACCCAGAGGATATAGTGAAATTCCTCGACGACTGCAATCCGGAAATCTACACGGGAGACCCGATTTCGTTTCTCGCCCTCGCGCGCTTGCCTCTCAAGACGCGGCCAAAAGCATTGGTGTCGACGGCGATGACCCTGCTCGCCGGATGGCAGCAGGAACTCGAAAAGAGATTCGGCTGTCCCGTTCTCGATATCTACTCGATGAACGAATGCCGCACGATAGCCGTCCGCACGGATCGCGGTTATGAGATACTGCCTCACGATCTTTATGTCGAGGTTATCGACGAAGAAGGCAAGCCCTGCGCTCCGGGCGTGAGGGGCGAGATAACGCTCACAGGCGGGCGCAATCCTTTTCTTCCGCTGCTCAAATATCGAACGGGCGATTTCGCTTCGATGGATTTCAGCCCTGCGCCATTGCTCATCGATATCGAAGGGCGCACTCCCGTAGTTTTCGTCGCGACCGATGGAAGACTGGTCAACAATATCGATGTCACTTACATCCTCAGACCGTTCGCCATCGCGCAATACTCGCTGCATCAGTTTGCAGACCGTTCTTTGTTGCTTCGACTGCGCGGTGGCGATATCGATGAAGAGAAGGTCAGAAGCGTGCTGCTCAAAATCTTCGGCGCGGATCAAAGGATTGCCATCGAGGAACTGACCGACGCGCATACCGCAGGCGGCAAGGTGATTCCCTATACGACCGACATCGCGGATGCGAGCGTGCTTGACGGAGAGTTGAAATATCAACGCCTCACCTATCAGGAAATAATGAATCCGTAAATCGCTCACGCCACTCGGCGCGCAGGCACGATGACTTTCGACATCAGAATCCCGGCCACCAGAGCGACGGCAATGAGTATCATCTTGAAAGCCGTCTCGACTCCCGGAACTACATGTTGATCGAGCATCGCGGCGATGCTGCGAAATCCCAGGCTTCCCGGCACGAGCATCAATATCCCCGGCACCAGAGTCACAGTCGACGGGCGATTGAGAAATCGCGCGTAAAGATTGCTCGCCGCTCCTACCGTGAGCGATCCCACAAATACGCCAAGCTCAGGGCCGAGCAAGCGTCCGCCCGCGCGACTTCCTGCGACGGCCAGCGCGCCAGCGAGTATGATCCAGACGGCGTCTCGCTTGTGCGCGCGGAGCAGGATCGCAAAGCCTATGGGAGCAGCGACGAGTGCGATGTATTCAGTCCAGTCGGGCAGCGGGACGGGAGATGCGATGCGCGGCGCTCCGACGATCGAAGCCATGACTCGTCCGCCGAGGGCTACGCCGAAGCCGAGTTTGAGAAACACGACGAACGCGCCCGTAAGCGAAGATGTTCCCGCGACGAGGTGCTGAGATGAAAGCTCTGTGATGGCGACCGTCAAAGTCAGTCCGGGAACCAGCACTATCAAACCGGCGAGCATATCGTTTGAAATCGAGTGCGCGCCCACTTTCGCCGCGATAAAAACCGCAACCGCCGACGCCAGAAAAGCCGCTACGGGTTCGAATATGCGCGCGAAGGACGAGAACTTGCGCGCGATGATTGAAAGCGCGCCGATCATCAATCCGATAGCGGCTGAGACGGCTATCTCTTTGACGCCGCCTCCCAGAAATCGCGAAGCCGACGCCGAGGCCAATCCGAAAGCGAAGACGGTCAGCGCCCGCCCGTACAGAGGCGGCGCGGCGAGAATCTCATCTATCCGCCGCAATCCTTCGCGCGGAGACAACGCACCTGAAAGCACGAAGGAGGTCGCTTCATCGAGATCGGCGAGTTTGCCGAGATTCGTCTCGCCCGGTTCTACGCGAAGGAGATGAGTGCGCTGATCTTCCTGCGGGCCGAAGGCTACGAAGATCGAAGTGGGAGTTGAAAAGAACTGGCCTTCCAATCCAAGACGACGAGTGACTTCTTCGAGTATGGATTCGAGGCGGTGCGCAGGATAGCCGTATGTGTGAAGAGCGCGGCCAAGTTTGAGAATGAAGGCAAGCGGCGCGCGATCTGCTGAATCAGTCGATAAGTCCGGCTCACGTTGGCGAATCATACCTGAAGTTTATCAGAGCGCCGCTCCTTTGATCACAATGAAGCCGGGTGATAATTTGATCTCGTATGAAAGCAGCAGACGCGATCAAGCGAGTGTGTTTGATAGGCGCGGAGTCTACGGGCAAGACGACTCTGGCTGAAGCTCTGGCTGTTCATTTCAACACCGCGTGGGTGAAGGAGTTCGCCCGCGAGTATCTTGAGCCTAAGAACTGGGTGTGTCAGTGGGAAGACATGATAGCGATAGCCCGCGGGCAGGCGCGACTGGAAGATGAAACGGTTGAGCGAGCGAGTCGCGTTTTATTTTGCGATACTGATGCGATGACCACCGCGATATGGTGCGAGCGATATTTCGAAAAATGCGACCCGCATGTTTTAAGGCTGGCTGATGAGAGAAAATATGATCTTTATTTTTTGTGTGACATCGACTTTGCGTGGGTCGATGATGGGACGCGCGATTCCGGTCATCTGAGAAACTGGTTTCACCAGCGTTTCCTCGAAGAGATCGAGGCGCGAAACCGGCTCTGCGTACTGCTTTCAGGGTCTTTCGAAGAGAGAATGAGCCGAGCGACGGCGGAGGTGACGCGATTGCTCGCGTGATCATCTTTCGGCAAGCTGGCTGTGCATGCGCCACAATTCTTCTTCCGCGACAGCCGATTCGATTGCGGGGAACAGTTCGTTTTCTTCAAAACGTATGTGGCTTTCGAGCGCCGAGGCAAGTTCTCTAAGCGATGCCGCATCGATCATGGCGCCGCTGCTCAGATGCTCAATCACTTCCTCAATCCTTCGACGGATAGCGACGTGCTGAGAGAGCGTTTCAACGATCTCAGCGCGGTCTGATTGAGTGAACCTCGCAAAGAGCGGCAGCAGGATTTCCTCTTCTTCGCGGAAGTGGTTCTGCAAACTCTGTTGCCAGAATTCGATGAATCGATGAGCGGCTTCCCGTTCGTTTTCGGCCAGACGCAGATGACGGGCTTCGACCAGCGCATGATGATGATCCCACGAGAGAGGATGAAGGCTCTTGTGACGTTTCATTGCAGGTCGCTCGCGCGCATTCGATCAAAACAGACCGCCCTATCCGGTCGAGGTCAGCCAGCGTGAAATCGTCCTCTACTTCAATCCGCCGGGACGATGATCGATCACCGCTCCAAGTACCCGGTCAATCGCGATTCGATGGCTGAACCCGCTTCTTTGAGGCGGGATGTTCCACCCGGTCAGCACGATCACCATATCATAATCCGTAAGGATGATTGGCAACTGCCCGCCGAAACCAGACCCGGCCCAGGCCAGGCGCGAATCGTTCTCACCGTAAGGAAAGAGCCACCATTTGAAACCGTACTTCACTCCTCCCCTCGACGTCGAGATGCTCGGCGCTACAGACTCTTTGACCCAATCCGATGTAACGATCTGTCGGCCCTCCCACAGACCGCCCTTGAGAAAGAGGTATGCGATCCGGGCCAGATCATGCGCCCTCAGATATAAGCCGCCTTCCGTATCCACAGGCCCGGAGGGTGTGCGCTTCCAGAAGTATTTCTCTATACCGAGAGGAGCGAAGAGATGTCGGGCGGCATACTCTTCAATATCTATTCCCGTCGCCACTCTGAATATGTGTGAGAGCAGTTGAGAAGCTCCGCTGTTGTAGTTGAAGGCGGCTCCGGGTTCCCGCGACATGGGTCTGTTGATGGTGAAGTCGATCCAGTCGGGGCTGGCTTCCATCAGGATCGTAGTGTTATTCGGATCGCTGTATGGAAGGTTTTCGTTCCAGTCCAATCCATCGGTCATCGTCAGCAGGTGGCGAATCGTCATGCGGCGCTTTCGGTCATCGATGTTTGCCACTTTGGATTCGTCGAAGAACTTCAACACGGGCGTGCTGAGGTCTGGAAATTCTTTGCGCGCGATGGCTGTTCCGATAATGACTGAAGTGATGGTCTTCGTCACCGATTGCATAGTGTGCAGGTCGCCGCGACGATAAAAAGGATGCCACCACGGATTGAAATAATTGTATGGCCCGGTCGGATCGTGCGTGTTCAAAGGGCCTTGCTTTTTGGCCTCTTCGCCATAAATCCTGTCGTAATCATGTTTGTATGAACGGTCGTAGATGAGCCTGCCATGCCGGATGACGAGAAAGCTGTCAACGTGTCCGTACTTTCCGCTGGCTATGTCGGCATCGATATCGGCAAGCTTCCGGGGGTCGAGTCCGACAGCGCGCGGCGTAGAAGTGGGCCAGCCCCTTGTCGGCCATTGATTCTGGGCTGAGGCCGGGAAAGACAGTATGAAGAGAGCGAGAAGCGATAGAGCGATGCGTTGAATGCGCACGAATATCTCCTTTCAAACAACTTTCAGCGAGAACAAGCTTTGGCTTGCGCTTGTTTCGCACGAGGCGCGCCGGAAATGCCTCTGCGATTTCAAATTCGAAATCTCAAATCTCAGAGCAGGAGATATCAAATTCGAAATCTCATAACGACTTGCACACCTGAGTGAGATTGGATTTCAGGCTTTCTGCTCCAATGCCAAAGGCTTGCGGCATTACTCAATCTCATTTTCTTCTGCAAGTCAGTATCAAATCGCAGGACACTTTTGAGATATCAAATTTAGAAATCTCAAATCCCAAAGAACTTTCTTCCCAAGGCGCTACTTCATCAATCAGGGTAATGATTCATCGTGATCACATAGCAGGATCGCCAACGGCCCCATTATTTTTTGATTGCTTCTCTGCTTCTGATTGCAGCCGTGAGTTCCTTGAGCGCAGCGTTGAATGCCCGCATACCTTTTGCTTCTCCCCGGAAGTGTCCCATTCGCACGACGACCAGATCGAGCGAGGGCGCGATGAAGACTCTCTGGCCGCCAGCCCCCGCCATCGAGTAAGCATCCGCGGGCAGATTCCAATCGCCCGTTCGATTGAGCCAGAACAGTCCGCCATAAACGGGTTGTTTCCATGCCGGGGCGGGCGTTCGGACGAATTCGACGAATCCTTCAGGCAGAAGCCTTTGCCCCTGCCACACTCCGTCCCAGAGGTAGAGCAGACCGAGACGCGCCCAGTTGCGCGCCGTGCCATAGTCATAACCCGTGAGCAGGAAATTGCCGAAGGGATCAGGTTCGAGAACCATCTTGCGAATGCCTATCCGGTCAAAGAGCGCGCGCTGAGGAAATGAGAAATAATCTTCGCCGCGCTTTTGAACCGTTTCTTTGACGATGTGACCAAGAGTAAGCGGATCGCAGTTGCGGTATCGCCCTTCGGTGTTGGGCGCAAACTGGAGCGGACGAGTGTAGGAGAATTCAAAAGCGTTGATCGCTCCCGTATAAATGTAGAAGTGATCCGGGTACGTGTCAGGCGAATAATCGGGATCGCGCGGCGCGCTGAAGCGCAGCCCTCCGCTCATGCGAAGCAGGTCGGCGATTGTGATTCGAGCGCGAGGATCATCTGGTTTTTTCCATGCTTCGACCGGCGCAGCGTCGTAGAGTTTGAAATGGCCGTCCTTGATCAGCAGCCCGACAAGAGTCGCAGTGAGACTCTTTCCCATCGACCAGCTTTCGAGTTGAGTGTCTTTGTCAATACCCGGCGCGTAGCGTTCGGCGATGATCTGGCCTTTGTAGACGACCAGAAAAGCAGCCGTCAGTCCTTCCTGATCGGAGAAGGCCGACTCGACTGCGGCCTTGAGCCTCCCGGAATCGATTTCGGGCGGGAGAGCCTGTTTGACAATGCGATCTCCCATCGGCCATGCCTGTGTTTGAGCATCGGGTAATTTGGTCCTGACTGCTGCGGGCTTGAAGAACACCCGGTCGATACCCTTTGGGAGAATGACGCAGCCCTGATCGCCGAAGAATTTAGCAGTGCGGGTGATCGAACCGCGAAGCGTCATCCGCACGAGTTTTTGTTTGCGATCAATGACAATATCAGTGATCGCGTCGCGGTCTGCTTCGGGCAAAAAGAAATACCCGCTGTTTCGTTTGGCCTCTTCCGGGTCGCGGCCTGAAACGAAGATCGCAGAGCATAGAACCTTGGCATAACCGGCAAGCCCCAGTTCGCTCGGTGTGGGTGAAGGTTGATCGTCGCGACTGGTCGTCTGTGCGTGGCCGATCTCACACAGAAGCAACGTCAGCGCGAATGCCAAAACGCATCGACGGCGCGATTGAGAATTACTGGTAAGACACCTCATCTCATCGCCCTCCTCGACGATCCGCGACGCGACGCCCGCGAACCACCGCTGTCGTCATTCGCTGCGGGTAATCGCCCACTGCGATCCGCGCAATCTCTTTACGGTCGCTGACTGAAATCACCGACACGCTGTTATCCTTGCGATTGCTCGCATAGCAGAATCGCCCGTCGCGGCTCAGTACGAGCCATCCGGGCTCCTTGCCCACTGGTACGGTCGCTACGAGATCAAGATCAGGGAGCGAATAGACGGCTACGAAATCGCTCAAGGTCGCTGCCACGAACAAATACTTTCCATCCCCGGTCAGCGCCATGCCATGGTTTACCGTATGGGGGAATTCCGCGTAGGCTGATGTCGGAATATCTTTTCCGAACGTCGGCAAATGAACGGTCTGCGCGATGCGGTCGTCTCTCAGATCGACTACCACGAAACCATGCAATCGCGAAAGCTGCACATAGAGTCGCTTTTCATCGGGCGAGATCGCAAAGGGTCGAACTCCGTTCGGGAACTGAATTTTCTTCACCACCTTGTGCGTCCCGACTTCAACGACCGCTATCTGATGGCCCAACAGCCCGCCCACGTAGAGCCGCTTCCCGTCCGGCGAAAGAAAAGTGCCGTGCGGCCCATAGCCCACTTCCACACGCGCGACCACCTTTCGCAAACCGGTGTCTATGACCTCAAGAAACTGGTCGTTGAAGATTGGAGCGTAGAGAAATCGCTCATCCGCCGACAGAGACATATGGTGAGGCGTCCCTCCCACCTCGACTCGCCATAGCACTTCCTCAGTCGCCGTGCTGATGGCCAGAATATCGCGTTTGTCGAGACGGTTCACATAGATCGTGTCGCCCGACTTCGTAGCGATGACATCGTCGGGATGATGTCCAACCTTGCTTGCCGGAATCGTGCCAACCACCTTGTGCGAGGGGATTTCGATCACGGTGATGTCCCCGCCGCGAGAATTTTCCACGTAGAGATATTCTCTCTCCTGCGCACTGACTCCGGTCACGGCGAGAAAGAAAAGGCACAGCAACAAGCAAACCTTCATTTTCCACCTCCTCCGAAATAGTGGCGCAAGCTGTTAGCTTGCGTGTTCCCCGATTTCATTCCATCGGGGCGAAGCGCAATCCGAAAGACTCCTTAGTTTTGTTAAATCCCCATCGCCTGCTCCCACTCGACAAGCGTTTGATCGAGACGGTCGAGGAGATCATCCATCTGCTCGCGAGTGATCGAAAGCGGCGGAGCGATATAGATCGGCATCCCGCGCTTGAGCGAGCCGGGCCGCCTCGGGCCGAAGAGCGACATGTAAAATGCCAGCCCGTTCTTGAGCGCGATGCCTTGAAACTTCTCCTCGGCCCGCGCTTCGGGCGCGAAGTAATCCATCGTCTCCTTATCACGTATGAGTTCCAGCACCATCAACAATCCCTTGCCGCGCGCCTCGGCAATCGTTCGTCGCGCAAGGAATCGCTCGGAGTTCGAGTGCAGATACTCGCCGACGGCGGCGCTGTTTTCTATCAGCCCGTCCTTTTCCAGAATGTCGAGTACGGCGAGGCTCGCAGCGCAGGCCAGAGGATGGCCCATGTTAGTAAAACCGTGAATGAAGATTTCTCCGTTTGCGAAAGGCTCGTTCACTCGGTCGCTGACGGTGACTGCGCCCATCGGAGCATAAAGACCTGAGATGCCCTTGGCTGTGGTCATAATGTCGGCCTGCGCGCCGAAATGTTCCATGGCGAACCATTTGCCCGTCCGGCCAAAGCCTGTAACCACTTCATCGGCGATAAGGAGGACATCGTAGCGATCACATATCTCGCGGATCGATTGCCAGTACTCGGCGGGAGGCACCAGCCCATAGTCCTTGCCTGCGCCTACGGGCGTGGCGATGAATGCCGATACCTGTTCGGGACCGACGAAGTAGATCATCTCTTCAAGCTCGCGAGCGCACTCGAGCGCAAAATCCGTTTCATTCATTCCGCGCGGTCGCTCTCTCGACCCGCGGTAGTGGCGGATGTGAGGCCAGTCGAAGAGCATCGGCAGAAAAGGTTTTCGAAATCCCGGCCCGCCCGCAACCGACAACGCTCCAAGCGTCATTCCGTGATAGCTGTCCCAGGTGCCGATGACCTTATGCTTCTGCTCACGGCCACAAGCCATGTGATACTGACGAGCGATCTTGATCGCAGTATCTACGGCTTCCGACCCGCCCGAAACCAGATATGTAGTATTGAGGTCGCCCGGAGCCAGCCGAGCTATGCGAGCGCAGACATCGGCCCGCAGTTGATTCGAAAGCGCCGGATGGCAATAGGCGAATTTTTCAGCCTGTCGCGAGATGGCTTCTGTGACCCGCCGGTCCGAGTGGCCTATGTTGAGCGCGATGGGGCCGCCCGATGCGTCAATGTAGCGGTTGCCTTCAGTGTCGTAGAGATAAATTCCCTCGGCCCGCTCCAGTATGGGAGTGAATGCGTGATGGGAAAAGACTCGCGCCCAATCGCCCTCCGAAACTCTTGGGGCGGGAATTTCTCTTTCCGGTGTCGCCATAAAAATCTCCTTCTCTGATTCGTACTGCCGAACGATTTGCAAAAAGCTGCGGTAGTCGCTTTTCTCACCGAGTGCTATACTCTGGTCGTCAGGCTACAGCCGACACTCATATCACACAGCGAGGTTCAAGTCCATGTCGAAGGCATTAGCCGAAACTCCCGTCGATATGCGCGACGTTATAGAAACAATTGTCACGGAGGATGATCAACCAGTGGATAATTTTTTCTCTGCCAAAGAGCAACGCCTTCTGGCTCACAGTCTGTACGCATCGTGGACTCCGCCGCAGAGCGAAGAGAAACGCCGCAAGCAGCGCAGGTTTCTGGCTGATGTCAATGTCGGCGTTTTCTTCGCTCTGCATCAGCCTCCGCTCGTGCCTGATTTTTTCCTCAGCCTCGATGTCGAACCGCACAAGGACTGGCATAAGAAAGAGCATCGCAGCTATTTCGTATGGGAGTTCGGCAAAGTGCCTGAAGTAGTGATCGAAATCGTCTCGAATCGCAAAGGCGGCGAATTGACCGACAAGCTCAAGGATTATGCTCGGATGGGCGTAAATTATTATGTCGTGCATGACCCGCAAAAGCAGTTGAGTGAAGATACATTGCGCATTTACGAACTTGGGTTCGGCAAGCGATACAGGCTGCGCGAGGATCATCAATTGCCCGATCTTGGTTTGGGTCTGACTTTATGGAAAGGCACGTTCGAAGGCAAAGAAGAAGTCTGGTTGCGCTGGCTCGACACGAAAGGTCGTCTGATACTGACGGGCGAGGAACGCGCTGACGAGGCTGAGAAACGCGCAAGCAAAGCCGAGGCGGAAGTCAAACGGCTGCGCGCGGAACTCGCCCGCAAAACGCGCAAAGGCGCGAAGAAACCCGCCCCGAGATCGCGCAAGTCTCTCGGATAATCTTCAACGCTCATCCCCGTCACATCAAACATCCATCACAGTTGAAGCAACTCATCTGAAAAAGTCTGGGGTCTGGAGTCTGGAGTCTGTTATTTGAAGACATCACATATTTTTCATCCTTTCCGGGCGTCGCCGAAGACGGCATCTTGGAAATCTCAAATCGCAGAAAACTTTCTTTCCAGTGCATCAATTCCCCGCGCTCGTCTCTTTGAGCAACCTGTCCAACTCCTTCTTCATTTCCTCGCGCGCTTTTCGGCTGCGCGGCTCATCGATCAGGTTTTTCATCTCGAAGGGATCGGCGCGCAAATCGTAAAGCTCATCCATCCCTTCAATGTCCAGATAGCGAATGTATTTCCATCCGCGGTTGCGCACGGCTTTATAACCCATCTTCGCGATGCGCGGAAAAACCTTGTCCGAGTAATACTCTATGAGAAACGAATTGCGCCAACGGGACCTTTCCCCTTTCAGCAACGGCGCAAGCGAACGACCCTGCATACTCCCCGGCACGGGCGAGCCAGTCAGTTCGAGCAGCGTAGGAGCGAGGTCTATGTTGAGCGCGAACTCGTTGCGCACCATGCCAGCCTTGACCCTCGGCGGATAACGAACGACGAGCGGCATACGGATCGATTCTTCATAAGCGAGTCGCCGCTCGACGCTCAATCCATGCTCGCCGTAAAAGTAGCCGTTGTCGCTCGTGAAGACTATGATGGTGTTTTCCAACTGGCCCGTATCCGCAAGCGCCTTGAATATCTCGCCTACTCCATCTTCGACCGCCATCAGCGAACGCTGGCGCTCCAGAATAACCCGGTCGCGCGTCGCGGTCTCAGGCCCAAGCGGGGGGAGATTGTCGATCATCCTCTGCAAAGCGGGTTTGCCTTCGGGCGCGCGGTTGGCATTAGGCCTTCGCGGGATGGTTTTATCAGCGTACAGATTTCGATGGCGTTCGGCAGGAATGAACCGCTCGGATTGGGTGAGGTCGACGCTCCCATCGTTATTTTGCGCTACTTCCGGGTGCAGAGCCTTATGCGCAATATGGATCAGAAACGGTTTGTTGCGCGGACGACGGATGAAGTCAAGGGCATAAGCATTGAGAATGTCGGTGATGTAACCTCTTACCCGAATCGATTTGCCATCTTCATTGATATCGGGGTCGAGGTAAGTGCCTTGTCCTTTGAAACTCACCCAGCGGTCGAAGCCCGGTCGGGGCGCATCGTCATTGCCCATGTGCCACTTGCCAATGAAAGCGGTTTCATACCCGGACTCGCGCAACAGCCGCGGGAAGGTGACGAGGCGATGGCTTGCAGCGGAGCGATCAGTATTGTCAGTGATGCCGTGCGTATGCGCGTACTGACCTGTGAGGAAACTGGCGCGCGAAGGCGAGCAGAGCGGCGTCGTCATGAACGCATTGCGAAAGCGCGCGCCTTCTCTGGCGATGCGGTCGATGTTAGGCGTTTTGACGAACGGATGTCCGGCGCATCCCAATTCATCCCAGCGCAGATCGTCGACGAGTATGAATACGATGTTGGGCCGGGGATTCTCAGCCGCCCTGAGAGGCTGGCCCATCACGGTTATCGAGAAGATGAGCAGCAAACACAACGGCACAATCCGACCGCGCATTGATTTTTCTCCTCCGAAAAAGTGGCGCAAGCTGTTAGTACATTGGAAACTAAAAAACTCGGCCTTTTTTCAATAAGCCAGCACGGTTGAAGCAACTTTTCTGCGATATGAAATTGGAAATCTCAAATCGCAGAAAAGTTTTAAACTTAGGTTCCAATGTAATTAGTACACTGGAAACTAAAAAATTCGACTTTTTATTCAAACACCCAGCGGTGCTGAATCTATTTCTCTGAGATATCAAATTTGAAATCTCAAATCGCAGAAAAGTTCGAAAACTTAGGTTCCAATGTAATTAGCTTGCGCTGCTCCAAAGTTTCATGACTTCAGGGCGCGCAACCTGACAGGTTGCGCCACATCAAAGACTCCTCTGCCGCCCATGAGCGATTATGATCCGTTGCCCAGATATTTATCGAACCACTCGACGTTCGTCTGCATAACCTTCAACAGCATCTTAGGCTCGGTCGGCCCGTGCGTCTGACGCGGCATCACCAGCATCCGCACAGGCACGCCCTGTTGACGGAGCGCGTTGTAGAGTTCATACCCTTGAGAAATCGGCACTCTCAGGTCTCCTTCGCAATGTTGAATTAGCGAAGGAGTCGAAGCGCCTTTGATATTGAACATCGCCGAGTGACGGCGATAGACATCGAGGTCGTCCCAGAACTGCGCGCCCATATAATCGGGAATGAATCGAGGTATGTCCGCCGTGCCGGTAAAACTCATCAGATTCGTGACCGCAGCGCCAATCGAGGCGGCCTTGAATCGTTTGGTCTGCGTTATCACCCACGAAGTCATAAACCCGCCGTAGCTCCAGCCCATCACGCCCAGCCGATCTTGATCAGCTACGCCCATCGAGATGACCTGATCGACTCCCATCATCAGGTCTTTGTAATCGCCGCCGCCCCAGTCCTTGTAATTCGCGAAGCGGAATTTCTTCCCGTACCCTGATGAGCCTCGCGGGTTCGCGCGCAGCACCGCATATCCACGCGCGTTGAAAACGGCAGTCGGATAGAGTCCCGGCCCTGCGGCGAAGTTCTGCGTAAACACTCCGGCTGGGCCTCCGTGAATCACGAGCAGAAGCGGCACGCGCGTTCCTGCTTTGTAATCTACGGGATAGTTGAGTATGCCTTCCACATCCATCCCGTCGCTGCTCTTCCAGCGCACCACTTCCATTTTGCCGAGCATCGGTTTGATATCGGCGTTGGCGCTGCTCACCTTCGTGGGAGCGAAGCTGTCGGCGCGGGTGACGTAGGCTTCCGCAGGGTTGTCATTGGTCTGCATAGCGAGGCCGAACATCGTGCGCGTGAAGTTGATATTGATTGCGCCATAAACTGCCCGACCTTTATCTATCTCGGTGATCGCGTTCGTTTCGACATTGATCGCATACAGAGCAGTCGTCGTGCCGCGCGTTTCGCTGAAGTAAATACGCTTGCCGTCCGCCGACCATCCGATCATATTCGGCTGCTCGTCGTAGCTGAGCGCGAGCGGTTTCGGCGCGCCTCCGCCGGAAGGGATCACATTGATGGTCGTATTGAAAGCCCAGCGCGGCGGGTCGCTGCTTATAGAGAGAGCGATCCAGCGGCCATCGGGAGAATAGAGCGGTTGTGTTTCAGCAGCGTTGGTCGCAGCGAGCGGTTTGATCAGGCCGCTTGCGACATCGACGACTGAAACGTCCGAGCTCACCCAGTCATCGGCCTTCGGGGTCTTCGTGTGCGTGAAGACGATTGATCTGCTGTCGGGCGACCAGTCATAACCGCCGCCGCCGAGTCCAGATCCGACGGTGAAATTTCCCTTCGTCAACTGGCGCGCGTCGCGTTTGCCGTTCGTGTCCTTTGCCACCGGGACGACATAGAGATGACTCATCTTCACATTCTCATCGATCCAGCGCGAATCGTCCTTGCCTTTGAGATTCTTCTCTTCATCAGCCGAAAGCGGGTCAGACGAGGTGTAGGCTATCGATTTGCCGTCGGGCGACCAGCCGAATGAACCGACGCCGCTTTTTACGTCCGTGATCATTTCCGATTCGCCGCCCGATGCGCGCATCAGGTACAGATTGTTTTTGCCTGAACGCGATGACGTGAAAGCGATCCAACGGCCATCGGGCGACCAGTCGGTTGTGGATGAAGATTTTTCGCCGAAGGTCATCTGATAGGCGTCGCTGCCGTCAGCATTAGCCGTCCATATTTGCGTCAGGTATTCGCTTTTGTCGGCAGTCATCACCGCTTCGTTGACTGTGTAGAGAACGCGCTTGCCGTCGGGGGAAACCGCGACGCCGCCGACGCCTTTGACCTTCATGGAAAGTTCGGGAGTCCACGCCGCAGACGCGCTCGAGGCTTCGCTTGATGAACTGAGCGCCGTGCCGACGAGCGAAATCACGAGGATCAGACTCACCGGAATTGCTGAAAAGTTTCTTTGCTTCATAAGCCCTCCATTACAGGTAAGCAGTCGTTTGACAGAGATAACCCTGAGCGAATAGTAGCTCAGAATGAAGTGCCGGACGATGCGAGAAAGAACCTATAGCTGCCCGCGAGATTTTTCTCAAGTCCTGAGTCGCGCGCGCCAAAATGATCTCGTGATGATCAAGATGAGCGCCAACGACGACAGGCATCCTGAGCCTCCTCGCTGTGTGTGATCGCCGTCGCAGTTTATCAACTCCTATTCAGCGAGTATACCTGCCGCTCGGCATCCTGACCGGGCCGGGGTGGAAGAATTTCTCCGGCGTCATCACTCCGTCCTTTTTGAACACCATACCGTTCTTCATCACGAACTGAACCTGTCTCAGCGCATCGATGTCGCTGAGCGGGTCGCCCGTAACAGCGATCATATCGGCGAACATTCCCGCCTTGATCGGCCCGCGCTCACGGATGATGTCGGCTGCCCTAAAGCCATTGATCGTAATGGCGCGCAGAATGTCGGCGGGAGGTATGCCAGCGGCTTTCCAAGTGTCGAGAAACGCGATAGTCAACTCGCCCCGGCTCAACCACTCGCCCGTCTTGTCATCCTTCATTCGGTCGTTCCAGTAATCGAAGTCTGTCGAGAAGGTCAGCGGAACTTTCTTCTCCCACGCCGAGCGGAGTTTGGCGACCGTCTGCCGGAAGGCGGCTTCGCTGCCGCGATACTTCGTGAACGGTGTATCAGTACCGGCGAGGAAGATGCCCTTCTCTGCCATCTGACGGTGATGATCTGCCGTAAGCGCCTGCCCGTGTCCGATGATATAGATGCCTGCGTCGATGGCGCGTTGCGCTCCCTCCGGGGTCTGAACGTGGCCTTCGACTTTGCAACCGCCTTTTGCTGCCTCGCTGATGGCGAGTTTGATCTCTTCGACCGAATAGCCCCACGGCTTGCAGTCAATGCACAGCTTGACGGTCTTCGCGCCGAAGAGCATGTTTTCGCGCACGGCGCGGATTATTTCTTCAGGCGTGTTGGCGTCGATGTATTCGGGAAAGACTATGTTGTGATACTTGTACATCTCCGGCGTTGGCCAGAACTGTCCGCCCGTGCCGCCTATGATTATCCCGGACGGAATCACGGTCGGTCCCGGCAGCCAGCCTTGCTCGATAGCCTGACGCAAGGCTGTGTCAGCATAAAGCCCGTTGTTTCCAACGTCGCGTATGACCGTAAAGCCCGCGTTGAGAAGTTGTATGCCGTTCGACGCGGCTTGAATGGCGCGCAAGGCCGTCGAATCTGTCACATAAGTCAGATAGTAATAATTGTTTTCCGGCTGCTCTTTGTAAGTGAGCGCCATGTGAGTGTGCGCATCTACGAGACCGGGCAACACTGTGAGACGGCTGAGATCGATGATCCTCGCCCCGGCGGGGATAGCGAGGTTCGCGCCGACCTCTTTGATCCGTTCGCCTTCGATTATGATCACCTGATTGACGGCTGCCGTCCCGGTTTCCGGGTCGATGAGGCGGCCTGCTTTGATCGCCGTGACGGGTTGCGATTGCGACTGCGCGGCAACCGCGCACGCCAGAATTACAGCCAGAAGCAAAGAGAAGTTGCCCGTGCGTTTATTCATGATTGTCTCCTCCGCAAAGTGGCGCAAGCTGTTAGCTTGCGCGGTCCCCGATTCTCATACTTTCGGGGCGAAGCGCAATCCGTCAGATTGCGCCACATACACAACCCCTCGAATCAGGATTTGATTTCAGTGCTTCTATTCAGCGCGCGTCCCCCGTGGAAGTTTTTCGTTGAGGAACCGGGTCAGCAGTTCGAATAAATGCCGGGTCGTGCCGCGCCCTTCATAAATGCCGTGCGAGCGGTTCGGGTAGGGCATCACCGTGAACTGCTTGCCCGCAGCCACCAGCGCATCGATGAGCGATTCAGTTCCCTGATAGTGAACATTGTCATCGCCCGTGCCGTGAACTATGAGCAAATGCCCTTTCAACTGACCGGCGAATGTGACGGGCGAGCTTTGTTTGTACTCGTCAGGGTGATCCTGCGGCAGGCCGCAATATCGCTCCTGATAGATCGTATCGTAATAACGGAGGTCGGGTACGGGGGCGACCGCCATCGCCGCCTTGTACAGATCAGGGTAGCGGAAGATCGCGTTGAGGCTCGAAGAACCTCCGCCGCTCCATCCCCAGATGGCGATGCGCTCGGAATCGATGAACGGCCATTTCGTGATCGCTCTCACGGCATTGGCCTGATCGAGCGAATTCTGAATCCCCATCCGACGATAGATCGATTTGCGCCACGCCCTGCCGCGCGGGGCCGGTGTGCCGCGATTATCGACGCTCATAACGATATAGCCCTGCTGCGCAAGCAAAGTGTGCCACATCAGATTGCGCCCGCCCCAGGCATCGAGTACGGTCTGCCCCCACGGCTCGCCGTAAACGTAAAAAAGCACAGGATAGCGTCGCGTCGCGTCGAAGTCGGGCGGCTTGATCATCCAGCCGTCAAGCTCGACTCCTTCGCCGATATCGACGCGGAAGAATTCCGATTTACATGCCCTGAGTTTGCCGAGTCGCTCCTGAAGCTCTCGATTATCGACGAGCGTTTTTACCTGCGAGTGCTGCGGCAATCGAACGATGTCGGTGACAGGAACTTTCGTGAAAGTCGAGTAAGTGTGAATCGTGAAATCTCCGCGAGGCGATATCAGGTAGCCGTGTGTGCCGGGTTGAGAAGCAGGCGTCACTCTTTCGGCCTTGCCGCTCCCGTCGAGCGGCGCGCGGAAGAGATAACTCTGCGTCGCGTTTTCGGGCGAAGCCAGAAAATAAAGCCAGCCGCTTTTTATGTCAGCCTTCTCGACGCCGATCACATCATAATCGCCCGGTGTGATGCATTTCGTATCTTTGCCGTCGCGCGAGATGGAATAAATATGCCGCCAGCCGTCGCGCTCGCTCGCCCACAGAAACCTTTTGCCGCCATCGAGCCATTCCACGTCTCCGCGCGCAAGACCCTGTTTATCCCAGTCAATCGCGCCCCACGCAATGTCGACCCATGCGTCATCTTTTTCAGTCAGAACCGAGCGCACTTTGCCTGTGCGAGCGTCGCCCAGAAGGACGAGATTGGTGTTCTGAAGCCGGTTGAGTTGCTGAATGATGACTTCATCGGAACTGGCGGCCCATTCCATTCGCGGCAGGTAATGATTGCGCGCATCGCCCGCAATATCGAACCAGCGAGTCGCGCCCCCCGTGGCCGCGATGACGCCGACGCGGGCGGCGGAATTCATCTCGCCCGCTTTCGGGTACGGAAATGTTGTGATCACAGGGTAGAGCGCGGACGTGTTGTCGATTAGCAGGAATTCCTTCACGCCTTCGGAGTTGAGTTGCCAGTAAGCGATGCGCCGTCCATCGGGACTCCATCGCCATCCGTCGCGGCAGAAAAGCTCTTCTTCATACACCCAGTCGAATGTGCCGTTGACTGTATAGCGCGAGCCGTCGCGGGTCACTTGAGCGATGCGACTGTCCGTTATCGTTTCAACGTAAATATTGTTTTCGCGCACATAGCCTACGCGCGTCGAGTCGGGCGAGAACTTGGCAAACATCAGAGTCGAAGGCTTCGCATCGCCGCCGAGTTTACTGAGTTTCCAATTTTTCAGATCGAGAACCCAGTAATCTCCCCGCGTGTTGCTGCGCCAGACGCGAGCCGAGTTGGCGAATATCAGTAGTTTCTGACCGTCCTCGCTGAAATCGAACTGCTCGATCACGACGGGCGATGACGCGCCCGGAGGGATGAGTTTTTCTGATGATACGAGGATCGTCCTCTCGCCGGTCGTTGCGTCATAGCGCGCCAGATCAAGCCCTTCCTTTTTTCCCGGTGTCGGTTCCAGCGCCAGATAGCCGCTCCCGTCGGACTGCCATTGAGCCGCATTGAGAAATTGCGGACGATAGGTGAAAACGGAATCGAGCGTGAGCAGACTCGAATCGGCTTGCCTTTGCTGCGCCGAGAACGGCGAGGCGATCAGCAAGGTGATCAAAACGGTTATCATCAAACGATGTCGCTTCATATTTTCCTCCTGGGGGCGCGCGCCAGTGCGAGAAGCATGGGCCGCGAATAAGGATATCGCCTTTGAAAGCCAGCGCGCGCGCCGCGCGCCCCCAGGCAACCGCTATGGCAAATACCGCCCCGCTCTCACTCCACGTCGTAAATTTTGATCGGCTTGTCCTGAAGGTATTTATCGAACCAGTTCACGATATGTTGCAGCCGCTCGATGCGATGCCACGGCGCGCCTGAGCGCGACAGGTCATGCGATTCGTTCGGGAAGCGCACCATCACCGTAGGGATTTTGCGATACTTCAATGCGCGGAACATCACTTCGCCGCCTTCGTTGGCAGGCGTGCGCCAGTCGGCTTCGCCCTCGATGAACATCATCGGCGTGGTGATGTTTTTGACATAAGTTATGGGCGAGCGCTTCACGAAATCCTGCGGGTCTTCCCACGGCGCAGCCCGAAACCACGTCGGCGTGAACAGGGTGAAATCAGCCGTGTACCAGAACCCTGCCCAGTCGGCTATCGAACGCTGAGACACCGCCGCCCGAAAGCGCGTCGTCTGCCCCACAGTCCAGTTGGTCAAAACGCCGCCGCCGCTCCCTCCGGTCACGCCCAACTTGTTTGTGTCGATGTAGCCGCGCTTGACGACTTCATCAACTCCGGCCATCAAATCCTTGTAGTCATCGCCGGGATAGTTGTACTGAATGATGTTGCCGAAGTCCTGCCCGTAGGAAGTGCTGCCGCGCGGGTTGGTGTAAAGCACGACGTAGCCTTTCGCTGCCATCCACTGAAATTCATGAGTGAAGTTGAAGCCGTAGGCCGCGTGCGGCCCGCCGTGAATCTGAAGGATGAACGGATACTTCTTCGACGGATCGAATGAGGGCGGCTTTTGAATCCACGCCTGAATTTTTTTGCCGTCGAAACTCGTGTACCAGATTTCTTCCGGGTGCGTGAGGTTGATCTGCGAAAACAACTCTTCGTTGATGCGAGTGAGTTGCGTCATCCGCCCTGAAGCGGTGTCGAGCAGAAAGATATCTCCTATATTGACCGAAGACGAAACGAGCAGCGCCATCTTCGATGCATCCGTTGTCGCCGTGTAGGATTGCACTTCGTGATCGCCCGAAGTCAGGGCTTCGACTTTGCCTGTCATCGCATCGATGCGTTTGAGATTCGCCCGACCATGTTCGGCGACATTGACGTAAAGCGAGCGACCGTCATTGCTCCAGACAACTCCGCCGCCGCCGCCACCACCGCCGCGAGGCGCGCGCTGATCGCCGCCGATGCCGCCTCCAATGTCGAAATCATAACTGGCAGTGAGGTTCTTGGGCGTTGCATTCGCTTCATTATTCATCACGAACAAATCCGGCTGCGTGTAGGAAAGCACGGGCTTGTGTCCCACCGTGCCGCCGAATGCGATGCGACGGCCATCAGGGCTGAAGGTGTAGCCGCGCATCCCGCCATCGAAGCTCAACACCTTCTTCTCATCGCTGCCATCCGGGGCGACCGAATAAAGGTCTGAGCGCTGCGGCTCGTAGTAAGGCTCCACCACGCGATTCGAGACGAAATATATCCGCGAGCCGTCCATAGACCAGCTTCCGCCGCCTTCATCGAATCTGCCTCTGGTGATCTGTCGCGGTTTGGGCATCTGACCGGGCGCATCGGGTACGCTTACAGTCCACAGGTGCGAACGAGATTTCGCATTGAGATAGCCCGCGCCGTTCGAGCGATAGACGGCTCGCGTGATCACGCGCACGTCGCTTTTGCGCTCAGAGGTTTTGTCTTTCATCTCGCCGTTTTCCATCGCGGTCTCTTCGGCGTGCAATTCTTCGGTGCTTGAAAAAAGGATGGTCTTTCCATCGGGCGACCAGTCGATGCCGCCCGCGCCGCGCGGCATGTCGGTGAGCGGTTGCGCCTCGCCTCCTTCGAAGGTCATCAGATAAATCTGCGACATTTGCGGACGGCCTTCTTTTTCAGCCGAGCGGGTGAAAGCCAGTCGTTTGCCATCGGGCGACCAGCGCGGCGAGGCATCGCGCGGCCCGGAGGTGAGCGGTCGCGCCGCGCCGCCCGCGGTCGGCACCATCCATAGCGCGGTGTCGTAGCGGTCGGCTTTTTGATTGACCGTCACTCGAACGAAAATTATGCGCTCGCCTGAGGGCGAAATCTGCGGATCAGCGGCCCAGGTGAATTTGAACAAATCCATCTCGGTCATCACGCGCTTGTCCGCGCCCAGCGCGGGAAAACTCAGCGCCATGACCGCCAGCAAAGTTATACAGGAAATGATGCGACGACATGAAAGATTCATTGAGACACTCCTTGATTGAAAATTGGGAACAAACGGAAACAGCGCGTTAAATATTTCCGGTCATTCCGTTGAGTTTTCAGCGCCACTGGAAGTAGACGAACTTTAATCCCAGCCGTCGCTATTTTCAATGCGCAGGAATAAAAAACCGAATGATGCTATAATGCGCCGAAAGAAAGAGCCGGTGAGCAACCATCATCGAAGATCGGCTGAATTCGACAACGATCAACGAGATCATCCTTCACCTCGGCATTCGTACTCGCGAGCGCAGTGAAAGAAGCCATCGCTTGATGCAATATCGACCGGTTCAGAAAAACTGGAATGAAAGGTTATGAAAGAATCGAAAAAACTGATCAACGCGGATAACTGGAAATTCCTCGCGCGATGGAACGGCGAGGGTTACTACGAACTCCGCACCGAGGATACGGGAGACGTAACGGTGCGGCTCTTCCTCACGCCGGCATTGTTGAAAGACGCCGAAGACATTCTCTATCGTCAGATAGTCAATGCCACGCGCTTCCCCGGTGTGCGAATGGTAGCTATCACGCCCGACGTTCACTATGGCTACGGCGTGCCTGTCGGCTGTGTGCTGATAACCGACGGCGAAGAAGGCGCGATAGCGATGGGGCCGGTGGGCTACGATATCGGATGCTTCACGGCTGAAACTCTGATTCCGACCATCGACGGCAACAGCTACCCGATAAGCGAACTCGCTGAACGGGGTGAGGAGATTTATGTCTATTCGCTTTCCCCAGAGCATAGGGTTGTAGTAGCGAAAGCCACGTCGAAGAAAACGAGAGTCAATGCTTCTCTGGTGAAAGTCACTCTGGACAACGGCAGAGAAATCCTTTGCACTCCCGATCATCAATTCTTGCTTCGCGACGGAACCTACAGGGAAGCGATAGACCTGAAGCCCGGAACCTCGCTCATGCCTTTTGACAAGCGCGCTGATAAAGAAGGCTACATCATGGTCAGGCATCCCGCTACAGGCTTGAATCAAAAGGTGCATTGGATAATGGCTCGTTGCGGATTGCTCGGCAAGATTCCATCGTTCAAAGGGCAACAGACGATCATCCATCACAGGAACTTCAACCCCTGGGACAACCGGCTTGAGAACCTGGAGTTCATGGGCGACAGGGATCACATGAGCTATCACAAGTCGATAAGTGAACGGAATCCGCATTTCCAATCGCCTGAGTTTGAAGCCAGAAGAAAAGCTGCGCTGGCGGCGAAGGCGCAGACTGTTGACGGGCATGCTTACTTCGCCGAACGTGGTCGAAAGAATCTCGAAAAATACAGGCAAAAGCATCCCGGCATAGAGCGCATCAACGCTATTGCCAATGGCAACGGGCAGCGCGGCAAGGATTATCTGATAGCCTACAACAAAAGCGAAAAGGGCCGAGCAAAATCATCAGAGGTGGCGCATCGTGTCCACACCTGTGAGACATGCGGCGAGCAGGTTCCAGGTGGCGGTTTCGGCATCAGTAATCATCGCCATTGGAAACACGGCTATAACCACAAGGTTATCTCTGTTGAATCAATGAGCGAAACAGCCGACGTTTTCTGTCTGACCGTTCCTGACTATGGCAATTTTGCCCTCGATGCAGGAGTGTTCGTTCATAACTGCGGGATCCTCAGCGCGCGAAGCGATGTGCCTGCTGATGCCGCATCGCCTGACGCCAAACTCCGTTTCAATCGCGAAGTGATGGAGCGCGTCGATATGGGCGCGGGCGGGCGCAGCATCAAACTCGGCAGAGTCGATGACCGTGAGTTTCTCGAACTCGTTCACGGCGGGGCCGAATACTACGTCGAAAAATACGGCGCGTCGTTCGACCGCAGCCATGCCGAACGCCATCGACTGCCTGTTGATGACGACTGGCAAATTCCGTGGGGCGGAAGAGGCCGCCCCGAAAGAGGAAAAGAACAGTTCGGCTCGCTTGGAAGCGGCAATCATTTCTGTGAGCTTCAACGATGCGAAGAGACAGGAACGCTGTTCGTTCAGGCGCATACTGGCTCGCGCGGATTTGGCCACGGGCTTGCTACGAATTATTTCGATATGGCGAGACTCGAAAAGCCTGATCGCATAACCGAATTGGATCTCGGTTACTTCACACCCGAATCGCGACATTATAGCGATTACCTCAATGCGGTATCGGCGGGAGGAAACTTCGCGATAATCAATCGGCTGATCATATTCGAACAGATCGCCGAAGCCTTTCGCAAAGTCTTTCGCGGAAGGCTGGAGTTGATCTATGAGATAAGCCATAACCTCGTGCAAAAGGAATGGCACCCTGAACTCGGTACGGTGTGGGTGCATCGCAAAGGCGCGACGCGGGCTTTTCCTGCTGGTCATCCCGCGCTCGAAGGCACGATGTGGGAACACACAGGACACCCTGTGTTGATACCGGGATCGAACAAAGACTGGAGCTACATACTTCGTCCAGCCGAAGGCGCAGTGAGAAGCGGCTACTCTGTAAATCACGGCGCGGGCCGCCGCCTTTCGAGAGGAGAGGCGACGAGAAGCCTGAGCCAGAGCAAAATCGATAAGGAGTACCGCGAAGCCGGAGTATTGGTGAACACGGATGGCCGCGTGCCTTTGGACGAAGCCGCGCCCTGCTATAAACCGGCGGAAGAAGTCATCACGGCAGTCGTCGAAGCCGGGCTTGCGACGGTCGAGTATCGCTTGTGGCCGCTTGCTTCGCTCAAGGCCAATGACGGAAAGAAATCCAAGAGGAGGAAATAGTTTTCAGTTTTCAGTTTTCAGTTTTCAGCCGTGATGGCTGAGTGAATGTATATTGAAAGCTTGCCTGTGCCGCTTCGCCTTTTCTGAAAACTGAAAACTGAAAACTGAAAACTGCGAAGTATGCTGAGCATAGATGGATCACATGGCGAAGGCGGCGGACAGGTATTGCGCACATCGCTTACGCTCTCGCTCGTTACCGGAAAGCCGTTTCGAATAGAAAAAATTCGCGCGGGTCGAAAAAATCCCGGACTGCTCAGACAGCACCTCACGGCTGTGAGCGCGGCTCAGGAAATTTCGCGGGCCGAAGTCACGGGAGCAAGCCTCGGCTCGCGTGAACTTACGTTTGCGCCCGACACGCCGCAGGCGGGAATTTATTCGTTCGCCGTAGGCACTGCCGGAAGCGCCACACTCGTGCTTCAAACAGTCTTGCCTGCGCTGCTTCTGGCTTCGGGTGAAAGCGCGGTTGCGATTGAAGGCGGGACTCACAATCCGTTCGCTCCGCCGTTCGATTTTCTGGCGAAGACTTTTCTGCCGCTCATCAATCGAATGGGCGCGCGAGTCACAGCCGAACTTGAGCGACCGGGTTTTTATCCCGCAGGCGGCGGAAGGTTCACAGTGAAGATAGAACCCGCTGCGAGGCTTCGGAGAATTGATCTCATTGATCGCGGGAAAATTCTTTCGCGGCGCGCTCGCGCTGTGGTCGCGAATCTGCCTGTCACAATTGCCGAGCGCGAGCTTGGCGTCATTCGCAGAAAACTTTCATTCAACAGCGAGTGGCTCGAAGCGGAAGAGATACGAGATGCGCGCGGGCCGGGTAACGTGGTGATGATCGAAGTCGAAAGCCAGCATGTCTGTGAAGTGTTTACCGCCTTCGGCGAGCGCGGTGTGGCGGCTGAAAGGGTGGCCAATCGCGCGGCGCAGGAGGCGAAAGTTTACCTGGCGGCTGAAGTCGCGGCGAGTGAGCATCTCGCCGATCAGTTGATGGTGCCTATGGCGATAGCGGGCGGCGGATCGTTTACCACGCTTCCGCTTTCGCGTCATTCAACTACGAATATCGACATCATCAAAAAATTCCTCGATGTAGATATCACTGGGTCGCAAATCGATAGGCGCGTTTCGAGGGTCGATGTTGTCGCATGAAAAAAGCCGCGAATCGTACCGCTCGCTCCTGACGATTCGCGGCCACTCCGAGGGAGTGAATTCATACCTGAAGACGCTTATGTCTTCGTTTTGCTGTGACGCGAAAGCTGATAGCTCTGATAGGACATCTTCTTGCGCGTCATCCTCACATCGTCTCCTGCATCGAGCGAGGCTTCGAGGTCTTGAAGCTCGGCCATCTGCTGCTGAACATCGACATCGCTCATCATCGGCGCGCAGGCTTGAGCGTAACTATTGATCGTCTCTCTCACCCTCATCCGACAAGCGAGGATGTCGCCCCGGTCGAGATGCCCGATGGCTTCGATGCGGGCGCGGGCGGCCATAAGATTTTGAACCGCTTTGATGACCCGCTCATCCGTCGGACTCTTTTCAGATTTTTCTTCGCTGGCAAATTCAAAGACGATGCTCTGACCCGTGACTTCCCTTTCGCTCGACGGCGCATCCTGCGGAGTCCAGGCCAGACGGAGATCCAAAGCCTTGAACTGCTGGCCCGCCGATTTCGCCGGAATCTTCAACCTGACGACGATATCGATCTCGGAGCCTGCCCGCAGGTTCGGCAGCTTGTATCGGCCAGTGTGCGTCATCTCGAAATCATTGAGAACATCTTCGACCTTGACGCCTTCGCTGGGCGTAAGTCCCAGACTCACCGTGTGGCCGACCTGAGCAATCAAGCCTTCAAGTTCTGTGGCAAAGATGCGCTCAAGCTCTCCGGCTTCCTTCACATGCCATGCGTTGCCGCGTCCGGCTTCGGCCATCGGGATCAGAAGGTTTTCGTTGAAGTCGCTCCCGATGCCTATCGTCGAAGTCGATACATTGCGCGAGGCAAGCTCTCCCGATTGAGTCACTATGCGATCCGTATTCGTCTCGCCCACGTTGGCCAGTCCGTCTGTGATCAAAAGGACTCGATTTATCGCGCCAGTGGTGAGATGCTCGCTCACCTCGATACCGCCGCGCACCCACGCTTCGTGCAGAGCCGTCGAGTTGCGCGCTGCTATGCGCGAGATCGTGGATTTTATCTGCTCGCGATTTTCTACCTGTTGGCTCGGAACGATCACTTCGACAACATCATCGAAAATGACGAGGCTCACGCGGTCAGTCGAAAGAAGCTGATCGATGCAATAGCAGGCGGCATCGCGTGCGCGGGCGATTTTTTCTCCCTGCATACTGCCCGAACGATCAAGCACGAGGCTGAGGTTGAGCAATGGCCGCGCGCTGTGGCCGACCAGCGCAGGCGGGGTGATTCGAATGAGCGCGTCGGTCGTGAGTTCCCGGCCCGCGGGATAAAACCGTCGCTCGGTGATTATTTCGATTGCAGGTTTATTTTTCATCTCGTACCTCTCTCGAATGCGGGGTTCGGAATGTGAAGCGCGGAATAAAACTCCGCACTCCACATTCCGAATTCCGCATTTCATTTTCCGTTTTCTTCGATTGCGTTCATTATCTTTCGCGCGAGTCGCCGACGGTCGCGCGCATCGTCAGGCAACCGGTAATCATCGCGAACGTGGACTTCGAGACCCGGCTCTATTTCAGCGCGCGACCACGCGCTCGGCTGCTGCGTGACGAAAGATATGGCCGCCGGTTGAAGTTTCGGAGATTGCGACTTTCGCGCCTGCGGCGTGAGCAGCGATTCGAGATACTCAGTCGCCGCGTTCTTCGTTCGCTTTTCGCTTTCGGCTCTAAGGCCGAGAATGCCTTCGAGAGCCGTCACGCTTTTGTGTTCACAAATCTCTCTGATTTTTTTTATCGGCAGATGATCCGCCTGAAGCCGTTTGATGACCAGTAGCTGTAAAAGATGCTGATAGCCGTATACAGCCGCAGCCCCCTGTCGCCCTTCGGGAGCCGAGATCAATCCTTCGGCGCTGTAATAACGAATCATCCTCTCGTCAGGCACTTCAGAGACGCTCCCGCGATCCTGACGCGGAACATACCGGGTCACAAGACGGGCCGCTTCGTCGGCAAGCTCGACCGCTCCGATGAATTTCCGATCCTTCAAATCCTTCAGCTTTTCTTTCATACAGCGGCAAGCTTACAGTAAACAGCAATCACTGTCAACAGCGATTGCTGATTCTTTGCTTATTCTTTTCGTTAGGAGTTATGCGCGGGTGGCGCGAAGCAGGCGGCGGGCAATTCCGGGAGCGCGGGCGAGGAGGGCGGCGAGCAGATTCGCCGTTTGAGGAGAGAAGGCCGCGCGACGAAGCAGGGCCGCGACTTTCATTCGCTTTCCGAATTCGCGCTCATAGCCGGAGCGATAATGAGCCAGCGCGTGAGCAAATAAATCGCGATTCGAGTTGAACGCTTCGATTATCGCGTCGGCTGCAAGTTCGCCTGCGCGAAGCGCGATTTGAATTCCTGTGCCGGTGAAAGGATCGATCATGCCTGACGAGTCTCCGACGGCAAGCACTCCCTGTTGAGCGAGACGCCTTGCGCCGAAGCGGAGCGGCCCGACGGTAAGCCATCGCCCTTCGACTTCAGCGTGAAGCAATCTTGAGCGGGCGAGCGAATTATTTTTCATCGTCCGCTCGACGACCGTCAAAGGGTCGCCGTTCGCTTCTTTGATCGCTCGCTCAGTTGTGATGAAGCAGAGGTTCGCCAGCCCGTCTTCGATGCGCGAAAGCCCGCCGTAGCCTTGAGGGAAAAAATAAAGCTCGACCTGATCTGTGATTCCTTCGACGCGGCGGAGATGCGCTTTGAGCGCGTAGAGCCGTGAGCCGCGCGCTCCGACCGATCTCTCTTCGCGCGTGAGCATCAGGCGCGAGGCGCGTCCCGAAGCGTCTACGACGAGGCGAGAGCGAAAAGTCACCTGTCGGCCTTCATCAATCGCCATCGCTTCGACGCCGCAGGGCGAGCCGTCGTCGAAGATGCAGTTTTTCACCGCCACACCTTCAAGACAAGTGGCCCCGGCCTGTTTCGCTTTTTCGAAAAGGATTTGATCGAGTCTTGCGCGGCTCAGGCTCAGGGCCGACGGTGCGCCGTGCGACATCTCGGCTATAGAGGTTTCGACTTTCGTTCCGTTCGAGGATGCAAGGCAGAGGCGTGTGATCGGTTGCGCGCCCGCGCGATGGATTTCCGATGTGACTTCGAGGCGTTCGAGCGTAGAAAAGGCTTCAGGAGTTATGAACTCACCGCAGACTTTATGGCGGGGCATGTGTTTTTCTTCGACGAGCAGGACTCTGAAGCCGCTTCGAGCGAGCCGAATTGCAGCCGACGATCCGGCAGGGCCAGCCCCGATTATTATCACGTCCGCGCCCATGTCATCCCTCGCTGATGTCAGCGATCATCAACAATCGATAAGGAAAAAATCTGCGCACGCGAAAGCGAGTGAGTTCCGCGCGTCGGGCGAGTTGGCGAAGTTCTTCCGGAGTGAAACCTCTCAGCACCGAAACGGGCGCGTCGTTGCGCGTCAGACGGCTTTTGAAAATTGCCCCGGCCATCCGAGTGAAATAATAAGGCACGAGGTTTCGCATCAGGTCGTTGATGATGACGGCTCTTCGGGCGACTCTGGCAAAACCTTTGAGCATACGGACGATTTCATCTTCGCGGAAGTGGTGAAGGAAGAGCGAAGCGGTCACGAAATCGAAGCTGCGATCTTCAAAGGGCAGAGCGAATGCATCAGCCCGGATGAGCGCGATTTGTTCATCAACATCGAGTCGCGCGCAAGTCAATCTCAGATTCCTCTCGCTGAGGTCGAGCGCGGCGACGAATGGATTTATGCCGAGCGATTTCAGCTTTGCGGCGACTGCCGAAGGAATATCAGCCGAGCCTGTCCCTGCGTCCAGAAGCGAGACTTCTTTCACACTATGGTTGAGGCTCATTCGTAAAGCCTCGATGACGACTCTCGTTCCGCCCAGCAGTTGATTGATGCGGCGAAGGTCTGACAGATTTTCGATCACTTCATCATCGGTGCCGTCTCCGGCGTCGAGCAATTCCTGCTCATAGATTCTGTCGGGTGTGAGAAGACGCGCCATAAAAACAAGGTTCAGAAAAAAGGCGCTTCCGCCGGGAAGCGCCTTGCTGTTGAATAAAAGTTGAGAATGACGCGATCAGTTATCGCGATCACGCGACCGCGATCTTCTAAGGTGTGGGCGGAAGCGGGCGTGAACCGCTGTTGCCCCTGCCGCTGGCGCTGCCGCCTCTGCCGGTGCCTATGCCGCCGATGCTGCCGCCTCTGTCACCGTAGCCGCCGACGCTGCCGCCAGTCGTGCCTCCGGGTTTGCTGCCGGTGCTGCCACCACCCGTGCTGCCGCCGCCTGTCCAGCCGCCGCTGCCGCCACCCGTCCAGCCGCCGCCGTTGCGCGGATAATAATAGTTCGGGCATCCGCAATATCCATAGCCCCAGCCATAAGGTGAAGAGTAGCCGAACCAAGCAGGAACGAAGGTGTAGCAGGCGCTATAAGGATTGTAAATCCAGAACCCGCTGCCGGTGTCCCATCGGCTGATCATTCGCCTGTGGAGCGCGGTGGCTATGACCCCGCGATTCATCAATCGCTTGTTGGCGGCGATGAGAGCTTGAGCGCGGTCGCGGCTCCAGGCGTCGAACGAATCCTCTTCTTTCTTGCTCACGGCAAGTATGTTCGTCTGTCCGCGTTCGATGATGATTTTTTTGCCTTCCTTGATCGCCGTTCCGACTACCATCCTACGGCTCTGGCTGTTGGTTACGGCGACCCATTCGCTGTCTTTGGTCGGTTGCGCGTCAGGCTGCGGCACGGCGAGTTTGCCCTTTCGAACGAGGGCCACTGTCTTTGCCGCATCGAGGTCGAAGCGATAAATCCCGCCTTTCATCACTCGAAACTCGGCCTGCGGAGTGATGATGGAAGCTACCGCGCCCTTCTCCCCGTAGGCGACAGCGACCTCGACTATGGCCGATCCTCGAATAAGTTCTATCTTGAGGTTGTCGAGTGAAGTATCAGTAAAGACGAACTCGGTGTTTTCAGAGATTCTAAGATAAGAACCGGGATTGAGCAGGATTTCGGCGCGTCCCGACAGGCCGGTTCTGACTACGTCTCCCGAACGCAGATCATCACCGGCTATGAGCAGGTCCCAGTCTCCCTGATCTCGCTTGTAGGCGATGTCGCCTTCAGCGATGTTGACCGCTCCGGCTTTGGCAGAAACGGTGTACTGGGAAAGATCGCCCGAACTGCCTCCTTTGGATTGGTTGCGCTGCTTTTCTCCCTGACCGAAAGCCGCCCCCGCAACAGCGAGCAGTGCGACACTGGCAAGGATAATTCTGGTGAGTTTCATGTTATCTCCCTGGCCCGCAGTGAGCCTATCGGTGAAGCTCTTCCCCATCTTGCGTGATTATACGCCTGATCGATTACATATCAAACCGGAAACGTTGCCGGACAGAAAATCTTTTTTGAAGAAAATCTTTTTTGCGCTGCCGCTTGCCAACCCACCACGGAGCAACTAGCATATTGGCTTTCAACTTAGAGCTATGTCCGTCAACGAAAAGACCATCGAAACTCTAATCGACGCCGTGCGCAAGGCCAGCAGTTCTCTCGATCTGGACGAAGTGCTTGAAACCATTTTCGATTCGATCAAGGAACTGATCGATTATTCGGCTGCCGTCGTCGGTCTGGTCGATTCCAAAACCGGCGCGGTTCAGGCGCTCAAGGCTCGCGGCTATCCGCCGGAAAAGACAATGGGCGAAGAGTTCCTCGAACCGGGTCGCGGGATCATCGGCTGGGTCATAGCTCACAAAAGCGGGCAGATAGTCGATGATGTCAAAAATGATTCGCGTTATGTCAGATCGCGACCGGAAACCCTTTCAGAGATGGCCGCGCCGATAATTCGCGTGGATGGAAAAGTGATCGGCGCGATCAACCTCGAAGCCGATTGGGAAGAAGGCTACGACGAACGCGATCTTCAGTTGCTAACCATGTTCGCCTCGCTCCTCGCCTCGGCCATAGATCACACATTGCTTTATAGAAACACGGTGCGTCAAAGGCAGGTCGAAAGCGAGCTTCAGCTTGCGCGCCGCGTGGTCGAGAGTCTGCTCCCCCGATCATTCCCCATAGTGGCAGGATTCGACATCTACGGGATGACTATCCCTGTGCGCGAAGTCGGCGGCGATTATTTCGACTTCATAGATTCGATCACCGACCGACTGGGCGTCATCATGGCTGACGTGTCGGGCAAAGGGCTTGCTGCCGCGTTGATAATGGTCACGTTCCGCGCCTACATGCACGCGACGATAATAAACGAATTCGCCATGCGGGTCGTCATGTCGCGGGTCAACAAACTGCTTCATCACAGCACGGACGGCGACCGATTCATCACGACTTTCTACGGACTGATCGATCCTGAAACCCGCCGCCTGCTTTACATCATAGCCGGTCACAATCCCCCGATGCTTCTGCGAGCAGACGGAACGCATCGATTGCTCGAATACCGCGGCTTTCCTCTCGGAGTGTTCGACAACTCGCACTATTCCGAATCGGTAATCGATTTCCAGTCGGGTGACATACTCGTCCTCTACACAGACGGAGTGACCGAAGCGAGGAACGCAAAGGACGAGAACTTCGGCACGGAAAGGCTTGAAGAGGAAGTGAGAAAAGCGAGTGACCGTTCAGCGCGCGAGATATGCGAACGGGTGACGACTGCCGTCCGCGAGTATTCAGCCGAAGTCGGCGGCCCTGAAGACGACCTGACTATTTCGATAATCAAGGTGAAGTGAGTAGCAAGAGAGGTGAAAAGCAAAACGGGACATCACGACGCGCTCGACGGCTCAACTCGATTGCAGATGCTTCCCCGCTTTTCCTTTCTGTTAAGGGACGGTATTGGCTGCTTCTGGTTTCTGCGTGTTAAACTGAGACTGACAGATAACGAACACAGGAGCAGGTTGGGGTGTTCTTTGAGTATTCAGCAAAGGAGCCTTTATGATGGCTGTAAAGCTGTTTCCTCTGACGTTCACTCTGATAATCGCTCTCCTGAATGCGCTCGGCGTAAACGAATTGCTGCCCGTCAGAAACCCTGATTCAGCAACAACCACACATCCGGTTAAAAAGCTTTCGCGAACAATCAGCCCGACGGTTGAGAGATTCGAAATGATTCGGCTCTGTTCAATCGGCGACTGGACGGCTGGTCCGAGCCGATTGAAGTCGGCGCAGGTTTCCGGGAGCGATGATATTACCCGGATCGATCACCTGATGAAATCGCTTCAGCCTGTGCGAGGGCAACAAAACGGGCCACAGGGGCCGCCCGGTCCTCCCGGCCCAACAGGACCGGCTGGCCCGCAGGGGCCTCAAGGCCCGTCAGGGCGCGACGCAACGATGCAGGGTCCGACTGGCCCTTCGGGACCGCAAGGCCCGCCGGGATATTCCGGCCCCATAGGCCCGCAAGGCGACCCCGGGCCTATGGGGCCACAGGGATCACAGGGGCCGCGAGGATTTAAGGGCGATGAGGGGCCGCCCGGCCCGCCCGGCCCCAGAGGGCCGAAAGGCGACAAGGGTGATACAGGGCCTCAAGGCCCCGCTGGCCCTCCCGTCAACCTTCGCTCTTTCGACAGCGGACTTTTCCCGGCAAGCGCAGGCAAGGTCTACAACTTCGCTCACAACCTCGGCACAACCCGTCTGCTCATAAGAATCTACTACTGCTCTGACAGCGCAGGCTTGCAGTTGGAGGAAGTCATAGTCGATTCGTCTCGCGGGCAAAGAGCTTCGTTGTGGATCGGCGCGTTCATCAAGAACCTGAACGCTGACTCGCTGTCTGTTGAAACCGGAGGGCTGGGCTTGAGCAAATTCAACGGCGGGATTCACAAAACTGGTTTCCTCAGAATAATCGCCGTTGCTTTGCCCTGACTTCACACACGGAGGCTGGCTGCGCTGATTTATGGGTTGAGTTCTGCAAGCGCCGGGATTTGATGGCCGCGTTGTTTGAGAAGAAGGTATGCGTAAGCTCGGCGAAGGGTCAGGCGGTCAGCCTCTTTGGTCAATTGGGTCAGCGATTGTTGCTCGCATTCGCTGAGTCCTTCAGCCTGATTTTTCCGCAGCAGATGATTCAGCCGCCGTTGCTGAGTGGATGACAGACGCGCTTTCGCTGCTTCTCGCAAATCTTCGTCGCTGAAGGTCTGCATGCTTTCAAGTTCTTTGAGGCTGTCGTTACTCATAGTGCATCGCTCTCTGTTTTACTCCTCGCCGGAGCTTTCAATGGCAGGCGGCAAGTTCATTATGACCCAGGCGTGAGTTGGATCCGAATAGAAAAACCCGTATAGCACGTTGGGCGAGAGGCTAATCCCCATTTGTGTGAACCGCTTTGCAACAACCTCATCGAGTGTCAGAGGCTGCCACTCAAGCCCAATCTGGTTATCTTTCGCGAATTCTTCGGCGGGCGAGAAATCTAAACAGACACGATGAATCCAATTCGGAAGGGAACCAGAAATGCTGACTTCATGAAGCGTGCAGTAGCCGTCTTTATAAGCGAAGAAATACCCTCGCTCGCCGGATACGCTCTGCCAATGCTCGCAGTAGGAGCATTCCAAGTTCCCTTTTCCGTTCGGCAATTTGGGTTTCCTTTCGTAGTTTCTCCTGCTGGCAAGACGCCGGACGCGCATCATATCACTTCAAATTTTCCACGCGATCACCTCCCCGAAGGCCCGCCTTCTTTCCTGTCGCGAATCCTCAGCACCGTCGTGTCCTGATCCCTGTAAACTGTTTCGAAATCTCCGCTGCGCTCGGCCACTGCGAGAAAAGCCGTGTGTTCGTTGTCCGTGAAAACGTACTCCGCTCCGAATCGCTCGCGTATGATAGGCGCAGGATTCTTTTCCCTGCCCAGCGTTATTCGCTCGTAGTGCCTCCACAAATCCGCATCGCTCGCGTAAAGATAAGTCGGATCGAGTCCCGCCGCGTAAGCATTATCCGGGCTGTAGTAAAAAAGCATCGGGAAATCATCCCAGTCCGTGTTGAAGACCATAGCGCCTGCGGGCGTGTGCGCCCGCAGCCATTCGCCCGCGCCCTGATAACTGAAAGGATCCTGCTCGCTTCGGACATCCTCGCGCGCCCGTAAAATAGTCATCTCGATAGCCGCAATCGAAATCAGCAAAACCAGAGCCGCCGCTACAGCAGCAAGAGTCCTGTCGAGCGAATGCGAAAAAGAGAGACGGCTCAACTTTTCAAGCCGACCGTTGAAAGTGAAGGCTGCGAACACGACCGCGAACGGAGGCCAGTATTCGATGAAGCGGCGCGACTTCAAGGCCATCACCAAAAACAAGGTCGCCACGATCAGAAAAAAAAGCGGCTTCACATCTTCCGCGCGCCTGTGCCAGTCGAACCCGATCAACGCAATGAAGAAAATCGCGAATGCCAGCGCGCTTCCTCCAACCATCACCCACGTGTCATACGGATACCATTCGACCCCAACCGACACGGGATAATTCGAAGTCGTCTTCATCCAAAAATGATTCCAAAACAGAGTCACGTTTTTCGGGAAATAAGGATTGATCACCATACCCGCCGCGACGCCCGCAAGCGAATAGATAAATGCTTTCACCTCTATTCGTCGCTCGGCGAGATAAACCGCCGCCGTGTGCGCCAGAGCGAAAGCCAGTATCAACGGAAACAAACTGTAGAGCCACACGAAAGCGAATGAAAGCAGTGCGAGCAGCGCGTGCTTTCGTTTGAGTATCAGGTACGCGCCTGCTCCGAGCATCGCAAGAGAGAGCGCAGGCGCGCGGGTCATCGCCATGCGATAGAGAAACGGCTCTGAGCTTGCCACCATCGGCGCAAGCCACAGCCATCTGTACCTCACCCGGCTCGACACCATCAGAGCGAAGAGCGATGTCAACCCGAGGCTCGAAAAGATTGCTGCGGCAAGCTTCGCGCCCGTTCGAAGATCGCCCACAGTGAACGGCGTAAGCAGTGCGTGAAAAAGATAATGATGATCTACATAATCGCGCTCGTTGAGAGTCGTCAGCGGCAACGCTTTGAAAGGCGGCAGGCGAGGGAAAGACTGTTTGAGCATCGCCGCCCAGCGAATGTGATAGAAGCCGTCGTTATCGAGAATCGCCTGCCCCCCGAACTCGATGAAACTCATCACGATGAGTATCACGACGAAGGCGAGCGCGACCTGAGCGGGTGCAAGCGAAAGCCTCGGGCGTAGGAACGACCTTGAGCTAGATTCGACCGGGCAGATTTCCTGTTCTGTCTCCATTATTGAAAGTCAGAGAACAATACCCCTCTGACGGCTCATCATCAACTCCAAAATTTTCGGACAGGATCGATCAAGTCTCTGTGATTTGATTTTGCCCGGTTCGTACCTCGGCTTTTTCAATTAACTTGTTGCTTTTTCACTGTTTGATTCGCTTCGACCCATCCACTCTTTTATCTTTTTCATCCCGGTTTAAAAAATCTGCGGCTCAAAAGAAAAATTTCTTGACATATTAACACTCATATTTTATTATGCTGATGTACTACGAAACAGCAAAACTTCATATGAATTTGGCTCATGTTTCCTCAGACTGCGGAGAATGCGAAGCGTTCTGGCCGCGTCAGCGGCCCCATGATTTTAGCCGTGTCTTTCAAGGCACGGAACCCCGACAGCAACACGTCTCAGCGTCGCG